>WNFG01000484.1_pt1 | contig 33432 bp, 29 predicted proteins | sample 5400431 | NCBI WGS metagenome assembly WNFG01 (sample SAMN13153346, study PRJNA577476) | soil metagenome | isolation source: 120 cm saprolite under Douglas fir tree site 2 hole 3 replicate 2 | place: USA:California | collected 2015-04-18
GTCGACAGCGCCGCGGTGCAGGACGGCTTTGCGCTCTACCTGCACGGCTTCGTCGTCACCGACGACGGCCATTGGGTCGTCGTCCAGCAGGGAATGAACGAGCAGATCAGGCAGGCCCGCCGCTACCATTGGCTGTCGGAGGGGCTCGAGAGCTTTGTCGACGAGCCGCACGCCGCCATCGAGGGGCCGCCGCTGGGCGAGATCGTCAATCTGACCGACCGGAGGGCGCAAGCGTCGCGCCGCGGCCAGCTCGAGCTGCTCTCGTCGCTGGGGCCGGATGGAATAGCGGGCGAGCTGTCGAAGCTCGAGCCCGCCGCGGGCTGCGCCGCGCCCGCGGGACAACTTCTGCTGCCGCACCTTGTTCTCCCCGCGCACCACGACGTGCGCCCGAGCGACGTGGTGCTGCTGCGGCTGCACGGGAGCCTGGCCGCGGCCGCCGACCGCGCTCCGTCCGACTATTCCGAGCTGCTGCTCGTTCCGGGAGTGGGGGCGCGCACCGTCCGCGCGCTCGCCGCGGTGGCCGAGGTCGTGCACGGCGCCCCCTGTCGCTTCACCGATCCCGCGCGGTTTTCGTTTGCGCACGGCGGCAAGGATGGACACCCGTTTCCGGTGCCGCTGCGGGTCTACGACCAGACGATCCAGGTGCTGAAGTCGGCCGTCGCGAATGCGAAGCTCGGTCGGGAGGAAGAGCTCGCCGCGCTGCGGCGGCTCGACGAGCAGTCGCGCCGGCTCGAGCGCCACGCCACCGGTCCGGGCGTGCCGGAGCTGATCGCGCAAGAGCGCGAGCGCTCGCATTCCTACGGCGGCCGTTCCGTGTCGGGATGGGCGCCGCCGCTGGCGCGCCATGGGAGCGCCGATCATTCCGCGAAGGCCGGCAAGCGATCGTCGTCGCGATGAGACGCCGTGCCCACCGGCAGAGGAAAAGACCAGCCGCTCATTGCCGGGCTTGACCCGGCAATCCATCCTTTACCGGGAAAAACGCATGGACTCGTGCGGAACGATCAAATTCATCCGCTTGATCTCCGCGCGTTTGGGATTGCCGCGATCGTCCCGCGCAGAGGTCGCGGTTTGCCTGCCCGCGCGTTCATTTATAGTATCGCCGTGAAACGAGGTGGGCGTTGTCGCAATTCCTCGGCGTCTCGGTGCTCCGGAAGGAAGACCCGGCTTTGCTGTCGGGGCGCGGGCGCTATGCCGACGACCTGCCGGTGCCGGCCGGGACGCTGCACGCTCACGTCATTCGCTCCCCGCACGCGCACGCGAAAATTGCCCGCATCGATGCGAGCGCGGCGCTCGCGCAGGACGGCGTCTGGGCCGTGGTCACCGGCGAGGACGTGCGCAAGCTCTCCGATCCGTTCCTGATCGCGCTCAAGGCGCCGATCCATCAGTGGTCGCTCGCGGTCGAGCGCGTACGCTATGTCGGCGAGCCGGTCGCGCTCGTCGTGGCCGATACCCGCTACCTGGCGGAAGATGCCGCCGACCTCGTCGCGATCGACTACGAGCCGCTCGCCGCCGTGCTCGACCCGCGCGCCGCCTGCGGCCCATCGGCGCCGCTGCTGCACGCCGAAGCGAAGAGCAACGAGATTTCGGTCCGCAAATTCTCCTACGGCGACAGCGCGCGCGCGTTCGCGCAAGCCGATGCCCGCGTCGCGCTGACCTGCGAATACCCGCGCAACTCGTTCACGCCGATGGAGTGCTACGTGGTCGTCGCCGAATTCCGGCCCGCCGACCGGAGCTACGACGTGCTGGCGAATTTCCAGGGGCCGTTCAGCACGCATCCGGTGATGGCGCGCGCGCTGCGCGTCCCCGGTCCCAAGCTGCGCCTGCGCATCCCGCCGGACAGCGGCGGTAGCTTCGGCATCAAGCTTTCGGTGTTTCCTTACATCGTGCTCGCGGCGCTCGCCGCCCGCATCACGGGCCGTCCGGTCAAATGGGTGGAGGACCGGCTCGAGCATCTCCTCGCCGCCAGCTCCGGTCCCAATCGGATCACCGAGATCGAGGCCGCCGTCGCCAAGGACGGCCGCATCCTCGCGTTGCGGCTCGATCAGCTCGAGGACTACGGCGCGTTCCTGCGCGCGCCGATGCCGGGACCGCTCTATCGCATGCATGGCGCGGTGACCGGCGCCTACGACATCGCCAACGTCGATGTGGTCAACCGGGTCGTGCTGACCAACAAGATGCCGGCGAGCCTGATCCGCGGCTTCGGCGGGCCGCAGCTCTATCTCGCGCTCGAGCGGCTCATCCAGCGGATCGCAATCGAGCTCGGGCTCGATCATCTCGAGGTGATCAGGCGCAACCTGATCCCGAAGCAGAAGTTCCCGTACCGGGCCGCGGCCGGCGCGCTCTATGATTCCGGCGACTATCGGCGCGCGGTCGAGACCGCGACCGGCGACGGGCGGCTCGACGAGCTCGAGCGCCGGCGGGCGGCGGCGCGCGCCGCCGGGCGCCGCTACGGCATCGGCTTTGCCTGCGTGGTCGAGCCCGGCATGTCCAACATGGGCTATCTCTCGACCCTGCTGACGCCGGCGGCGCGCGACAAGGCCGGCCCCAAGAACGGCGCGGTCTCGATGGTGACCGTCAACGTCGATCCGCTCGGCGCGGTGTCGGTAACCGCCGACGTCACCGTGCAGGGGCAGGGACACCAGACCGTGCTCTCCCAGATCGTCGCCGATCGGCTCGGCCTTTCGCCCGACGACGTCAACGTCGTGCTGGAGATGGACACGGCGAAAGACCAGTGGTCGATCGCCGCCGGCACCTATTCCTGCCGCTTCACGCCGGGCACCGCGGTCGCCGCCCACCTCGCGGCGGAGCGGATGGCCGAGAAGCTCAAGGCCATCGCAGCAAAGCAGCTCAACGTCCTGCCCGCGGACGTCGAGCTCGTCGGCGGCGAGATTCGCAGCCGCGGCAATCCCGACAACGCCGTGCCGTTCGGCCGGATCGCCGGCACCGCGCACTGGTCGCCGGTGATGCTGCCGGACGGCATGGCCCCGGCGCTGCGCGAGACCGCGGTGTGGTCGCCGCCGGAGCTCGAGCCGCCCGCAAGCGACGACCGCGTCAACACCTCGCTGACCTACGGCTTCGTGTTCGACATGTGCGGCATCGAGATCGATCCTTTGACCTATCAGGTGCGCGTCGATCGCTATGTCTCGATGCACGACGCCGGCCGCATCCTCAACCCGATGATCGCCGATGGCCAGATGCGCGGCGCCTTCGCGCAGGGGATCGCCGCCGCGCTCTACGAGGAGTTCGTCTACGACGACAGCGGCCAGTTCCTCACCGGCACGTTTGCCGACTACCTCGTTCCGACGGTGGCAGAGATCCCGGCGGTCGAGATGCTGCACCAGGAGACGCCGTCGCCGCTCACCCCGCTCGGCGCCAAGGGGCTTGCCGAGGGCAACTGCATGAGCGTGCCCGCCTGCATCGCCAACGCCATCGCCGACGCGCTCGGGGTGACGGACGTGCAGTTGCCGGCGACGCCGCGCCGCATCCACGCGCTGATGGCCGGTCCCGAGCCGGCCCGCCCGAAGGACCTCGCCGGAGCCGGCCGATGAAGCCGCGCCCGTTCGACTACGCGCGGCCGGACTCGATCGAGGAGGCGCTCGCGCTTCTCTCCGAGCACGGCGACGAGGCCCGCGTTCTCGCCGGCGGCCAGACGCTCATCGCCATGCTCAATCTGCGCGTGGTCGAGCCCGCGATCCTCGTCGATATCACGCGCATTGCCGAGCTCGATCTCATCCGCGAGATCGACGGCAGGATCGAGGTCGGCGCGGCGGTGACGCAGAACCGGCTGCTGGCCTGGTCCGCGCTCCCTCGCACGCTGCCGCTCCTTGCGGCGGCGCTGCCGTTCGTCGGCCACTTCCAGACCCGCAACAAGGGGACGGTGTGCGGCTCGATCGCGCATGCCGACCCGGCCTCGGAGATTCCGCTCGCGCTCGCCCTGCTCGACGGCGAAGTCGTGTTGCGCTCGCGTCGCGGCACGCGGGTGCTGGCGGCGGGAGATTTCCAACAGGGCATGCTGACGACCGCCCGCGAGCCCGACGAATTGATCACCGCCGTGCGTTTTCCGATTGTGCAGGGCGGCGTTGCGTTTCGCGAGGTCGCGCGCCGGCACGGCGATTTTGCCATCGTCGCCGTCGCCGCCTTGGCCGACGGCGGAAACGGCATCCGCCTCGGCGTCGCCGGCATGGCCGAGCGTCCGGCCGTGCGCCGCGTCCCGTCGGAGGACGCCCTGCAGGATGCGATCGAGCGGCTCGCCTGGGAGCTCGAAGGCTACGAGGATATCCACGCATCGGCGCGCATGCGGCGGGACCTGCTGCGCCGGATCGGTCCGGTCGTCGCGCAAGAGGCGGTCCGATGCGCCGCGTGAGCAAGGGCGAGCGTGCCCGCATCCGCCTCACCCTCAACGGCCGCCGGATGGCGGGCGAAGCCGAGCCGCGCATGCTGCTCAGCGATTTCCTCCGCCAGGCGCTCGGGGCGACCGGCACCCATGTCGGCTGCGAGCACGGCGTCTGCGGCTGCTGCACGGTGCTGCTCGACGGCACCGCCGTGCGCTCTTGCCTCACGCTTGCGGTGCAGGCCGAAGGCAGAACGGTGACGACCGTCGAATCGCTCGCGGATGCCGACGGCACCCTCAACGCGCTGCAGCAGGCGTTCCGCAACAATCACGCGCTGCAGTGCGGATTCTGCACTCCCGGCATTCTCATGTCGTTCACCGATTTCCTCGCGCGCAACCCCAAGCCGTCGGAAGCCGAGGTGATCGAGGTGCTCGGCGGGCATTTGTGCCGCTGCACCGGCTATGCCGGCATCGTCTCCGCCGTGCTCGAGGCGGCGCGCAGCACATCGCAACATCCCAATGAGGAGGGAGCCAAACAGGACGCGCCGGCAAGAACCAGATAACGCGGAGAAACGCCATGGCGGATGTGTTCGGCCAGCATCGGCCGAAAATCCCCTATCAGCCGATCGCGGATCTGCTCGCCCGATATCGGCGGCGCGATCCCGACAAGCTCGCGATCGTCGATCTCGATCAGGCGAGGTCGATCAGCTTCGGCGCGCTCGAGGCGGCGGTCACCGACATCGCCGCGTCGCTCAAGGAGAAGGGGGTCGGGAAAGGGAGCCGCGTGCTGCTCCTTTCCGACGAGAATCTCGAAAAGCTCCTGATCTGGCTCGCCACCTGGCGGCTCGGCGCCGTCGTCGCCCCGCTCAATGTCGAGCTCAACGCGGGGCTGATCGCCGATCTCGCGCGAGCGGTCGGTCCGGCGCTCACGCTGGTGCACAAGGAGCTCAACCCGCCGCCGGCGGGAACCCCGTTCGTTCGATTCGGCAACTACACGCCGGGCGCGGCCGACGCCGATCCGCGGGACGACTTCTTCCGCGCCATGCCGCGCGCAGTCGCGCCCGAAACCCTGCCCGAGCGCAACTTGCCGGCCGACCTCGCCTGCATCTTCTGCACGTCCGGGACCACCAGCCGGCCGAAGGTCGTGGTCTACGACCATTGCGCCTATTGGCTCAACGGGCTCTCGACGCTGGAATGCCTGGGGCTCACCGAGCAGGACCGCACGCTGGAATATCGCTCGTTCGGCTGGAACTCGGCGCAGGTGTTGAGCTTGATGCCGTTCCTGGAAACCGGCTTCACCTTGCACATCGCCAGGCGCTTCTCGCACAGCCGATTTTTCGAATGGATCCGCGGCCACGGCATCACCTTCGCGGCCGGCGTCCCGACGGTGCTCAACATGCTCATGGAGAAGCCGCTCGGCATCACCGCCAAGGACGTGCCGACGTTGCGGCTGATGACCTGCAGCACCGCCCCGCTCACGCTCGAGCAATGGCTGCGGTTCGAGGAGATGTACGGCGTCAAGCTGTTGCAGATGTACGGCATGTCGGAGGCCGGCTGGATGTGCGGCAACCGGCATTACAAGAACAAGCTCGGGACGGTCGGGCTGCCGGCCTTGCACCAGGAGCTCGAGATCGTCGACGCGCACGGCCGGCCGTGCCCGCCCAACGTCGAAGGCGAGGTGACCGCGGGCGGGCCGCATTGCGCGGTCGGCTATCTCAACGACGACGGCAGCATCGAGCCGATCCGCGGCAAGCGCATCAAGTCGGGCGATCTCGCGATCGTCGACGAGGACGGATTCGTCCGGGTGACCGGGCGCACCAAGGACCTCATCATCCGCGGCGGGGTGAACATCGCCCCGCTCGAGATCGACGAGGTGCTGCTCAAGCATCCCGGCGTGCTCGATGCCGCCGCGGTCGGCGTGCCCGACCAGACCTACGGCGAGGAGGTCGTCTGCTACGTGGTGCCGCGTCCGGGCGCGAGCCTGAGCGAGGCGGCGGTGACGGACTATTGCCGCGAGCGCCTGCCGGCCGCGAAAGTGCCGAAGCAGGCCTTCATTGTCGCGGAATTGCCGAAAAGCGACCGCGGCAAGGTCCTGCGCGACAAGCTCAGGGATGACTGGAACGGGCGCATGAAGCTGCCGGCATGAACTCTGTTCTTGAACGGTGGGCCGCCGCCCGCCATGCTCCCATCATCCGGAACAAGGGGAGGGGGAACGGGAGGATAGCCGTGGCGGCGACGAAGCCGGAAGAACGCATTCGCGAGCTGACCAGGACCATGCTGCGCAAGAAGCTCTACGTCGTCCTGTCCAAGGGCGGCGCGGCGCCCGAGGCGATCGCCGAGCATTTGCCGCGGCATCTCGAATACATGATCGGTCTCGAGAAGCAGGGCGTGCTGTTCGCGTCCGGTCCGTTGGCCGAGGCGGACGGCAAGACGCGCGGCGACGGCCTCACCGTCCTGCGCGCGGCGAATGCCGAGGCTGCGCGCAGGATCGCCGAAGCCGACCCGTTCGTGGTCAATGGGCTGCGCGGCTTCGAGCTGCGCGAGTGGACCGTGATGGAGGGCTCGCTCGGGATCAAGGTGACTTTCTCCGACCAATCGCTGGAGCTGGCGTAGGCACGCTGAGGTGTGGATATGAGCACAGAAACGGTCGGCGTGGTCGGCGTCGGCAAGATCGGACTGCCGATCGCCGAGAACCTGATCAAGAGCGGCTATCGCGTGCTGGGCTATCGCCGCAGCTCCCTTGCCGAGCTCGAGAAGGTCGGCGGCATTCCCGCGCGCTCGCCGGCCGAGATCGGCGCGCAGGCCGACATCGTGTTCTCGTGCCTGCCGTCCTCGCAGGCGCTCGCCGAGGTGGTAGCGGGCCCGGCCGGGCTCCTCGACACCGCGCGTCCCGGACAGATCATCATCGAGCTCGGCTCCCATCCGGTACCCGACAAAGCGCGGCACGTTGCGCCGTTGGCGGCGAAGGGCGCCGCCTTCCTCGACGGCGAGGTGAGCGGGACGCCGGGAATGGTGTCGGCGCGCAAGGCCGTCATCTATCTTGCCGGCGACAAGGACGCCTGCGCGAAGGCCGAGCGCGTCGTCGCCGGCTTCGCCGATTCGTGCCTCTATTTCGGTCCCTTCGGCGCGGCGAGCCGCGTGAAGCTCGTCAACAATCTGTTGGTGGCGGTCCACATCGCGGCGGCCGCCGAGGCGATGGCGCTCGGGCTGAAGGCCGGGGTCGACGTCGAGCTCATGATCAAGGCCATCGCCACCGGCAGCGGCGGCTCGACTCAGTTCGGCATCCGCGCGCCGTGGATGGCGCAGCGCCGCTTCCTGCCCGCGCAGGGAACGGCGCCGGCCCTGCAGCACTACTTCGACATGATCGACGACTTCGCCGACAGCGTCGGCGTTGCCACGCCCATGCTCGACCGCGCCGTCGAGCTCTACGACAAATTCATGGCGATGGGCTTGGGCGAGAAGGACGTGGCCGCGATGGTCGACGCCGTCGCCGCGCTGCCGCGGCGGAAACCCTGAGTTTCATCGAGCAAGCAAGAACGGAGACTCGCATGATCCGCGTCAAGAAGATCGCCCACGCCGCTTACGAGGTCCCCGACCTGCAAGCGCAAGTCGAATACTACGCCGAGATCCTCGGGCTCACGGTGACCGAGAAGGCCAAGGACACGGTCTACCTGGCCTCGACCGTCGATCACCACTCGATCGTGGTGCGCGACGGCGGCGCGGCGCAATGCGTGCGCGTCGGCTTCCAGATCGGGCCCGAGGACGATCTCGATGCATTCGAGAAGCAGGTGCAGGGCCACGGCATCAAGACCCAGCGCAAGAAGGATCCCGATCCCTCCATTGCCGAGGCGGTCGCGTTCGAGGACCCCAAGGGGACGGTCATGGAAGTGTTCAAGCGCGACGCCTTCGCCGGCCAGCGTTTCCCGACCAAGGGGATCGTGCCGCACAAGCTTGGCCACGTCGCCTTTCACGTGACCGACGTCAAGCACGTGACCAAGTTCTATTGCGACGTGCTGGGCTTTCGCGAGTCCGACTGGATGGCGGATTTCTTCTCGTTCCTGCGCTGCGGGCCGGATCACCACACCATCAACCTGATGCAGACCGGCTCGAACCGGCATTTCCACACCGCCTTCGAGCTGCGCGACTGGGCGCACCTGCAGACCGCCTGCGACTATCTGAGCCTCAACGGCTACAAGCTCCTGTGGGGGCCGGGCCGGCACGGCATCGGCCACAACCTGTTCGCCTATCATCGCAGTCCCGCCGGCCTGATCACCGAAACCTTCGCCGAGCTCGACCGGATGAACGAGGAGCTCGGCTACTTCGAGCCGCGTCCCTGGCACCGCGACCATCCGCAACGGCCGAAGGTCTGGCCCAAGGATCCCGCGGCAGCGAATCTATGGGGCATCATGCCCACGGATGAGATGCATCAATGAGATGCCGCTCGACGGGATGGGGTCACCCGATCTCCCTGCGAAGCGCCTGTTTCATTTCGATTCGCCTTCGCGCTACGGCAAATCGAGCGGTGGGGTGGGACGCGCGCCGCCGGGCCAGCGCTCGTGCGTGAGGGGAACCGTGAGCCTCGCCTGCAATCCCTCCGTTCCGAAGGATTGCTGCACCTGGCCGTTGAGCTGCCGCTCGATCACCATGTTGATCAGGCGGGAGCCGAAGCCCGGGCGCCGGATCCGCTTGGGCGCCGGCCCCCGGCTTTCCTTCCAATCGAGCACGAGGGTGAGCCCCAGCTGGGTGCGCGTGACCGACCAGCTCAGATCGACGCGGCCGCCCGGGACCGAGAGGCTGCCGTGCTTGCCGGCATTGGTCGCCAGCTCGTGCACCGCCATGCCGAGGCCGAAGGTCGGGTCGGGTTCGAGGAAGACGTTGGGACCCTTGAAGGAGATGCGATCGAGAAACGGGGCGAGCAGGGTATTGAGCAGCTCGCTGAGCGACGTCGATCTCCAACCGCCCTCCGTGATCAAGCGATGCGCATTCGCGAGCGCCAGGACGCGGGCCTCGTACTTCGTGACCAGATCGGCGACGTTGCGCGAAGTCTTGGCGGTCTGCGAGAACAAGGCGAGCAGCTGCGAAAACAGGTTGCCGGAGCGGTGACGCAGCTCACGGATCATCAGCTCGTGACGCTGGTCGAGCTGCCGGCGCTGGATGGCGCCTGCAACCACGTTCGCCACCGCCGCCAGAAACGCGATGTCGTAATCGTTGAACTTGCGCCGCTTGGCCGTGTGCGCGCCGAGCACGCCGTAGGCGCGGCCGTCGCGCCCGGCGATCGGCACGGTGATCCCGCTGACGACGCCGTGGTCCTCTAGCAGGGGCTGTCCGGTGAACCGCGTCTCCGCCGCAAGATCCTCGCTGATCACCGGGCGTCCGGACGCCAGCGTGTAGCCGGCCTGCGAATTGCGCGCGGTCGAGATATTGGCGATTCCCACCAGTCCCGGCTTCCAGCCGATGCCGGCCCTGAGCACCATGTCGGCGTCGCCGGGAAGCAATTCGAGGACTTTCACCAGCTCGACGTCAAGTGCCTCGCCGACGGTGCCGACGGTCTCGTTGAAGAATTTCTGCAGATCGGTCTCGGTCAATGCCCGCTCGCCGAGCCGCGCCAGCATTTCCTGCTGGCGCGCGCGCACGCGCACCTCGCGATTGATGCGCAGGCGCTCGGTCACGTCGCGGGAGATCCCGAGCAATTGCACCGGCGCGCCGTCGCGGACCACGACGGTGACCAGGGCCTCGAACCAGCGCTCGTCGCGGCCCGATGGACCGGGCAGGCGGTACTCCAGCCGGCAGGCCTCGCGCGTCTGCAGGACCTGTCGGATCGCCGCGAAGACGCCGCCGTCCTCCGGCGGAAGCTCTTGCGGGGCGAGCGACAGCGTGCCGTCCATGCCGCCTTCGGCATGCCCGACTTCGAGATTGGTGGACCAGGTCAGCTGCTGAGACCGCAGGTCCCACGCCCATACGCCTCCGTGGCCGGCCTCGAGCGCCGACCGGAACAACTCGAGCGGGGGGAGCGAGACCTGGTCGGACGCGGCCGCCTCGCCCTGCTGATGTCGCTCTTGCGCGTCGGACACGTTTACATCCAGGGAACGATGGTGCTGTTCGATGTCGAGAGCCCGCGGTCGGCGGGCGATGTCGCGCGGTTCAGGTCAAGCTTGCGCAACTGGGGTCACCCAACGCGAATTCTTGTCCCTTGTTCAATCGAGTCAAGCGCGCCCTCCGGAAAGGTCCGGTTTAGCCGCGATGATCCGGCTGGCGCGCGGCCTACGCGGGAGGATCGCCACGTCTCTTACTCTTACTTGGTCGTCGCAGAGGGGGATTGGGTTTTGCATTGCGATCGGGCGGCTGTCGTGCTCACCTAGCTACGCGGCATGCAAAATGGGTGATCCCTCCTGCGGCAATTGCCCCTCCTTACTCTACAAGCGCTCGAAATTTCGAAAGGTTCCGCGATACGATCGTCGCCTCGGCATTGCGCCATATGCGCTGTGCATCACGGCATTACGCCTCGGCATATGCTTCGCCCCGCCATCGGCGGGGCGACATCAAATCGGATCGAAGAGTGCGGCCGCAGATCGGCCGAGACTAGGACACGCAGCGGCCGGCAATCTGTGCCAGCGGCGACTGTCCGATCGCGCTGACCATCGGCTCGCAGCCATCGAGCAACTTCGGCGGGGCCTTGATCTCGAAGGGGCCGTTGACGGCATTGCGGCTCTTCGCCGGAGTCAGGGGCAAACGGTCGCCCTTGAGGGTCCGATTCACGACCGGATCGCTCCGCTGGAGCGAAGGCGCGGCCGTGGTGGCGGATACTTCGAGGCCGATGAAGAACGACGCTATGGCGAACGCCGCGCCACAGCCGCTGACGATTAGTGAATGACGCCGCATGGGTTGCTCCCACGATCCCTATGCTGATTAGTCGCGTTAACCCCTCGTTAGGTTCATCCCCGGCGGCGCAATTTGCGGGGCTGCCGACCGCGCCCGCGCCTCGGACCCAACGCTTTGATCGAAAGATGGTTTCCGGGCGCGCGCGCCCTCCGGGCCGGGCGCGGGGGACGGCGAAGCCCCGCGGGTTCCCGGCGGTTGGAAGCCCGGCTCCAGCGTGCGGACGCGCCTGGCTCGAATCTCCGGAACCAACGGGGCACCCGATGCATTGTCATGGCAGCCGGCCGCCCATTCCCCCCTCCCCGTGCTCGGCCGGTCATCGTGGGCGTAGCTGACCGTGGGTCGGCTACGCCCCGCTTGCTATCTGGCGAAGCAAAACGTGAGGCCAAGGATGTCCGGATATTCCCGCACGATCTCCGCGGACCTCGGCGCGATCGACCGCCGCTTGCGGGCGCTCGAGCGCAGCCTCGAGCGTGTCGCCAGCCCGTCGATCGCGTGGCAATCGGCGGACCGGGTCGGGGAAGCCGTGGCGTCGGCCCTCGGCAGCGTGGCCGATCGGTTTCGACACGGCGCCGATGAGGCGGCAAAATTCGGCAGCGAGGCGACGCAGCTCGGCAATACCGCGTTGCAGCGGCTGGCCGAGGAGGTCGCGCGGCGGCCGCTCACCGCGCTCGTCCTGGCGGCGGGCGTGGGATTTCTGCTCGGCGCGGCCGGCCGCCGCGCCTGAGGGAGCTACACGCGGCCCGCGGTCAGGCTCGATCGAGCCGCTGTCCCGTCACACGGTAACGCGTCGCTCGCGACGCTTGGCGCTGCGCTCGAAGAACAGGGCCTGACTGGCGATGGCCGATACCGTCGCCGGCTGGAACGGCTTGGCGATCAGGAAGGCCGGCTCCGGCCGCTCGCCGGTGAGGAAGCGCTCGGGATAGGCGGTGATGAAGATCACCGGCGCTTCGAACGAGGCCAACAGTTCGTTGACCGCTTCGAGGCCCGAGCTGCCGTCGGCGAGTTGGATGTCCGCCAGGATCAGCCCCGGCGTCTTTTGCCTGGTCAGCGCCAGCGCCTCGGCGTGGGTACGCGCGACGCCGAGCACGCGGTGCCCGAGGCTTTCGACCAGGGTTTCGAGCTCCATGGCGATGAACGTGTCGTCCTCGATGATGAGCACGTCGGTGGCGATCTCGGCCGCCAGCTCGCGCCCGGATTCCTCCACCAGCGCCCGCAGCTTCATGACGTCGACATCGAGCACCCGCGCCGCATCCGGCTCCGAGAAGCCCTCGAGCGCGACCAACAGGAATGCCTGGCGCGGCAGCGGGGTGATATGGGCGAGCTTTTGCTCTCCCGGCAGCACACCCTCGGGGGCGGTGGTCGCGCCGTTGACCGGGACCGAGTTCCAAATCTTGGTGAACAGGCGATACAACGCGACCCGGGGGCCGCGCGGATCCTCGATCACGGCCCGATCGGCGATCAGCGCCTCCAAGGTCGCCGCGACATATGCGTCGCCGGACGCCTGGTTTCCGGTCAGGGCCCTTGCGTAACGGCGCAAAAATGGCAGGTATTGTGCTACCGCGGCGGTATTGGGCACGGTACCCTCCCGTTTCGTTCCTGCTTAGCTTAGCGGAAAACGGCGTCGCCGGAAAAAAGTTCCATTCGACGGAACGAACGGTTTCGCGGCACGTTATGCTCCGATGAGCAGTGAGGGGTCCGCGGGTGGCAGCCGCCGGCGGGAAGGGCGAATGAGGGAAGAAAAGGCAGCTAGGCCGGGCTTGTCGGGGCAAAAGCCCGCTCAATTCGTATCCGCGGCAGCAAGGCCGCCGAGCCCAGAGGCGACGACAATGCATAGCGACGCCCAAACGCGAAAGGCCGGGGGGCGATTGAGCCGAGAGGACCAGCGCAGGCTCGGCGATATCCTTCAACGGGTCTATGATGACGTGGTCCGTCAGGGTGTGCCCGATCGATTCAGGGAGCTGCTCTGCGAGCTTGACGGATCCCAGGAGCACGCGCTTGGCAACGCGCAGACCGCGCCCTCGGCACGTGCACCGGACGCTTCCGGAAGCCGCGAGCCGGATCGTCTCGTCGGCGCCCGAGGGCCGCATCACCCGCACTACAAGGGATCGAGCTCATGAGTATGCGATCGTCCGTACGCGACGCAATGCTCGCAGCCGTTCCGAGCTTGCGCGCCTTTGCGATTTCGCTCTGCGGCAACGTCGATCGCGCCGACGACCTGGTGCAGGAGACCTTGCTGCGCGCCATGGCCAACATCGATTCGTTCCAGCCGGGAACGAACATGTCGGCGTGGCTGTTCACGATTCTCCGCAACTTGTTCCGCTCCGAGTATCGCAAGCGACGCCGCGAGGTCGAAGACACCGACGGAAGCTATGCCGAGAGCCTGAAGTCGCATCCCGAGCAGCACAGCCGGGTGGAATTCGAGGAATTTCGGGTGGCGCTCGCCAAGCTGCCGCAGGACCAGCGCGAGGCGCTCATTCTGGTCGGGGCGTCGGGCTTCTCCTATGAGGAGGCGGCGGCCATTTGCGAATGCGCCGTCGGAACGATCAAGAGCCGGGTCAATCGCGCGCGCACGCGCTTGTCGGAGCTGCTCGCGATCGACGGCGCCGACGATTTCGGTCCCGATCACACCACGCGGGCGATTCTGTCGGCCGGCGGCCGCGGCGGCTGATCAGCCGAGGCCGTATTTCCAGCGCTAACCTTCAGTCACCGCTGATTTCAGTCGCATCGACCAGACTTTCGCCGGGCAAATCCTCCGGGGCGGACGGCGCGCGTGCGCAGCGGCGTCTAAGGGTGCACGTCCTCGGTGAACCAGTCGGTCGGCAGCTCATGGCCGAGGCCGCTCTCCTTCGCTTTTCGGTAGACGAGGGAGCCGGCGGCCGCGAACTGGTAGCCGAGCCCGATATTGTTGATGAAACAGGTCACGTCGGGGTCGGATTTGCGGCCCTCGACCCGTCCGAGAATGAGCTCGGGCAAGGTCGGCAGCTTGTCGAACTCGATCTCCTCGGCGAGCTGCCAGCCGCGGCCTTCGACCTTCTCCTGGATCACCACCCCGGCGGCGGCGACGTGGATCGGGCTCGGCTCGTTCCAATGGATGACGACGCGGTCGGCGCGCTTGACCGCCGCGACCTCGATCTCCGGCCGCTTGATCGAGCTCAGGTGCACGCCCGGCTCGATCCAGCGCTCGAAAAATACGTGGTCGATCGAATTGGTGGCGCACATCGCAATATCGGCGCCCTTGATCGCGTCTTCCGGCTGATCGACGGGAACGACCTCGACGCCGAGCAGCGCGCCCATGGCCTGCGCGAAGGCCTCGCGGCTCTGCGGATTGGGGCTGAAGCAGCGGATGGTCGCGATGTCGCGCACGGCGCAGGCCGCCATGAGCTGCGCGCCCGCCTGCCAACCGGAGCCGAGGATGCCGACGCTGCTCGCATTTCCGCGGGCGAGGTACTTGATCCCGAGCCCGTTGGCGGCGCCGACCCGCATGCGCTGCATGACGCCGTCGGGCAGGATCGCGAGCGGCTCGCCGTTCTCCACCGAGAACAACAGCACCAGGCCGACATAGCGGCCGTTCGGCGCCGCCGGCACCTTCTCCCGCCGCATGTTGTTGCCGCGCTTCGGCCAGGTGACGATGTCGGAATTGATCCGGACCGCGCCGACGCCGAGCTTCGGCACCACGCCGTCCATGGACTTGAGGCTGTAGAGCGCGTCGGCCCGTGCCGTCGGGGTGAAGCAATCGGACCGCCGGCGCGAGACGCCGCGTCCTTCCGCCAATTCCAGATAGGCCTCCTCCATGACCGCGATGCAGTCGCGCATCGTCAACACCTTCGCGACGTCGTCGTTGGACAGGATCAGGGTCATGGGGATCGCGGCCTCGTGCGGGGGTTACGGGGCCATCATAGCAACCGCGAGGCGTCTCGACGATCCCGGCGCGAAACGGCGCCTCAGCCGTAGCCCGCGTGAGCGCAGCGACATGCGGGGTGATGCTTGGAGGGGCAGAGCCCGGATATCGCTTCGCTCATCCGGGCTACGCTTGCTCGCCGAATGAGCTACTTCTTCACCGGGGCGTAAAAGACGCTGTCGATCTCCACGACCATGTCGTCGAACAGGCGCTGGACCTCGATCAGGGTGCGCGGCGGATACGGCGGCTTGCCCCAGAGCTCGGCCTGCGCCTTGTCAACCATCGGCGCGAACCGGTTGAGGTCGCTGACGTAGACGGTGAGCCGCACGCAATCCTGCAGGTCGGCGCCCTCGGATTGAGCGATCGCCCGGATATTGAGGAATGCCCGGCGAACTTGGGCCTGCGGATCCCTCTCCAGCACGTTGGTCGCGGGATCGATGCCCGGCATCCCCGCGACGAAGACGAAGTCGCCGGCCCTCGCGCCGAGGCTCCAGGTACCCTCCGCCTTGATGGCACCCGGAGGATGGAGCGTCTTGACGCCGTTGGGCGACGGCGATTGCGCGAAGCTGACACCGGCCGCCATGGTGATTGCCGTCACGCTAGCAAGAGCAAGTCGCTGCAACATCTGGGCACTCCCTTTCGAGTGATTTAGGGCGTGTACTCATAAACCACGTTGATGCGCGTGGTTTGATGAATTTCCGCTTTGGAGTGCTTTGCGGGCTCAAGTCGGACGTCAGGCCGAATCCGAGTCGTGCCAATGCGGACGTTACGCCGGTGGTCAGGACGGCTGGAATCGAGCTCACGCCACCTTCCCGATTCGACCCGGTTCACACAGACTCGGACCGCAGTATGCTATTCACGGGGTGCTGCACGAAGCGTGGTCTTTAGCCTCGGGGCCGAACATGAGACGGCGCGAGTTCATATCCTCCTCGGAGGCATGGTGGCGTGGCCGATCGCTGCGCGCGCGCAGCACGGCGCCCGGGTGCGGCGGATCGGCGTGCTGATGGCCTATGCCGAGAGCGATCCGGAAGTCCAGGCCCGCGTTGCGGCGTTCCGCGACGGGTTGCAGAAGCTCGGCTGGACGGAGGGCCGCAACATCCGGATCAACCATCTCTGGGCAGCGATCGACGCGGAGTCGAGGCAACGATTCGCGAAGGAGCTCGTCGCGCTGCAGCCCGACCTAATTGTTACGGATAGCACACCCACCACTGCGGCGCTGCAGCAGCAAACGCGCACCATCCCCATCATTTTCACGAACATTTCCGATCCGATCGGCAGCGGCTTCGTCGCGAGCTTTCCGCAGCCGGGCGGCAACATCACCGGCTTCATCAATCTGGAGGCCTCGATGGGCGGCAAGTGGCTGGAGCTGCTCAAGGAGATTGCGCCGCGCGTCACCAGGATCGCCTTCGTGTTCAACCGGGCAACAGCTCCCGGCAGCGGCTCATATTTTTTGGGTCCGTTCATGGCCGCCGCTGCGTCCTTCGGAGTGGAGGCGATCGCTGCGCCTGTTCACGACACGTCCGAGCTCGAATCCGTCGTTGCCGCACAGGCCGCCGCGCCCAATGGGGGCATTATTGCGATGCCGGATGTCTTCCTGACCGTCCATCGTGCCGAGATCATATCGCTGGCTGCTCGCTACCGTCTCCCTGCCGTCTATTCGAACCGTTTCTTCACTGAACTCGGCGGCCTGCTGTCCTACGGACATGACCGGCTCGATAATTATCGGCGTGCGGCGTCCTATGCCGATCGCATCCTCAAGGGCGCGAAGCCGAGCGAGCTTCCCGTCCAGGCCCCGGTCAAGTTCGAGCTGGTGATCAATCTCAAGACCGCCAAGGCGCTCGGCCTCGACGTGCCATTGCATCTTCAGCAGCGCGCCGACGAGGTGATCGAATAAACCAAACGCGCACGTCTCCTTTGGGTCGTTCCGCGACATGCCGTGGTGGCCTGCGGAGGTCTGCTTGCGGAGTAGAAGCGGTCCTGTACCGGACATCGTTGAAAGACCGAGTCTTGACCCGATTCGGAAGTTCCGGAGCGAAATGTAGGCGTCAAGAGTCAAACAATCAGTGCCCGGCGTGTCGGTCATAAAGAGTGGGCAGGAAAAATTGCAGGTTGCCTATTTCTTCTACGCTGTGCTTGAGCCACGCTTGCCGGCGCTCGGCGGGAAAGAACCAGTCGATTAACAACTGATTGAGGCCAAGTCGGCCTCCGAATGCGCTTTCCCGACCTAGGGTCATTGTCGTGACGAGCTGTGTACCTTCGTCCTGCGGTAGGAACTTTCCTTGAATTTGCATCACGGTCCGCCCGAGCATATGCAACTCGACTCGCGCTCCCGTCTCATCAAGTTGAGCAAGACGAAGCATGACATCCAGAAGATTTCGCATATCGGCTCCCAATGCCTCGACCAAATGAAATGTTGAACCGACGTCAACGCTGCCGTCCGGCATTCGGTCCATGACCGCGAAATGGATGTGATCGATGGGGTGCCAGACTAGATAACGAGCATAGGTCCGGCCCTTCAACACCATGTCCCCCTCGATATTGCGCCACCACCACACGAGCATAGCCGGTGTAACGCCGCGGAGGAGGTCGTGTTCGATTTGCAGCGCCATACGGCCATCCGACAGCGTATGCTCCGCAATCTTGGCGCTCGACAAAGGCTTCATTGCCCAGTCGACCGGTCTTGGCGGCAGGAGGGACCATTTCGATCTGGAAAACCTGGCGCTCCAGAACCCCACAGGCAGTACGCCGAAGGCCAAAAGGCCGACAGCCCACAGCCAACGTTTGAGAACAGTGCGCCGTGCGGGTTGACTATCACCATCCACGCGCGTTGCTTGCTCCTAGACAGTGCGCTTTCACTAAAGTGCTGTGCGCCCTATTCTCGACTGCACGGTCTACTCGCGCAATGGCCAGAGCCGGTTTTGGCACATTGTGCCGTTCGCTGCGACGCAACGCTGCGGCAGGAGTCGGAGGTTGAGCGGACGCCTCACAGACATGGTCGATCGAACGCGATTGGCGACCCGCATTCCGGCTTCCGCGTAGCCCCACACGATGCTATCGTTCGCGTCAATTCAGCCGTCATACGTGGAACGTCGGTTGAAGCCGAAAGCCCTCCCCGGCGGTGTCGGCGGCGCCGACCCCCGCAGGACAAGGGAGAAGCGCAAACCAACGATGTTTGCAATCACATATAAGGAGGAAATCATGTTGCGTATTCTCGTGCCCACCGTCGCGCTCGTGTTCGGCGCGACGCTGGCGCAGCCGGCGGGCGCGCAATCGGGCGCCGATCTGGTAAGACAGTCGGTCGCCGCGCTAGGCGGCGCTGCAGCGCTGAGCGCTGCCAAGACCACCATCATCAAGGGCGAGGCCAAGCATTGGGAGCCCGGGCAGTCGTACTCACCCACCGGTGAGGCGAGATTCCTCGGCGACTCGACCTACACGCAGACCGTCGACAACGCGACCCGGACGGTCCGCGTCGACTGGGATCGCGACATGAAATATCCGTTTGTCGAGCGGCTCAAGTACGGCGAAATCACCACGCCGACGTTCGGCATCCTGATCGACGACAAGGGCGCCCAACAGCCGATGTCGGGCATTCGCCTGGCGGCGCACTGGCGCGAACGCGAGCGCGCGTCGCCGCGGCTGCTGGTACGGGCGCTCGACGCCCCGGACAGCATCTCGGCACTGCCGGATCAGAAAATCGGCGACCGCTCGTTGCCGGCGGTTTCGATCAAGACCCGTGCGGGAACCTTTACTGTCCTGTTCGACCGCACGACGCATCTGCCGGCGGCGATCCGCACCCGCGACGCCGACAACGTCTACGGCGATTCGAACTACGACATGATCCTCTCCGATTGGAAGGACGTCGGCGGCGGCGCCAAGCGGGCGCACACACTGTCGTTCCAGCTCAACGGCATGGAAGTGCAGCGGCTGACCTTGAAGGAGGTCGCCATCGATGCGCCGATCCCGGCCAACACCTTTGCCGTCAACGACGAGGTCAAGGCCAAGGCGAAGACGGCGGCCACCGACGCGCCCTATCAATGGGTGCTGCGGCGCCTGTTCCTCGGCCGCTTCGTCGACAGCGACAAGATCTATTTCCCGGAGAACGGCGGCTTCAAGCTTTCCGAGCTGGCGCCGAACGTACAGCACGTGGTCGGCGGCTCCCACAACAACCTGATCGTCGCGATGAAGGACGGTATCGTCATCTTCGACGCGCCGGCCGACGACGGGCAATCGCGCTGGGTCATCGACGCGGCCAAGGCCAAATATCCGGGCAAGCCGATCAAGCAGCTGGTGCTCACCCATCACCACATGGACCACACCGGCGGCACCCGCGCCTATGTGGCGGAAGGGGCCGAGATCGTGATGCCCGGCCAGGCCCGGCCGTTCTTCGAGAGGATGTTCCAAGCCGAACATAAGCTAGCGCCGGACGCGCTGGCGAAGCAGCCGAAGCCGGCGAGGATCGTGGATGTGAAGGATGCGATGTCGCTCAAAGACGAGACGGTCGAGATCAACCTATATAACATCCCGAATCCGCATTCCGACGGGATGATCATCGGTCACGTGGTCGGCCCGAATCTCGTGTGGGTCACGGATCTGATCTCGCCGCGCGGCCCGATCGCCCGCTCGCCCGCCACGGTCGCGGTGGGCGATGCCTTGCGCAAGGCCGGCATCACGGGATCGACGATCGTGGGCGGTCACGGCACCACCGCCAAACAGGCGGATATCGCGGCCGCGTTGGCGGCGAACTAGGCGACGATCCAAACATTGCGGCCCGCGGCGTCCGGTGATGAGCCGGACGCCGCGGTGAGCTTGCCCTTGCTCCAAGGCATGCACTTGCGGGCGACTGGAACCAAATTCTGGTGATCCTGCATGGTTTGCTGAGGATGAACCATCGTCCGCCGAGAAAGCACCTAAATTAGTCTAAGTCAGCTCCCGGATCATTCTCGCCATGGAACGGTCACCAAGGAATGAGATGAGCACCAAGATCAGCACGCTGAGCGCCGCTTTCGACGACTATCCCCACACGCTGCCGCTCAAGCGCGGCGAGATCACATCCGCGCGCGTCGCCTTGACGTTCTCCGACGTCAAGCCGGCGAACCGGTTCTTCAAGCCGATGGTGCGGGAGCTCAAGTTCGACGTCAGCGAGATGGCGATCGCGACCTATGTTCAGGCCAAGGCCTACGGCAAGCCGCTCGTTCTCATTCCCGCGACCATGATGGGGCGGTTTCAGCACGGCACCATCCTGTGCAACGCGGCGCGCCCGATCGGCCCCGCCGATCTCGCGGGCAAGCGCGTCGGCGTGCGGTCCTACAGCCAGACCACGGCGGTGTGGGTGCGCGGTATTCTCCAGAACGACTACGGGGTCGACGTCGATCGCCTCAACTGGGTGACTTTCGAGGACGGCCACGTCGCCGAATACCGCGAGCCGGCGGGGGTCGAGCGCGCCGGCGCCGACAAGAACCTGCTCGAGATGCTGCGCCAGGGCGAGCTCGACGCCGCGATCTACGGTGCCGACCTGCCGAAAGACCCGGCGCTCGCCAGCGTGATCCCGAATCCGGCCGCGGCGGCGCAGAGCTGGTATGCGCGCCACCGGGTGGTACCGATCAACCACATGGTGGTGGTGACGGAGAAGCTCGCGAGGTCGGATCCGGAGGCGGTGCGGGAAATCTACCGCCTGCTGATGCGAGGCAAACAGGCCGCCGGGCTGCCCCAGGCGAGCGAGATCGATTTTCTTCCCTTCGGTCTCGCGGCCTGCCGTCCGGCGCTGCAGACGATCATCGACTATGCGTTGCAGCAAAGCCTCATCCCGCGGAAAATCGCCGTCGACGACCTGTTCGACGAAACCACCGGGGTTATCGACCGTTGACGATCGACGTCGCGGGCGGTCCCAATTTCGCCTTTTACGTCAACGGGATGTTTCGGCGCTCGGGAGGCGCGCGTGGGCAGATTTGTTTACCAAATCGAGGCAGCCTATGCGGCGCGGGCGCATCGTCGCGGCCGACAAGCTGATCGACTTTGCGGGCGCGTCGCGCTTATTCTGTAGCGAGAATCGGCAATTTCTGCGCCGCCGGGCCGGCGAAAATCCGCTCGACAGTCGGGAGAATGTCTTGGCGAAATTCGCGGTCCCCTTCCTATCCGATCGATGCAATCTCCGGGCCTTGCGCGTCGCGCTGGTCTCCGGCGTGGCCACGGCCGTCCTTGCGGGATTGGCGAGCCCGGCGGACGCCGCTCCGCGCCGGATGAGGTTCTATGATCCCGGCTACTACTACGGCAGCCCGACCTATATCCCTGCCCGCACGGCGCGGTCCGCGGCGAGCCCGAAGCGGGAGAAGCCCGAGCCAAAGAAGGACTCAGGGTTCGGCGAGATGCCGAAGGGACCGCTCCAGCTCGTGGTTTCGATCGGCAGCCAGCATGTGACGCTGTTCAGCAACGGCGTGCGGGTCGCGCAAGGGCCGGTCTCGACCGGCGTGCCCGGGCATCCGACCCCGATGGGCGTCTTCAGCGTGATCGAGAAGGACCGCTACCACCATTCCAACATCTACAGCGGCGCGCCGATGCCGTACATGCAGCGGATCACGTGGTCGGGCGTGGCGCTGCACGAAGGCGTGCTGCCGGGCTATCCGGCCTCGCACGGCTGCATTCGCATGTCGCACGATTTCGCCCTGAAGCTCTGGCCCATCACCAAGCTCGGCGTGCGCGTGATCGTCTCGCGCAGCGACGTGGCACCGGTCGAATTCGATCATCCCAAGCTGCTCAAGCCGAAGCTCAAGCCGCCGGATGCGCAAGTGGCGATGAACGGGGCGACCGACGGCCTGAGCGCCAAGCCGGCGGTCAAGCTCGCCCAGGTGACGATACCGGTGACCGATGCGGCCGAGGTCGCACCGGACCTGCCGAAGCCTGCGAGCGAAACGGCGCCGGAGTTTGCCAAACCCGCAGCCGAAGCGGAGCTTCCCAAGCCGGCGGCCGCGGCCGCACCGGAGATTGCCAAACCAGCGGCCGAGATGGACCTTCCCAAGCCCGCCGCCGAGGCAGGCCCGGAAAGGGCCAAGCCTGCCGCCGAAGCGGTCGAGCCCGCCAAGCCGGCGGCCGCCGCGGTCGAGGATACCGCGGAAAGCGCAACGCCGGTGGTGGAGAAGCCGGCCGCGAGCGTAAAGGCCGCCGAGCCGGCGCAGGGAGCCGAACCGGCGCAGCCTGCCGCGGCGGCGGCCGAGGAAGCGCCGAAGGCAACCGGCACGATCCCGCCTGCGCGGCCGGCCGACGTCCCGGCGCTGCCGTCGCCCATCGATCTGCGCAAGTCGGTCGAGGCGCCGGAGCCGGCGACGCCGATCGAGGCCGCGCCCGCGGCCACGCCGTCGAGTCCGGCGGAGGCGACGCCCGCCGGCGCCGAGAAGCCCGCGCCGGCCGTCGATGATCCGATGAAGCCGCCGGCGCCGCGGACCAAGGCGGCGGAGCAGCCGGTCAAGCGCTCGGGCCAGGTCGCGGTGTTCGTCAGCCGCAAGGAAAAGAAGATTTTCATCCGCCAGGGATTCATTCCGCTGTTCGAGATGCCGATCGAGATCGGGGAGCCGGATCGACCGCTCGGCACCCACGTCTTCACCGCAATGGCGGTGACCGACGGCGGCGCCGGCATGCGCTGGAATCTGATGACGGTTCCGAACGACACGTCATCGGCGCCAGTGATCGAGCACCGGGACGGGCGGAGGAAATCGAGGGACCTGCCGGTGGTGATTCACAGCAACAAGCCGCCGTCGACCGCGGCCGAGGCGCTCGATCGCATCCGGTTTCCGAAAGAGGCGCTCGACCGCATCGGCGAGCTGTTGATTCTGGGCTCGTCGCTGGTGGTCTCGGACGAGGGCCTCGGTCGGGAAACCGGCCGCTATACGGAATTCATCGTCCTCACGCGCTGATCGACGCCTGCGCCGTCACGCCTGCGCTCGTCAGCGAAAGTCGGGTATACCCGACTTTCGCCAGCTAATAACTCCAGAACTCGGGCAAGCCCGAGTTCTGGTGGCACCCGCGCCTTGGTCGCCTCCCACTTTTCCTGAAAATGCTTTAGGCTCGTGCCGCCTGCCGGGCGGTGCGACCGCGTGTTTTCGGCGGCCAAGGAGGACATGATCATGTTGCGGGGTTTAGAGCGCATTCAGCTTCGACGGAAACTGAAGGCGCTCCAGTCTTTTTGCGTGGTCGCATTTTCGGACGGAAAACCGGTTCCCACTTTTCCTGAAAATGCTCTCGCGCGCGGATGCGTCGCGATCGCGCTGGCGGCGGCGTCCCTGATTGCCGCCGCTCCGCTGCAGGCGGAGACCTGGCCGACCAAGCGGGTGCAGGTCATCGTGCCGTTTTCTCCCGGCAGCGCCACCGACCTGTTGCCGCGAACGGTGTTCGAGCAGGTGTCGGCGAAGGCCGGTCAACCCATCATCATCGAGAACCGGCCCGGCGGCGGCGGCGCCATCGGGGTCGGCGCCGTCGCCAAGGCGGACCCGGACGGTCACACCATCCTGGTCCACTCCAACGCGCTGGTGACCGCGCCGGCAATCCAGCACATGCCCTATGATCCGGTGCAGGACTTCGCCGGCGTCACTCCGCTCGGCAACGTCCCGCTGGTGCTGGTGATCTCGCCGGACAAGCACATCGGGACCCTGAAAGAGCTCGTGGCCGCCGCCAAGGCCAAGCCGGGATCGATCAATTACGCCGCCGCCGGCATAGGGACGCCGCCGCATCTGACCACCGAGCGCTTCCGTCTCGCGGCCAAGTTCGAGGGGCAGCTGGTTCCCTTCAAGGGCGCGCCGGAGGCGCTGACGGAAGTGATCACCGGACGAGTGGATTTCTATTTCTGCCCGATCACGCCGGCGATGCCGTTCATCCGCGAGGGCAAGCTCCTGGCGCTCGCGGTGTCGAGCTCGAAGCGCGCCTCGGCGCTGCCGGAGGTGCCGACCACGGTGGAGGCGGGTTTTCCCGATTCCGATTTCGATTTCTGGATCGGCGCCTTGGTGCCGAAGAAGACCCCGCGCGACGTCGTCACCCGCATCCACGAGGAGACGGCGAACGCCCTGCATGACCCATCGGTGAAGGAGAAGCTCGCCAAGCTCGGCGTCGAGGAGATGATCATGACGCCGGACGATTTCGACGCCCGCATCGCGCGGGAGGCGCCGATCGCCATCGATCTGGCCAAGGCCGCCGGCATCGCGGCGAGGTGACGTGGCGATGCTCGAAGGCTTCACCCGCACCGAGATCAAGACCAGCGGCGCGCGCATCGTCACGGTGCACGGCGGCCGCGGGCCGCCGTTGCTGCTCATGCACGGCAATCCGTTCTCGCACCTCTCCTGGCACAAGATCGCGCCGCGGCTCGCGCGCGAGTTCACCGTGGTGGCGACCGATCTGCGCGGCTACGGCGACTCGGAAAAGCCGCCGGGCGGCGCCGACCACGGCGGCTATTCGTTCCGCGCCATGGCGCAGGACCAGGTCGAGGTCATGGCCGCGCTCGGGTTCCACCGCTTCTACGCCGCCGGGCACGACCGCGGCGCCCGCGTGCTTCACCGCATGTGCCTCGATCATCCGCGCACGGTCGCGCGCGCCGCCATCCTCGACATCATCCCGCAGCACCATCTGCTCAACAACGTGACGCGCGAATGGGGTACGTTCTCGTGGCACTGGTTCTTCATGATCCAGCCCTATGATCTTCCCGAGCGGCTGATGGGCGCCGATCCCGACTATTTCATCGAGAAGAAGCTCGCCAAGACCGCACGGGGGCTGAGCTTCTTCGATCCGGCGGCGCTTGCCGAATACAAGCGCTGTTTCCGCAATCCCGCCACCATCCACGCCATGTGCGAGGACTACCGCGCCACCCATGGCGTCGATCTCGCCATGGACAGCGAGGATTTCGCCGCCGGGCGCAAGATCGCCTGTCCGGTGCTGCTGTTGTGGGGCGCGACCGGCGGCGTCGGCCGCCATCACAAATCGATGGAGATCTGGCCGCGCTATGCCGCCGACATCCGGGGGGGCAAGGCGCTGCCGTGCGGACACTATCTTTCGGAGGAGGCGCCGGAAGAAACCTATCGCGAGCTGCGCGAGTTCTTCGCGGCCGCCGAGGAGCGGGGCGCCGCATGACGGCGATCGGACCACGCGCGCGGTCGGCGATCGCAGGATTGACGATCGGCGCCGGATTGATTGCGAACGTCGCCGTCTGCGCGTCGTCGACCTGCCCGGACGAGCAGAAGACGCCGCAGACACCGAAGGATCTGGCGCTCTGCGGGAAACTCGAGCCGTTCGTGCGTAAGCCGAGCGAGCTGCCGCTCGACGTGTACGAGAAGAAGCTCGGAGAGTTCCTTGGAGCGATGTGTCACCGCCGGAGCGATTGGAAGGTCGATAAATGGGTCCGCGACACCGGCCCATGGGTCGGCACCTACCGCAACGGCAAATGGATCGGACAGTATTACGGCACGCACGCGCCGGCGCTGGTCTGGTACTCGCCCGATTTCTACGCGTGGCTGAGGGCAAACCGTCCGGAGGAAAACCGTCCGGACAGCGTTGCGCCGGTACCCGAGCGGCCGGTGCCCGACGGCGCCATCATGATCAAGGAAATGTATCCGCCGCCGGCGACTGCCTGCGCGGGCGTCGATACGCTCCATCTGCTGGCCAAGACGAAAGGGGCCGCAGTCATGGTGCGCGACAGCAAGGGGTCGTACGACGGCTGGTTCTGGGGTTGGTACGGCTGGGGACCCGAAGCCGAATCCGGCTGGTACGTGGACTGGCCGGCGCGGCCCAACAGCCCCTATCCAAACATGGGCTTCGGCCAGTATTGCACCAACTGCCATGCCTCGGCGAAGGCCAACCAGACCTTCGCAGCGCTCAGGAACATCAAGGGCGAGCCCAACATCCCGCCGGTGTATCTCAGCCAGAACTTCTTCCTCGATCCGTCCTGGCAGGGCCTGCATAGCCGCATCCTGCAGTCGGCGGCCAAGGATGCCGCCGCGCTCGGCGCGGCGACGCCGGCATACGACAGCGAGTTCGAGAAAACCTTTTGGCTGCACGGCGGCCGGCCCAGGAAGGCCGTCCCGATGCCCGCGGAAACCTACGACAACGTATGGGTCAAGCCGGGCCAGCCGACCGCTGCGAGCCAGTTCGTCACCTCTGATCAATGCCTAGGCTGTCACAGCGCCGGCGGCACCGGCGTGCAATTCGACATGACGGAGCCGGGCACCGACAGCAAGCTCATCAACATCTCCCCCTACGGCACGTGGCGGGGATCGCCGATGGGCCTCGCCGGCCGCGATCCGATCTTTTTTGCGCAGCTCGCGAGCGAGACCGACACGTTCCATCGCGATTACTCGTCGATGATCCAGGATACCTGCCTCGCCTGCCACGGCATCATGGGCCAGCGCCAATTCGCCATCGACACCCGCGAGGAAACCGGCGCCTGCGGAAAATTTTCCCGCGCGACCGTGGCCGCCAAACCCGACTCGCCACACGATGCCAAGCTTGCACGGTACGGAGCGCTCGCGCGCGACGGCATTTCCTGCACCGCCTGCCACCGCATGGTGCTCGGCAACGAGAACACTGCAAAATATCGCAACGACCCGCAGAACAAGTGCGTGGACGAGCGCCAAGCCGCGCTCAATCCGGATCTGACCGGATTTGCCAAGACGTTCACCGGCAATTTCCTCGTCGGTCCGCCCGACCGCGTGTTCGGGCCGTTCCAGAAGCCGAAGCCGAAGTCCATGAAAAACGCGCTGGGGATCGAGCCGGAGCACGACCGCAACATCATGCGCTCGGAGGCATGCGGCAGCTGTCACACGGTGCGTCTGCCGATCCGGCATCGCGGCCAACCCATCGGCCACACTTACGAGCAGACCACGTATCCGGAGTGGGCGTTCAGCGACTACCGCACCGGCGATTCGCCCGACGGCCGGCTGCCGTCCGGCGCCGGCCCGCGGGCGCAATCCTGCCAGGATTGTCACATGCCGAACAAGGATGCCGACGGCAATCCGTATCGCAGCAAGATCGCCGCGATCCAGGAGCACGGCAATTTTCCGCAGGCCGAGCACACCCTGCCGCCGGGGGACATCGACCTGCCGGTACGCTCGCCCTTCGGCAAGCACACGCTGGTCGGCTTGAACGTCTTTCTCTTGAAGATGGCGTGGCAGTTCCCGGAGGTGCTCGGCATCCGCCGCGAGGATCCGATGCTCTCCGACGGGATCGAATCGATTCCGACGGTCGAAAACGCGATGCTCGATCAGGCGGTCAACCGCACGGCCAGTATCTCGATCGGCGACGTGAAGAACGACGGGAGTACGCTCGACGCGCGCGTCACGGTGATCAGCCGCGTCGGCCACAAGTTTCCCTCGGGCGTGGGCTTCCGGCGCGCCTTCCTCGAGCTCAAGGTGCTCGACGCCGACAACAAGGAGCTGTGGGTGTCGGGGCGCACCAACGGCGTGGGCGTCATCGTCGACGAGAACCGCGAGCCGATCGACGGCGAGCTGTGGTGGAAGGACGACTGCTCGGCCCGTATCGATCCGGACAAGCGCATCCATCAGCCGCACTACCAGGAAATTACCCGACAGAACCAGGCGCAGATCTATCAGGAGCTGCTCGCGGCGCCGCCCGACGTTCCCGCGCCGCAGTGCGGCGCCCACGCGCGCCCCGAGGGACCGCTGACCACGAGCTTCTTCTCGATCTGCAGCAAGGTGAAGGACAATCGCCTGCTGCCGCACGGCTTTCTCGGCCTCGACGAGCGCAAGAAGATCGCAACGGAGCTCGGCGCCGGGCCCGATCTCGCCGAGGACACCGACCCGGTCGGCGTGAGCGACGATCCCGATTACCGGACGGGCGGCGGCGACTCGCTCGTCTATCGCGTGCCGCTCGCCGAGCTCGGGGGCAAGCCCGCTGCCCTCCAGGCGACCCTCTACTACCAGCCGACGCCTCCGTTCTTCCTGCAGGACCGGTTCTGCACGTCGGACGGCGACGACACCAAGCGGCTCTATTACCTGGCGGGAAAATTGGACCTCGCCGGCACGCCGGCGCAGGACTGGAAGCTCAGAGTAGTCACCAGCGGGCCGGTACCGGCTCCATAACCAGGCGCAAGCAGCCGCGAACCGGTTCCGGTTTACGTGCGTTGCCTGCCGGGAGTGCGACGATGCCCATGACGACACGACGTCCCTGGTACACCGTTCTTTATATCCAGGTCCTGATCGCGATCGCCGTCGGCGTCCTGATCGGGCATTTCTACCCGACCGCCGGGGTCGCGCTCAAGCCGCTGGGCGACGGCTTCATCTCGCTCATCAAGATGATGATCGCGCCGGTCATCTTCTGCACGGTCGTGCACGGGATCGGCTCGATGAGCGATCTCAAGAAGATCGGTCGCGTCGGCGTCAAGACGCTCTTCTACTTCGAGGCGGTGTCCACCGTGGCGCTCGCGATCGGGCTCGTCGTCGGCGAGGTTCTGCAGCCCGGCAAGGGGTTCGACATCGATCCGGCCTCCCTCGATCCCAATGCGGTGGCGGGGTATATCAGCAAGGCCAAGCAGGAGGGCATCGTCGCCCATCTCCTGGCGATCATCCCCGACACCTTCATCGGGGCTTTTGCCAAGGGCGACCTGCTGCAGGTGCTGCTGGTCTCGATCCTCACCGGCTTTGCGATCTCGCGGCTCGGCGAGCTCGGCGCGCGGATCAACGCCGTCATCGACGCCATGGCGAGGATCTTCTTCGCCGTGATCCGCATCATCGTGCGCGCCGCGCCGATCGGCGCGTTCGGCGCCATGGCCTTCACCGTCGGCGCCTATGGCCTGGGCTCGCTCGTCAACCTGCTCGAGCTGATCGCGACCTTCTATCTCACCAGCCTGCTGTTCGTGTTGCTCGTGCTCGGCGGCATCGCCCGGCTCGCGGGCTTCTCCATCCTGCGGTTCATCGCCTACATCAAGGACGAATTGCTGATCGTGCTCGGCACCTCGTCGTCGGAGACGGTGCTGCCCCACATGATCCAGAAGATGCAGCACCTCGGCGCCTCGCAATCGGTCGTCGGCCTGGTGATCCCGACCGGCTACAGCTTCAACCTCGACGGCACCAACATCTACATGACGCTGGCGACGCTGTTCCTGGCGCAGGCGACCAATACCCCGATCGGCATCGGGCAGGAGCTCGGCATCCTGGTGATCGCCATGATCACCTCGAAAGGAGCCTCGGGCGTCACCGGCGCGGGCTTCGTGACGCTCGCCGCCACGCTCGCGATCGTGCCGGACATCCCGATCCAGTCGCTGGCGATCCTGCTCGGCATCGACAAGTTCATGAGCGAATGCCGCGCGCTCACCAACCTGATCGGCAACGGCGTCGCCACCGTCGTCATCAGCCGGTGGGAAGGCGAGCTCGACGTCGTCAAGCTGCACGAGACCATGGCGCACCCGATCGTCGTCGGCGAGGAGCTCGAGCAGCGGCCGGTGTGACGGGCAATTCCGACATTTGACGCGACGTGGCGTCCGGTCAATGTGCCATTCACATGCCACCGACGCTGGCGCGGGTATCAATCGGCGTCCTTCGAGGCCAACTACGTTTCCTATCCTGCGACATGGAAGCGCACGCCGGCGCGTTTCTGCAGATAGCCGATCACGCTGAACAGGTTTTTGGCCTGCGGATTGCCGCGCGGCCCGAACATGCGGATCAGACTCTTCGGCGGCGCGCCGGTTGCTGCTCCGAGCTTTTCAAAGCCGACTGTCGCCTTGATGTAGTCCCGTAGGATCGTCTTCCCGGTATCCACGTCGCCGCTGAGCATCGCATCGATACCTTCGCGAAGAAGCGCTTCGGCGAATTTCTTGTCGTTCTTGACGTGCGCCCGCACAAGGTCCTTGAAGCTCTTTGTTCTCGCCATCTCTCGTCTCCATTCAGCGCCGCCCGCGCTTGCTCTTTTTGTAGTCCCGCCAATAGGCGTGAGCCGTATCGATGTCCTGCTGCTGACGCTTTTTGGTGCCGCCCGTCAGCAGGATCAGCGACGTCTCGCCGTCACGCCCGAAATAGACCCGGTAGCCGGGGCCAAAATCAATCCGGTATTCGAGCACGCCTTCGCCGACGGGTTTGACGTTGGAGAAATTGCCCTGCTCCAGCCTTGCGATAGCGCGCGTCACCTTCGCTCGCGCCGTAGGGTCCAATTCCGCAAACCACTCGGCGAACGGCCGCGAGTCTTCGGAGGCTATGTAGTAACGGATTTCAGGCACCGGGCTAAGGTAACACAAACGTTACCCACGTTCAAGGCATGGATCTGAGGCGCTCGCGCATGTCGGGCGCGGCGAGTGCTTGTTTCCTGGTGGATCAAGGCAATGATGCCGCGCGGCATTGCCGCCGGTACGAACCAGCCCTGCCAGCTCGTCGCGGCGAAGGCGGGAAGTCACGCCTCGGCGACCGTCGACAAGCGTGTCCGCGCGGGGCACTCACCGCGAGCGCGCGCAATTGTCCGGCCTCGATCAGCGGCCGCTCGGTCGGGAGCGGCATCACCGCGATCTCTATCTCGCCGGCGATCAGCGCGGCGTTGCTGTGCGCGTCGCCACGGTAAGGTACCGCCACGATGGCAGCGGCGGCTCAGACCCTCTTCAGCTCGCCACCGCGGCCGGCGCGGCGAGGAAATTGCGCGTGACGTACCAGAGCAGGTGCCGGTTGTTGCTGTAGCCCGGGCTGTGCGCGGTGTTCGGCAGGATCACGAACTGGCGGTCGCCGTTCGGCAGCTGCCGGTAGAAGTCGATGAGATCGTCGGTGGTCGAGTTGCCGTCATGGACGCCGCGGACCATCAATACCGGCGCCAGCACCTTCGTCGGGTCGACCAGCGGCAGGTTGGCGGCCATGTCGAGATAGGTGCCGGTCGGCACCTGATCGCCGAACTTGAGCTCCACCGCCGCGATCGCCTCCGGCACGGCCATGTCGTAGCTCGCGGCGTGGCCGTCGCGGGTGAAGATCGAGCGGATCATCGCGGCGTCGCGCTTGCGGCGATTGTTGTTGCGATAGAGCGCGACCTGCTGCTCGCGCCTGCCGATCTCGGCGGCGCCGGTGCCTTTGTAGGTGAAGGCGACGAGCACCAGCCGGTCCACCCGCCCGGGCTCGGCCTGCGCGAAGGCGCCGGCGCGGATGCCGCCCGACGAGGTGCCATAGAAATGCATCTTCGCCTGCCCGGTCTCCCGCGCCACCAGCGGAACCGCCGCCTTGAGGTCCTCGACGCCGCTGGCGACGTCGGAATTGTTTCCGGAGCTGCCGGAATAGCCGTAGCCGTCGTGGTCCATGGTCCAGACGTCGAAGCCATACCGGGCCATGACGTTCATCAGCGAATATTCGCCCTTGCCCGGTACGAGCAGGTCGTAGGACGAGCGCGCGGAGTTCGAGGAGCCGTGCACGAGGAAGAGGACCGGCAGCGGCGGCTCGCCGGGCTTCGGCGCGTTCACCCGCTTGCGCCAGAGATTGAGCGGAACCTCGCCCTTCTTGGCCCAGTATTCCGCGCTCCAGATCGGGCCTTCGCGCGCCGTGGCGGCCGCCGCGCCGGCCGCCTGTGCTTGCGCCGCCAACCCCGAGGCGAGCCCCGCTCCGACGCCGAGGCCGGCCCCCTTGAGCACGGTGCGGCGCGCGAACCCATGGTCCGGGGAGCTTTCGGTCATGGCGTCCTCCAAATTTCGGCGCGCGCGAAGACGGCGCGCGATTTCGTTAGCCGTGCCCCCCACCCGGCCTCGCTTCGCTCGGCCACCCTCCCCCTTCGGGGGAGGGATTCAGCTGTGGCCATGGCCAACTCAATTCGGCCGTTCTCGATCCGGTCCGGAGCGGCAAAAGACCCTACCAGATCGGCCGCGCGCGCCATAGCCGCCGCGATGCGCAAGCCCGGCGCTGACCTGTCGCAGGGCAAGCCCTCGCGCGCTCGCGCAAGTTTTGCTAATCGTTGCCGACCCATCGGCTCGGAACGACGGCTCGACGCATCCGCCGGCATTCGCAACGTCAGGGTTTGTCATCGCGCGTTGCAACGACGATATGTGCGGGGAAGAGTCCAGGGAGCTTGCGACGGATCGAGCGATGGAGGCCAGAGAAGGGGATCGTGAGCAGCGCGTGCTCGATCGTCTGCATCGGGCGGCGCGGTTCTGCGACGAGAAGATCGGCTGGAACCGCATCGGTGTCGTGCTCAGCGTCGCCATCATCGCGATCGCGGCGGTGGCGCTCTATCGCATTCTGCGCACGATCGACGTCGACGAGGTGATCGATGCGCTGGTGACAAGCAATTGGCGCAACATCGCGCTTTCCACGCTGTTCGTCGCCGGCGGCTACTTCACGCTCACCTTCTACGACCTGTTCGCGCTGCGCACGATCGGGCGATCGGACGTGCCGTATCGGGTGGCGGCGCTCGCCGGCTTCACCAGCTATTCGGTCGGCCACAATGTCGGCGCCAGCGTCTTCACCGGCGGCGTCGTGCGCTATCGGGTCTATTCGGCCCGCGGCCTCACCGCCATCGAGGTCGCGAAAATCTGCTTCCTGGCCGGGCTCACCTTCTGGCTCGGCAACGCCACCGTGCTCGGGCTCGGCATCGCCTATGCCCCGCTCGCGGCGAGCGCCATCGATCAGCTGCCGGCCTGGTTCAACCGCGCCGGTGCGGTGCTGATCCTGATCGTGCTGGCGCTCTACGTCGCGTGGGTCTGGCGGCGCCCGCGCGTCGTCGGCCGCGAAGGTTGGAGCGTCAACTTGCCCGACGGGCCGCTGACCTTGCTGCAGATCGGGATCGGCATCGTCGATCTCTCCTTCTGCGCCCTCGCGATGTACGTGCTGGTGCCGGACGAGCCCAATATCGGCTTCATCACGCTGGCGGTGATCTTCGTCGCCGCCACGCTGCTCGGCTTTGCCAGTCACGTGCCGGGCGGCATCGGGGTGTTCGACGCCGCCATGCTGGTGGCGCTGTGGCAATTCGACAAGGAAGAGCTGCTCGCGGGCCTCCTGCTGTTCCGGTTGCTCTATTACATCGTGCCGTTCGCGCTCTCGCTCGTGATCCTCGGCGCCCGCGAGCTGGTGCTGGCGTTGCGCGGCACGCCGCCGCCGCCGCTCGTGCCGCTGCCTCCGCTGGCTCCGACCGAGATAGGCAACGCGCCGGCCGACCCGCGTCGGGCGAAGCCCGCCGAGCCGATCGGCTAAACCCGCCACCGCAAGCCCGGTGGAGAGCCGGTGCGCCCTTACCGGCACGCCGCGGGCCGGTCCGGAACCGGCGCTTTTATTTGGGACGGCATGTCGGCAGCCGGCATTGCCGTTCGTCCTGAGCGAGCAAGATGAGGAATCCCCATGCTCTACGCCATCCTCTGCTACAACGATGAAGACGTCGTCTATTCCTGGAC
>WNFG01000773.1_pt1 | contig 33432 bp, 31 predicted proteins | sample 5400431 | NCBI WGS metagenome assembly WNFG01 (sample SAMN13153346, study PRJNA577476) | soil metagenome | isolation source: 120 cm saprolite under Douglas fir tree site 2 hole 3 replicate 2 | place: USA:California | collected 2015-04-18
CCCCAGCGGGACAAACCCTTCCGGAGCCTTGGGCTCTTTGAGGACCTGCTCGCGATACAGCTTGGCCATGCGGGCATTTTCCGCCGCTTGCTTCAGCTTCTCATCCCGGCTGCGGATCTTCTCTTCGCGGGCGTTCTTGGCGATGCCCTTCGAGTCCAGATCGTGCTGCAAGCCCGCCGCCACAGCTTCCGGATCGAGCACCAGCGAATGCTGCGCAGTGGGCAGATTCACCTTCTTGCCGCCGGCGAAAATCTCGTGCCGGCCGTGCTCCTCGTACCACTTGGTGAGGGTAGCTGTCATGTGCATCTTCTCGATGATGTTGCGCCAGCCCACGCCCGTGTTGTAGGCGCAGAAGCTGATCTCGCCTTCCTGCGTGGCGTAAGGAATGATGCACTGCTCGGTACGGCGGAAGTCGTAGTTGTAGAGGTCCTGGAACCACATTCCGGCGATGAAGAGAAAATTCCAGCGGTCCTGGCGGCGCTTCTTGATGTCCTCGACGCTGCGCTCGCCGCTGACGCTGCCGTACTTCTTGTCGGCGTTCGGGGTCGCGGCGAACGTCTTGTCGAACTTGCGCAGCATGTCGATCAACCTGAAGTGCCTGGGCGAAGTGAACGGGTTGTAATTGCGCATGACCGCGAGTGCCATGCCGACAACCGAGAGGAAGCGTCCGCGGGCTGCGTCGTTTACTTTTGCGATGTCTTTCGCGAGGCGGTCGCCGTTGAGGAACGCGGTGACGGGAACGGCTTCCTTGGTTTCTTTGTCGATCATCACGGCCATGCCTACGCCGCAGTTAGGATGGCATCCGCAACTCGCCTGTCCCCACTCTGCGTTGGGGCCGTGCACCAAGTCCGCCCAGTCAGAGAACGTCGACATGAAAGAAATGGGGAACCAATCACGTGCAGGCTCGCCGAGACCGGTCTGGTTCTTGACGTCGTGCGCCAGATGGCTGAGCGTATAACGCTGGGCCTGGCGGCGGTCGACAGTGATTTCTTCGTCGCGTCCGGTGAAGGAAACGGGCTGGAAGCTGAGGAAGCTGATGGTCCGGGGATTGTCGAGCGCGAACTGGATGATGCGGCCCACCTGCTCATTGTTGATGCCGTTGATGATGGTGGTGACGGGAACGATGTCGACGCCATTTTCGTGCAGGTTGTTGATGGCGCGCAGCTTCACGTCAAACAGATTGCCGACCTGGCGATGCGAGTTCGCCGCGTTTCCGATTCCGTCAAACTGCAGATAAGCGAAGCGCAAACCAGCTTCTGCGGCCTGGCGGCAGAACTCAGGCGACTTCGCGAATTCGATACCGTTGGTCGCGGCCTGCACTGAGTTGTATCCGACCTGGCGGGCGTAACGGACAGCGTCAAGGAAATACGGTGAGAGCGTTGGCTCGCCGCCGGAGAACTGTACCGACATCTGGCGCCGCGGCTTGATGGAGATGGCGTTATCCAGCATGGTCTTGATCTCGCCCCAGGTCAGCTCATGCACAAAGCCGACTTGGTTCGCGTCCATGAAGCAGGGATCGCACATCATGTTGCAGCGGTTGGTCAGATCGATGGTCAGCACCGTCCCGCGGCCGTGCTTTACCGTGCTGGTGCCGTGATTGTGAAGCTTCTCGTCGTTGTGGGCGCGGATGTCGCGGCCCGGGAAAACTTCTTCGAGATGCTTGAAGAAGTCGATGTCCACGGCCATCACGTCTTCAAAGTGGCCATGCTTGGGGCAATCCTTCACCATCAGGATCTTGCCGTCGCGCTCCACGATGGTGGCTTTGATCTCGCCGACTTTTTCGTTGAGAAGAATTTCGTGCGGCAGTTTGCCGTCTACGATCTGCTGCCGGATTTCCGGCACGCACTTGGGACAGAGAGAATCAGTACTACGCGGCCAGCCTAGCGGAGGTTTGGTCTTTTCCCACGACTTCAACAACGGCTTGTCGGACCATTTCGGGGTGAAGGAAGCGCCCGGCTTGATGCGGTTGACCCGGTCGAAAACCGACCATACGCCTCGGGCGGCTACGGTAACAACTTTTTCCGCATACTTCACTGGCTTGTGCATAGTGTTTTTCCTTCTCCTTGCGCCTTGGCGCTTTCCATGTGACAGCAGAAATAAATCTGGATACTTAGTCCAAGCTATGTTATTCGCTGGGCTACGGCAGGGTTAAGCGGGATTCCGTGAGCGGCGAGAATTGGACGTTCAGTGGCTCGTGGCAGCATTAAACGGAGCCCCTGAAATCTGGCTATGTTGTTGGATTTAAAGAGGATTGGAGCAGCCGTGGACCGCCAGCCCCACTGTTAAGATGGAGACTTAAATGCCAAATCAGCCGCTTGACTTCACTGACGTTGACTCATTGGAAAAGGCTCTCGCCCTGTTTCGCGCGGGAAAACTGGAAGTGCTCTATCTTTTTCCGCTCGAATACGGAGGAGAAGCCGTCCCGCAAAATACGCTCTACGTTCCGCCTGGCATTGCCGACATCAAGCGGCAAATGGATGCCATGATCGGCGGAATGGTCAAAGAAGGCCAGATCACACAATATGTCGCCGAACCCGAGTACAAAGGGAACAGCTTTATCCCCTGCAAGATCAACATCAAAGCCTGGCATCCGGAGAAGCAGGGCGGTCTCAATCCCTCGATCAATATCTGGTAAGCGGTTTGCTATATCCTTAACAAAATGCCTCGCACTTTCACAAAGCGACTGTCGCGCTTTGCCATCGGGATGATCGTCGCCGGTTCGTTCTGTGGATCGGCGCTCGTCCTCGCCGACGGTCCGGCGCCCAGCGAGTCGGACGCCATCATTGCTTTCCTGAACCAGAGCATTGGCTGGTATCGCCAGGTCATGGTGCAGCAACAGTTCGTGAACGAACCGAGCGACGCGGTTATCTTTAACCAGAACCGCCAGATTGCCGACCAGGCGATCCGCATGTCATTTGATTTTGCGCGAGCCCGGGCGCGCGTGTTGTCCGCGGAAAAAGGGTCAGCGTCGGCCGGAAATCAGGACGCAAATCCTCTACAACCAAATCAGGCACTGATCGATCTTGTCGCCCGAATCGACGAGCAGGCCCAGCAGACACAGCAGGAGCTTACCGGTCTGAAGCAGCAGATGGCCGGCGCTTCCGGACAAGCGCGCCATGTTCTTGAGTCGCGCGTTGCCGAGGTCCAGGCCGAACTCGATCTTCTCCATGCGCGGCAGGAATCGTTGCACGGCATGCTTGATTTCAGCACCACGGCAACTACCACCAGCGCGCATCTGGCGGGCCTGCCGGCACGGATTGAGGCGCTGGCGCGCGCCCTGCCCGCCTATGTTGGTGACCCGAGTCCAGCCGCGGGAACGAATTCTTCCGCGCCTATCTCTTCGCCGGCGGAGGCGGTGCCTGAGCGCAGAAGCGAGTCCACAGGAATCTACAACCTTCTCTCTGAAGTGCTCGCGACGCGGAAGAAGCTGAAGAGTTTGCAGGCTGCGCAGGAGGCGACCGATGCTCTCGCGCAAGCCGGCAAAGATCTGCGCGCACCGCTGATCACAAACGCGCGCGCGCTCACCCACCGCGGAGACGAGCTGGCGGCCCAGCCCGATTCGCTCGATCCCGATACTCTGGCGCAGCAGCGCAAAGAGCTCGACGCGCTCACGGCGCAATTCAAGCAATCGTCGGCGGCAATCTTGCCGCTGGGCAAACAGGCCCTTTTGCTTGGCCTCTATAAGCGCAACTTGTCGAACTGGGCAAACACGGTACAAACCCAATATTCGGCGCAGAACAAAGCCTTGCTGTGGCGGCTGGGAATGCTGGCGCTGGTGCTGGCGATGATCTTCGCGCTCTCCGATCTGTGGCGCCGGGTCACGTTTCGCTATGTGCAGGACGCGCATCGCCGTCACCAGTTCCTGCTTCTGCGCCGGATCGTCGTGATCTGCGTGGTGATTGTCGTCATTATCCTCGCGTTTGCCAGCGGGTTGGGCAGCGTCACGACCTTTGCCGGTCTCATGACCGCCGGCGTGGCCGTCTCGTTGCAGAACGTGATTCTCTCGGTTGTCGGATACTTTTTCCTGATCGGAAAATACGGCGTGCGCGTGGGCGACCGCATACAAGTTTCCGGCGTGACCGGCGATGTCATGGATATTGGCCTGATTCGCATGCACATGATGGAAGTCAGCGGCATTCCCGGGCCACGACCGACGGGCCGCGTGGTCGCATTCTCCAACGCGGTGGTCTTTCAGCCGGCCGGCATCTTCAAACAGATTCCCGGGACAAGCTTTCGCTGGCATGAAGTGACGCTCAGCCTCCCAAAGGGAAGCGATTACGCTCGCGTGGAGCAGATCATGCTCGACACGGTACGCAAGATTTTTGCCGAATATCGTGAACGCATCGAATCACAGCGCCAGAGCATGGAGCGTGTGCTCAAATCAGTGACCATTGAATCGTTTGATCCGGAGAGCCGCCTCTGCCTCACGCAGGACGGCCTGCAAGTGGTCGTACGCTATGCGGTAGACCTGGTAAATGCGGCTGAGATTGACGATCGCGTGATCCGCGAAGTGCTCACGGCTACAGGTCGCGAGCCGCAACTGCAACTCACGAGCGTGGCGCGTGCGGGAGAAGAAAAGTGAGAAGCATTCAGCAATCAGCACCCGCGGCACGCCCCACGCACGCCGGGGCAGGCGGGGAAAGCTCAGCATTCAGCCCTGAAACATTTGCGGAAGATAGGGAGCGATCCCCGGCAGGTTTGGGTTTCAGATCAACCGATCACCAGATCACCGGATCACCCGATCTGCTCCGGGGCTGACTGCTAATTGCTGAATGCTTTCTTGTAGAATCGAGACTTCCATGGAACCGATACGAACCGGACTGCGAAACATCGTCAATGAAGTCATGCGGGCGCAACCGCCGGAAGAAGCGGTGCCGCTGACGTGGCCTCTGGTATGCGGAAATGACGTAGCGCAGAGAACCCGCGCCCTCGCCTTCTCCGACGGTAAACTGACCGTACTGGTTACCGACCCAGGATGGCGCACCCAGTTGATCGGGTTCGCGTCGAGATATGTCGCGGTGTTCAACGAATTGATGGGGCCGCTGGTGCAGGAAGTCCGGTTTGTCGCGAAGGAGCACTCAGCAGTCAACACCCACGGCGAGGCGGGGCAGGCTCAGCAGTCAGCCAAGCAAAAGGATGGTTGAGCGCGTAAAAGTTTCTCACGGCGGACTCAAGCAGAGCTAATTTCGAACAAGCTCGTGGATGTCAAGGGGCTGAGTGCTGATTGCTACTCATGAATGTCACCGAAAAAGACGTCACCCATGTCGCCGATCTCGCCAACCTGGAGTTGACGGAGCAGGAGCGCGCGCGGCTGGTGAAGGACTTGAACTCCATTCTGGGCTACATCGACCGGCTCAACGAGCTTGATACCACCAATGTTCCGTCCATGGCCCAGATCGCAGCGCGCGAAGGCTTCAACGCCCTGCGCCAGGACGAGCTTCGCCCTTGTCTGCCGAACGAGGAGGCACTCAAGAATGCTCCGGACGCATCCGGCGGGTTTTTCCGGGTGCCGAAGGTGATTGAGAAGTAGCGTGGGCTCGGCTGTTGGCTTTTGGCCTTTGGCTCTTGGCTACGTAAAGAGACCCAATGTGCCATGCGAGATCTTAGGACCGATATCAAGTGCCGTAGCAGAGCAAAGCGAACCAAGAGCCAAAAGCTAAGAGCCAAGAGCCGTAAGCAAACCGCTGACAGCTGACATGGACCCGAAACTCCTCACCGTCGAATCCACTCGCACCGCGATTGCGGCGAAGCAGTTCACTGCCGCGAATCTGGTCGAGGAGTTTTATGAAAAGATCGAAGCTGAGGATGGCGACATACATGCCTATCTCACTCTTTGCCGGGAGCGGGCATTGCAGCAGGCTGCGCGGATCGACGATCTCGCCGGACGAGGCGAGCCTCTGCCTCCGCTGGCGGGCGTGCCGCTCGCGATCAAAGACGTGATGGTCACCAAGGGTGTGCGTAGCACGGCTGGCTCGAAGATCCTGGATAACTTTGTTCCTCCCTATGACTGCACCGCAGTCGCGCGGCTGGAGGCTGCCGGCGCGATCGTCCTGGGCAAGACAAACTGCGATGAGTTCGCCATGGGCTCGTCGAATGAGAACTCCGCTTACGGTCCCGTACGAAATCCGCGGGACAAGTCTCGTGTGCCCGGAGGCTCCAGTGGCGGCTCGGCCGCCGTGGTGGCCGCGGGGACCGCAGTAGCAGCGCTCGGTTCGGATACCGGTGGTTCCATTCGTCAGCCAGCCTCGTTCTGCGGAGTAGTCGGGCTCATGCCAACGTACGGACGCGTCTCGCGTTACGGATTGATCGCGTTTGCTTCATCGCTTGATCACATTGGTCCGCTGACCAAGACCGTGAAGGACGCAGCCATTCTTCTGCGCACGATCGCCGGGCGCGATCCACTGGACTCAACATCCGCCGACGTTCCTGTTCCCGATTACGTGGACGAAATCGGCAAGCCGGTGAAAGGTCTGCGGCTCGGGATTCCCAAAGAATATTTTGGCGAAGGGCTCGATCCGGAGGTGCGCGCATCCGTCGAAGCTGCGATCGAAGACCTGCGTAAGTCCGGCTGCGAGATCGTCCCCATATCTTTGCCGCATACTCCTTACGCCATACCCACGTACTACGTGATCGCCACCGCTGAAGCTTCGGCCAACCTGGCCCGCTATGATGGCGTGCGCTACGGATATCGCTCGCCTCACGCGCGCACGCTTTCCGAGATGTACCGCAAGAGCCGCGATGAGGGCTTTGGGCCCGAAGTCAAGCGCCGCATCATGCTGGGAACGTATGCGCTGAGTTCCGGCTACTACGATGCTTACTACCTTAAGGCCCAGCGCGTGCGCACGTTGCTGACCCGCGATTTTGAAGAAGCTTTCCGAAAGGTGGACGCCATCGTCACGCCCACCGCGCCGACTCCCGCGTTCAAACTCGGCGAAAAAGCGGACGATCCATTAGCCATGTATCTGGCGGACATCTTCACCGTCACCGCGGACCTGGCAGGGATTCCCGGAATCAGCGTGCCCTGCGGACAGACCAAGGCCGGCCTTCCCATCGGCCTGCAAGTTCTGGGCAAGCACTTTGACGAAAGTACTGTGCTGCGCGTGGCCTCTTTTATAAATCCCGAAGCGTAGCGATCGAAATGACCTGGATTTGTTTCGACTTTCGTGTTCATTCGCGTACATTCGCGGCCAATAACCTGTTTGTCATATGGATCCCTCACTGCGTTTAGGGACTTCAGAAGGGGAAGACTCAACCCTAACCACTCCCGGCAATTCCGGTCTAACCTAAGCAAATGGAAGTCAGCGACGCAGCCGTAGTGGCGCAGGTCCTGGGTGGCGACAAGGAGGCCTTTCGCATCCTTGTGGAGCGCCATTCCCGGAGCGTGTACCACAAGGTGTATCGCATGACCGGGAGTCCGCAGGACGCTGAAGAGATCGTCCAGGAGACCCTGCTTCGCGCTTACAAGGCGCTGGGGCAGTTCGAGCTTCGCTCCAACTTCAGCACTTGGCTCTACCGGATCGCGGTCAATCGTACGCTTGACTTCCTGAGCGCAAAAAAAATGAAGATAAAAGACACATATCAGATCACCGAAGATCCGGATTTCGAAGAAGGCGGCGGCAAGGAAGTCCAGTTGACCGAAGCGGGTCCCGGGCCAGACCGGCTGCTGTTGAGCGCCGAGGTGCGAGCGAAGGTTGCGCAAGCCATGCAGTTGCTCACGCCGCCGGAGCGCATTGCTTTCACCATGCGGCATATGGAAGGCAAGTCGATCGAGGAGATCAGCGAGGCCATGAAATTGAACCCAAGCGCGGCGAAAAACAGCGTGTTTCGCGCTGTGCAGAAGCTCAGGCAGCAGCTTGAGCCTCTTGTGAGTACCTCACTATGAAGCATTTAACCCAGGAACAGATCGTATTGCACTTCTACGGTGACGCGGACGACAGTGCGCAGGTGCTGGAACACCTGAATGCCTGCCGCGAGTGCCGGGAAGAGTTTGAGCGAGTCAGCTCGCTGCTGGGACAGATCGAGCCGATCGAGGTCCCGGAGCCGGGCGCAGGCTTTGAGCAGAAGACGTGGCTCAATGTGCGTGGCCGTCTGCCTGACAGTGCGGGGTCTGCTCTTCGCCGGTTTCTCTCGCCGCAAAAATGGGCGCTCGCTGGAGTGATGGCCATGATTGTGGTCGCAGCATTTCTTGCGGGACGATATTTGCGCCCCGCTACGACCACTACCGTTTTGCCTCCGGACAACCAGGCCAACGTGCAGCGCGGCATGCTGATGGCCGTGGGCAATCATCTGGAGCGCTCGCAGATTCTGTTGGTTGAGATCATGCATGCGGAGCCGGGCGATCATGACCTCTCGCGGGAGCAGGCCCAGGCGCGCGACCTGCTCGATTCCAACCGGTTGTATCGCGCTGGCGCACAAAAGACGGGAGATCCATCGGTCGGACGCACGCTCGACGAACTGGAGCGCGTACTGGCGGAGATCGCGAATGGTCCAACCGAGACGAGCGCGGCTGATCTGAAGAGAGTGCAGCACCAGATTGAGTCACAGGGACTGCTGCTCAAGATGCGCGTGATCGGCTCCAAGGTACAGCACGAGGAGAGCTCGCCGGTCGTCAATCAAGGAACCAAACAAGGAAATCAGAGGCTATAAAAACATGAAACTGAAACTCGCGTTACTCATTGTATTGCTTGCTACTGCCCGCTTCGCGTGCGCGGTTGTAACCCAGTCGCAGGCCGACCTCGGCGTGTTGAGCTTCAGCGAATCGCAGGGAGCACCGAGAGCCAACGACCACGAAGAAGAGCTCTACTCCGGCGCTACCGACCATCTTAACGACGAAGAGTACAGCGACGCCGTTAAGGGCTTTGACGAAGTGGCAAAGATGCATGGCCGCCGCGCCGATGCCGCGCTCTACTGGAAGGCATACGCCCAGAATAAAGACGGACAGAAAGAGCGGGCCCTCGCGACCATAGCCGAGCTGCGTAAGAGCTATCCCAGGGGCAAATGGCTGCAGGAAGCCGGCGCATTGGAGATTGAGATTCGCTCGTCGTTGCACCAGCAGGTCAATCCGGAGGCGCAAGACGATGAAGAATTAAAGATCGTTGCACTGAACGCGCTCATGAATTCCGATCCCGAGCGCGCGGTGCCGGTACTGGAAAAAGTGTTGCAGGGGAACCACTCGCGCAAAATGAAGGACAAGGCGCTCTTCGTCCTGGCGCAGGGTAATTCGGAAAAAGGCCAGCAGATTCTGCTCAACATTGCCAGGAACAACGCCGATCCGGAACTGCAGCGGAAGGCGATCCAGTACATCGGAATGTTTGGCGGCGGGCGCAACCGGTCGATCCTGAAAGACATTTACAACTCAGCCACCGACGTCAGCGTGAAGAAGGCCGTCTTTCAGGGCTGGCTGATGTCCGGCGCCAAAGACGACGTTCTCGCCGTCGCCAAGACCGAAAAGTCGCCGGAGATGCGCAAAGAGGCATTCCGTTATCTGGGCATGATGGGCGGCCGAGCGGAGCTTCACCAGCTCTATAGCCAGAGCGACACCGCCGATACCAAACAAGCTTTGCTCCAGGCCATGGGCATAAATGGCGATGCCGAAGGCATCTATGAGATCGCAAAAGCGGACTCTGATCCCGCCGTCCGCAAGAAAGCCATCAACAACCTCGGCATCTTCGGCGGGTCAGCGGGCACAGGAATGCTGGTGAATCTCTACAACTCGCCGATTGATACGCAATCGAAGAAGGAAGTGATCAACGCGCTGTTTATTCATGGCGCCGCCAAGGAGATGGTTGCGCTCGCGCGCAAAGAGACCAATCCTGAACTGAAGAGCGCATGGCTGCAGAAGCTCTCGATCATGCACTCTCCGGAAATTACCGACTACATGATGGAGATCCTGAACAAGTAACACGGTAGCGGAGGACTTCTTATGAGAACGACATTCATTTCGAGTTTCGTGACAGTTTTGTTGTTCGCGCTGGCGCCGTTGAACATGGCGCAGACGCCGGTGGTGAGCAATGCGAAGCTGCAGCAGCTTTCCGCAACCGGCGGATTGAAGGCTGCGATCGATTCCGTCGCACAGAAACAGAGCACACCGGCGTGGGTGGGATACAAGATCCCGGCTGTCGCCAAAGAGCGGACTATGTGCTGTTTTGATTCCACTTCCGACTTCAATGGAGCTCGCAACAGCAAGTGCTGCATGGGCTGCAAGATGGAGTCGGAGAAAGGCGGCAATTTCTCTGGCACTGTCTCTGACTGCTCGCCGCCGGAGCCCTATGCATATGCTTTTGTGTTTTACCGGATTGAAGAGAAGCAGGTGCGCAAGGTCCGCGTCTACAGTCCCGATTGCGCGCTCGACTTCAACAATCTTCCGCTCTACTGGCTGGAGAACGTGAATCCGGCGCAGAGCGTCGAGATGCTGACCGAGCTCGCGCTGACAGCGTCTCTAGAAGGCGAGGGCAAGAAAGACTCGAGCAGCCGGGCTGTCCAGGCCATTGCCATGCATGACGACGCCTCGGCCGATGCGGCGCTGGAGAAACTGATTCAGCCCGGACGTCCCGCGCACATGCGCAAGAATGTGGCCTTCTGGCTGGGCAATGAGCGCGGCAAGCGAGGCTGGGAGACTTTGCACAAGTATGCCAGGACTGACAGCGATGACGACTTCCGCGCCCACGCGACCTTTGCCTTGTCCCAGAACAAGGAGCCTGGCGCCCTCGAAGATCTGATCTCGATGGCACACAACGATCCGAGCACTCATGTGCGCGGACAGGCAATCTTCTGGATGTCGCAACTCGGCGGGCGCAAGCTGGCCAGCCAAATTACCGACGCCATTGAAAATGATCCTGACACTGGCGTGAAGAAGAAAGCCGTTTTCGCGCTCTCACAATTGCACGACGGTGAAGGCGTGACCATGTTGATCAACGTCGCCAAGACGAACAGGAATCCCGCCGTGCGCAAACAGGCGATCTTCTGGCTGGGACAGAGCAGAGATCCGAGCGCTCTGGAATTCCTGGAGCATCTCCTTACGAAGTAATGTTGTTTGTGCAGATTTTTTCTGAATTGACACTCGGCAGCGTCGCACCTAAGATGCGTGTGCCATGCCAGAAACCGCCGTGAAGGAACAATTTGCCTGCCCGACCTGTGGGGCAGGAATGCAATTCAGTCCGGAAGCGGGCCAGCTCAAGTGTGCCCACTGCGGCCAGACGCGCGCCCTGATTGCCGGCTCCGGCGTGACCGCGCATGAGTTCACCGGCATAGTCGCCAGCCATTTGCTGCAACCCATCACGGCGCAGGCGCTGCAGGTAACTTGTACAGGCTGCGGCAGCGTCGTGGCGTTCGAGCCTCCGGAAGTGGCGGGAACGTGTTCCTTCTGCGGGACAGCTATTGTTGCCCAGCCAAAAGCCGCGGACCCGTTGATCGCCCCGGACGGAGTGCTGCCCTTCAAGGTACCCAAGCAAGGCGCGCTTGGCAGCTTACAGCAATGGTTGAGTTCCCGTTGGTTTGCTCCCAACGCTCTTAAGCGGCTGGCCCGTCCGGACGGCATTAACGGCGTGTACCTTCCGTTTTGGACCTACTACTGCCACACCGAAAGCGACTACTCTGGAGAACGCGGCGAGCACTACTACACCACGGAAAGCTACACAGAACGCGACAGCAGCGGAAACACAGTGGAGCGTACCCGCCAGGTACAGCACACGAATTGGTATCCAGCGTCGGGCCACGTCGCAGAGGATTTCAGCAACGTTCTGATTTCGGCGACCACGGCTGTGCCGGAAGCCCGCTTGAACAAACTGCAACCGTGGGACTTGAACGCGCTTGCCGGATACGAACCCGCTTATCTCGCCGGATTCCGCGCCCAGCGCTATCAGATCGAACTGGCCGCCGGCTTTGAGCGGGCCAAGCAGATCATAGCGAGAGAAATAGAGAGTTCGGTGCGGCGCGATATTGGCGGTGACGAACAGCGCGTCTCCAGCGTCAATACGGTCTACTCCAATATCTTTTTCCTGCATTTGTTGCTGCCCGTATGGATTGGCGCATACCAGTTTCAAAACAAGGTCTATCACGTCGTGGTAAACGCGCGGACCGGCGATGTAGAAGGCGAACGGCCTTACAGCGCAGTGAAGATTGCCGCGCTCGTCATGCTTATTCTCGCAGTGATTGCCTTGATTGCGTGGTACAAGTCGAGCCACTAGTGAAAATTGGGTAATTTGGTAATTGGGTAATTGAAGTAATTGGGGCCCGATTTTGATTCTCAATTATCCAATTACCAAATTACTCAATTACCCAATTACTCAATTTGTGCTGTCCCAATGCACGCAGCGAGTGTTCAGCCGCGGTGACGCCGCGAAATTGGGCTTCCTCAAAGATTGAAATCCCACTGACATCAGAGTTGGCGAAGACGAGCCTGTTTTTCGGCTTCTTCAGCCTGCTCCGCTCCGGCGAAAAAATTGCCCCTACCGAAGGACGCACCATGGCATGGCCCATGCGCATCACGTCCAGGCGCGAAACGCATTTGCGGATGTCCTTGTGTACGCGCTCCAGGTCGGAAAGAATCGCTTCTTTCCAGTAGGCCCAGTCCTTTTGCAGCAGCATTTGCCGGTTGGCGGCAGGAGTGCCTTCCGCCAGCGCCCAATAAAAGGTCCAGACGGTCCGGTCATTGAAAGTTCGCAGCGATTGATGCATTGCATCCACGTAACCCAGTGTGGGCGAGTTCATGACGACGTTGTCCCATGCGGGCTGAGGACCGTGAGTATCAGGAATTGATTCCAGTGTGAGATTCGCGGTGAGCCACGGAGAATACTGGAAGTCATGAAGCCGCGGCATACCTTCAATCAAATAAGGCGCAAGAAAAGTTGGCGCCGCAAATATCAGGCATGGGCAGCGGTACTCCGTGTCACCCGCATAGACGCGGAAAGAATTGCCGTCGCGCTGTATGCGATGGACCATCTGGTCCGCGCGCACGAATTTTCCTACACGCTCCAGCAACTGCCGCGCTATCCAGCCGTTTCCCTCTGGCCAGGTGAGCGGACCTTTCTCTTGCCGTTCGCGGGACGAAAAGTAGTGAATGCCGGCCCAAGCCGAGGTGTCCGCCGCCAACGCACCGTAGTCGTCGCGACACGCGTAGTTCAGGTACCACAACAGCGGCTTGGAGTTGAATCCGTTCTTCGCGAGCCAACTGGCGAAAGAGATCTGATCGAGTTCAGCGTGCCGGCTGGACAACCCTGATTCCAGCGGAACCGTGAAACCACCGGATTGGTGAAAGGACTGCGCAAGATCGGCGAAGCGGCGAAATTGATCGCGATCTCCGGGAGTTAAACCGATTTCCGGCTCAATGCCCTCTTGCCATCGTCCATGAAGAAATAGCCGCTCCTGCGGATCAAAGCAGAGATAGCGCTCGTCCCACTGACCGTCTTTCAATACGCCAAGATCGGTAAAAAGTTCCCGCACGTATTCGGCTTTTTGTCCCGGTACCGGCACATAGTGTGCGGCCCAGGGATAGCGGGTAATCTGGTTTTCTCCCCAGCGCGAGTTGCCGCCTGGCTGGTGGTTCATTTCCAAAAGGACAAAGTCGGTAAAGCCGCGTTTCTGCAAGCGCCATGCAGCGCTCAGTCCGGCCATCCCACCGCCCACAATGACTAGCGGAATTTTGACAACCTGGCTCGGCGCTGGAAACTGCGAGCGGTCACGAAGCAAGTGCCCTAGTTGGAATGAATCATTGACAAACTCGCCGGCAAGGGTACGATCTGACTTGACCGAAAGCCCGACCAGCGCCGCCGCGCCCAGAGCGCAGAACTCCCGGCGTGTGGTCTTCAATGGCTGATCTCCCGCCACTCGCGGTCATAAGTGCGGACGAGCACCTGGTCGTTCAGATGGTTGGCGGGCATGGAGACCGGCGCCATGTCAGGAGGAAAATCGAACATGCCGGCGAGTCCGACCACATTGAGAAAGCGCAAACCCGGCGGCAGAGATGTAGGACGTGTGAAATCGCGCTGACCTGCCAGCACATATCCCCATTCGCCGAACGATGGCACATATACGTGATAAGGATAGGTTTTAAATCCCGATTGCTTGATCGTCTCGGCAATACACCAGAAAGATTTGCGCGCGAACATGGGCGAAGTGCTTTGCACTACGAAGAAGCCCTGCTGACTTAGATGATGGCGCAGAGTGGAGTAGAAAACCGTGGTATAGAGCTTGCCTAGCGAGTAATTTGTAGGATCGGGAAAATCCACGACGATGAAATCGAAGACTTCCGGTGATGAATCCAGCCACAAGAAAGCATCGGCATTGACGACATGGACTTTGGGGGACAAAAACGACTTCTGGTTCAGCGCTGTGAGAAATGGTTGCGTCGAGAAAAGGCGCGTCATCTCCGGATCAAGGTCGACCAGCGTGATGTTTTCGACTTGGGGATACTTCAGGACTTCGCGTATGGCGAGGCCGTCGCCGCCGCCGAGCACCAAAACGCGGCGCGGGTTCGGCACCGCGGACAGCCCAGGATGGACCAGGGCTTCGTGATAGCGATACTCATCGCGTGAGCTGAACTGAAGGTGTGAATTGAGAAATAGCCGGAGATCGTCCCTCCACTTGGTCAGGACAATGTGCTGATAGCGCGTATCGCGGGAGAAAATGATCTCGTCGGCGTAAATGTTGTCTTCCGCCAGGCCGGTGATGCGTTTCCCGTTCGCCAGTCCCACGCTCAGCAGCAGCATAACGATCACGCACAGGACCTGAAGCCTTCGCGGTGACGGCAACTGTCCTTTAAACAGAAAAGTACTCCACAGCGCGACGGCTGCGTTGACGATTCCGAAAAAGAGCGCGGACCTTACCAGCCCCAGATGCGGCACGAGGACCACCGGGAAAAGAATGGAAGCAAACAAAGCGCCGATGTAGTCGAAAGTCAGGACGTGCGAGACCACTTCGTGAAAACGATAACGGTGGCGGACAATCCGCATGAGGAGCGGGATTTCCAACCCAACCAGAATGCCCAGCACAATGACAATCAGATACAAAAAGATCTGAAAGCCCTGAGTGAATGCAAAAGCGAGAAACAGCAGTCCTGAAGAAAAACCCCCCACCACCGCCACAACCAATTCGATCCAGATAAAGCGGTAGGCCAGGCCACGATGGATAAAACGGGAAAGAAAACTTCCAATCCCCATGGCAAAGAGATAGCTGCCTATGACGGTGGAAAACTGGAAAATGCTGTCACCGACCAGGTAGCTGGCCACGGTGCCCGCAATCAATTCATAGATCAGGCCGCATGCCGCAATCAGCAGGACAGAAATGAAGAGAAGTACCGCCACCTTTAGTGCACTGCCGCTGCAATGATCACGCAGATCCCAATGGACATGGCGCCCACCAGGATGGCCAGCGCCATGTTATGTTCCTGCACGATCTCTTTCCAGAGATGGTAGGGCGTCAGCTTGTCCATGACGAGGAACGCAACCAGGAAAATCAACATGCCCATGGCGGCAAACACTGCGGCGTTGATTGCATTGTGCAGCAAAGCAGAAAAATCCATTACTTCCCTCCCGTGTAGTGATGGTACGAGCTGTACACCGAACGGTACGATCCGGGGTTGTCGCGCACCGAACTGGGCACGTTGTTGACAGTGTCGACCGAATTAAAAGTCCAGCCGCGGTACTGTGCCGTGCCAAAAAGGCCTAATACTCCCAACCCGTAAATTAAATAGATTCTACGAATCATTGTCGTCTCCAGAGTCGCTGTCGTTGTCGTCGCCGTCGTCGCTCGAGCCGCCGCCGGCGTGGTCGCTTTCCTGCCACCGAGTGTGTTCAAAACTCATGGCGCGCCACGTCGCAACAAGGGCCGGTACCAGCAGCAATCCGGCGGCCACCGGGAACCACCACAGGACCGGTGCGCCGTGCGTGACGGTCACCGCATAGGAAATCGGCCCGCCGGGATCGCTCTCAGGTTCAACCCGCAGGTAATAGTGGCCGGGAGGAACACTGGGTACGATAACCGAGCCACTGCGTGAGCCTTCAGTCCACGACCCGTCTTCGTCAGAACCGGAGTAGTAGCTGAGTTCCTGTCCAAAATCAAAAGCCTGGCCCGTGTCCTGGTTGATGAGAGCATAGTTGAGATAAATCCAGCTATCGTTCAGGTCGGCGCTGGTCGCCACCTTTAGGGCCGCCGGGCGTCCTGAAAGTTCAAAGGGATCCGTTACGAAGGAGTGCTCTCCGGTAGCCGCAGCTGCAAACTGATACTTGTTGCTGAAGACTTCCTTGTCTTCGGCCATAACGCCATTCACAATCCACAAAAGAAGTGCCACGGCAAGAAATATGCCGCAATACTTCCAAATCGTCCTGACATGCGAAGAAAGCGGCGATGGCTGGTTTTCATAAACACCAACCGCAGGCGGGACCGGGCTGGAAAGAGAAAATGCCTTCCAGATGTCCGCGCCGGTCATGTACTCGCCCAGCGACCAGGTGACTTCCTTGGATCCCGTAGTTTCCGCCGAGAGGACGCGCGGAGGCGAGACGTAATCCGTTACGTTGACCGCCTCGCCCACTCTGACCTGCCAGGAAAACTCGCCGAGCACGAATGAGGTTTTCGCCTGGGCGCTCTGGAAATGGCGATAGGTCTCGCCCAGGTACTTCACCGGCGCTTCTACATTTGATCCGGTGTCGGGCAGAGAGCGCAGCAGCGACACGTAGTTCCAGTGGCCGTCATATTCGGTCAGATAGCGAAAGCCCTGGTAGGGATTGAAAAGGACGTACTCCCCCCAGCAATAGCTGACGCCGTCAACATCAATCCCACGGCGTTGACAGCCTACCAGTTCATAAAGAGTGCCGCGTAGTTTGCCGCGCGTTCCCAATGGAATCAGCGGGTCATATTTGATGGCGTTCTTGAACTGCTGCAAGACCTGGACTTTGGGGTCCTGGGCGTCGAGGATGGAGTGGCAACTTCCGCACACCACGTTGACCGCCTGGCCGAAAGAACGGACCGTTACCGCTGCGCCGCAATTCGGGCAAGTGAGCGACCGCACGCTGACAGCGGGGATTTCCTTGCCGGGAGCGGTCTCAGGCATCTACCATCCCTCAAACTTGCGGACGTTCTTGAGTTGCAGTTCGTCGTAATCCACCGCTTTGCCGATATAGAGTACGGGTTGCGGATCGCTATAGTCCAGAGTCGCGAAATCTCCCCCGCGAGAACGAAGGTCGATGAAGGTGACGTCGCTCTTGTCCCAATATTCGAAAGGCAGTTCGCCTTCCACGCCGGCATAGTGCGCGAGGGTACGCGAGGTCACGGCAAAACTGACCCCGTCCCATTCAAAGTTTTGCCCGAGTTTAGCGTTAGCTTGCGATGGGAGGCCGGAAATGTCTTTGTGAAATGAGATGGCGTATTCATCCTGCGCGTCGGAAAGCCATCCATCGCCACCGTCGTTAAAAGCGATGTGCCATTCGTTCCAATTGCCCTGGTCGTACTCGTAAATGATCCGGCCCAGGACCACAAAAGCGCGGTTGCCATACTTGCCTTCACTCGTAACCTGAAGAGGCGAAGCGTCAGGAGGCAGGTCGGCGACTACTCCAACTTTTTTTAAGTCCACGTCCGTCCGAACCAGAACAGACTTGCAATACGGGCACACTGTCTGCACGCTGCTGGACCAGCGGAACACCACCGGCGCGCCACAGTTCGGACAGTTCGATGTACGCTGTGTCATTGCGCCTTGTGACTCTCGACAAAGGAGGATATGACATCACCATCACCGCTTGAAGCGACATAAGGCCGCTCCAGGCAGCGGACATTCACTCTTTGTGCGTCAAACATGCGCCGCAAGCGCTCGCTAAAATCCCACTCCGGACGCGGACGGCAGCAGAAAAGATTCAGGCAAAGCGAACCGTGTTCAGGAAAGGTATGACATGCAAGATGCGATTCGGAAAGCAAGTATAGGCCAGTGATCCCCTGCGACTGAGGAAACTGCTGCCACTGCTCCTGGCCGCACGGATGCAAGTTGAGTTCGCGTACCATGCACGCGAATAGCTCTTTCATCGTGTCAAGGTTGCGAAGCGACCCGGGATTGCAGCCGTAAGCCTCAACAATCCATTCGATTCCCGTCATTATGACTGTGGCTTCCCGCAATTGGGACAGAATTTGCCCGCGCTGGGCATGGCTTTGCCGCACTCCGTGCAAAACTTGTTGCCGGCCGCGGGCGCTCCGCCGCCCGGCGCCGATTCGGTGCCGCTGTTGGTCGCGGACTTCATGCTGTTCATCATGGTCTGGGCCATGCCCATTCCAACTCCGAGCCCTGCGCCAAGTCCCGCACCGCCGCCTTCATTCGCGGCCGCTATGGGCATGGATTGCGCCGCCTGGAACTGAGTGTAGCGGCCCATATCGCCCACCATGTTCATGCTGATCTTCTGGTCGAGCATCTTTTGCAACTCATCCGGCAGCGACAGGTTTTCCACTACAAAGGTGTCCAGCGCAAGGCCAAGGTTGGTGAAGCCGGGCTTGAGCAGGTCACTCGTCTGTTGCGCCAGTTGCGTCTGATTGGCCGCCATGTCCAGAAAGGGCACGTTGCTCTGGGCAAAGGTATTGGCCAGGACGCCGATGATGGTGTCGCGCAATTGACCCTCAAGGTCGCTGACCATGTATTGGTCGCGGGTGCCGCTGATCTTTTGATAGAAGACCTTCGCATCGGCCACGTGATACGAGTAAATACCAAAAGCGCGGAGACGAACAGCGCCAAACTCTTTATCGCGGACCGTGATTGGATTCGGCGTTCCCCAGTGCTGGTCCGTCTGCATGCGGGTTGAGAAAAAATATACGTCGGACTTGAACGGCGACTGGAATGCTTTGTCCCAGTTTTTCAGATAGGTCAGGATCGGCAGCGTGTTCGTAGTGAGTTTATAAAGTCCGGGGTTGAACTGGTCGGCGATCTTGCCTTCGTTGACAAACAGCGCGAGTTGCGAGTCGCGCACGGTAAGCTGGCCACCGTTCTGAATCTCGCGGTCCTGCATAGGGTACCGGTAGGAGAGAATTCCGTCCGCCGGTTCCACCCAGTCAATAACATCAATGAATTGCTTGCCGAGAAACGTCCGTAAACTCATAAAGCCCCCACCATTCTGGCCGTCTTTACTGGCTGACCTGGCAGATTGGTAACTTGAATCGTATGGTGGCCCCGCATTGATGTCAATCCGGAAGGTGGAGGATGGCACGGCAAAAAGATTGCAATCTGCAATGCGAGATCGCAAGTCCTCAGACGCGGGCAAAAGCTGGATTGACGGCTATGTCAGCGGCAGCGAGCGCGTGAGGTAATCACTCAGGCTGAGTGTAATCAGGATCAGCAACCAGAAAAAGCCAGCACACACGGTGATGATGGTGAGTTTGTTGCTGTAACGCACATGCATGAAATAGAGAATGACCAGCGTGGCCTTGATCACGGCGATGGTAAGCGCGACGATAGGGTTCCATGACGCGTGAATGAACGGCATAGTACCTAAATCCACGAAGGCGATCATCCACGTGAGGATCGTGCCGGCCCCGAGAGCCAGGAAAATGACGATGTACAGCCCAACCGACGGATGCGCGTGTTCAGCTTTTTCAGACATAGTTCGCTCTCAAGTGTGTTAAACGCCGTGCTGATGCCTGCTGATCAAGTAGAGCAGCGGGAACAGGAAAATCCAGACAATATCGACAAAGTGCCAGTAGAGGCCCATATTCTCAACCGGCGCGTAGTATTCCGGGCCGAACTCGCCACGGCGTGCGCGCATCAGAAACCAGGTGAGCACGCCCAGACCAATCACCATATGGCTGGCGTGCAACCCGGTCATGGCGAAATAGAACGAGAAGAAGATTTCGGTGCGCTTGGCCGTCTGCTCGGCTGAGACTTCAGTGGTATTTGGGTTGCCGTGCTGCTTCGGGTCGCGGATATCTTCCGCAATATTGCCCAAATGCGGGTTGGAAGCGGAGCAGCCTCCCCAGGCGTTGAATCCTTTCCCAATCACGTGTCCGGGAATGTGGCACTCATCCCACTTCTCTTTGTACTCTTTGGCCTTAACGCCGAGGAAGGCGGCGCCCAGGACCATGGTCAGTATCAGGTAGGTGACCAGCGCCTTGGTTTTGCCTTTTTGCGCGGCCCAGACCGCCATGGCCATGGTCAAGCTGCTGCCGATGAGCACCAGAGTGTTGATGAATCCCCACGTCACGTCAATGCTGGTGCTGCCGGCGACAAAAGCGGGATAGTACTTGATGCGATAGATGAGGTACGACGCAAACAGGCCGCCGAACATCATGATTTCCGTGAGCAGAAAGACCCACATGCCGAATGTGGCGGTCTCTTGCTGCTGCTCCATGCTGTCAAAGTGATGGAGTAGCGCCGGATGATGTTCGCTCGTTGTGGTCTCACTATGGGACAACGGGTACCTCCTCCTCGGTCTCGGTTCCGTAGTGATACGGTTCGGTGGTCACGATCGGCGTCTCTTCAAAATTGTGAGTCGGAGGCGGCGAGGTCGTCTGCCACTCCAGGCCGGTGGCCTGCCACGGGTTGTTGCCCGCGACTTCGCCATATTTCAGCGACCACAGGAAGTAAATCGCCGGCAAAATGAATCCCACCGCCAGCACGGACGCTCCTGCGCTCGAAAGCACGTTCAGCACCTGGAACTCTTCAGGATACGCATGATAGCGCCGAGGCATGCCGAGGTATCCCAGAATGAATTGCGGCCCAAACGTGAGATTGAATCCGATAAACGTAATCAGCGCGGCCAGCTTCGCCCAGCCTTCGGGATATATTCTTCCCGTCATCTTGGGCCACCAGAAATGCAGCCCGCCTATGTAAGCCATGACCATGCCGCCGACCATCACGTAATGGAAGTGCGCGATCACGAAGTAGGTATCGTGCACGTGAATGTCGAGACCGAGCGCAGCCAAGAAGAGTCCCGTCAATCCGCCGATGGTAAACAGCCCGATGAAGCCGAGGGCATAAAGCATCGGAGTATCCAGCTTGACCGAGCCTTTGTACATGGTGGCGGTCCAGTTGAATACCTTGATGGCCGAGGGAATCGCGACGGCGTAGCTCAATAGCGAGAACACCAGTGCCGAGTACACGGAGATTCCGGCAACAAACATGTGGTGGCCCCACACGATGAAGCCGAAAACTGCAATGGCAATACTGGAAAACGCGATGAAACCGTAGCCGAAGACGCGCTTGCGCGAAAAGCAGGTGATGATCTCGCTAATCACTCCCATCCCGGGCAGGATCATGATGTAGACTGCCGGATGAGAGTAGAACCAGAACATGTGCTGGAAGAGCACGGGATCGCCGCCCAGCTTGGGATCGAAGATGCCGATGTGGAACGCCCGCTCCAGCACCAGCAGGATCAAGGTGATCGCGAGCACCGGAGTTCCAAGGATCATGATCAGGCTGGCCGCATAATTCGCCCACACAAAGAGCGGCAGCCGTCCCCAGGTCATCCCGGGCGCGCGCATGCGGTGTACGGTGACAATGAAATTCAGGCCGGTAAAGATCGAGGAGAATCCGGCAATCAGCACTGCCACGCCAAGAACAATGACCGGCGTGCGAACGAAGCCCGAACTAAGCGGAGTGTAGAAGGTCCAACCGGTATCGACGCCGCCGCTGACCAGCGCAGCCAGAGAAAATATTGCGCCGGCGATAAAGATGTACCAGCTCATCAGGTTGATCTTGGGAAACGCCAGGTCTTTGGCCCCGACCATGAGGGGAACCAGGAAATTGCCCAGCACCGCCGGCACGGAAGGAATCAGGAAGAAGAAGATCATGTTCACGCCGTGCATGGTGAACAGTTTGTTGTAGGTGTCGGACTGGAACAGGTCGCCCTGGGGAGTAAGCAACTCCAGGCGGATCAGGGCGGCGAACAGCCCACCGAGGAAGAAGAAGAACGTGATCGAAAACAGATAGAGGACCGCGATCCGCTTGTGGTCCTTCGTTAGCAGCCAGGACCTGATTCCGTAATTGTCATTCAAGTAATGCTTCTCGGGCATCACGGGTGCATTGACTGGCACATTGGCGGTAACGGTACTCATTTTTTAGTCCCTGATGGTTTCTGAGGCGCGGTGTTCTGCTGCTTCATTTGTTCCTGAATGTGTGTGACCTCGTTGTCGCGAATTTGTGACGGCGTGGTGCGGTTGTTCAATGGCTCGCTCTGGTCGGAGAGATGCTTGATGTAGTCCGTCAGCGTGATCAGGTCCTCTTCGCTGATCATTCCCTGGAACGTCGGCATGATCGGCTGGAAGCCGGAGACCACTTTTGCATTCGGAATCAGAATGGATTCGCGGATGTAATTGTCGTCCGCGATCAGCGTGCGGCCGTCTGTCAGACGCACCGGGCGGCCATAAAGTCCTGCAAGATTGGGCCCGCGTGCGCCGGAGTCAGCGCGGTGACAAGTAATGCATCCGAGCTGCTGGAAAAGCTTTTCGCCCTGCGACGCCAGTGATCCTTCCGCTTTGCCGCTGGTCAGCCATGCATCGTAATCTTCCGGCTTCAGCACGACCACTTCGCCGATCATCGCCGAATGCTTGGTGCCGCAGTACTGCGAACAGAAAAGGTGGTAGGTGCCGGGCTCAGTAGCTTCAAACCACGTGGTCACGTAGCGGTTCGGCAGCACGTCCTGCTTCACGCGGAAAGCCGGGACAAAGAAGCTGTGGATCACATCCTGCGAGATCAGGGTCACGCGCACCGGGCGTCCGGTGGGAACGTGGAGAGCATTGATCTCGCGCTGTCCGCCCGAGTGTTCGAACTTCCACATCCACTGTTTGGCAACGCCGTAGACTTCCAGCGAATTGGCAGGCGGACGCTGCATGTGAACGAACAGCAACGCTGCCCAAACAAAGATGGCCATCGAGATGCCGAACGGAATCACCGTCCAGGTGACTTCCAGCAGCGTGGAACCGTGGATCTGCTCGGCTTCGCGTCCCGGTGTTCTCTTGTACTTGATAATGAAGAAGAGAATAAGCGCGGCAATGAGCAGCGAAAAGAAGGCCGTGATCGCCACCAGAAACAGGTAGAGCGCGTCTACGTGTTTAGCGACCGTTGAGGCCTGCTCGGGAAACAATGGTAGATTGAATTGCTGCATCTAGTCGGCTGTCCTAAGTTTAAAACGTCCCTTTTTGGCATTGCGGTCGCGGCGGAGCATTACAAAAATGGATCCGCCGAGCGCCAGCAGAGTAGCCAGGGCACTAATCCTCAAAATGTTAAGAATCACCGCGCCGTATTTACCTTGCGCAGGATCGTAGTGATAGCAATAGAGCAGGAGCTGGTCAACCACGGTCCCGATCTTTCCTTTCGACGCTTCCACCAAACCTAACTTGAGATCACGCGGCGCGTACTCGATTCCGTAGTAATACTGCGCGATGCGGCCGTCGGGTGTAAGCAGCATGATTCCGCTGGCATGCGCGAACTGCTGGATCTGAGGGTCCCACGCGTAGCGGAAGCCAACCGCGCTGGCCAACGCGGCAATCTGGTCTTGCTTGCCGGTCAGGAAATGCCACCCCTGCTCGGACGTAGGACGGCGATAGCGCGAGAGATATTTTTTTTTGGCATCCATCGCTTCGCGCGGCGTATCGTGCGGATCAATGCTCACGGTGACGATGTCAAAGTCCTTGCCGGCATCAAAGCGCAGCACGTTCAGCGCCGATGCCATTCCATTCAGCACCTGCGAGCAGAGCATGGGGCAGGTGTAGTAGACCAGAGAGAGAATCACCGGCCTGGACCCGAAATACTGCTTTAGCTGCACCGTCTTGCCATTCTCGTCGACGAATTGCAGATCGAGCGGCACCTGCTGGTTCAGCTTTTGGTCAATCCCTACCTGATCCAGAATCGAAATCTTCTGATTGGACGCCGCCGATGACTGGCCGATATCCGTTTTGGGCGCACCAGCCTGCGCAAGCGCACACATAGTTGTGCACGCGGCAATGCATGTGGCCGCGATCAGCCTGCGAATTGGAGCACGCAACATCAACGCGGATTACCTCCGGTTGTTCCTGGCGGACGCGGCGCGGCGCCGCTGGGCGGCACCTCCATCCACTGCGTGCCCACGGGCGCGGGCATTTGCGGTCCCGTACCGGAGAATTGCATGTTCGCTGCCGGCAGGCCGCGTTGTGCCAGCAAATCCATGGCCTGGTCAATGGGAATATGGACCGTGCCGTCGGGATTCTTGCCCGGGGTGTTCAGCCACTCCTCTTCTGCTGTGCGGAAGATGTCCATATCATTGGTGTCGTCATATTGCAGCCGCGGCGTGGGGAAGGTCAGGCGCAGATGCTCTTCGGCTTTTTTGCGGCCGTAAAAATCCGGCAACGGCTTGATCCCTTCGTCGCTCTGGGCCACCGGCGTCTTGGATAAAGAAACGGGTTGCTCCTCACGCTGCTTCTGCAACTGCTCTTGCATCGGAGTGAGCTTGGCCCCATAAACATAGTCGTCGAGCTTTTCCGTCCAAATTAGGAAGTACCAGGAGCCTACAGCGGAAGCCAGCGCCATAATCACGAGCGCGACGACGAACAAAAAAATGCCGCGAACGCTGATGTCGCTCTCTTCGTGCCCCTTCTTGACGTGGGGTCCACCGGCTTGAGGGGTGAAGCTATCCATGTTTCGCCTCCAGCATGTGTACGAAGTCGGGATCACTGACCGGCATGATGGCCCGCTTGCCCAATCTCAAATAAAAGAAGAACAGCCAGATCCCGCCCATGGCGATCGGACAAATGGCATACATGGCCGCGTCTACCAAACCGAAGTTCACCAGTCCTCCACCGCCCTCGGAATGGCCAGGATAGAAATTCGGCGCGGTGATCCAGAACAAGTCCACCAGCCGCATGAAGATTACCAGCAGCGCAATTCTCATGACGCGCGTGCCGTGCCGCTTCAAATTTCGCGAGAGTAGCAAGGAGAACGGGAACACAAAGTGCACCAATATCAGGATAGTCCCGAAATACTGCCATCCACCATTGAGCCGTATCAGGTACCAGCGGATCTCCGAGAGCAAATTGCCCGACCAGATAATGATCCACTGTGAGAACGAGAGATAGGCCCAGAGCACCACGAAGGCGAACATCATCTTGCCGAAATCGTGGAGATGGTCCGGCCGGAAAACTTTTGACACCGGCTCCACGCGCGCCAGCTTTACCAGCAGCCAGATAGTGAAGCAGAAGGTAGTCAGAACCTGGCCGACCATCACGAGCATGCCCCAGACCGTGGACCACCACTCGGGATAGAGCGACATGGTCCAGTCAATGGAGGCAAAGGTAATCGTGAGCGCGTAAAACACAATGCCAAAGCCGCTGAGGTTTTGCACGGTCACGAACTTCGCGGGTGTGGTCTCGCCAGCTTCTTCTTTCTTCGACCAGCGCATCAGGAAGAGGTAGAAGAGTCCCCATCCAGCGAAATAAATGATTCCGCGAACCCAAAAACCGGTGGGATTCAGGTAGTAGTGGACCTTGTCCGCGCCGTATTTGGCTGCCGCATCCGCGATCGACATATCCGCCCATTTGTAGATATGTTTCATGCCGAACGCGATTGGGAGCCAGAATGCAAACATCAGCCAGAGATTGCTGGCTGCCGCTTCCCAGATTCTGCGGCCCAGCCGTCCCCAGTTGCCGCCGCTAACGTACTGCAGCATCAGCAGAACCAGCGGGCCGGTGGTCAGGCCCAGCCAGAACATGAACGAGAACAGCCATGAGTGGAGAAACAGGTCCCACTTGTTGAAGGCAGCAGCCAAAGCCACCGCGCCGACTGAGAACAATATCCCTACCACCAAGGAAGGTGTACGCATCCTGTCGATCAGGGTGGGAGGCGCGAAGTCAGCGGGAGTAACGCGAACCGCAATCTGGCTCATTGCTGTCCTCCCTGCGACTTCGGTTTTGGCTGTTTAACTGAAGTATCGGGAATCTGGATACCATCGTCTACTGATTTAACGGGCAATTTCTCCAATTTCTCGCGTTCCGCTGCGGGAACATCGGCCAATGCTGCATTCTGGCTCAACTGCAAGGCACGGATATAAGCCGCGATGGCCCAGCGGTCTTCCGGCCTGATCTGGGCGGAGTAATCCGGCATGGCGCCAAGACCGTTGCTCATCACGTCAAAGTAATATCCCAGCGGCGCACCTCTCAAGCGTTGATCGTGGAACGAGGGCGGACGCTTGTAACCGCGCTGCACGATCATTCCATCGCCGTCTCCGACAAGCGAATGGCACGGCGTGCAGTAGATGTTGTATCTCTCCTGGCCGCGCGCCAGGAAAGTGCGATCCAGCTTCAAGGGTGTTGGCAGATCGTTGCCGAACCCAGTGCCCTGCTTGCCGGTGAAGAAATATGTGTTCTCATTCAGCGGCTCTTTGGACCACGGCACCGTCCCTACAATGGGATCGCGGGCCGAACGGTGGTCAGGATAAAACTCACTCGAGCGCAAGGGAATGAACTTGGGCTGGTTTTGCATGTCCTGGCGGCAACCGGCGCTGACGAGAATGCAGACGGCAACCAGGCCGAGAAGCGCAATGCGGATTTGTGCCGTCACTTTAATGCGGCACCTCCGAGACCTGCTGGGCATGAAGACTCTCAAGAAACTTTTTCGTCTCCGACAAGCGGAACTTGGGGTCCTGCGCTTCCACGCACAGGAAAAAGCGGTCACGGCTGGCGCGGTCAAAGCCCGGCGCGTTGAAGACCGGATGATAGGGCTGCGGCAGTCCGTTCAGTGCCAGCATTCCGAATACAGACGCCAGCGAAGCGCCGAGCACCGCGCACTCAAACGTCACGGGAATAAACGCGGGCCAGGAGTGAAACGGCTTGCCACCGATATTCAGTGGATAGTTCACCGCGGAGACCCAGTATTCCAGCGAATATCCGCCAATCATCCCCAGCATGGCGCCAATCAGCGTGATCAGCGGCACGCGATTGTGGTGCGCGCCAATGGCCTCGGCGGCTTCTTCGAGCGGATACGGAGTGTACGTATCCAGCTTGCGATAGCCGGCGTCATAGGCGGCCTTGGCGGCGTGCACCAGGTCGGTCGGGTTATCGAACTCCGCCATCAATCCGTAAATAGGCGTGGCACTCATTCTTTTACCTTTGCCTCCGGCAGCAACGTCCGCATTTCAGTGATCGAGATTGCGGGCATGAAGCGGATAAACAGGAAGAACAGCAGCGTGAAGAAGCCCATGGTGCCGAGCAGGGTCATCACGTCCCACTTAGTGAACCAGTACATACCCCACGAAGTGGGCAGGTAGTCGCGCTGCAAACTCATGACTACGATCACGAAGCGCTCCAGCCACATGCCGGTATTGACGACGCATGCCACCAGGAACAACATCCACGGAGTGGAGCGCACTTTGTTGAACCACAGCGACTGTGGAATCAGGATGTTGCACAAGATCAGCATGAAGTAATAGTGCGAATATGGGCCGTGCAGGCGGTTGTTCACCATCGCGAGTTCGTACTTGTCGTTGCTGTACCAGCCCATGAACATTTCCAGGCCGTAGGCGTAAGCCACGATCATTCCCGTCGCCAGCATGAGCTTGGCGCTGTTCTGTAAGTGGCGCAGAGTGATGTAATCCTGCATTCCGTACAGATAGCGGAACGGAATCGCGAGGATCAGCACCATGGCGAATCCGGAATAGATGGCGCCGGCAACGAAGTAGGGCGGGAAAAACGTTGTATGCCAGCCCGGAACGACGGACACTGCGAAGTCCAAGCTCACGACACTATGTACGGAGAGAACCAGCGGCGTCGCCAAGCCCGCCAGCAACATGTACGTCGTCTCGTAGCGGTTCCAGTGTCGCGCTGAACCGCGCCAGCCCATGGCGAGGATTCCGTAGATGCGGCGAACAGCAAGGCTTTTGGCGCTGTCGCGCAGCGTGGCGAAGTCAGGAATCAGCCCGATCCCCCAGAAGAGGAACGAAACCGTGAAGTACGTCGAGACTGCGAATACGTCCCAGATCAGCGGGCTGCGGAACTGCGGCCACACTCCCATGCTGTTGGGATACGGAAACAGCCAGTAAAACGCCAGCCACGGACGTCCAGTGTGGATCAGCGGGAACAACCCGGCCTGCATGACGGCAAAGATCGTCATACCTTCCGCGAAGCGGTTGATTGAGGTACGCCATGTCTGCTTGAAGAGCAGAAGAATGGCGGAGATCAGCGTTCCGGCATGGCCGATACCGATCCACCAGACAAAATTAACGATCGCGAAGCCCCAGCCCACCGGAATGTTGATGCCCCAGATTCCGGTGCCGCGCACAAAGAGATAGGCAACCGCGGTGTTCAGAATGCCGAAGATCATCACGGACAGGCCAACGACAAGGAACCAGAACACCGGCGTGTGCTTGGTGAGCACAATGCCGGCGATGCGGTCGGTAAGCGTGCCGAGGGTCTGGCCCGGCCCAATGATGGGCGGCCTTACTCCCTTTGGCGGTAGTTGGTCGATTCCTTGCATGGACTATGCCTTCTCCGCGGGCCCAAGTTCAGGGTTAGGGTTCCGTATTTCTGCGATATAGGTCGTGCGGGGACGCGTGTTCACTTCGGCGAGGAGTGAGTAATTCCGCTCGTTCGCTTTGAGTTTGGACACGTGACTGTTCTTGTCATTGATATCGCCAAAGATGATCGCGTCCGTGGGGCAGGCCTGCTGGCATGCCGTGATTACTTCTCCATCTCGGATCTTGCGGTCTTCCTTTTCCGCAGCGATTCGAGCTTCACTGATGCGCTGCACACAGTACGTGCACTTTTCCATGACGCCGCGGCTGCGCACTGTGACGTCCGGATTGCGGCCCAGCTTCAAGCTCGGCGTGTCGAAATCGGCGAACAGCAGGAAGTTAAACCGGCGCACCTTGTAAGGACAGTTATTCGAGCAATAGCGCGTCCCTACGCAGCGGTTGTAGACCATATCGTTCAGCCCTTCGGTCGAGTGCGTGGTAGCGCCCACGGGACAAACCGGCTCGCACGGCGCATTTTCGCACTGCATACAGGGCACGGGCTGGAAGTAGACGTTGGGAGTCGCCGGATCGCCCTCATAGTAGGCGTCAATGCGGAGCCACTGCATTTCACGTCCGCGCTGCACCTGCTCTTTGCCGACGGTGGAGATGTTGTTCTCTGCCTGGCAGGCAACCACGCATGTCTGACAACCGATACAGGAGGTCAGATCAATGGCCATGCCCCACTTGTATTCGTGGTAATACTCCTGCGCCATTTGAGGATCTTTATAAAGAGTCTCGGCCAGCGCGGGCTCTTCTTCTTTGTGCTCGTGCGCGAAATTGAGATTCTTGTGGTACTCCGCGAGCGTGGTTTGTTTGACCGGCTCGCGGTCATCCATGCTGAAGTGGCCCTGCGTTACGGCCAGACTCCAGTACTCTTTTGTGGCGGTCACTTTGCCGCCAGCGCCGAAGTAAGGCGCGGAGCTCGGACGCACTGAGTACGCGTCATAACCGGTATCTATACCGACCTTGCCGCTCCTGGTCCTTCCATAGCCCAGGAAGAGCGTGATCGCGTTGTCAGGATGTCCCGGCTGCGGCCAATAAGGAGCTTTGACTTTACGTCCTTGGAATTCGATTTCCAGAACGTTCTGCGCATCCGATTGATGGTCGGCCTGGTCACTCAACTGGTCCAGCTTCATGCGTGACGCCATTTTCGGACTGATCATCGCCACGTTGTCCCAGGTATTGCGGCTCAGCGGCTTGGGCGTCTCTTGCAGCCAGGCGTTGTTGTTGAATGTTCCGTCGTAGATCGTGGGATCGGGCCGGAACATGACTTCGATTTCATCACCGTGAAGCGTCGTGACCGGAGCCGGTGGCAGGCCAGCCAGCTTCGCTGAAACGCTTCGCGCCGGTGAAGCTGTGCCGGCGATCTGGCCATCGTGCAGCGAGCGGCGCCACCACATCTCGAAATCGGTTCCAGTGTGCTGTGACTGCCAATAGCCACGAACAATCTCGTAGCCGTTGAGTGCTGGATTGTCGCCAAAGGCCGCCAGCATTTCCAGAGCGCTCTTGCCGTCATGCAAGGGCTGGATCATCGGCTGGATAATCGTGATCGTGCCTTCGTAAGACCGCGCGTCACCCCAGGACTCAAGGTAGTGCGCTTCCGGAACGTGCCAGTGGACATGGTCGCTGGTCTCATTGCGAGCGAGCGAAAGCTGAACGTTGCTCTTTACTTTGTCCATCGCCTGCGCAAAACCGAGATCGGCGGGCGCATCGTAAGCCGGATTGCCGCCGACAATCACCAGCACGTCAACCTTGCCGGAGTTCATCTCCACAACCAGGTCGCGGATGGACTGCCCGTGCTCGACTGGATCAACCTCAATGGGATCAATGTACGTAACGGTCTGGCCGGCATTGCCCAGCGCGGCGTTCATCGCGTGCGCCAGCGCATGGACCGCGGCCGACTGGAATTCCCCGGGAACGATCAGTGATTTACCGTGATGGGCCGCTAGATCGGCTGCGACCGAATCAACCCACTTCTGCTGGGCGGCGTCGAGTTGTGGCGCGGAAACTCCGGCGACTCCGGCTTTGGCCGCGAGTGCGCGGGCAATGCTCTCAATCTCTGAAGCGCGGGCCTTGACCCGATTGTCGGCTTTGAATCCTGTGGTGCTGGGCGTGCTCTCCGCCACATAGAGCCGGTTCATTTCTTTACTGTCTGTCAGCTTGCGTCGAGACATGAAATCGCGCGAGTAGCGCACAAATCCCGGGAACCACGCCCCGGAGAGGAAGTCGGCGTCAAGCGAAACCACAACGTTGGCAGCGTCAAACTTATAGATCGGATCGTAATATCCGCCGAAGGCCAGCTTTGATCCTGCCCGCGCGCTGTCGCGATGTACCGGGTCGTGACGATACCACTTGGCCTGCGGAAGCTGCTGCTGGACCGCCTTCATCTGCGCGGCAAACGTCGGCGAAGTCGTGGAACCGGTCAGGAAGCGCACACCTGCGCCTTGAAGATTTCTGTTGGCCTCGAGATAACGGCGCATCGCACGCAGAAAATCGCTCCACGTGGCGGGCTCGCCCATGTGCGTGACCGTGGTCGACCGGTCGGGATCATAGAGATTCAGAATGGAGGCTTGGGCGAAGATGTCGGTTGCGCCCATGCTGCCCGGGTGCTGCGGATTGCCTTCAACCTTGGTCGGACGATATTCGTGCGTTTCTACCAGCAGCGGGATCGCGTATCCGGCAAAAGGCATGGCCGTGGCATAAAACACCGGCTTGCCCGGAACCAGTTCTTCCGGCTGGCGGACGTAAGGGAGGATCTGCTCCAGCGGCTGCTTGGTGCATCCGGCCAGTCCGGCGAGCGCCATGGACGCGCCTGCCAGCTTGAGGAAACTGCGGCGCGTGACCGGATCAACCCACTCGGAAGCGTGGCGGGGAAATTCGCGTTCCAGCATCTCGCCGAACTCTCTACGTTCTGAGAGCTCTTCCAAAGTGCGCCAATACTTCGGGCCTTTGGCCTCGGAGAGCTTCTGCCGCACCGTCTCCAATTCCAGCTTAGCCGGTTTGATATCGCCCACCGGGACCAGGTTCGAATTTGTATCGCTCTTTTTAGACATTCGCTTCTGTATTTCCGCTTACCGATGGCACGTGGAACAGCTGGTAATGTCCCGGACACTGCGCAGGTGATACTTATCCTTCAGCGCGTTGCCGAGCGCAATCTGAGTAAAGTACTTCTGGCCGTCTACGATGACCGGCCGTTCTTCCGACGGTCCAGGGTAGGTCATGCTGAAAACCTGGTCCCGGGGCCGGAGGAATTTTTCCGGCTCGCGATGGCAGTTCAGGCACCACTCCATCTGCAGCGAGTTCTCCGCGTACATCAGCGGCATCTCGTCTACGCGCCCATGACAGCTCTCGCACCCCACGCCTTTGTTGAGGTGAATGCTGTGATTGAAATAGACAAAGTCCGGAAGATCGTGCACGCGGGTCCATTGCAACGACTGCCCGGTGCGGAAGCTGTAACGCACGGGCTCCAGCAGCGCGGCGTTGGTCCAAATCTGCGCGTGGCAGTTCATGCAAGTCTTGGTGGGCGGAATTCCCGCAAAGCTCGATTGCTCTACTGAAGTATGGCAGTAGCGGCAATCAAGTCCCAGTCCGGCAACGTGGTGTTGATGGCTGAAGGGTACCGGCTGCTCCGGCGCGACGTGCTGGTTCGTGACGTAGGGAGAACGCTGAAGTTTCAGCAGTCCCGCTCCCACGGTGGACAGAAGAAGGACAACGCCAAGTATGCTGGCCCGCGCCAGTGTGTTCGCACTACGATGAAAGATCTGTGACATGGTCTATAGAAGTTCCAGCCAGAACCGCCGCGCAGCTCTCTGCGTTCTTCAGCAGCTTCGCAAACAGACGGTGAATGACAGAGTTGCTGGCGAAAACGAATGATTATAAACAAGAGCGGCGGATTCATCCACACTCCAGCGCAATAATTTGCGGAATTTGCGGAAAAAAAATTCTGCATGTTCAAAAATTTCTAATTGGCGCGCGAAAGTGTGCTCTCTTCTCTTGTAGAAACTCTGAAACCACAAAGGACACGAAGGGACACCAAGGAATACGGTCCAGGGGTTCGCCTTTGTGTTGCTTCGTGTCCTTTGTGGTTTCAGGTTTGCCAGTTTAGGGGACGGTTGGGCCGTCCCCAATCCAGCGGTCGTTCAGAAGAAATCGATAAGTAGAGACTGCGGTTAATAGCGTTGCCATACCCTGATTTTCCCCTTGTGGGGCTGCAATTCAATTTAGGTTGCAGCGGGTTTCAGCCCGGGAACGCTTCGCCACGGCCCCACTGCAAGTTTTTTGAGGTTAAGGCGGCTCGCGCCGTGGAACTCACATCCAATTTGCCGGGTTTCTCTATTTTCCTGACTAGATGGACCGCTACATCTGCATTCACGCGCACTTCTATCAGCCGCCGCGGGAAAATCCGTGGCTGGAGGCGGTAGAAACGCAGGAATCGGCGTATCCGTATCATGATTGGGACGAGCGCATCACCGCAGAGTGCTACGCGCCCAACGCGGCGGCGAGAATTCTCGATGCCCAAGGACGGATTGAGCAGATCACCAACAACTACGAGCACATCAGCTACAATTTCGGCCCAACTCTTCTTTCGTGGATGAAAGAAAGCGCTCCGGACACTTATCTCTGCATAGTCGAATCCGACCTCGAAAGCGGCAAACGTTTTTCCGGACACGGCTCGGCGATCGCGCAGGGTTACAACCACATGATCCTGCCGCTGGCGAATGCACGCGACAAGGTGACGCAGGTTCGCTGGGGCATTCGCGATTTCCAATATCGCTTTGGCCGGGACCCAGAGGGCATGTGGCTTCCCGAAACCGCCGTTGATGTTGAAACGCTGGAAGTCCTCGCCGCGCATGGCATCAAGTTCACTATTCTGGCTCCACGCCAGGCGGCGAAAGTCCGCAAGATCGGTGGACGCGCCTGGAAGGACATCGGCGGCGGACGCATCGATCCCAGCCGCGCCTACCTGACCCGCCTGCCGTCGGGACGCAAGATCAAC
>WNFG01001325.1_pt1 | contig 33428 bp, 32 predicted proteins | sample 5400431 | NCBI WGS metagenome assembly WNFG01 (sample SAMN13153346, study PRJNA577476) | soil metagenome | isolation source: 120 cm saprolite under Douglas fir tree site 2 hole 3 replicate 2 | place: USA:California | collected 2015-04-18
AGGATGGCGTAAAGAAGGGCTTCTGGACGTGGCGGGCAGCCGGGAACGTAAACATCAATAGGGATCACCTGATTGCAGCCCTGGACGATGGCGTAATTGTTGAAGACGCCGCCGGAAGTGGCGCAAGCGCCCATGGAGATGACCCACTTGGGTTCGGGCATTTGATCGTAAAGCTGGCGGATGACCGGAGCCATTTTTTGGGAGAGGCGTCCGGCGACAATCATCAGATCGGCCTGGCGAGGCGATGGGCGGAAAACTTCCGAGCCGAACCGCGCAACATCGAAGCGCGCGGCAGACATGGACATCATCTCGATGGCGCAGCAGGCCAGGCCGAAGCTAAGCGGCCAGATGGAACTTTTGCGTGCCCAGTTCACGGCCTTGTCGAGGGTCGTGAAGATGATGCCTTCATCTTCCAGGAGACTGCCGAAGTCATCGGGCCTGGTCAGCGTGACGTGCTTTCCGAGGGACGTACTCATGGTTCTCCTCGATTTGATTGTCGCATAGCGCTGGAGAGGAGACAAATCGGCAGGACTAAAGGCAAACTAGTCTGGAACAGATTCGCCGGTGGCTCGCATATCCTCGACGTAGAGTTCAATCGCCTCCTCAATATTTCGCAGCGCCACTTCTCGAGTATCCCCCTGCGAAACGCAGCCGGGGAGGATGGGAACCGTAACGACGTAACCGCCTTCGTCTTCCTTCTGTAGAATGACCGTGTAGCGCATGAATGATTGGGTCCTGGATTGAAAGGGCCTGACTCTTATCCCTGTTCCCGCAACCTGAAACCAGATGCGATGACATCGACGGTACCACCAGGTGGGATTAGATAGACCGAAAAGTGAAAATACCCTGCCAGTGCGTCTGGCGAATACTTCAATCGCTCATTCTGCAGTTTAATCATCAGGTCCGTCTTGGCTTCGCACTTGGCGCTTGAAATGTCGTCTGAGCACTCCCGCTTCCCCTGTAGGTCAATGTGGCTAAAGAAGAAAACCGCATTCTCAAGTACGACGGTCATTGGTGTGAGTTCTTGGCCTGGCATACCCCTGAGTTCCACATCAAGAAGGACTTCATCCAAGTCATCGTTCCGAAGGATTCGCAAAGAGCGAAGCTTCGAGTCATGCCAAATCAAGCGATTAAAAGACTCCGAAACGTTGTCACTCATGTTTTGCAGTCTCAGCATAGACCTTCTGCGCCAGCCGTTAAATTGTACCCAAACCCAGAGTGAAAGTGCCGGTTTTAAGACTGGGTAGTGGCTCACTGCCTGATACCAGAAACTGACACGCCATCCGCGGTTGTCGCGAATATCAGGATGTTAATTCGTAGTCGGAGGAGGAGACGGAGCGGGTGCGGCGGAGGTAGGAGACGACGGAGCCGGGCCAAAGGGTGGTGATTTCGCCGGTGTTCTGGTCCTGATACCAACTGTGGCAGCCGCCGGATTGCCAGACCGTGCGGGACATGCGGCGGTAGATTTCTTCGACGAAAGATTGCTGGATTTCCGGGCGGACTTCGAGGACGCGGCGGTTCTCGCGTTTCATTAGCTTCAGGCAATTCATGGCGTGGCGAACCTGGGCTTCGATCATCAGTACGACGGAATTGTGGCCCAGCCCGGTGTTGGGCCCGAGAAGCATGAAGAAATTGGGGAAGCCGGCGACAGTTACGCCGAGATAGGCAGACATCCGTTTGCCCCAGGCGTCGTGAATCTCCACACCGCCCTTTCCCACAATGCGGCACCCAATGAGCGGCTCAGTGGCGCGAAAGCCCGTGCCATAGATCAGAACGTCGATCGGGCGCTCGGCGCCATCACGCGTGACGATGCTGTGCGGGCACACCTCGGAGATCCCTTCGGTGACAAGTTCGACGTTCGAGCGATTGAGCGTGGGATAGAAATCGTCGGAAACCAGCACGCGCTTGCATCCCAACTGATAGTTGGGCGTGAGCGCCGCGCGAACTCCTGGATCTTTGATCTCCCGGGCAAGGTGACGAAGCGCGATCGCCTCGGCCTTTTTTCGAATCGATTCATTTCCTAGAAATCCAAGGACGCGAAATTCCTGCCGCCAGAAAATAAATTGGCGCAGGGCCCAGCGCGTAATAGGAATGCTTCGAAGGCGGCTCTTCCATTTTTCACTGAAGGCGAAATCAAGGCGCGGGATGATCCACGGCGGGGTGCGCTGAAACAGAGAAAGCTTGCCGACGCGTGGGGCGATTTGCGGAACGAATTGAATGGCGCTTGCGCCAGTGCCGATAACGGCGACATTCTTGCCCTCCAGGTCGACGCTGTGGTCCCAGGCAGAGGAGTGAAACGCGGGACCTTTGAAACGGTCCAGGCCCTTGAGTTCCGGATAATGCGGCACGTGCAGAGCGCCCATGCCGGAGACGAGTACGCGAGCGCGGATGCGTATTTCGTCGCCCGCGGTTGCGTTCCAGACCCCTTGGGATCCATCCCAAATCGCCTCCTGAAAGCGAGTCTTGAGGCGTAGATAGGGGGCAAGGCCGTAGCGCTCGACACAACATTTCAGGTAATTGTGGATTTCCTGCTGACCCGGATACATGCGGGTCCATTCCGTTGATGGAGCAAAAGAAAACGAATAGAGATGAGATGGGATATCGCAGGCGCAGCCAGGGTAACGATTGTCCCACCACGTGCCGCCGATGTCCGCGCTCTTTTCGATGATGAGAAAGGAGTTCATGCCGGCTTCGAGGAGCTTGATGCCCATGCAGAGTCCGGAAAAACCGGCGCCGACGATTAGGACATCGACAGTCGCGACGGCAGAGTTTGCGGAAGGACCGGTGGGTTCGCTCATGCGGGGGCCACGCCTTTTTCTTCCTTGAGCGATTCCGGCGATGCAGAGTGAGCGCGGAAAAACGCGGCACTTTCCCGAAGCGATTGGCGAGCTTCGGGAATCAGGTGCGGGGCGAGTTGCCAAGCATGCGGGACGACCGGCCAGATTTTCAAAGCGACGGGAACGCCAGCGGCCCGGGCGCGTTCCGCGAGGCGGGTGGAATCATCACGCAGCACTTCGTCCGCGCCTACGTGGATGAGAAGCGGTGGAAGGCCGGCGAGATCGGCGTAGAGCGGGGACGCGAGGGGATTGCGAGGATCGGTGTCGCCGAGATAGTAGCGCGCGGAGAAAGCGACGCCGGGACCATGGAACATGGCGCAGCGATCGGTGTTGGTTCGAATGGAGTCGCCGGTGGCGGCCAGATCGGTCCACGGAGAATAGAGCGCGGCGGCAGCCGGGAGCGGAACGCCGGCGGAGCGCAGAGCGAGCATGAGAGAAAGTGCAAGGCCGCCGCCAGCAGACTCACCGGCAACGACGATGCGCTCCGGTGGGAAGCCCGCGCTCAGAAGCGCGCGGTAATAGGCGATGGCATCGTCGACAGCCGCGGGAAACCGATTTTCGGGAGCGAGGCGATAGTCTGGAGCAAAGACGCGGAAGCCCTTGAGAGCAAAGAAAACAGTGATGGGACGATGTGTTTCCGCGGAGCAGGCGAAATATCCTCCGCCGTGAAGATAAAGCAGCACGGTGTTGCCCGGCGATGGGCCCTCAAGGCGTTCTCCGGGGACGCCACTGAGGTGCGCTGGAGAAATTTGGATTGTAGACGGAACCTTGTACGGTTCAGGTCGAAGAATTTTGCGCGCGATGCGATAATCCCGCACACCTTTCAATCGGCGCTTGACGCGCCATTTGATGATCCAGACCGAAAGTCGCGCTTGGAAGCTAGCCGCCATTCCCCGCCCCTTAATTTGAAGTATTAAGACGGAGAGAGGATATCACTCTCCGATTCGCGGAAGGAATGAAAGACAGGACGCTCTCCGTCAGGCTAAAGAGCGCTGCCTTGGACGCGTACGTGCTTCAACTGTTTGGGCAGCAGAGAGGGTGCGCGCTTTGCGTCCACGCCAAACCAGGAGCCAGATGGCTGCCAGGAGGATGGAAGTCAGCGCGCCCAGGACGAGCAACTGCGATGTTGGCTGAGTCTGCAGCTTCGATCGCGAATTGGAGATGGCCAAGGAAGGCAATATTGCACGGGCGGGAGGAGATTGTGTTGGATTGGGGGACGCGGGGGACGGAAAACGCTGACGGGATGAGGCCTCATCGCCAAGGGGTGGAAACGCGCCGGCTCCAGAGATTTCAAACTCTGGGCCCTCCCCAGCCTTCAATTGGCTAGCGGCGTGGACTTGATAGCGGCGGTTGCCGGTTTTGAGAATTTCAAAGGCCGGGGAGCGCGAGGAGAATTTCATGGCCACCGGAGTCATGATCGCCAACTGCCGCAGCGGGTAGGCATGCTTTGTATGAAAAGCAAAGCGACCGCGGTAGGGCAGGTCGTAGTTGAAGGCAAACTTTGACGCTCCCGGGCGCAGCGGGAAATTCACGATGAAGTGCCCCGGCTTGCCGGGCACGGCGGCCGCCGAAATCACCTCGGCCAGGTTGCCGGGAGCGGCGGCAAGGACGGAATCAATTTTCGCGGCGGCCGGTAGATAGACTTCCAAGGTGCGTTCGCCAGCCTGCGTCAGGGGCGGGCTGGAAGAGTTGAAGATCTCCACCATATCGGAGACATGGAGGAGCTTTCCTTTGACGCCGGTGCGCAGGATTTCAATGGTACCGGTGATACCGCGAACTTGGGGCGCCGTATCGAACACTTCGATAGAGAGAGGACCGACGGCGGAAACCTGCCGGTCATAGTTCACACCTTGGTGAATCACGCGGACCAGATACGGTTTGTCAGGCGATTGCGCATTGAGTGTGAACGCCCCGTGTGCATCAGTTTTCGCGCGGGCTTCCTCTTGGATTCCCCCATCGCGACGAACGAGGAGTACGTCATCACCGGCCGCGGGTGCGCCGCGGCTCTGATTGCGGACCGAGCCACTGATGCTGTTTGCGCCCACGGCTGCCGTTGAAAAACAGAGCATCAGACCCAGCGTTGGCAGAACCCCCGGCTGGCAAAATCCCGCGAAAGAAAGAGTTCGTTTCATCACTCGGTCCCAGCGTTCGTCGATGGCAGCGCCGCCAGACGTGGCGCGCGCCCGAACAAGATGCCGGTTTCCACTTCGACAGGATGTCCCTCGCGCAAGTAGGGTTTGAACCTCCATTGTGAAAGGGCATCCGAAATAGCTTTGGCCTGATCCGGGAACGCGCTGAGAAAATGGACGTGCTTCACTTTGCCTTCTTTATCGATGATGATTCGGACTGGAACGGGATTGAATCGGCGCTCTGTAAAAACCGGCTCCGCCCTCTCCATTACATTTTCGCCGCTGGCGTAATCCTTGATGCACACGGGGACATCCCCGCCGCCCCGCCCTGAGATGGGGCCAGCCTCTGCCGGCAGGGTCATCTTGTCCATTTCCTGGATGAGGCTCTCTACCAGCTTGGTATCGCGGCTGGTAAAGACGAATTGGACCATATGGCAGCGGATTTGCGTCGCCAGGACGTGCCAATGAAGCTCCGCTACGGGCGAACCGTACGAAAAGCGAGCGAAGGAATGGCCGGCGACGGTGACCAGCGCTGGCGGTTGTTCCACTTTGTACTCCGCATTCAATTTGTCCTTGGTGAAGTTGATTAGCTCGAGCGCGTTGCTAGCCGGTGTAAGCGTGAAGAACAGGTCCTGGGCGGCGAGCAAGATACTGCCGCGAGCGGTCCCCTTGAAAGTGTCGGCAGGCCTGATTTGCGCGAGGACATAGTAGCCGCTGTCTGAAGGAGGCGGGCCGCTGAACTTCTCGATCCAATCCGGAGATAAGGCGTAGGTGAGACCAAAATACGAGTTGTTGTAGATGTTCTTGTCTACTCGCCCGCCTTCCGGGAGAGGCGCCACTGAATCGCTGGCACTCGACCAAGCACCCTTGACCAGGAGAACTCCGGTCGGCAGCTTCTTTGCTTCAGGATTGTTGGAAAAGTCGCCGCCGCTCTGAGGGGCGGCCTGCGCCCGGGCCAGTAGCGACATCGATAAACCGAGAAGCGCCAAGAAACGCGAGAAACCCATAGCCATATTCAGACCGCCAACAGCTCGAAAGGAAAAAACCGGGCGAGACAGTTTGGCGCCTCGCCCGGAGAAGCGGTCACGAATGATTTATAGTGACCGTAGGAAGTTCAGAACGTCCTGTTGCTGGCTGGAGGTCAGCAGCTGGTCGAAGTTCAATTCCGCCTGCGTGCCTTCCGAGCCGTTGCTTTCGTGTGCTTCGATGGCGGCCAGCAGGTTGGTGCTGCGGCCATCGTGCAGCAGGAAGATGCGCTGACCGAGGCCCCACAAGGGAGCCGTGCGGAATTGATCGCCGCCCGCCCCGCCCTGAGAGACGTTGTCCGCCAAGCCGTTGCCCATGTGATGGATCTCGAGGTCTGAGAAGGCGTTCACGGGGGCGTTGCTCAACGAAGTCGTGAAGTTCGATGCTTGCGTGCTGCTCAGCGTCGTGGTGTGGCAGGTGGCGCAGCCAATGGCGCTGAACAAATGGCGTCCATTGGCGATCGAGGTGGCGCCGCCCGGAGTTGTCGTCGAGGGTGTCGGCGGAGCCAGCAGGCGCATGAACATGGCGAACATCACCGTATCACTTGGGATGGAGGCGTTGGTTGCAAACTGGTCCGAGCCGGCCTTGGCGGTGAAATTGGTGGTGTCTTCCGGGTAGCCGCTCCCGCTGAGGTTCAGGCAACTCGCGGGGAGCCCTTTGTTCATGTCCTCGCCGGGGAGAGGACGGTCTTGCGTGAAAATCTCATTGGAGATCCCCATTTCCACGTTGTAGGCCTCGCCAGCAAAGAGTTCCAACGACTTGTTCTGCGCCTTCCAGCCAAACCGGCTGATGGTGCCATCATTGCCGTTGTGGTTGAACGTGCCGCTGATGCCCAAGTTATTGTTGGCATTGGCGGCCTGATTGTTCAGCAGCGTGGAGTCGTCCACATTCTCGATGAGGCCGGCGCCAAAGGTCGGAGTGGGAATGCGAAAGATGATGTTGTTGGTCTGCTGGGCCAAGGCGAAGCTGGGCTGCTGCAGGCTGCAGCTTCCGGCATCGGAGCGGCCGGAGACGGTGAACAGGTCTTCGACTCCGCCGTTGGGAGCGTTCGGGTTGGGATTACCGAATTGGTCAAAGAAGAACGGGAACCGTGCTTCGCGCGTCGGGCCGTTGGCGGTGATGAATGACGGGATAGTGTTGGTGGATCCGCTCACGAAGCCGTTGGCTATAACGCGGAATTGGGGGTTAGTCGCGGGGCCGGTGCCGCCGACAGCCGGTTGGAGATGGCATCCGGAGCACTGCACGAAATTGAAGCGCGGTCCCAGACCGTTGTTACCGGTGGGGCTGTTTGTAACGGACTCTATGTCCTGGAAGCGGGCCTGGCCGTTCTGAAAGAACTGCAGGGTGCCGTCGCTTGAATTGACGGAAGCTAGAGGAGACCCGGCGCGTGCGGGGCCACCCTGGACGCCCGGATCAGTCTGGGCAAATGCGATTCCGGGAAGAAATAACGCCGCCAGGAATGCGAGGACTGACGCCCGTTTAACCGTTTTCATCGTTGTTCACCCCTCGAGTCAGAGTTCAGCGGCGACCGGGCATGTCCCGGCGCCGATATTCCGAAGAAATTTCCCACCGATGACCCTTGTGGAACTCCTCGGCCACCGCCTACCGAACCGTCGAACGCGCGAGAAGGTAGCCCCGGGGAACAGGGGGCGCAACGGTCTTGGGGAGGATTCGTGGGGCAACTTTTCCTGTCCCTGGCAGACCGCTGGAAGTACAGCAAAGAAAAAGCGGAGAATGCACAGACGCTCGCAGGCTACCTTCATTTGGATGTTACTGAATCTTTACGGCAGAAATGACTGTTTTCTATCTGGAAAAAAAGAGTTGCATTTCCCAAGATTGGCGTTATATTCCTCGCGCTTCCTTGGTCCAGGGACTACGGAACATCCAGAGGCACGGCCCAGCCTTTACAGAGCGCAGCGTGCATGCGCAGGGCGTATCACCAGTGTCTATCGCTGTCCAAGTTGTGAGTTCGCACCCGCTTCTCACTCGCGCCGTAGAGAAGATCCTTGCTCGCGCGAAAGACTTTACTTTGGAAACGCTTCCTCCGGCGCTCAATGAGGCCGACGCGATTGGCCAGAGCAATGTCCCGCGCCTTTTGCTTCTGGATGGCTGTTCTTTGCGGACGGATTTAGGACGGCTGGCAGAGCGCTGCCGCGCCACGTCACCTGGAAGCAAGTTTGTGGCGCTGCTTTCGCCAGAAAACAGCAGCTTTGCGGAGAAGACCCGGCTTTTTTATTGGGGCATCGACGGCTTCGTAGACCTGCACAAGACTTGGCAGACGGAGTTACCGCTGGCGATCCGCGCGGTCCTGGGAGGGCAGCTCTGGGTGCCTCCGGAAATTCTGGTAGCGTTCGTCAAGCAGGCAAAAATGCTGCTGGACGCGCAACTTCTGCCGGGGCATTCCCTGACTGCGCGAGAGGGACAGGTGTTACAACTACTGATGCGGCGCTTGACGAACAAAGAGGTTTCCAACACTCTGGACATATCGGAACGAACGGTAAAATTCCACGTGTCGAACATTCTCAGTAAATTGCAATTGGAGGACCGGCGCGGCCTGCTCTTCGACAAACCAACCCTCAGAGCGTTTGCTTCAGGTGACTAATCCGGCGGAATCCTCAGTTGTTGTTCGGCGCCCATCGAAAACGATCGAGAACTCAAACGCGGAGGACTACTTTCCCGAATTGCGAGCTGGATTCGAGATAGGTCTGGGCGGCGGCGGCTTCGGCGAGCGGAAAAACGCGATCGACGACTGGTTTCAACCGGCCGGCGGCGGCAAGCTTCATTACGGTGTGCAGCTCGGACTTGGTGCCCATGTAGGAGCCGAGGAGAGAAAGCTGGCGGGTGAAGAGAAAGCGCAGATCGACTTTGGCGTCGTAGCCGGTGGTGGCGCCGCAGGTGACCAGGCGGCCGCCGGGGGCGAGGCTGGCTAGACTGTCGTCCCAGGTGGCCGTGCCGACGTGCTCGAAGACAACATCGACGCCACGTTTGTTGGTGATGCGGCGGACTTCGTCGCGGATTTTTTGCGTTTTGTGATTGATGAGATGGTCGGCGCCGAGGTCTTTGGCTTTTTGCAGCTTTTCGTCCGAGCCGGCGGTGGCAAGCACGCGCGCGCCGAAAGACTTGGCAATCTGAATGGCGGCGCTGCCTACCCCGCTGCCTGCGCCGAGGACTAATACATCTTCGCCGGGCTGCAGCTCGGCCCGGGCAAGCAGCATGTGCCAGGCGGTTTGGAAGACCAGCGGAATCGAGGCGGCCTCTTCAAAGGTGAGATTTTCCGGATACAGCAGGCAATTCACTTCGGGAGCGCGCACGAATTCGGCGCAGCCGCCGTCGATCATGTAGCCAAGATTCGTGAATTGGCGGCAATGATTGTCTTGGCCAGAGACGCAGGCGGGACATTTGCCACAAGTCACCCCAGGAGCCAGGACTACTTTCTGGCCAACGCGTACGGTGGTGACATCCGGGCCAACGTCGGCGATCTCGCCGGAGACGTCGCTTCCGGGAATGTGCGGAAGCGGTATCGGCACGCCCGGAATGCCGCGGCGCACCCAAAGATCTAAGTGGTTCAGCGCGCAAGCCTTCACACGGACGAGAACTTCGTTCGGGCGGACGGCTGGATCCGGAGCATCAGTGAATTTCAATACCTCCGGCCCGCCGTGCGCAGTAAAAACAATCGCTTTCATGAAGCCTCCGACCTGACAATCAGGTTTCGAAAGGTAGCATTCAGGCCAAGCAGTGTCCAGAAAGCGGCACGCATTGACAGTAAGCAGGGTGCGCCGTAGGCTGAGGACAGAGGCAACGCGTGGACCTGTTTGAAGAAATCGTGAAGATGCGGCGGGTCGGGCAACGGGGGGCGCTGGCCACTATCGTTCACACCAATGGCTCGATCCCGAGCTATGAGAGTTCGCGGATGCTGGTGCGCGAGGATGGCTCGATTGCCGGGACCATCGGCGGCGGCTGCGTCGAAGCCGAGGTCTGGGCGGCGGCGAAAGAAGTGATGCAGAAGGAAGCGCCGCGCAAAATGGTCTTCAACCTGAACAATGAGGCAAGTTACGACAATGGGTTAATTTGCGGCGGGACGTTGGAAGTGTTCGTCGAGCCGATTTTGCCGCAGCCGATGATTTATCTGTTCGGGGGCGGCCATGTTTCGACGGCGGTGGCAAAAGCAGCAAGTGCGGCGGGCTTTGGCATTGGCGTGGCGGACGACCGGGAGGCGTTTGCCAACGAAGAGCGTTTCCCAATGGCGCATGAAATTTACACAAGTTACGAGGATGCATTCGAAAAGATCCGTCCAAATGCTTCGAGTTATCTGGTGATCGTGACACGCGGACACAAGGAAGACATGCGTGTGCTGGCCTGGGCGGTGCGCACCGAAGCGCGCTATGTCGGAATGATCGGAAGCAAACGCAAAGTCTTGTCGGTGTACAAAGCGCTGGAGAACGACGGCTACAAGCCGGAAGAGTTCGAGCGCGTCTACGCACCGATGGGGCTGGAGATTGGCGCGCTTTCGCCGGAAGAGATCGCCGTCAGCATCGTTGCGGAACTCGTGGCGGTCCGCCGGAATGCGGGGACGGCCGCGCACAAGAAATTGAAATACGAAGCGCACGCTTCGCCCATTCTCCAAGCGGGCGAGCGCTGAAAAGGAGCGCATGCTGGCCGCCGTCATCCTCTCCGGCGGGGCCTCGAGCCGAATGGGCTCGCCGAAAGCACTACTTCCCTTTCAGGGACGGCCCTTCCTCGAACATCTTTTGGAAGTGACCGCGCACCGGGAAATAGGCGCGCGGCGGGTTGTGCTCGGCGCGGATGCCGAGCCCATCGCCAAGGCGGTCAACCTCAAGGCCGACGAAATCGTCATCAATCACGAATGGGAAAAAGGACAGTTGAGCTCCATCCAGGCGGCGCTGCGAAGCCTGCCGCCGGGAACTGACGGAATGCTACTCTGCCTGATCGATCATCCTCTCATTAGCAGCGCCCTGGTCCAGGAGTTGATCGAGCAGTTTTACAAAACGAAAAGCCCCGTCGTCCTGCCTGTCTATGAGGGACGCCGCGGTCATCCGGTCATTTTTTCCGCCTCTTTGTATGACGAACTGCTTCGCGCTCCGCTCGAGACGGGCGCGCGCGCGGTCGTCTGGGCGCACAAGGGAGAAGTGGAAGAAGTGCGCACGAACGAAGAAGGCTGCGTGCTGAACCTGAACGATCCGGAGACGCTAAACAGGGCAATCCAACAGAAAGACTAGCGACTCGCTGAAGCGAGATTTTGGATTAGCGCGCGGACCGCGTCGGCGGCCAGTTGTGCGCCGTGAAACGTTGCCGGTGGAAGTCCGCCGAGAGACTGGGAGAGCGATTCGGCGGTGATATCGCGGGCTTCCGTGGGCGTGCGGCCACGGAGTTCTTCGGTCAAAAGGGAGGCGCAGGCAATCGAAGTGGTGCAGCCGCGGCAGAGGAAGCGCGCTTCCGCGATACGCCCGTCAACTACGCGAGCCGAGAGCTTGAGGATGTCGCCGCAAACGGGATTGCTGACCTCCACAGTTGCCGTGGCCCCGGGCAATTCTCCCGCATTGCGCGGATTGCGGAAGTGATTGAGAACGGCTTCGCTGAACATCATGGAAAGTATCCCCAAGGCGGTGCCAGAACTGCAACGCGGCACAAATAAGAAAACTCAACGCAGAGACACAGAGTTCTCAGAGAACGGAAAGAACTCAAGAATGCGCCTGCCTTGAAGAAATTTATTTCTTTGGGGGCAGGTATTTTTTCTCGACGGAAGCAACTACCACATAGTTCGGGTCGACCATCTCGGTGAGATGGATTTTACCGACCTGGGAAAGCAACTCGTAGGCGTCGAGTTCCGAGAGGCCGTAGTCGGCGTGAATCCAGCCGACCAACTCGGTGAAGGCGATCCGCAAGGCGTCATCCACCGGACGATATATTCCGGCTGCCATGATTTCTTTTTCGTTTTCGAAGCGCGGCCAATTCGTGTGCTTCCCTTTCACGAGGTCGAGCTGTAACCGCGCCTTCATGGGCACTTCGATGGCCGTGCCAGCGATTTCGCCATCACCCATGACGGCGTGGCCATCGCCGAAATAAAACAGCCCGCCGGAAACATTCACCGGCAGATAAAGCGTATTGCCGGCCGAGACTTCCGGTGCGTCCATGTTGCCCCCGAATTCGGCGGGCACGATGGAACTGCGCGCTTCGCCGTTCGCGGGCGCGACACCGATGCAGCCCAGAAACGGATGCAGCGGGATTTTCACCTTGTAGTCGGAATCGAGGGCTTGAAAGGTGCCGGTATTGCTGGCGTGGTCGATCGGATAGAACCAGATTTTTTCCGGCAGCGCAGGATGGAGCATCGGCGTGTAATTGGTTTCGTTGAGGGCCCCGAAGCCTGGCGCGAACGCGCCGATGCCCTGATTGCCGTCAACCTGCAAGTCCAGAATGTGGACAACCAGCGTGTCGCCGGGTTCCGCGCCTTCGATGAAAAAAGGGCCGGTGAGCGGATTGTCTCCCTTGACGAGCGCAAGAGTATCGCCAGGATTCTTAATCGCGTTGCCAAAACAATCCAGCGAGTTCGCTTCCAGAATATTCCCCGGACGCAGGCGTGCAACCGGCGGCGCGACGCCGAAGACATACTTCACGGTGTCGATCGTGGCGTGATATTGAACGACCTCGGATTTGGATGGCGCGGATGGAGCCTGAGCCAGCCCCGAGTACGGCAAAATCAAACTGAGAGCAACGAGATGGAAACGCACAAGGAGCCTCCGAGAATTGGGAGACGCAGTTCAACACACTCATGCAGCGGAGTCAATTCGAACCCGCACGAGCCAACCGACGCCCGACGGTCTGCTATCCTCTTCCTGACACCATGAAGGCGAATCGTCGAGCGGCATTGCGGATTGTTTCGCTGGCCCCCAGTGCGACTTCGATCTTGTGCGCCATCGGGGCGAAACGCGCTCTAGTCGGTGTGACCAAGTGGTGCGCGGACGTCGCACCGGTCGGCAAATTGCCGAAGCTTGGCGACTGCTGGCACATGGACTCTGTGAATGAAATTCTGCGGCTGAAGCCAACACTGGTGATCGGCTCCGTGCCGTACAAGCAGGAGACGGTCGCCAAACTCCTGGAGCAACCGTTCGCTTTTCTGGCCATGAACCCGCGGACGCTCGCCGATATCGAAGCCGACATTCGCATGTTGGGCGGGATTGCACAACGGGTAGCCGCTGCGGAGCGGCTGGTGAACAAGATGCGCCAGGCGTTTTCGCAAATCGAGGAAAAAACGCGGCGCGTGAAAAAACGAGTCCGCGTTTATTGCGAAGCGTGGCCGAATCCGCGGATCAGTTCCCCTCCCTGGGTGGCGGAATTGGTGAACATCTGCGGCGGTGAGATGGTGGTTCCCGCCGGCGAGAAAGTCACTGAAGCACAAATAGCGGAAGCCAGGCCCGAAGTCATTATTCTCGCCTGGGCCGCGACGGGAGCGAAAGCCGATCCCCATCAGGCGTATAAAGTGACGGCGTGGAGAGATGTGCCGGCAATTCAAAACCGGCGGGTGTACGTCATTAGTGACAAACTACTGAATACTCCCGCTCTGCCCTTGGTTCAGGGAGCGCGAAAACTGTGGAGCGCACTGCACCCGCGAAATCGGGACGGGCACGAGAGGCGCAAGAAAAGATAACGATTAGACGATGAGAGCGCAAGGGAACGCGGAGAGATGATAACCGTAGTAGCGGCTGTGATTGAGCGCGGCGACCGGCGACTGCTGATCGGCCAGCGCCGGAAAACTGACACCTCCCCGCTCAAGTGGGAATTTCCCGGCGGAAAAGTCCGGGACGGCGAATCGCCGGAAGTTGCCCTCGCGCGGGAATTGCGGGAAGAACTCGGCGTGACGTTGGTGAAAAGCGCCGAGCTAGGCCGCGTGCGTCATCACTATGCGGGAACGCCCGATGAGCTTGAAATCCGCTTCTACGCGGCGGCGATCGCGGAACCAGACGCGATGCCGTACACCTTTGAGAAAATTGTCTGGGCCTTGCCAAAAGAACTCGGAGACTACGATTTCCTGGCCGCGAACCGCGAGCTCATCGCCCAATTGGCCACTGGCCGCATCAAGCCCGCAGAAATCCTCGAGGCCGCGAAAAAAACCGGATCGAGCCGACGAGGCCCAGCCGCAGACTGATTCCCCGGCTATTAGGGAACCGGCTTTAAGAGATCACCGGATTGGGCTTGTCGGTGTTGATGCCCAGATCCTTGATGGCTTTGTCTAGCAAAGAGCGCTCCACTTTGCCGTCCACGAAAAGCTCATGCAGCGTGGCAAGCGTGATGAAACGCGAATCGACCTCGAAGAAGTCGCGCAAGGCGGTGCGTCCTTCGCTGCGCCCGAACCCATCGGTGCCGAGTGACGCCAGGCGCCGCGGCATCCATTTGCTGATCATATTGGGCAAGGTCTTCAAGTAATCGGAAGCCGCGACCAGCACTCCAGGAGCGTCCGCGAGGCACTTGGTAACGTACGGTACGCGCGCTTTTTCGCCCGGATGCAAACGGTTCCAGCGCTCGGTCTCAATGCCGTCGTTATAAAGCTCCTTGTAACTGGTCACGCTCCATACGTCCGCGGCCACGCCGTACTTTGTCTCGAGAATCTCCTGCGCTCGCAACGCCTCATTGAGAATCGCGCCGCTTCCAAACAATTGCGCGCGCAGCTTGGCCTTGGCGTTTGCCGCCGGCCGGAAGCGGTACATCCCCCGCAGAATGCCGTCCTTCACGTTACCGGGCATCGCCGGCATGGCATACGGTTCGTTCATCACGGTGATGTAGTAGAAGACGTTTTCGCCGTCCTTGTACATGCGGCGAATGCCGTCCTGGATGATGACCGCGATTTCGTACGCAAACGCGGGATCGTAGGCCTTGATGTTCGGAACCGGAAGCGCCAGGACATGGCTGTTGCCGTCCTGGTGCTGAAGGCCCTCGCCGGAGAGGGTCGTGCGCCCCGACGTGCCGCCGAGCAGGAAGCCGCGCGTGCGCATGTCTGCCGCCGCCCATATGAAATCCGCAATGCGCTGGAAACCAAACATCGAGTAGTAAATGAAAAACGGAATGGTGTTGATGCCATGCGTGGCGTAGGCGGTGCCTGCGGCGATGCAGGAGGCCATCGAACCAGCCTCAGTGATGCCCTCTTCGAGGATCTGGCCGTCCTTCGCTTCTTTGTAGTACAGCAGCGTATTGACATCCACCGGTTCATACTTCTGCCCGGCGCTGGAATAAATGCCCGCCGTGCGGAAAAGCGACTCCATGCCGAAGGTGCGCGCTTCGTCCGGAACAATGGGCACGATGAGTTTGCCGATCTCCCCATCCTTGAGCATTTTGCGCAGCATGCCCACGAACGCCATAGTCGTCGAAACTTCCCGGCCTTCGCTGCCTTCCAGAAATTCCTTGAACAGTTCGTCGTGCTCGGCGGCCAGCGGTTTCGAACGAATGCTGCGCTTGGGAACATAACCGCCGAGCGCCTCACGCCGCGCGCGAAGATACTGGATCTCCACGCTATCTTCCGCCGGCCGGTAAAACGGAACTTCGATGCAATCCTCGTCGTTCAAAGGAATCCCGAAGCGCGAGCGGAACTCGCGCAGTTCGTCTTCATTCAATTTTTTCTGCTGGTGCGTGACGTTCTTGCCTTCGCCCGCTTCGCCCAGTCCGTACCCCTTGATGGTGCGCGCCAGGATGACCGTCGGCGATCCTTTGTGTTCCACTGCCGCTTTGTACGCCGCATACACCTTGCGCGGATCGTGCCCGCCGAGCCGCAGCCGCCGCAAACTTTCATCGGACATCGGCTCGACCAGTTGAAGCAAGCGCGGATCACTGCCGAAGAATTGCTCGCGAACGTAAGCGCCGGAGGAAACCACCAGCTTCTGGTATTCGCCGTCCACCAATTCGCCCATGCGCTTGACGAGCAGACCTTCCGTATCGCGCTCGAAAATGGGATCCCACTCGCTTCCCCACAATACCTTGATGACGTTCCAGCGCGCCCCGCGGAACGCCGATTCCAGTTCCTGAATAATCTGCCCGTTGCCGCGCACCGGGCCGTCGAGCCGCTGCAAGTTGCAGTTGATGACAAAAATCAGGTTGTCGAGCTTCTCTCGTGAAGCCAGCGTGATGGCGCCCAGCGATTCCGGCTCGTCCGTCTCGCCGTCGCCCAGGAACGCCCACACCTTGGCGTCCGTGGCGGCCTTCATGCCGCGATCCTCAAGGTAACGGTTGAAACGCGCCTGATAGATCGCCATCAGCGGGCTGAGGCCCATCGAAACCGTCGGAAATTCCCAGAAATCCGGCATCAGCCACGGATGAGGATACGAAGAAAGCCCGCCGCCGGGCTTCAGCTCGCGGCGGAAGTTTTCCAGCTTCTGCGCGCTGAGGCGTCCTTCCAGAAACGCCCGCGCGTACATGCCCGGTGAAGCGTGCCCTTGAAAATAAACCGTGTCACCTTCGAACTCCTCGGTGCGCGCTCGGAAAAAATGGTTGAAGCCCACTTCGTACAGCGTGGCCGCCGAAGCATACGTGGAAATATGACCGCCGATGTTGTGCTCGACGCGGTTCGCGCGCACCACCATGGCCAGCGCGTTCCACCGGATCAAGCTCTTGATGCGCCGTTCCAGTTCCTGATCGCCGGGGAAAAGTGGCTCAAGGCGGGGCGGAATGGTGTTGGCGTACGGAGTATTCGCGGTGAACGGCAGGTCAATGCCGTTGACCGTGGCGTGCGCGCGCAGCCGCTCCAGAATTTCCGCGGCGACTTCCGGCCCGCTCGATTCCAGGACGGAATCCAGCGACTCAAGCCATTCCTGAATCTCCACGTCCGCCATTCCGTGAGGCTGCGTCGATATTTCGTTGTCCATAACTCCGGTTGGTCCCTTGTCTCTTGATTTTCCGCATGTCCAGCGACGAGCGCGGCCGCTTTATGCCTGTGATAAGGAGAATAGAATACACCGCAGCGAGATTCTCTGCACGGCCGGAGGGAAGATTTCTTGAGCAATGTTGCGTGCCAGCCGACAATGAGCCCGCATTCTCCTGGTCATTACAGCGTTCGGCCGCCGTCGAGAACAAGAATCTGGCCCGTCATAAATTCGGCATGCACCAGAAAAAGCACCGCGTCAGCAACGTCTGACGGAGCACCCGTCCGGCGCAGCGGCGCAAGTTTGATGAAGTCGTGCTCCCAGTCCGGCGGATCGCCCGGCATCGTAATCGTACCCGGCGCGATGGCGTTCACGCGCACTTCCGGCGCCAGCGCCTTCGCCAGGACTTTCGTCAGCATCACCACCCCCGCTTTCGATACGGAGTGCGCTATATATCCCGGCCAGCCGAGCAGCCCGCCAGTATCCGCAAAATTAATGATGGTCCCTCTTGTGCGCCGGAGAAGCGGCGCCGCCGCTTGCGCGCAAAAAAAAGGCGCCTTCAGATTGATATCAAGGGAGGCGTCCCAGATCTCCTCTGTCGTCGAAACGATGCTTGCGGGAAGAAAGTTCGCCGCGCTGTTGATCAGAATGTCCAGCCGCCCGAACTGCTTTGCGGTTTCGTCAAGCAGGCGGTTGATGTCGGCAACGCTGCTTAAATCGGCGGCAATCGCGTAGCCTCTCCGCCCCGATTTCTCCACCTCGGCGACCGCCGACTTCGCGTCCGCTATCGAAGAACGGTAGTGAATGACGACGTCCGCGCCCTCCTCCGCCAGACGCAGCGCCACCGCTCGCCCCAGGCGTTTCGCAGACCCGGTAACCAGAGCAATGCGCCCTTGCAACGATTCCACCGATTTCTTGCCGGATTCCATCGTCTTCGAACCTGAAACCGTAGCACATTCCCGTAGGACGGGCATTCCTGCCTGTCTTCTTTCTTCCCCGATCAACTTGCAGAGGACAGACAAGAATGTCTGTCCTACCCTACAATCGTCACACTTAGGAGGACGAATGAATCTCGATCTATTGGCCATCGCCGCGCACCCCGATGATGTCGAACTCACCTGCGGCGGCACGCTCCTGAAAATGGCCCAGCGCGGATACAAAACGGGAATTCTCGACTTGACTGCCGGCGAAATGGGCACGCGCGGCACCCCGGAAATCCGTGCCAAAGAAGCCGCCAGGGCCGCCAAACTACTCTCCGTCAAATGGCGCGGAACCCTCGGCGTCCCCGATTCCGATGTTCAACCTTCCCGTCAGCACAAGCTGCGCCTCGCCGCCGTCCTCCGGCAACTCCGCCCCAAGACCGTTATCCTTCCCTACTGGGAAGCTCGCCATCCCGACCACTACCATGCCTCAACTCTCGGGTACGAAGCCTGCTTCCTGGCGGGGCTCAAGCAATTGCCCATCGAAGGCGAAGCCTTCCGCCCCTTCAAAATCCTGTATTCCAGCTCCTACGCCGACGTCCGCCCCACCTTCATCGTGGACATCACCGCGCAGTACGAGCAGCGCCGCAAAGCCATTCTTGCCTTCGCGTCGCAATTCCGGCCCGGCAAGGGCGAAAAAGGCGGCAACGTGCACCTCGCCATCGACCGCCTCGAAGCCGAAATGAACCAATTGGCCCGGCACTACGGGCAGATGATCGGCGTGAATTACGGCGAGCCCTTCCTGCAAAAGGAGTTAATGAAGGTCGAAGATGTTGTAAAAATGGAAGTTCGCTCGATTTGAACCTGGAACTTCTAGTCTTCTTGGGCGGGAGAAAAACCTGGAATCTTCTGGCCTCCGGCGGCGCGCTCGACCTTCACGCGGATCTGTTTTTCATCCTCCGCCCCGGATTTGCGAAGGATGACTATGGTATTTAGCGCCTCGGAATACAACCGAGTGACGAGAAAGATGTCGCCGGTACCATCTTTTTTCCAAAGCTGCCCTATCTGGATTTTCGAGACGCTCATAAGGGACTGATTCTGACTGTAGAGTGCCCCGCGAGGCGTGTCAACTGCTCCCCAACATGCGGTACTCACTCAGTACGCCGCAACGCGAGAGTTTCCCTCACATTCAACCCGCCTCCGCCGCTAAATGGCCCCTTGTGCCTAAAATCGCCAAGGAAGTTCGCGGGAATAGGAAACCTTCTCCAACCGTCTTACATCCTAGTAGTTACTCATGAAACGTTGGGGCCTGCCCAGCGCGTGTAGGTGTATAATCATGGGTAGCCGGAGGTACACGTCATGCAAGAGATTCTGCGGCACACCTTGAAGCTGGCGCTGGTTAGCGCCCTGGTTGCAGGTTCAGCCTTCGCTGCCCCCCAAAACCAAGATCCCCCGGCCCCGGATCCCGCAAAAACGCCGCCCCCCGCGCAACAGCAGACTCCGCCGCAAACTCAGCAGCCGACCGGCTCCCAGCCGGTCCCGCAAAAAGACACGGTGACTCCCAAGAATTCCAAGGAAGACGTCGAGGCCATTGGTAACCGCAACGTCGGTAAAGGCGTGAATCTATTCTCGCTGGAGCGAGAGATCGCCCTTGGCAAGCAATTGGCCCAGGAAGTCGAACGCTCCTCGAAACTGATCGACGATCCGGTGGTCACCGAATACGTCAATCGAGTCGGCCAGAACCTCGTCCGCAATTCCGACGCCCGCGTTCCCTTCACCATCAAAGTTATCGACTCCGACGAAGTCAATGCCTTCGCTCTCCCCGGCGGCTTCTTCTACGTCAATAGCGGCCTGATCCTCCGCGCCCAGGAAGAGTCCGAGCTCGCTGGCGTGATGGCCCACGAAATCTCCCATGTCTGCGCCCGCCACGGCACCAAGAACGCCACCAAGGGCGAATTGATGCAACTTGCCACTATCCCGCTGATTCTTCTCGGTCCCGGCGGCTGGGCCGGCTATGGCCTTTATGAGGGCTTGAACCTCGCCATCCCCGTGACTTACCTGAAGTTCAGCCGCGACGCCGAACGCGAAGCCGACTACCTAGGCATCCAATATATGTACAAGACCGGGTACGACCCGAACTCTTATGTCACCTTCTTCGAGCGCATCCAGGCCGATGAGAAGCGCCGTCCCGGGACCATCCCCAAGGTCTTCTCCACGCATCCCCCGACGCCCGAGCGCATCGAAAACACGCAAAAGGAAATCGCCCGCATTCTGCCCGCCAGGCAGGAGTACATCGTTACCACCTCCGAATTCGATACCGTGAAGGCCCGCCTCCGCAACATCATGTTCTCGCGCAAGGTCAACGACAACGCCCCCGGCAAGCCCACCCTGCGCACCAAAACCGAGCAATCCAAAAAGCAGCCGGGCAGCACCGATCCCAATAGCACCGACGACGATCGCCCGACTCTCAAGCGCCGCCCCGACTCACAGCCGTAGCGGCGGCCTTCTCAGGCCGGCGGCTTTGCCTTAGCTTTCGTAGTTTGGTTTAGCCCGTAGCAGTGGCGGGTTTCAGACCCGTTCCCTATTTCTTTTTCGACTCGGCGCCAGGTGTTCGCATCAAGCCTGCACAATCCCTTGCCGCACCGCGTAGCGCACCAAGCTTGCCGTCTCGTGGATATCCAGCTTCTGCATCAACCTCGTGCGGTGGGACTCCGCGGTTTTCACGCTGATTCCCAGCAAGGACGCCACGTCCTTTGTGGACTTCCCTTCCGCGATCAACTGCAGCACTTGCCTCTCGCGCAGCGTCAGCGGATTTTTGGATTTCTCCGACTTTGAGCGGTACGCCTCCATCACCCCGCGCGATACTCCCGGGCTCAGATACACCTGCCCGCGCGAAACTTGCCGGATCGCCAGCAGCAAATCGTTGGCAACCTGGCTTTTCAGCACATACCCCTTCACGCCTGCTTCCAACGCTTCGGAAATGTACTGGCCTTCGTCATGTTGTGTCAGCAGAATCGTCTTTGTTTTCGGCGAAGTACGCCTGTCCGTCCGAAGCTTCGCCTGCCACTTGAAATCCTTCCCGTTCCAATAACGACTTCAGGCTTTGGCGCACCAGCACATGGTCATCCGCGAGCACGATTCGAATTGGCATTTGATCCCTCCGTTGGAAGCTGGATCAAGAGTCGGGTTCCCCTCCCGGGGACCGAATCGATCGATAGCCTTCCTCCTATGGCATTCAAGCGTTCCTGCATCCCGGTCAGTCCCAGTCCTCTTCGTTTGTAATCCGCCTGCACTGCTTGGACATCAAACCCCTTGCCATCGTCTTCGATGGAACAGCACAGTTGGCCATCTTTCCGGCCGATTCGAATCCACACCCGGCTCGCCTTGGCGTGTTTCGTGGCGTTGGTCAGCGCTTCCTGAACCACCCGATAGAGCGCTATTTCCACCGGCCCGGCGAGCCGGCCTGCAACGGTCGTTTTGATTTCGATGGCCACGCCGGCTCGCTTGGAAACCCCTTCCGCCAGGAAACGGATCGCGGGAATCCAGCCCAGGTCATCCAAAACCGTTGGCCGAAGTTCATGGGAATACCGCCGCAACTGCTTTTCAACCTGGTTGAGCAATTCTTCAATCCGCCCCAGTTGCTCTTTTTGGCTCTCCGGCGATTCCCGCGCGACGTCCGCGAGTGCCAGGTGGACAGCCACCAATAGTTGCCCGGCCTCGTCATGGACCGCGTACGCGATCCGCTTGATCTCTTCCTCCAGCGTTTCATTGAATTGCCGCAGCGCCGCGATCGCCTCTTGCACTCCGCGATGCGCCATCTCATAAGGGGAGAGCATCTCCGCCAGGAACTCGCCGCCGGCAGTCAGCAATTCCTGGTGCCGCCCCTTTCCTTGCGCCTCGCCAAGCATCCCCTGGAGAATCTGATGATGCACGGACGCGATTTCCATGAGGCTCTTTTTCTCGGTGATGGCGCGCCGCCCCAGCTCATAAGCGCGGCCCAACGCGGCCTCGCCGCCATGCTGCGCGTATTCACCAAACGCCGAACGATATTCTTCGTCGAACGTTCCCGGCGGCCTCGTTTTCTGTTTGGCCTCCGCCTTCATGTGCAAATCCCGGTTAGCCGCGCTACCAGTACCAGCGCGTCGTCATTTCCGCGGCAATGCTGTTTGAGGATCTTGTCCGCGGCCCTTTGCGGGGATTCCAGCGCAGAAAGGCCTTCGGCAAACTCGCCTCGAACCCCATCCGTAACAAATACAAGAGTATCCCCCCTGGCTACCGGAAGCACCGCAGCCTGCAACGCCGGCAACTGCGAACCGACCACACCTCCGCGCAGCAGCAAAACCTCCTGCACGTTTCCCTTCTTGGCCCCGTTGCGCATCAACGCTACTTGCACGTTGCCCACCCCAGCCCAGGTCATCATCCCATGCTGCGGCTCAATGGAAGCAAGGCTCAACACTACTCCGCGTGTCGCGCGAAGTTCCTCGTGGCAGCGCTCAAGCAAAGAGATGACCGGTTCCTCCGATCCTGCTTTGAGAATGGCAACAGCCGCCTTTGCGGCGTCGGCAGCTTCTTCGCCATGTCCAATTCCATCGATCGCCGCGATCAGAATTCCACCTTGGTTGCAGCAAACCAGATGCTGGTCGCCCGATTCGCCCTGACCGGGGAGCACATACTTCGCCACGCCATACTCCACCAGCGGTATGTTTATTGTCTCCACTTTTTCACCGTCACCGTCGTTCCCCTGCCGGGTTGGGAGGTAATCTCAAAATCGTCCATCAAGCGGCGCACCCCTGGTAATCCCAGACCCAGGCTTCCCGAGGTGGAGAAGCCGTCGCGCAGCGCCTGCCGAATATCGGGGATCCCAGGACCGTCATCGCTCGCCACCACCGCAATTCCTTGCCGGTTCAAACCATTCACCATCTTTAAAGTGATTTGGCCTTTGCGTGCGTACGACACGATGTTGCGCGCCAATTCTGAAATGGCCGTGGCAATGAGCGTGGCGTCTCCCATTGAGAACCCCATCTCCGTCGCCATCAGACGGCCCTTCTGGCGAGCCACAACAATGTCCTGGTCGGACTTGATGGCCACCCGGATTTCCTCAGCCGACACTGTGGCTCACTCTCAGTTCGTGGTTTTGAATTTTTCGTTCAAGTACGCCAGGCCTTCTTCCAAGTCTAGCGCGGTGGCCACGCCTTGCAGCGTCAAGCCCAGTTGCACCATGGCAAACGCCACTTCCGGCTGAATTCCTACGATCACTGTCTCCGCGCCGCGCAGCCGGATCATGTGCGCGATTTCCCGCAACGTCCGTGAGGCAAACGAGTCCATCACGTCCATCGCGGTCACGTCCACGATCACCGCGCGCGAGCGGAACTTGACGACTTGCTGCACTAGTCCCATGCGCAGTTGGTTGAGGTCCGCATCCGAGAGCGCGGCCTGAAAGGTCGCAATCAGGACCGCTCCCTGCTTGAGAATCGGGACTTCCACGTGGCCTTCCTCCGCTTTGACTAGCGTGGCTCCGCTAGTTTCTCAACCTTATATCCCAACAGTCTTTCCGCCTGTTCGATGCCGCCCTGTAAGTCTCCCACGGTATTCATCTTGCCGAGGTCTACACCGATGGTCACCAAGGTCTGCGCAATTTCTGGCGAAAGCCCCGTGACAATGACGGTTGCGCCAAGAAGCCGCGAAGCTTCCACCGTTTGCACCAAGTTGTTCGCTACCGTCAAGTCCATGGCCGCCACACCGGTGATATCGATCACCACCACTTTCGCTCGGTTGGTGCGAATTCCGCGAAGCAGTTGCTCCGTTAATTGGCGGGCGCGCTGCGGATCGATGACGCCGATGATAGGAAGAATCAACAGCCGCTCGCGAACCTGCAGCACGGGAGTGGACAGTTCGCGGATGGCTTCCTGCTGCTGGCGAATGACGCGTTCGCGCTCTTGCACGAAGCCGACAGCCACTGTGTTTGCGATGCGGTTTGCCGCTGGCTCATAAGCGTCCAAGATGCGATTCAATTTCCTGAAATCGGTCTGGTATTTCTCGAAGAGGGAACGCGCAAGGACGTCGCGCAACAACAGTACAATCCCTACGACTTCGTGGGTTTCGACGCCTCGTGGAATGATGCGTTCCGAAAGATTTCGCGCGTAGGCTTGCAGCGCTTCAAATGCTTCGGTTTCGAGAGCCTCAACGTAGCTGTCGTATATCGAGGTTGCTTCCGCGAAGATCTCTTCTTTGGTCATCGCGGTGAGCAAGCGCGTCTCGGTGATGCGCACCACCCATTCCTCGCGCAATTGGGTTCGATTCTGCCGCAAGTGCGCCACCAACTCCCGCAGCAGCTCCGACGGCGCTTCGCTCCGCACCACTTCCGCCCCCGGATGGTTTGGTACCCCGGTGTCCTTCAAGCTGAGCTCTCGTTTGGACATGCTCCGATTCTCCTTGCCGGCAACGGCCTGAACCTATGCAGACGAACTACTGCGGTCCCCTACAGATTCCTGACAAATACCATGCCTTATCCCCGTACTCAAGCAAGCGAATCCCTGCGAATGCCATCAGGTAAATACCTGAGCCGTCCACTAAGCCGTTGTCGCTGTTCATGTTCCTGCAACCATCCTCCTAGTCGGCCACCCTCCTTCGCCGCTGGTATTAGGGGATTTACCCGCATCAACATTACTGCTCTAACCGGCTATCAAGCCATCCCTTTTAAGGGCACTATGCTCCTTCCAGTGAGGCAGTTAGTCCCCCTCGCTGGCTGGAGAGAGTATGCCCATTCACGAATTGCGCTCGCCCGTTCCCCGCGTCCCGGATGTCGGCCTCAGGACACCTTCACCGAGGCGCACCTCCAGCCGCAGAGTTCTTGCCATGGGCCGAAGAAACGGCGGTGCGGAAACGGGCCTCGAGGAAATCTTGTCTTCTGCTTTGCGCTCCGCGGACAATGACCTCGGGCAAATCCTCCAGGAGGTGGATGAAATTTCCAAAACCCTCAAGTCCGACGCCCCGGACCCGCAATCTCTCCGGGTTGCCCACCACCCCGCCGTCTGGTCCGCCCTCAAGCAGACCCTGCTGGACAGGGAGTTGCGCTATCTCGCTCTTACCGATGATCTCACTTGTCTCTACAACCGCCGCGGTTTTTTCGCCGCCGCCGCCCAGCAGCTCAAGCTCGCGGCCCGCAATTCCCAGAGTCTCCTGCTGCTCTATTGCGACGTCGACCACCTCAAGCTGATTAACGACTCCTTCGGCCATCAAGAAGGCGATCTGGCCCTCATCCGCGCCGCCGACGCCCTCGAACACGCCTTCCGCGATTCCGACATTCTCGCTCGCCTTGGCGGTGATGAATTTGTCGTCCTGGCCACGGAATCTTCCACCCAGACCCACGAAGTTCTCCTCCGCCGCCTGGAAAAATCCCTCAAGAAGTCGCGCGCCAGCGAGTCCCGCTACGAGTTGTCGCTCAGCGTTGGTGTGGCCCGCTTTGATCCCAACCATGCCGTTTCCCTAGGTGAACTCATGGCCCAGGCCGACGCCGCCATGTACGAACAAAAACGCGCCCATCGCAAGGCTTTCCCTCACTCCGCCTGAACCGCAAACGCCACGCCAACCTTCCAACGTTCAAACGCTCCGTCCCCGCCACTTCCCCAAATAGTGGTTGACTCCCTCGTTCTTACCCTGTATAGAGTCGCCCATCCTGCCAATCGACCCATCCCAACCGGGTCGGAACCGGCCGGCCATCTCTCCGCGTCCCGCGGCCTGCCCCGAATCCAGCCAAGGGGTCGCGGACGCACCATAGGAGGCCTCATGCGCCCCTTCTTTCCGAACTCCCGAATTACCGTCGTAGTTCTGGCTCTCCTGCTCGCGCCATTCTCGCTTCGGGCGCAGGTTCAGGATGTCTCGGGCAGCGTGGCCACGCCCATCCCCGGCGCGGGTCACGATTACATCCACATGCTCAACGAGACCGTCAATCCTGCGACCGGATCGCTTAGCATCCGAATTGACGTGCCCACCCCCAAGGGCCGCGGTCTCACCCTTCCATTTGCCTTCTTATACAACTCAAGCGGAGTGAATCAACCGTTCGTCAATCCCAGCAACTACACCGCGAGTTGGTGGAACACCTCCTCTCAATTCAATGGCGTAGGCTGGACGTATACTATCCCTGCCCTCACCGCTATCGAGGGCGTTTCGAGTAACACGGACACCACCACGTACCCGCCGAGAACCTACACTTGTTACTGGGTAAGTAATTATGTGCTCCAAGCGATCGACTCCAGCCGTCATCTACTACCCATTTCCGTCGGCGAACAATCCGGGGATGGCACTTGCGGCCCCTTGTTTTTTATTCCGTCCACCGTGCTCTTCTCGGGGGATGCCCACTACCAGGCAAGCACTCTGCCTAATAGCAGTGGCCAGTTTCCTAGGCCAGTGACGATTGCCGATCTAAGCGGGACTGTATATCAGTTTTCAAGCTTCGGAATCACCAGCCTGCCCGGTCCCATTTTCACTCCCGGTACCGGAACTGCATTCTACGCATACCCAACTTATATCAAGGACCGTAACGGAAATATCCTGCAAGTGACGACTTCCGGCGGTACAACGACACTGACAGACTCCGTTGGCCGGAACGCGGTTGTAATTTCTCCGCTCAACTCCACGACCAAAACAAATACAATTACAGTCTCGGGGCTCTCAAATTCCTACAACCTGCAATGGGGAACCGCCTCATCCAATTTCACAACCGGCACAGTTGTTACCGGTGGTTATTGCAGTAGCTCGTCGATTCAAGCAAATTCGCAAACTTCTCAAGTGGTTCAGACCCTTACGCTGCCGAACGGAAAGAGCTACCAGTTTTCCTACGACTCAAAATACGGCTTACTGAACAAGATCGTATACCCCTCGGGCGGATCAGTGACTTATACGTGGGGCGAAAACGCACTCGCAGAGGATTTCTCTTTTCCTGTCAATAACGTCAGCGGTGTATCTGGCGCCTTTTGTTCGTATGAATATGGTTTGCCTGCAATTACAAAGCGCGTTGTCAGTTTCGATGGCGTCAACCCGGCCCTTGAGCAGGACTTCCAATACTCGACAACTTGGAACAATGGGAGTTGGATAAGCAAACAAACAATCGTGACAACGAAAGACCTTATCGGCGGTCAATCCTTTGAAACTGCCTATTCGTACGTGCCCATGGGGACACCTAATCCTCCGAATGGCTCTGGCGGCCCGACCCCCGTCGAGCAAAAGACCACCTATTACAAAGACTTGGGTACAACCATAGCGAAGACGGTCACCAAGGCGTGGCTCGACGAATACCGGCTCGCCTGTGAACTCGACACGCTGGACAATGGGCTAATCTCTGGTGCCTTCCATAGCTACGGCTCCTCCTCGTTGGGCCCAATCATTGACCAGCTCACAGATAAGAAAGAATATGACTATGGCCTGATCACTTCTACGAGCGCTTGCCTGAACAGCACCACTGCGCCGAGTGGGATCACACCGACTCGCGAGAATGTCATCAGCTACGCCACATTTGCGGCTACACCCTCCTTTCCCACGGCCCCGTCAATTTTTGACCGCCCCTCTCAGGTCATCACATATGGCAACGGTAGCCGCGCCACGGAGGCAGACTATACTTACGACCAAACCGCGGTATCGGCGGTGACCAACTTATCGGCCACCACGCACGATGAAACAAATTACAGCCCGAGCTTCAATACTCGAGGCAACGCCACAACCGTCATGAAACAATGCTTCCAGGGCGCGCAAACTTGCACTAATCCCGCCACCACTTTCACCTACGACGAAACCGGCCAAATCCTGACGATGACAGACCCGTGTGGCAATGCAACATGCAACGATATGCCTTCCGGTGTTAGCCACACCACGAACTATTTCTACGCCGACAACTTCGACTCAAATCCAACTTCGAGCACGAACGCGTACGTGCCCCAAATCACTTCTCCCCCCACGAACAGCGTCAACCACATCCAAAAATTCAAATACGCCTACGCCGACGGCCAGCTCGTCCAATCCACCGACCAAAATAACCAGGTCTCTAGCTACTTTTATGCTGACCCTTTACGCCGCCTTACCGAAACCGACTTTCCCGATGGCGGCAAAACTACTATCGCCCATAACGATACAACGTATAACTCATCTACTCCCTCTCCGAGCGTAAACGCCACCAGAGCGATGACCTCATCCTCAAACGTAACTTCGCTCGTCGCCTTCGATGGCCTCGGCCACACGGTACGGTCGGTGCTCACCAGCGACCCCGACTGCGCCAGCGGCGACCGGACAGACACAACCTACGACGGCCTCGGCCGCGTTTACACCGTTTCCAATCCCTATTGCACAACCAGCGATTCAACTTATGGTTTGACCACCTACACCTATGACGCACTCGGCCGCACTACACAAGTCGCGCATCCCGATGGCGCAACGATATTGACCAATTACACGGGCCGCGCTACCCAAGTGCAGGACGAAGGCAACGGCACCCAGCCCGTCACCCGCATTTCTCAGACCGACGGCCTCGGCCGGCTAAGCTCTCTATGCGAAGTGGCCCCCGGTCCCTTCATTGGGGCCAACGGAGCCTCCACATCTTCATTGATCGGTTCCAGCGGCGCACCTGTTACCTGCGGACAGGACATCGCGGGCACCGGCTTCCTGACAACCTATCAGTACGACAGTCTGAGCAACCTCCTCCAGGTCAACCAGTCCGGCATCGCACCGCGCACGTTCACCTACGATTCCCTCTCCCGTCTCCTCACCGCTTCCAACCCTGAATCCGGCGCAATCAGCTACACTTACGACTCCAACGGCAACCTCCTCACCAAAACCGCCCCCGCCCCCAACCAAACCGGCACAACGACGGTCACGACGACATACCAATACGACGCCCTCAACCGTCTCACCAAGAAGAGCTACAATGACGGTGCCACCCCTTCTACCACGTTCGCCTACGACTCCGGCTGCGACCCTACGTACTATCACAATCAGATTGGCAGGCTTGACGTATCGTCGGTCCCCGGTTGGGCTTCCTGCATAGGATACGACACCATAGGACGCCTCGCTGACAAAGACATGTATGATCCGAAAGGTAATCTTTATTATCTTGACTATTCCTACGATCTTTTCGGGAACATCACTTCCCAAACAGCCGGCTATGGAACCGCAAGCTACACATACAATACCGCGGGGCGCCCCATCACCGTGACCAGCAGCTACTCGGACCCCAATAACCCCGCCACCGTCTTCTCCGCCGCGCATTACAACGCTTTCGGCGGTCTCACGTCGGACACGCTCGGAAACGGGGAAACCGAAACCTACAGCTATGTCCCCAAGCTGACGCGGCTGCAGTCTTACACCGCCAAGCTCAACGCCACCACCATCTACAATTTCAACATCGGCACCTTCGCCCCCAACGGCGATATTCTGGCCGCCAACGATAGCGCCAACGGAAACTGGACGTATTCCTATGACCCCTTCAACCGCTTGGTCGGAGCTAACAAAAACAGCGGCCAAGCCGTCCACAATTACGTCTACGACCGCTTCGGTAACCGTTGGCAGCAGAACGGCCCGCAATCTTTCCTCGCTACCTTCACCGGCAACAATCCTGGCTCCCCACAAAACAACAACCGCATGGACGGCTACTCGTACGACGCCGCTGGCAATCTGCTCAACGACGGCACCCATAGCTACACCTATGACGCCGAGAATCACATCACCAAAGTCGACAACGGCACCACCGCCACCTACGTCTACGACGCCGATGGCAATCGCGTGCAGAAAACCGCAGCGACCGGAGGAGGAGGCGACCCCGCTGGAACCTGGCAATTTCTCTACGATCAGTCCGGCCGCATGATCCAGCGCTTCGACGGCACCTTCTGGCAAGGCAACATCTTCGTCGGCGGGCGCCATCTCGTCGAAGATGGAGGCGGCACCAACTTCAGCCACTCGGACTGGCTCGGTACCGAGCGCGTTCGCACCACCAACACCGGCTCCATCTGCGAATCCATTGCCAGCCTCCCCTTCGGCGACGGCCAAACCACCACCGGCGCTTGCTACCAGTCCAGCCCCCTCCACTTCACCGGCAAAGAACGCGACTCCGAGTCCGGCCTCGACAACTTCGGCGCCCGCTACGACTCCTCCTCCATGGGCCGCTTCCTGTCCCCTGATTGGTCTGACACCCCCGACCCAATTCCCTACGCCGACCTAGCCGACCCTCAGACCCTCAACCTTTATGCTTACACCGGTAACAACCCCATAAACGGGACGGACGACGACGGCCACGACTTTGGAGCAAACGGACCAGACGACTACTTCGCCCGACAAAACAACACTCCGAAACCCGCAGCGAAATGTGGGTTCGGCTGCAAGGTGGTCACATGGATCGTTTCACTCTTCTACAAGCCTCTTAGCCCGGTCTCCGCGCAGCAAGAACGAAGCGAATCACCGTCCTCACCTAATAACCGATCAAATTCCCTGGTGTGGAACGACGCTGAAGCGCAGCGCGCTGCCATTGGCCAGATGATTTTTGGCTCCCAACCAATAACCGTGCCTATACCAGGTGGCCAAAACACCGTTGGTCCTCCCATGGGAATCGTTCCCATCCCGACCAACTTGCTAGCGCTAATAGACCTGCTCGATACAATAGGCTCCGCTACGGACTGGCTATGGAAAGGTTCGGGCACGCCGGGAAGCTCGCAAGGAAGCTGGTATAACCCAAACACAAAGGAATATATACATCCCGACCTCCAGCACCCCGACCCCATTGGTCCGCACTTCGACTACAGGGATCCTCAAGGGAAGACGTGGCGCGTATATCCTGACAAGGGGATAATGTCACCGAAGTGATGACCTACCTGACAGATGAAACACAACGCCGTGCGGCGGTCGATTATACGAGACAGCAGCTAGGCAGTGGAAACAGCCTTGCAAAGTTTTTGCTCGAAGGCTTCGATTTCAAGACAGCCACCGTCGTCGTCCTCAACGCTGTGCCACTTAGCGCGATTCAGATAACGGAGTTCAATTGGGGCCATGTCCCTCCGGCCGAAGAGTCAGCTCAACACATCATGATAGAGAGGCAACCCTTCCTAGCGTACCCTAAAGCAAATTCGTATGAGCACCTCACTGAAGTCATCTACTCATCCCTTCAGGAGCCCCAACGCGTTTGCGTCCTGGAGAACATGCTCGCCAGCCCTGGTGATCCGTGGTTGAAGCGCGCAAAATCCCGCGTAGCAACTCACGGAACAGAGGTTTATCACATAGTTGATGCCACAGAGCGACTCAGGGAAAAGATCGAAGACGCGGTTCGCGAGGCAGCGTCTCTACCCGTATTTGTCGGCGCCGTAGGACGGCAGCCTCCAGACCCTATCTTGGGGGACGCAGGAGACGCCACAATCTCCACAAGGCAGTTGAGGACGTTTGCAAACACAGTGCACTGCATCTTCGTCGGAGCCTACGACGGCGAGGGCTATTTGGTATGGCACTCCGACCGCCGTTGACGGGCGGGTGGCCCGGACGCTAAGTCCCGATAGAAATCGGGTGCCCCTCGGTTTTTTGAGGGCGGCGCTTTTGACGTTGCCTTTTTCTTGTCCGTCCAGCATCCACGAAAACCATTCACCCGCCCTAATAACCATTCAACCCTCATTTTCGACCATTCCCTGCAAAACACTTAACATCTTCATTAAGGTGTGCTATTCTCTTCCGTGTTTGTCGAATCCCATCCTCGCCGATCTCCCGCCTCTTCTCATTGCCTGACCTCTATCCCCAGTTCCCTTTCCCCTAAGTCCTTACCCCTCAATCTTTTTGCCGACCCCCACCCCCTAAACCCTGTCACCTCAATCTTTTACAAAAACAGTGGGGGGAGGGCCAATCCCGAATCACTCTCCCGTGACCCTGTCGGGATTCCTACCCACTCTTGCGATAAGTCCTTTAGCTGCAACACTTATGAACCACCCCGCAAGTGTTGCAAACAAAAGACTTATGGCCTGGCTAAACCCTTTAGATGCAACACTTACAAAAAACACGGGGGCACCTCCTTCAAGCCAAATATCTTTCTCGCCCCTCCCGTTCCCCGACGTTCGGACGTTTCGACGTGCAGACGGACAACGACTACGGAGAAGTTACGCCCGATGCCGGTCGTCGGAGGTGGCGGCGATGCCCATGCGGCGAAGCTCATCCTGGTAATACTTCTTGTGGAGGACGTCCCACTCCTCGCTGCCTTCCAGTATTTCTTTTTTCTGCGAGGTGATTTTCTTTCGCACTTCCAGTTCGATCTTTTCTTCTTCCTTCAGCGTGGCCGTCAGAATCTGCACCACCTGCTGGCGAATGGTGTCGCGGTCGTCGACGAATTCCACTTCCTGGCTCTCCACCAGCACGTCGGTGATCTGGTGCGAGAGCCGTATGATTTTTTCGCGGGTGAGGCGCATCTTCCCTTTCCGTTTTTACAAATGGCGATTGCCGATTCCGGCGATTCGTATCCTGCCTATTTTCCAATTTCCATTTTCCGATTTCTACCGAAGGATCAGTTTGCGGTCCCTCGCCAGTTGCTGCTTCACCTTCTTGTACATCTCCTGGTAAGAGACGCTGGTCCGCCGCATTTCGTCCTGGTGGTCGATCAGAATCTGGCGCACCTCGTCGTTGAGCCGGTCCTCGACCGTAAGCTCTTCGAGCATGCGTTGCCGGACGCGGTTGGCCACCGCCGCGGCAGCCTTGGTTTCGATCTGCCCGCCTTCGACCAGCCGTTTCACAATTTCGTTAGCCATGTGCGCGACAAAATCCCGTACGAGTAGCATCTCAGAGCGTTTCCTTGACACCAATGCAAGAGAGTGAGTTTACTGGCTGCGTCCATAAAGTGCAAGGAAAGCCCCGAAATCCCTCGAAATTCTCAACCGCGCGGACGGAGCTTTATTCTGGCGCGGCGTAAGAAACGCCGCGCGCCGAAGCTGCCGCGCACGTAAACAGGAGAGAGTTTTACCAAACAAGGAGCGCAGCGATGGCGCATGCGTTGACGCCTCTTGCCGCTTGCTGTACGATGAATTCAGGAAGGGCGCTTAGCTCAGCGGTTAGAGCGTTCGGTTTACACCCGAAAGGTCGTCCGTTCAAATCGGACAGTGCCCACCATTGTGACGCACCACCCATCAGCGGGGACGTAGTTCAGTTGGTTAGAACGCTGCCCTGTCGTTGGTTAGAAGCCCACACTGTCACGGGCGACGCCTATCTACCTACCCTTTACTGCATTGGCAACGTTCTGTTGCTACTCGGAATCAAGCCGTTGCGGCCGCGAGAAGCGATAGCCACTCGTCGTGGTCATTCAGGACGACGTTGTAATCAGCACCGATGAGTTGGTCCTTAGACGGATTCAGCGCAAGTATTTTGACCTTTGGATAGTTCGCTTTCAGCCAACCGACCATTTCCTTTCTTGTTTGTTCCAGTGCGGTGTAGTCGACAATAAATAAGTCGACATCTCGAAACGGCCTTAGGGCAACTTTAGCAGCTTCGTTGTGAGTCACCGATATAACTTCGTGACCGAAACGCCGCAGCAGTTCAGCCCTCGCGTTCAGTCCTTTTTCCTCATGGCCGACCTGAAACAGTATCCGCTTGGCTGGCGGCCTAATTAAAATCTTTTCGCCTGTTCGTTGGCTGACGATGATGTACTCACCGGGC
>WNFG01000485.1_pt1 | contig 33420 bp, 35 predicted proteins | sample 5400431 | NCBI WGS metagenome assembly WNFG01 (sample SAMN13153346, study PRJNA577476) | soil metagenome | isolation source: 120 cm saprolite under Douglas fir tree site 2 hole 3 replicate 2 | place: USA:California | collected 2015-04-18
CTGAGCGCTATTGAACGCGGTATTCAGAGTCCCACCTTGAGGATGATCGTGCGTCTGTCAAATGCCTTTGGTATCGCGCCATCCGCCATGATCAAGCGAATGGAAAGATCACGCTTCTACCGCGTGTAGGCGATAACCATCAGCCGTGTCAGCATACCGCAACCGTCTTATTTGTCAACAAGAAGATACGTTCCAAGCACTATGTTTAGGCGCCCTTACAAACTAATGTCTGTACAGCATGACTATCAACACAGCTAAATTGTTGCGAGAACGCCTTCGAGTCTTGCGCGAGGCCAAGGGACTCAGCCAAAAAGAAGTGGAAGATGGCATCGGCAAGGAGGCAAACTATATCACTCGAGTCGAGACAGGGCGGATCGAGTGGCCCCCTAGCGACGCTATTGATAAGATCTGCGAATTTCTGCAGGTCTCCCCGAGTGAGTTGTTCTTCGCAGAAGGCCTGGACGACAATGCAGAAGTTCTCAGACAGAAGATCCAAGATTTGATCAAAACCGCGGACCCAGAACAATTGCGAAAGTTCTATCGCCACATGCTCGTAGCACTCGAGAAGTAGCCCTACTGAGAGGCAGCGCTCACCAAAAACCGGGCCGACGTCCTGGTCTTGACTAGAAGCTGTTGCACAACCTTGAAGAATCCATTGAAATGACTATGGTTGATTAATCGGAAATGGGAGATAAGCAAAGTCAGCAGCGCCGAAGGAGGGCCGATGGCGCGGTCCGGTCCGTTGCTGACCGAAGCGCAGTGGAAGAAAATCGCGCCCTTGCTCCCCAAACCGCCCAAACAACGCAAGGGCGGTCGTCCGTGGATCGAGAATCGCCGTGTGCTGGAAGGAATTCTGTGGATTTTGCGGAGCGGGGCTCGCTGGCAGGATCTGCCGGAGAAATTCCCGCATCCTTCGACGCGAAAGTGTGCCTCTTTTGCATGGTCAAAAAGGAATCGAGAGACTCGGCCGCTTTCAGTGCTAGTCCAAGATGCAAGAGGATCCGGGGCCTGCGCTTCCAGCTCGGCCGCGACACGCAGGCGGCGCCTAGCTGTAAATGGATCGTCTATGGTATGGGAAAAATGCCGTGGGTTCCGTCGTAACCTTCCCAAACTCCTAGGAGCGCAGGGCTCGTGTTCGTAAACCTTCCCACTACTGTCCCTCGTATCCACTCGACGATAGGCTGGATCACGCTGTCCTTGATCTCCTGGAGGTGAAGAGCTTCCCGCTCTCGAAGGCTCCCCTCTCGAAGTGCTTTCAGGCTGTGCCACGTAAGCCAAACATAAACCGCCGTAATGATCACCAACACGAGGTTTGTGATGACCAGGAGAAGATTTGCGTAGTCGTTTAGGAAGTGCCCTAGCTTTGGGATCATGACTGCCACCGTCAGAACATCTCACGTACATCATAGCCGTGAACCAAGCGGCCGCAGAAACGAAGATTTTGTTGGTGATTCTGAGGGTCGGATTGAATCAAGCAAACGGTCATCGGATCGCATTTAAGTGACTGCCAATAGAACGTCCTCCCAGCACATCAAAAAACCTCTCACTTTGGTCTCTCGTTCAGCGTGCCGCAGCGTATTCAACAGTTCGTTTCGATACCAGCCTCTGTTGAACAATTCTGTTGTGCTTAGAAGGACCAGGGCACGATTGGGGAGTTTGCAATTAAGAAGAAAATCTACCTGCTTTGCCAGTTGTCCAGCTCCTGGGTCGTCCCGAACCCCTGTAAACCCGCTGCCAACCTTGTTCTCAATTATGACGACTCTCCCATCCGTCTCTGAAAGAGCAATCAGGTCGGCAGGCATTGAGCCCCACAATCGCATTTCCTCCTGGGAGTTCCAGAAGAGCTGGTACTCCCCACCCATCACTGTCTGGGCAAAGAGTGCATCGGCCATTTGTCCAGACGGTTTGTTAGACGGTAAATGGAGCGGAACTTTCTCCCATCTGACCTTGCCCATCTGATGAAAGAGGCCTAGCCTAGAAGGCCGCTCATTTGCACCTCATTGGTCGGCGCATATCCCGTAAAAGGGTCAACGAAGTGATGGGGGAACTGCGGAAGGTGTCCCTTCATAGATTGCTCGTCGACGCGCCTTTAAGCGCTCTTTGGCTACCGGAAGGGCAAATGTTACTCTGCGCCGCGTGCCCGGTGCAATCCGCCAGATCCCGAGGGTTGGAGATCGCATTTCAGGCTCGGCGCGGCTGTGTCGTTATCCTGAGGACGCGAATGAATCGCGGCAATTGTCTTTGCTTCATCCCAGTCGGGGTGAGAAACAAGCACTTCAACGGTGAGGGACCGATCCGGCTGCACTTTGCATAGGATGTTGACGGAATCCCAGATCTCCTCCTCTTTTCCCGCTCGCATCCGTTGCCCGACACGCACCGATAGCGTGTCCGTGCCGACCTCAAAGCGCCCTTGACTCCCTGCATCACAACGCACCTGGAACTTCCGCCTGTCAGGCGGCGCCATTAGATCCACAAGAAGCTCCTTGACCTCTTGCAATATGGGCCTTCAGCGCGCGGTCTGATATGGTACCAAACGAAAAAACAGGCGGTACGCAGGTACCGATCGATTTTCGGCACTGGACCCTCAATCGAAGAGCGAAGATTGCTGCCTCGTTCCCTGCGGACGTTGAACCACGCGCGGCGCTTCCAAGCTGCGCCCAGGTCAGAGCATCGAGTACGTCATCACCGACAGCGAATCCGCCGTACCAAACGGCCGAGTTCGGGCGTTCGCGCTTGGGAGGGATGGTTTGGCTACGACCGAAAAAAGTATGCCGCCGTGCTCCGCGAGGCGTCCAGCCTTTCGAAGGACTCGTCACCGAACCTGCGCGCCAAGATGACTCCAGTGAGATTCGTTCTGGGGAAGGCTGGACGGACACTCCCCCTGTTCTCGGCAGTGAACTTGGCTCGTCCCCGGCTCTAATCCACACGTGCGCTTCCCTGCCTCCGGCGCTCCTTCATGGGAACTTGACCCGGCAGACTCTTTCCTCTTCGCCAAAACCCACATGAACCTGGCTTCAGCTCGTGACCGTATCATGCACGACAGATGGGACTGCAGCTAAGTGAGCGACCCAGTCGCACGGGCGTCAGTGCTTCATGACGGCTTTGAATCCGGCACTTTCGAGCCGTTTCCAGACCCCATCCGCCGATTTCCGATCCCCGTACGGGCCGACTTCTACGTAGTAATACTTGTCCTCCTGCAGGTCGAGGACAAACGCCGGGAACTTTTTCTCTTGCAGACGAGTCGCCAGCTCTAGGGCGGCCGCTTCTTTCCTAAACGCCGCAACCAGCAATGTGTAGTCGCCTTCCGGCGTCATTTCCGCCTGGCCACCGCCGGTTTGAAGTGGCGGCGTGTTTCTCACGAGGACAGGAACATTCTTGCTTGTGGCGCCCGCAGCCGGCGGAAGAGACTTCGTCCGGTATTCTCGCTTCTTGCTCTCGCCTGCGTGATAAAACTCCCAGTCCGAATTACCCGAGGTCGTCTCGGCCTTCTTCGGGACCAGGACTCTCACTCTGCCATTGAGTCCCGTGGGTGTTTGGGCTGACGCGCCATTCTCTGTATCCTTCCCACCAGGTTGCTTGGGCAATACCGGATTCATTTCCTTTGCGTGCGAATTCGTCGCGGCGCGGACGTGCCCGTCGTACTGGTTGCGCCCCATGACGAAACCTAGCGAAAAAAACACACCTGAAAACACTAGCACCAGCAGGAACAGGCCGACCACCTGCCGGCTCTCAAGGACCTGCCCTCCGGTGCCTCCTAGTCTTCCTACCAAAACCATTCTTAGCTTTGCTGTTTCAATAGATTCCCGACACAGCCTAAAGAGCTGCCTCCAGATAGACTCGCTAGATGCCCTTACCGGCAAATGCTCTTTCAACTGCCTTCTTCCCATTTTCAAGCAAGAGAGGACCCTCTTGGTTGAGATATCAAGAATTTCGGCTATCTCCTCATGAGTGAAGGACTTCACATCCGCAAGAAGTACGACCGAGCGAAGATCAAAAGGCAGTGACCGGAGTCTAGGCAACGCATCTTCACAGTCAATCCTTCCCTTCAAGACTCGGAGTACAGCCTCGATTGACAATTCCTTTCCCGTCATTAAGCGTACAGATTGTTCTACAGCCTCTGGGGCGTCTATTCCCAACACATTTAGAGCAGTGTTCAACTCCTTCTCGGTCATGTCTGCAACCACTGCCGGGTCGGAGTAGAGAAAGCTGGCTAGCCTCGACGACGGTTCTAGACTTTCTCCAGTACGAACAGCAAGCGCGGGACACGAGTCGCTTCGTTCATCACGCGGACCCATAGTTCCAGGCTTTCGGGATTGCTGAGAAAAGGTATGTCCTTTGACGATCATAGACCTTTGGCCGCTATCGCGCACGGTTTCAAAGAACAACTTAAACAAAGACAATCTATTAATTAAATGCAGGTCGGGAACTTCCAGACGATTCCAAGCCTTTGTACAAGTCTTGAAAACCATATCTTCAGCTCGCGCAGGATCATCCAATAATTGGAGTGCAGTTTCCGCCAGATCTTCAAAATACCTAATTATGACGCCGAAGCTCTCGGCCCAATCTCTGTCCACGGGAATCCCGAGGGCAACGAACTTTGACTTAAGCATGGCGCTCCTTTCTCCGCATGCCATTCCCTAAGTGCTCTGAGTAGAGTCGCTGCATGCGCTTTTTGAGATTTGTCACCTCATCTGGGGAGATTTTCAAAGATAAGGCGAATTCTTTCCGTCCGCGGAGGCCATCCCTCAACGCGAGTCGTGCCAAACCTTCCAGCTTTGGATCTTCTTTGAATAAGGCCAACAGTTCACGCTGCTGTTCTTCCTCCAAAAGCAAATCTTCAACGGACTGAGCTGATGCACTTCCTATTCCAACGGCGTCATCGTGTAAATGGGTGGATTGGTCAAGAGCACCCACCATGCTGCTCTCTTTTCCAGTTATCGTGTTGCTGATTTCACTTTCAATGCACGAAACCAAAAACAAAAAGAAACCATCCGAGTCGTTAGCGCGCATACGGCGCTCGCCAGAAAGCGCCTTACAAATTGAGGTTTGGATGAAATCGAAAGGGGCGAACACGTTGCCCAACGGCCTCCCATGAAACGTTTTCCCTCGCATAATGCCAGCAGCGATCGCAGTCAGCCGCCTTCCGAACAGCGGATCATTCAGCGATTCGACAAGTGAAACCCGGATATCTTCCGGGCTAAACCATTCATCTCTGCGCATGGGAAGGCCCAAAGTAGCTCACCAAAGCCCTTTCCCAGAAAGTGCTTCCTCATCTATATCTGCTGGTGAACCCGCGGATTTTGCCGTCTTGCCGAAGGGTCTACTTTGACGGCAAAGTTAGGGCGATATTCAGCAAGATAGCATATGGACCTCGAACCTGGCCGAGATAAAGTGATGGAGGCTTTGGAACTGTGGAAACGCCGGGCAATTGCTCTCTTTGTCCTGCTATCTTTGCTCTTGGCAATGCTGGTTGCCTTGCTCGCGGAACTCGGTGGCGTAGTGGAAGTTGCAAACATCGTGTTTCGCAAAGATGCCGTTTATGTCACAACAGGGCTAGCAAGCAGTCATTCAACGCCACACACGTCACCGTCTATCACAAAAAACGGACCAACTCCGAACCGCATCCTAAAACCGAATTCTATGACCTATACCTCGAAACGGCGACGTGGGAAGCACTAACTAACTCCCCTTAGCACTCCCCCCTCCACCGCATCCTTTCCACCTTTATCACCGCCCTTCCCGCTAAAAACCTGCGCCTGGACCGCCCGCTTCTCCTGTCAAGGGTCTCCCGCTTCGCTCCGATAAACGCAAACTGCGCGCCCTTGACAGCGCGGACGGCCAGGCGCGTCGCCCCGCTAGGAAGGGCATTTGCTTTTAATGCACCGCTCTCTGCGGTGCCTCTAAGAAGCAAAAAACGAAACCAACGAAAGGAGTTTTTTCTATGCAACAGCTCAGCAAACAACCTGCTTTTGAACTCGGCCAGATCGTCGCAACACCGGGCGCTTTGGCTGCGCTTCAGAAGGCGGGACAGCAGCCGGGCGAGTGCCTCACGCGCCATGTGAGCCGCGAGTGATAGTTATGTGGAATACGTTCTGGCAAGAGATTCTCCGAGCATGATGGTCCGTTTGGCGGCAGCAGCTCTTTACACCTCACTGGCCCCCCCCCGGAACGAAGGCCTGCGACGCCGGAGGCGGAGCGTCTAGGCTGGAACGGACTATTCGGAGTGATTTCTTGGACTTGGAAGGACGACCGCCCTTTCGCTTCTTCCGTCGAGCTTGCAACTGCCTGAAGTATTCAGGCCCGCGCTTGGCGATCTCCTTCCCACCTTTCCGTCCAAGCTTGACGGCGGCGGTATCCTTTTTCTTCGGCAAAATTCAGAGGGTCTAGCTCTAGTCTCCTGACCGTATTATGCATGACGAGGGAGCGGGCTCCAATGCGAGCGACAAGCATTAAACCAACACTCTTTTTGTCAATTCACTCGTTCGGCGTGCTTTGACCTTTGATCATAACGACGCAAACGTCGTCTTCAGTTCCCAAGATCTCGCAACCCATGCGACAATCGGCGCATTTTCGCCGAAGTTCTGGAACGAGATACACGGGAACTCGACAAAACCCGCCGAATCTTTCATAGAGTGGAAACCATTTCTCTAACGTTGAAAAGTCCAGACAATTGTTCTCGGAATTGATGGGTGCATAAGATTGCTCTGCGCGGCCTTCCGCGTTGCGCACAGGCTCATCACGCGCCTGATTCTCCGCCGCCGAGAGGCCGGAAACCTTTCGACGCCAAAATGCCACTGACAAGAGATCGCCTAGACGCTGCCTCCAACGGGTGGCCTGTGGTAGCTGTTCACCTTCTCTCGAAGCAATCAGGACATCATGAGGCCTGAGAGGATGTTCAAACCAAATCAAAGACATTTCGGATTCATCGGCTCCGATGTATCTGGCGAGTGAGCGTATGACTAGAGCCGCTGGTTTAGTTAACGGGGAGGCTTCTGGAAGGAATTCAAGATAGTCACGAAGTATCGGGTACATCGCTTGCAAAGGTTGACGTGCTTGCGAGCTCAGATATTTAAGCACCCATCTGATCACCTGGACATCGCTGTTCACCACCAGAGAGATACTCAACAACATCTGAAGCAAGTGTTGTGAGTTGTCTCGAATGCGGTGGATAACGGCTGGGTATTTGAGGAATTCCGGGAGCAGGAGTTCATCGAATTCGGCTAATATCATGAGAGCTTCGCGGTGCGACGCTGCAAGTAACTCACTGGTGCGATTGGCCCCCACGATTGTTCTCGATAGTTCGACCAGTCGAGTCCACCACAAATCGTCCGACAAAAGATCTACTTTGTGGCCGTCACGTAGTACCTCGAAATTTGGATCTGGCGCGAACCGAAACTCAATGCAAAGGTCTCTCAATCCGATTGAAGAAGGCTGCACAAATACTCCGTGCTGCCGGTAAAGTCGCGAAACGTATGGATGCGGTAGGGCAATGACCCCGCCGGAACGCTTCGCAGCCTTCATCGGTAATGCAAATACTGCGGCTTCTTCCCCGGCGCCACCTGTCGCGCCCTGACAAGCAAACCACACGGCAACCGCGGGGTCTGTGCTGAAATCTAACAGGTCAGTTGCAATTCCGTAGTGCTGCGCTGTAGCTACGTGAAGCACTGTCGAAGCGTTATCTTCGCTGAAGGCCGCGAGAGAAGGTGAAAATATCGCACTGCGATAGAAATTGCGTCGGTAAAATCGCTGCAGCAGGTTCACAAAGACGTTTAAGACTTCATTTTCAGAACTACGATTTACGTGCGGGCGACAAATGGAAGGAACGAGATCCCACCCACACCTACGCTGGCCTCTAAACAGAAGGCCTGCGCGGTTGTGGGGGCCATATGCACCGGCTAGGCAAACCCGACTTGCCGCCAAGAGATGAATGACTGCGTGCCACGGGCTTGGAAGGCGTACGACAGTTCGGCGCGGCAACTGCCACGGAGCTCGCGGGACCTCTGTGAGAACCTCAAACTCGCGATCGACCTTTGATTGCCCAACGTGCAAGCGTTCTTGATCGGCGGGCCCTGCTAGTGAATACGCACCGACCTGTTCTGAATGCAGAGATAGATCTTCGTACAATCTCTTTGCATCGGCTTTAGTAGGCACACTCGGTTCCATGAACTGTGCCGAAGGCATGCTCACGTACTAACACGCTCTCCATCGAAGTGGGCGCACTGCCTCATTATCCGAACTAACTTGCTAATCGAAGAGTGAATTTTGTTGTCCCATCCGCTCGACATTATGGACTTTAGACAATGCCTCATCACCCCAGAGCCTGCGGAACAACTCGACGGTCGAAGGGCCATGTCCAGCGTATAATGCCGGCTTCCGGATTATGCCGAATCTACCCATATCAGCAACACCGTTTCCCCTCCATTCTTGTCTTTCCGCACACACTGATGCTTGATTAAGTCGGCATAATCCCACCCACTTCTCTGGACGGTCCTACAGCCGAAAGGAGCTGGGCCACCTTCTAGTCCGATTACCCGACTTGCACTAAGACTTTTCGGGAGTCAGTCGCCCGGCAGCCCCTCCATTGAACCTAAGGGACGACTACGGTTTCCGGGCCCAAGCTGAGATGTAGCGAATGCTGACCCATTGGGGATCGACCGCCCGAGCTTGAGCTTCTATGCGGTCCCCGAGTGTATCAATGTTCACTTCTTCACGCGTTGCGATTCTCAATTGCTGGATTTTGGGGAGGAGGCTGCGGACACCTTCGACGAAAAAATCGATCATCTCACGCCGCACACCGTAACCGCTGAGTTGCGACACCGTCATACCCATATCGACAAACCCCGCATCACGGAAGGTGTGATATAGGCGCATGCCCATGTCAACGCATGCGCCCGAGGCGCGAAAGGTTTCGCGCTGCCATTCCTCGCACTGCCGGAGAAGAGGTACTTCCGGAACGACTGTCGATAGCACGGTGTAGTCGGGCTCACAGAACGTGATAACCGCGCTGCCGCGAAGATGGCGGGAAAGCAGTTTCAGCATCGCCACCGGATCGGGCAGATACATGAGAATAAAGCGTCCAACAAGTGCGTCGAACAGCTGGGGATGGATAACGTCAGTAATGTCGTTCGCAAGGAAGCGAATATTGGAATGGCCAGCCTCGGCGGCCCGTTTCGCAGCCCAAGCGACGTTCTCCGGGTCGCGATCAACTCCCACAACCGATCCTTGCGGGCCAACGAGATCAGCCGCGAGGAGGGAGACGTCACCAACGCCGGACCCGATGTCGAGAACATGCATTCCAAGACCGATACCGGCCGCGCGGAAAGCCGTCTCTAGGAATCCACGCAGGATGGCGCCCTGGCGCATCAGACGCTGCCTCTCGCGGTCGGTGGAACCCAAGGCGTAATCAGTTTTCGGTGACATCGATACGGCGCCTGGTGCGGGAGTAAGTCTGTCGCTAGGCATACAAGCCTCCCTGAAAATACAATCGAGCTCGTCAGGCTAGAGCGGAAATCATAAACCACAATGAGAGAGTGCGTGGGCCGAACTCGGTGTTAGCCCTTCGGATAGAACGATCCCTGCCATCCTGTGGCTGTGAACGACGATGTCCCAATCCGAATGTCAGCCATCAGCAAATGTCACTTTGAAGCGAAAACGCGCCAATTCCCACAACCGAACTTCTGGCCCGGTTCGTGAGCGGCCAGGTGAATACGCTTTTGTGTGAGACCGATTGCTAAATGCTCCCGATAACGGCCGTCGCCGAAGAGATTCGAAGCCGATTAGCGGCAACGGAAGTAGTATTCTTAGCGCAGCGGCTGCTGGTAAAAGAGGGGGGAAAATGCCACTACGAGACCTGGCATTCGCCGGCCGAACACTGCGGAAAAGTCCTATCTTTGCATTGACTGCAGCACTGACTATTGCCTTGGGTGTCGGCGCGAGCACGACGATCTTCAGTGTTACAAATGCCGTGCTCTTGCGGCCGCTTCCTTATAAGGACCCCGACCGACTCGTCATCGCCTGCAGCGACTTCCGCAACCGTAACGTCCGCGACTTTCCTTTCTCCAACGCCAATTTCATTGATTTGCGCGAAGGCACGAAGGACGTGTTTCAGGACCTCGCGGGCGTCTCTACCGACCGGAACGTCCTTCAAAGGGAGGACGGAACGCCCGAACAAATCCGTCTCGCAGTCGTCACAACGAACTTCTTTCGGTTGGTGGGAGCCAAGATCGCATTCGGTCGTGATTTCACGGAGGCTGACGGAATACCGCAGCCCCCACCAGCGCCGGCCGGAGCGCAACCCGCTGCTCCACCGCCACGTGTGCCCACTTTGGCCATCCTGAGTTACGAATATTTTCAGCGGCGCTATGGCGGCAATCCCACTGTGCTTGGACAGGTGATGACTAACAGCGGGCCGTTTACTCCGCAGATTGTTGGCGTGCTGGCCCCGCAGTTTCATTTATACTTCCCGCCGGAAGCGAACGAGGAAGCAGCGCCGGATGTTTGGGTCGCCAACCGCTTGGGCTACGATGCCGCGAATCGAAGTCAAGTTTCCATTCGAGCGGTTGGTAGATTGAAAAAAGACGTGTCGCTCGAACAGGCTCAATCCGCAGCCGACACAGTCGCAGCAGAGGGGCGAAAGAACTTCCTGATCGAGCGAACCGCTGGGTATTCCATCCGATTGGAGCCCATGCGGAGGCACCTTGTCTCCGAGGTCCGGCCAGCCATCTTGGCGCTTATGGGCGCCGTGATTTTTCTTTTGCTGATCGCCTGCGCCAATGTTGCCAACCTTTTATTGGTGCGTACCTCTTTGCGCGAACGCGAACTCGCAGTTCGCGCGGCAATCGGCGCAACTTGGTGGCATCTCGCCCGCCAGATGCTAGCCGAGGCATTTCTGCTTGCCGCTATGGGAGCGGTGTCGGGACTCGGGCTCGCATGGCTTGGCATTCGCGAATTGCTGGTTATCGCCCCGGCGAACCTTCCGCGTCTCGATACCACTCGAATCGACTCTGTCGTGCTGGGGTTCACGGCCGTCGCTGGTCTCTTAGCCGCAGGAATTTTCGGCATGGCCCCCGTTTGGCGCGCCTGGCGACCGGACGTCATGAATGTGCTCCGCGGCAGTAGCCGAAACGAAAGTCTTGCCACCGGCGGCCTGTTGCGAAAACTAGTGGTGGTGGCAGAAGTTGCTCTCTCCTTCGTGTTGCTAATCGGATCAGGACTGATGTTCCGCAGTTTCCTCGAACTGCAGCGCATCGACCCTGGTTTTGACCCTCACGGGCTTCTGACCTTTCAAGTTCTGGGAGACGGCGGAAATACACAGGGACAGCGCGCTGCTTTTACGCGCAAAATCGAAGAGCAGTTGAGAGCAATTCCTGGCGTCCAGGGCGTTACCGCCTCGTATCCCTTTCCCCTCGCTGGGGGCTTCCATCCCATCCGCTGGGGAACCGAGGAGGCACTCGCCGACGCCACCAAGTTTCAAGCGGCCGATGATCAAGTTGTCCTTCCAGGTTACTTTGAGGTGATGCGGACACCTCTGCTCGCGGGTCGCACGTTCACCGATGCCGATAACGGACCCGGCCGCAACGTAGTGCTTATCGACCAGGTGCTGGCTGATAAGGCCTTCCCGCACCAATCGGCGGTCGGTAAGCGCATTCTTATCCGCACCCGTACGCCGGAGGCCGAATGGGTCGAGGTAATCGGCGTCGTCGCACATCAGCGCGAGGAGTCGCTAGCCGAGCGCGGACGCGAACAGGTCTACCTTGTCGATGCGTTCCTGGGCTCCGCTGCTGTCCAAAATTGGGCGGTCCGCGTGGGCAGGGATCCGACAAGTTACGAAAGCGAAATTCGAGCAGCGATTAAAGCGCTCGACCCGCACCTTCTGATCACAGAGATGCAGCCTGTGGTAACTCTAGTCGACCAAGCGCAGGCCGGCACTCGCTTTTCGCTACTGCTCATCGGTGTGTTCGCAGTGATCGCAGGGCTACTAGCAGGCGTAGGGCTCTATGGCGTGCTTTCGACTGTTGTGCGACAGCGCACGGCTGAGATCGGCATTCGTATGGCTCTCGGCGCTGTGCCCACCAGAATCTTCAGCCTTGTTGTGGGGCAGGGACTGCGCCTCACTGCCACCGGAATCGCCGGCGGTCTGGTCGCTGCGTTCGCCCTCACACGTGGGATGACCACAATGCTGGTGGGAGTGAAGGCTACCGACCCCGCGACTTTCGCCACGATGGCGGTAGTCTTCTTCCTGATCGCCGCCATGGCGTGCTGGCTGCCGGCGCGACGCGCGGCCAATCTCGACCCGATGGTGGCTTTGCGCGACGAGTGACAGCCTTAGGTTTGCGGGTATATTGCCGCAGCAACTAGCCGGAGTGCCATCTGAGTTCAGGACACAATCTAATCAACTGTGTGCTAAATCGTGTGGGAGACGACCGTTCGCAAGATCATTCATATCGATATGGACGCGTTTTATGCGTCCGTCGAGCAGCGGGATGATCCGCAACTCCGAGGCAAACCCGTCGTCGTCGCATGGCGCGGCAATCGCTCCGTAGTGTGCGCTGCTTCATATGAAGCGCGAAAGTTCGGCGTGCGTTCCGCCATGCCCGCTGTTCGAGCCGAACGTCTATGCCCTAGCGCAATCTTTCTGCCCCCGGACTTCCCGCGCTATCGAGCGGTCTCCCGGCAGGTGCGCGATATCTTCAAACGCCACACTGACTTGATTGAGCCGTTGTCCCTCGACGAAGCCTATCTCGACGTTTCGGAGAACAAGACTGGCTTGCCTACCGCGACACAAGTGGCGCGCACGATTCGCGAACAGATTCGCTCAGAATTGAGCTTGACGGCATCGGCAGGCGTAGCTCCGAACAAGTTCCTCGCGAAGATTGCTTCGGACTGGAAAAAACCGGATGGGCTATTTGTCATACAACCGGAAGAAGTCCTATGAAAGGGGATGTCAAGAAAAAAACTTCCCCGCGGGGCCGGACACAGCGTGTTTTTCTTGACGTCCAGCTCTGACTTTCTGAACGTGCGCGCTCGATCAGCGAGTCTCTTCTTGCGAGTGGTCTTCTCCCGAAAGCCTGCTGGTTGTGCACCGCGCGAAGCAGTGAGTTTGTTCCCCTTTCCCTGTGGCTTCATTTCACTATCACGACGGCGCCAATCGGTTCCCTGAAACTGACAAGCGGTCCCTGTTGCTCAGTTACATAGTGGCAACGCATGGTCCTATCTGAGGCTCGTGGCCTACGGCTTTCTTCGGTTGTCCGAGGGGGCATAGGGTTACATCGGAGACTTAGTGCCCGAAGGCACAAAGAAGCCTTACAATGTTACTGGATACTCTTCCCTCGAACCCGAGCGTCTCAAAGGAACCCCGACTCGCTACCCATCAGGAATGATCCCGGGGATGAGAACGGACTCCTCTGCCAAAGACGCTCAAGCTGCTTGTGGTTTCAAATGTTTGGCGTCGAAGGAATCTCCTTTCTTCCAGACGATCAACGTGATCGCGGCAATCTTCCTCGCCAAGGTCAGGCGTGCCATGGTTGGCTTCCTTCCTTTGACGAGCAAACCCTCGTAGAAATCGTGGAACGGCCCAGGGGAAATGGTGGCCATTGTTGCGGCACTCTTGAAGATATTCTTAAGATCGTGGTTGTGATTCTCATTGAGTCCGCGAAGTTGCTGCGGTCTCTTGGAACGTTGTAGCTCTCCTCCCACGAAGCGGTATTGTGCACTGTCGCGTGTTTCTATCCCGAGACCGCTGTAGTTCCATAATTGCCGTTTGGTGCGGAACCGGTGAGGTGTCTGGATCAGCGCGATCAATAGAGCCGCGCGAATCGGACCAATACAAGGAATCTGGCGCAGTAGTTTTGTGGCCGTTTGTTTCCGACTTTCCGCCAATAGATCCCGTCGCACATCGTGTCGCAAGGCTTGCAGTGCGTCGAGCTGTTGGTAGTAGTACTCGGCGCGGCGGCGTACGCCGGCTTCCGTGATCTTGCTCAACCATTCCGAACGGTGGCGCGGCGCGTAAACTTGCTGCCCTGCACAAGGAATAGACCAACTCCGATACAGTGCCTTGAGCCGATTCATGACGCGCCCGAGATCTTTGGTGATCGTCAGATAACTGCGGCTCAGCTCCTTCAAGGTTCGGATGCCGTGCTCGCCGTGGTAGACCGGCTTGAGATTGTTGAGGCGCAGCAGTTCGGCCAGCTTTCGTGCGTCAATCTTGTCGCCTTTGTTCCCATCTTTCAGCAAAGCATTCTTCCGCGGGTTGCACACCACAACTGTAGTCACGTGGGGCTTAAGCAAGTCGTACAACCACGCGGCCCAGGTGCCTTCTTCGAAGGTCACCTGCACGTTGCCGCGTAGCCCGTCGATAAACTCCAGAATGGTATTTGCCTTCGTCTCGAGGATGGATTCCATCACCACCTTCCCAGCCGAATTCCTCACCGCGACTGATATCGCCTCGGTGTGAACATCCATGCCGATGTATTTCGTAGTGTCCATTGTGATCGCTCCTTTCGCCTGGAAAGGCCAACGCTCAAAACCTACCTTAAAGGTGGCGCCCTTTCATAATGCGTGGATTCGTTTTTGTTGCCGCTGCCCGTGGGTCGTCTACCCGGAGTGGGAAAAGTCACGGAGGAAAAGCTGAAGGGCTTCGATGTACAAACTATCGCCGATCTGCGACGGATGGATTTGCCGACGCTCGAAAGGCGCTTCGGCCGTTATGGTGTACGTCTTTATGACCTGGCTCGGGGCATCGACGAGAGCAAAGTAATACCCGACAGGCCAACGCAATCCATATCGGCTGAGGACACGTTTGAACAGGATGTCTTGCTGACCGAAACGGAGCCGATGATCCGAAGACTTGTGGAGCACGCATGGGCCGCATCGCGCAAGGAATCACGAATCGCACGCACCGTCGTACTGAAACTGAAGACGAGTGAGTTCAAGATTCTCACTCGCAGCCACACACCAGGTTCTCCGCCTGCTTCTTGCGAGGAGCTCACGCATATTGCCCTGTCGCTGCGGGAACGCGTCGGCCTCAGGCCGCAGCAGCGCTTCCGCCTCGTTGGCGTGGGCCTGAGCAATTTTCACGATCCCGATGACGCATCTGCCCAGCCAGCCCTTTTCGACTAGCCGCATCCACATGGTGTCGCCGCCGTCTCGACAACCGTCCCCGTTGAAGTGAAACAATTGTTCGGACGGTTTAAGACCGAAGGAATTATTCCACAAATGCGAATTGGCACTGCCGGGTGGTCCTTTCACGGGGCGGGCGCGGCGTTGCGGTATCGCTTTTCGACACACTTATCCTGTGTTATTCTTTGCCGGGTCCGACCAGAGCCTTATTATAAGGCACCTAGTTCTTATATGCAGACAAGTGCGCCTCTCGGGACATTCGCTAGCGAAAATTTTTCGGGCGAAGAATACCGCTCCGGTGTTAGGGCTGCCTTAGAGTCGCTTAAACCCTCACAACTCGTCCGCCTCCAAACATATGCCAGATGGCGTTACAGGATTGTCGGCAAGAAGGCCGCCGGACGTGATTGGGAAGACCTCCTATCAGAGGCGATGATGTCAGCTCTTGATGGGCGTCGCTCGTGGGACCACAGGCGAGTGGACATCTATTCCTTTCTTATTGGAGCAATGCGGAGTATCTCGTCGCGTTGGTATGCAAAAAGAAGTGTGGAGTTCGGTGAGGCCGATTTGCCTTCGCTTCAGCTCGACCCGGACGAAACGGTCCCGACGACACTCGATCTCTTTACGTCCACCGCGGCCGGCTCTGACCCTGAGCAGGTCGCGGTCGCGGACGAACTATTTCGAAAATGCAAGGAGGCTCTACGCGATGACGATCAGGCGCTTCAGATGTTCGACCTTCTTTCGTTTGGGATGAACGGAAAAGAGATTGTAGCGACACTGAACGTCTCCTTCGAAGCGTATGCAGCCACCGCAAAGCGTCTTCGACGCCGGCTTCGAAAGGTTTTGGTAGACCCCGCCGTATTCCGAGCGGGCGCAGTTAACAAGAAAGGTGCCGAATAGGGTGCTGATATGGCATCGCCTGGAGGTAGCTTCTGGCAATTCTTAAGCAGCCTTAGTCCTTTCGAGAGCTGGCGAAAATACTTGGTCTTCCGTCACAAGAGAGACCAGGATCACCGCTACCGTGAGGCGGCAGAATCCAGAAGACTGGAACTCGAAAACGAGTCACGTGAGTTGGCGATCCTCGAAAAGCGCGCCAAAATTGCGAAGCAACTTGGGGCGACGAACGAAGAGCTTCAACCGCTTTGCGAACGTGTCCTCGGTCGTCGCGGATCGAATCCTCCAGTCGTGATCGCGCGCCAACAAAGCGACGATGAACAGAGATTGTTAGCTGATGGTGCGATGGATGCCGACAAAGTCCGTTAGGCTCCCTTCCCTAGGTACCCGCGAGTTTGACGAACATTCGAACAGGGACCTCCAAGTGGAACCGTCGGTGTCATTTAACGAAAATCGTGGGACTGCGTTTCCGCAGCGCTAATCGAGATGGGTCGCACTCGGGAAGCCTTGATGGATATAGTGTGATCCTGATTCTGCAGGACGCCTTCAACCCGAAGGAATTTCTCACGGTTGATCACCACGCGGTATTTCTCGTAAAGGTCAGGATTCACAATCACGTTCGAAATTCCTGTCTCATCTTCCAGACTCAAAAAGACGAAGCCCTTCGCTGTCCCCGGCCGCTGCCGAGCGATCACGCATCCTGCTACCCGCGTGTATTGCCCGTCCGGCACCCGAGGCAAATCACACGCACGTTTTACTTGGAGCTTGGATAGAGCCTCCCTGCAATACGTCATCGGATGCGGGCCAGTGCTCATGCCCGACCCGTGAAAATCCGCAACGAGTCGCTCTTCGTCCGTCATCTGACGGAGTGGCGACAATTCCATTTGCTCCGGAATCGCATCCAGTAACGGGCCAGCAGGCCGAGCCGCGCGTTCCACTTGCCACAAAGCAGTTCTTCGATGCACTCCCTTTCCAAGAGAGTTCAGCGCACCAATCTCGCTGAGCGTTACCACTTCCGCTTTCTGCAGTTCCGGGACACGGCGCACTAGATCCTCAATCCCCTCGAATGGGCGTTTCTGCCTCTCCGACACAATCATGTCGACGGCAGTCTGCCTTAGCCCGCGGACGTAACGGAACCCGATGCGCAGACACGGAATATCCTCGTCCCCTTTAATCGTGTGCTCGATGGTGCAGTTCCATTCGGAATGTAGCGCGTTGATCGGTTTCACTCGCAGGCCATGCAACTGCGCATCGTGCACAAGCACCGCCGGGCTGTAAAAACCCATCGGCTGATTGTTGAGCAATGCCGCCGTGAAAGCTGCCAGATAGTGGAATTTCAAATATGCACTGGCATAGGCGATCAAAGCGAAGCTTGCTGCGTGCGACTCTGGAAACCCGTAGCGCGCGAAGGAAGTAATTTGCGTGATGATCTCTTCCTGTGTTTCCGGGGCGAACCCGTTCTGCGTCATTCCGCTCCGCAGCTTGGCTTCGATTTTTTTCATACGTTCTTCCGAACGTTTGAAGCCCATCGCTCGACGGAGGTCTTCGGCTTCACCACCTGTGAAGTTCGCCGCCACCATTGCGATGCGCAGCAATTGTTCCTGAAACAGTGGCACGCCCAGAGTTCGTTCCAAAATCGGTTCGAGCGAAGGATGAGCGTACGTGACCGGCTCCTTGCCTTGCCGCCGATTCATGTAGGGATGCATCATCTTTCCGACAATCGGACCTGGCCGAATGATGGCGACCTGGACGACTAGATCGTAGAACTTGACCGGAGCATTGCGAGGCAATGAAGCCATCTGCGCCCGGCTTTCAACCTGAAACATCCCAACCGTGTCCGCGCGCCGCAACGTCTCATAGACTGGTGGATCGTCGGGAGGAAGTTGCGCCAAATCGATTGGTTTATCGTAATGCTTGGGAATAAGTTCCAAGCACTCTTCGAGCACGGCCATCATGCCTAGTCCCAGCAAGTCCACCTTAACGATGCCCATATCGGCGCAATCGTCCTTATCCCATTGCACGACGACACGCCCCGGCATCCTTGCTGGTTCGAGTGGAACAACTGAATCCAGTTGCCCCTGACAGACCACCATGCCGCCAGAATGCTGGCCCAAGTGTCTTGGCAAATCCTGAATGCGTTCGCACAGCTCCCAGTACTTTCGGACGCGAGGATGGTTCAGGTCGAAGCCAACTTGCTGAAAATGATTTTCGAAATTGTCAGATGGGCCGCGCCATTCTCCGCTGTTCACCACGCTCGAAAGGTGGTCGAGAGTTTCCTGATCAAATCCAAGAGCTTTGCCAACCTCTCGCGCAGCCGAGCGGTCACGATAGGTAATGACGTTCGCCGTCATTGCCGCGCCGAGCTGTCCGTACCGCTGGTACACGTATTGAATTGCTTTCTCCCTCTGATCTCCGCTCGGCAGGTCCAAGTCGATGTCCGGCCACTCGCCGCGTTCTTCCGAGAGAAATCGTTCAAAGAGCAGCTTCATCCCGACAGGATCGACCGCCGTAATTCCGAGGGAATAGCAAACCGCGCTGTTTGCAGCCGAACCGCGGCCCTGCACGAGGATTTTCTGTTCGCGGCAAAATCGAATGATGTCCCAGACGATCAGGAAGTACCCGGCAAGATGCAGCTTCTCGATCAGCGCCAATTCGCGCTCTACCTGGCGCTTGGCGCGTTCAAACAGATCATCGTCCCGTTTAGCGCCATACCGGTTTTGAAAGCCTTCTTCCGTGCGCTTGCGAAGAAACGAATCCATCGTTTCTCCCTCGGGAACGGGATAGCGCGGAAATTCGTAGCCGAGATCGGCTAATGTGTATTCGAGCCTTGCGGAGAGTTCGATGGTGTTGTGAATCGCTTCCGGCAAATCCGAAAAGAGCTCGGCCATCTGTTCCGTTGAACGGAGATGCCGCTCGTCGTTCCGCTCAAGCAGCCGGCCCGCCGTTTCGAGCTTGCAATGATTGCGAATGCAGGTGAAGACGTCCACAATTTCACGCTCGGCCGCCGTCGCGTAGTGAACGCCATTTGTGGCGAGAAGCGGCAAGCCCAGCGTTTCGCCAAGCCGCACCGCCGCCTGATTGCGGCGCTCTTCAACAACGTCGTAGTGTCGCTGCAATTCCACATAAACATTCTTTCTGCCGAATATGGTCGTCAGCAGTTCAATGTCCTTTCGTGCATCCTCGAAACCCTTGTTTGAAAGCGAGGCCGCAAGCACGCCTTCCTCGCCGCCCGTCAAACACACCAGACCTTCGGCGTGTTCCGCGACCTCGTCAAGCCTTGCCGTTCCCGTTCCTTTGTCTTTTTCGCGCAATTTGTAACGCGTCATGAGACGACAGAGATTCTGATATCCCGTCCGGCTTCTAACGAGCAGAGGCAACCGTACTGGCCTTGCGGGAAGAGAATTCGGCATCCACGACGGCGGCCTTGCCAGGTTTCCAAAACCTTCTACCGAAATCTCGGCGCCGACGTGAGGCTGAATCCCTACGGACTTTGCCGCCATATGCAATCGTGGAGCACCGTAAACACCGTCGCGGTCCAACAACGCAATGGCTGGCTGTTCCAACTCTTTCGCGCGAGAAACCAGGTCTTCCGGGCGCGAAGCACCCTCGAGGAAACTGAATGCCGAAGCGGAATGTAACTCGATGTACTTCAATCGTAGATTCCTTCCACGAACCAGCGCTTCGCACGCAGGTCCTTATAAACTCGATACAGTGCAGTCTCGTTTTCACCATTCCCCGAGAGTTCCGCTCGAACCTTGGGACGTAACGTCCTTATCTCGATGTCCCACTCCTCACGCGCCCATGCCGTTTCAGACCACCAGTCACCTTTTCTTTTCCAGGGTCCAGCGAACGCAAGGATTTGCCTGCGAACACGTTCGCAACCAAGGAAGGCTGGCTTTCCCCCTTGAAACTCAACGGTTGCCGGAAGGGGAGGCCGGTAAATCCGCATGGCCGTGGTGGCCTGTTTTTCTGCCCGCGAGCGCTTTTCCCTCATTTCCGGTAAGACAAACCGTCTTTGCTGAAACGAATGGGGACTGTGTGTGTCAAGCAGCACAGGCGCCCCAACGCGGTTTTCACCCACGGTGCTCTGAATTCGCGCGAGCGTCACTTCAAGACCTGCCGGGTCAGGAGAGAGCGGCAGAAACAACCCGAACTGCTGCGAGCGGGCTTTCACCGGAATCGCCAACATCGACACTGCGCTGACGGGGGATCCCGGAGGGTGCGCTTCGAGATCGAGCTGCAAGAGTTTCAACAGGAGTTTGCTGTCTCGCGCCGGCACCGGAAGCCGCAGTGTCCGGACATGATAAACAGGTTCCTTGCTCCGCCAGTCTTTTCGTTCGAGCGTGAGGATAACTTTGATCTCTCCGATGGAAAGAATGTGCATGCGCAGCCGCGCAAACAATTGTTCGAGCAGCCTGTTCAGGACGAAGAGCAACGGCTCCAGCAAGTCCACCGGAGAATCCAAGTCCATGCGCTCTTCAAAATTCGATGGAAAATCTTTGGCGATCAGAGGATGAGCGTTCGCGCCCTGCGCCAGCCGCCACCAGCGGAGCCCTTCCTGCCCGAGTCGCTCGACAATCGCAATTTCAGGGAGAGCCGCAAATTCTTTGCATGTACGGACGCCCCAGCGCCTCAACGTTTCGACGAACTCAAACGGAATGCGCAGACCTTCGAGTGAAAGTCGTCCCAACTGAAGTCGTTCGTCTCCGGCTGGAATCACCGTCACTCCAAGGAAGCCTTGTGCCGCGCATACTGAAGCTAAGGGATTTCCGGCAACGGCAACGTTTGCCTCAAGGCCGACTTCCGAAGCGATACGCTTCAAGTCGTGCGCGATCTTCTCCGGAGAACCGAAGAGTTTTTCGCAGCCAGCCAGGTCGAGCACGACCGTGTCGCAGAAATCCTCCTCCTCGCGTTTTGGCCCATCCTCGACACGCGGTGAAATCGCCCACGCACAGTCGAGAAGGGCGGCATAGGCGCTCGCTTCCTGAGAGAGGGAGCGCCATCGCCAGACGATGCCTTGGAACGCTTCTGCCTGCACTTTGGTCATTGCAGTCTCAACGCCCAGTTCCCTGGCTTGGCGATTGGTGGCAAATACTTTCGTCAGGGGCGCTGCACCCGCTAAGATCGCAACTCCTTTTTCTCGAAGGTCCGGCTCGAGGCGAACGACTGCCTGCGCGGGAAAATCCGGAACGAATAGACATGCGAAAGCCAACGTGCGTCCCCTGAACTTGGTAAAGGAAAGGGATACAGACCGGACCTTCTTGTGCCTTATGGCGTGTGCGTCTGCCAGCGAGCGAAATCGGCGGATCGCGACAGGACTCGCGAACGCGTCACTTCTCCCTGAACTTCAAAACCTTCGAACGTCGAAGCACCTGTTTGAATACTTGCTGCAGCTCGGCTCCAATGGTCTGTTCTTCTCTGGCAGCGGAGAACCAGCGAAGCACAACTTTTCGCGCAGGACTCTTCTCCCAGCAGAAGCAGAATCGTCGGCGTGTTCTCAATCGCTCTCCGGAAACGAAACCATGTGCTCAACTCGATGCGACGCGCATCCACCCAGGAGATTTCGCCGAGATCGATGACCACCACGCCCCATCCGCCGCCGTGCAGCAGCAGATCGGTTGTCTTCAGCGCTTGTTCAAGCCGCTTCCACGGCTTCACGCTTCTGCCACTGCTTCGCACTTGGGGCAAAGGATTGGATTCGCGAAGTGACGGCAAAAATCGTTGAGAGCGAAAACCCCTCCGCGGAAGTTCCCTGTCTCGTTCGACTTGCTCCGCGCAACGTGCAACGACGTGGATTTGTGCCGACTCCGCAACTGCACCATGCTTGCCTATCAGAGCTGGAATGGCCTTATCGACGCCGCGCATCAATTCGCGGGGATGCCGCCAACCATGTATTGGCATTGGCTTTTTACCCGCGGAATCGATACCGCCAGTTTTTCTTATTTCTTTGTCCATAGGAGCAAAGTAACAAGACGTCTTGAGGTCCGGCCCTCGGTCCCCGGTTTCTCCGCATCGAATCCAAAGCAGGCGCGGAAGTTCCGCTCCCGCAGCCGCAAGAGAAACGGGGTCGAGAGAATCCGACACATCGACGAACGCACAGGCCTCCTGTCGTTCCGTGGCTTGCGCCAGCAAAGAGAAAGCGAGGCTGGTCCGCCCGGAGGAGGCAGGCCCACATAATTCAACCAGCGACCCACGCGGAAAACCCCCACCGAGCACCGCATCGAGTTCCGTGACGCCGCTCGGCTGAAGTTCCACCGCGGCGCGGGTCTGGAATCCTTCCAGCCCTCGTCCAATGAGACCTATTTCGAATTTTCCTTGCTTCACTGAAAAGCCGACCATATTTGAGATTCGCTTTTTATTCGCCTGCACATAAATTCTCTTTGGAAAAGATAGCGTTGTCAAGTCAGCACTCGATGTTTTGCCGAAAACGCTTCCGGCATCGATTCGCAATCGTAGAAGCTAAGTGAATCGATTCGACTTGAGGACAGTTGCCTACTCGGAATATGTTGCGCAGCAACTCACGTTGCATTGATACCTAAGGCGCTGTGTGTTCTAATTTCGACAAATTGTTAAACGGGAGGCACCATGGAATCCGCAGGCCTTGACCGTGACCATAAAGAACACCATTTGATAGTTGCCGCCCTTAGGCGGCTTCGGAAACGCTGTGGGGTTGGCTCTCTGGCAAGAGTGACCGAGGTACCAAGCGACAGAATCCAGCTATTATTCGCTGGGAAAGTTGATCCTCCGCCAGGGCTTCTACGAAAACTCTTACGACTAGAAAGACTCCTGTTGACCCGTGAGTGCGTCACTGAATACTTACAGCTTGGTTTTCGCGAGTTTCAGATCGCAGAACTCGTCGGCCTCAGCAAGGCGACGATATGTCACATTCTTCGCGATGATTTTTGGGCCGTAGCTGAAAGCACATATCAAAAACTCAAGGACAAGCTCTTAGAGCACAAGGCTGGATTGTTTAGGCAACAACTGAAATCAATAGAGATCTCGCCATTCGAAACAAGCGGTCCACCTACAGATGCCGCAGGCTGGAAAACGCGCGCTGAAAACCTACGTTGTGTCCTCGCAAATTGTCACAGCGGCGCTCTTCGAACAGGCGGCCGACGGGACTTCCAAGCCATTGTTGCTCAGCTTGGCCCCAGTAGCGACCACGAGCGTATGGTAGTTATCTGGGCGAAGGGCCGGAATCGTCGTGTGCTCATGCGCTCGCTGCGACACGAGGCCCGCCACATTATCGATTGGGCTGACAACGAGTTACGTAACTCTTCAAAGGGCCGGAAAATCAAGGCACTTCTTAGGATATGCAAATGAGGACCAAGCTCGCAAAAAAGAAGCAGAGCCACACTGTCACACCGGAGGGCTGGAGCGCTCGGCGGTCGCGCGAGCGAACAAAAGAAAAGCTAGCCATTGCCAAACACTTTGCAGAGCATATGTTCCTGGTTGCCCCGGACAAAAAGCCAGAGGACGATCGGGAAACGGCGGCGACGATCCTAGTTCTCCACGGGACAACTCAAGATTCTGCTGTCGGTGAGTCTCTCAGGGCGGTCGCTGACCGCCAGCGTCCCTATGGCCCATTCATCAACTGGTACAGCCCTGGGGCTCTCGTTCCCACAACCCTTCTGCAATTTCGAAGGGTGTGTCCGGACCTCATATCAGCTACAAAGATGTTCTTGTTCCCGGGCGAAGTGGATCTCGACATCGAGGCTGCCTGCAGCGACGAGGCTGTTACATACGCAGAAAGCCTGGACGTCACGTTCACCTACGTTTTCCTAGGGGCGTACTCTTGCGACCTTCACCTAGAAGGCGTGGTCTATTTTCAGCACCCGCGCGAGGTAAACCTTCAGCGCGCATGCGCTCTCAAGAGGGCCAGGCAAAAAGTGCTATTTCTCGATTCAACAAAATTCCGCCGCGAGGGGCACAAAGGCTACACATTTCTGGAATTACTTGCGACATCCGAAAATGTCACGATTTATACCGTAGCAAAGCACAATGAGCACGACGTGCGACTGTGCGAAGAGTTCAAAACGCTTGCGGATAGTTTGTTGGTCAGTGCAGATGACCCACATGCGGACCGCGTGGCAGGAGAGAAGGTACTCCTGTTGTGCATGGTAGGACGACCAGGCAAACCACCCATTTCAATTCGAAAGTCCGGTTTTCTGAGTCGACAGTCACAAGTCGATGAACAACGAAATATCAGCGCAAATGGCGACGCACACACACCAGAAGCAGCCAAACCCTCGGGTGTGTCGCACACCCTGCTTGTGCAAGGGCACGTATCCTCTAACGGACGCACACCTCTGCAAACGCCGCTAGTAGCTGCGAGACACAAGAATGTCAAGCGACCAAACTCCCCCTCGCCAGTCGGCGTCACCTCCCCCAACAACCGTCCCGACTGACTCTAATTCGCGATTGTCGTCGCCTAGGCGAAATGTCGCGGTTGTTCCGTCCACAGTTCCTGCAGGGGCACTGCTGAAGAAACCTCGAAATAGACGCCGCCACTAGCAACTTCAATTGCATCCTTCGCAATCCATTGCGAAGTGACACCGACAGCAAAACACAGGAAACTGCCATACGCACGAAGCAATTGTTTCCGTCCAGGATATGACTGAATCCGAGAGGAACGTTGCCACGTGCGTGATTCAAAGAGTGGTGTACGAAAATTAAGGAGGTTTATCCGCATGATTTGTAACAACGATCTCCGGAATGTGCCACTGGCAGCAGCACTTCAAGTATGTTCCAACCGCGCGAGATTGCCCGTTGGTGCGTTATTGGTTCGAGTTTTACTCGCACTGGTCTGGGCAGTCCTGTCCGTTTGCGTCGTAGCTTGGATTGCGAAACCAATCCTCTATCTAGCGGGGCCTACGACCGCATCAGCGCTGGTCCGGACAGAAATCCTAATATGAGTCAATCATGAACGAAAGGGGAGCTCAGAGATGCGTGAATCAACAAGATCCGTTTCTGCTCTGCAGAGCCTTCCACCTGAGATAACGGCGTGGGACCAGGTTTTTCTAGCTTTCGCGAGTCTCCCCGAGCTGCAACGCACGGACGTCACCTTCAGAGTGGACCGTGGCTGTAGCGGCGACCGCGAATATTGCGTTTCGGTTCCCTGGGACGCGGCCAACTATTCTCGTGTAGCCCCCGCGTTGTGGGGATACCTTGCATATTTCCTGTACAACCGGCTAGTTACAGATGGCGGTAAAGCCATTCACGTTTCCTGTAACTACCCAGACCGAAGCGGCCTTATTGTGGAGCAGTTACTACACGCCTTTAACACCCGACTACGCCGAATGCGTTTCTATTGCAATTTCGGCGACTCAATCCCGATTTACCACGGCAGACTCGTGACGACCAACGCCCTAGAAAATAGAGGTCCATTGGCCTTGGTCTTCGACCCGTCTCGCGGTTGTGCTTTAGGAATCGACATTGGCGGAACATCTATCAAGCTAGCCCTCCTCAAAAAAGGCCGCCGGATTTGTCAGAACGTCGCTCCGGTCGACAGGAGCCATGGTGGACAAGCGATCGTAAACCAAGTCGAAGCGTTAGCGACCGGGCTAATGCAGGGCTTTGCAAAACAACATGTAGGAAAAGATCCGCTTGCCGGAATCGGAGTAGGAGTAGCCGGCGTTCTGAAGGGGCAACAGATCGTGAGAGCTACTAATTTCGAACGACACTGGGCCGAGGAGCGACACTTGAGTGTGATGCCGTGGGAGTTGGGGCCCGACCTGTTCCCCAGTGACTACACAGCGTTGAATGAGCTGCCGAGGCGACTCAGCTCACGATTCGGCATTCGAAATGTGGCCTTGATCAATGACGCCGACGCGTTCGGTTTTCAAGAAGTAGTTTGCCAACCAAACGACCATACAGGGACAGTCATTCTCCTGACACTGGGGACGGGCGTCGGCTATGTCAAGGTCGTTGACGGTGTCATCCAAGACCTTCCTCACCAGGGCGGTCACATGATCGTTAACCTACAACAACTGGTCGACGGCACCAACGCACCACTGAGCGACCCAGGCTGCGGCCACTATGGCTGCATCGCTGCCCACGCCTCCGCCACGGCACTCACCCAACGGCTCCAAAGCGCGTTTGCCGCGGCCCCGCCCTCGGTCGCTCTTGTCAATGAAGTGCTCTCGATTATCAGAGAGCTGGGCTCGTGGCTTGCTGTCGCAGTTGCGGAACTTGCAGCCATCGTACCTCATCTAGGAGAGGTGGTACTTGCGGCAGGGTTGGTCTCAGGCCATACCGGCGAACTCATCCTTCGTTATACAAGAAAGGCGCTGGCCTCACGATTTCCCATCGTGGCCGCTAGAGTCCGGATCACTCTCAGCAAGACCGAAGCTCTCTGGGGCGGAGCTATCGGCGCGGCGCAATATGCAAACCTTTTGGCGCAATCGGCTGGCATCCCCAGGAGGCCGACGGCAAACCTTCCCTCCCAGCGACAAGCACGCCTTGTTCGCTCAAGGCGCGCTGCTTGAAGAGACGAAAGAATTCGCAAGGTTTGCGAACCTCACCAGGAGTCTTCGTGGCGGAACTGCATCGATGGGGGTCACTCATGCACGACGACGTTGCGATCATTACCCTTCTGCGATACAGCCTTAACCTGCGCTGCGAAGTTCTGTTTCGTCTGACTTACCGCTTAGGGCCCGGACCCAGAAGTGGGATTCAGCGATGGTTCCTACTTAGCGCAGAGGACCTGGTCACCTCCTCTAAGGCAGCGTAGATCACAAGAGCAGTCAACACAAGAGTTTAGATTGGGATGTTTGGAATGGAGGATTGGCACGAAACAAACAAATGTGGACGAGTCGGAGGCTATGATTCGGAAATACACTGGGTGGAGACTCGGTGCCATTTGGTTTGCCCTCCTTACCGGTAGCTGGGCCCTAACAGTGGGTGCGTTCCTGCTGGCCACTCGGTTTGTTATTGGAATCGGAGGCGGCTTACACGGGCAAACCGGAAGTTGAAGGGCGCCGAGAATAACTGACGGCCCTGACGACGCAACATCATGCTTCGCCGATCGCAAGTTTGTGTAGGTTAAAGCGCGCAAACCTAGAACAACTGCCCCGGAATTGGAGTGTCTAACGTGACGGGCGATGCGGACTCGGCATCGTCGTTATTTGAATTGTTCAGCTTCCTGTTGGCTGGATACAGGCGCATTACCTTTGCATCGTAGGGTTTGAGAATGTCGCGAATCGCCTTGAAGTCCGTGACATCTGGATCGAGCCACAAGTCGTATTTATCCGGTGAAACAATGACGGGCATTCGGTCGTGCAGATCGGCCACGAGAGAATTGGGCGTTGTTGTTAGGATCGTGCAACTTTCGATGATTTCTCCATCGGGACTCGTCCATTGGTCCCAGAGCCCAGCGAGTGCAGATACTTCCAGGTGAAGTAGGCTCAAAATTTGACAGAAAGCTTCTCTAGGTTCTTGGAGATAGGTTCTTTATTCCTCGGGTTTTAGCTATTGATGTACTACCCGACTTGTTATACAGTCCGCTTCCAGCGTTGCTGGTCGGCCCCATACCCCCCCTCGAACCTTTATTTTAACAGGAGGTGCTTATGTCTCGTCAGTTAGGCTACCTTGGCTTGGCTGTGGCTGGGCTACTGATGCTCACCCCCAACTCCAGGCCCGGAGGCTGCACTTTGTCTCACACAGAGTGCACCTATGAGTGCACCCAGTACTACCCGAACGGAACGGACTGCAAGAAGACCACGAAGCACTGTCACACCGTTTGTGATGAATACGATGTCAAGCCTTCGGGCGACACACCGCACAGGCAACCGCCCCGGAAATCATTGATGGAAGATAAATCCAAAAAGTCAGGGGTGACGGCGTCCACGCTCAGCGCCAGCCCAACTCCCGAGAATGGCACCTTCCCCCTCAGCGGAGTGGTCGAACCCTTGGACGTGCCCGATTCCGGACCGTGGATTCTGCGGCTCGATGCAGCATTGCGCGTAAGCGACCAGCTTATCGTCAATGAAGTTGAGGTCGAAACCAAAAGCACTACGATGGACCAGTTCAAAGGCCACCGAGTGGAGGCCCTAGCGCGTCTTGAGTGGCGTAAATCATCCGCGCGAGGCAAATATCCGACGCTCATACTGGAGAATATGCAACTCGCAAAGCAGTGAAAAACGGCGCATTCTCCTAGTTAGCCGCGCCGAATCGTTCTCACATTAAATCAGCCCATAATTCAGTCGCATACTGCGTGTAGACTAATGCTCCGGTTTCCTCTTCGCCCTGGAGAGGACCATGAAGAAGTCAGTTTTGCTTCGCGCACTACAGCAGGAGATCCGCCGTCACGATTTCAATTATTTCGTGCAAGAACCCGCCTACAATCGCCCAGGGTGGAAAAGGTGTAGTCGAACCTGGATGTCCGACGTGTTTGAAGAGAATCAACACGATGCACCAGTTTTTAGACCATCTGGCAGATGATGTGCTGCCTGCGTTGATTGAGAAGCTGTCTACAGAATCGCAAGGTGAAGCTATCGAGACGGTTCGCTCTTGATGTACTGCCGAAGGTGATTAACGCTGTGGTAAGCTCCTCGCTTTGGGACACGGGAGAAAAAAGACGGAATGAAGCTGAGACCCCAAATGGGCCTCCATGAAAAGCCGCACCGCGACGTAGTTTATCAGATTGGACGGGATTCTTCGTACACACGCGGCTGCATGCCTCGTAGCCAAGAGACAATCTCTCACACTCGCTGCTGATGGTCGGCTGCTCCTGATGACAATTCCGCACTGGTTGCGGCAAGTTCCTTTTTCTGCCGCTCATTCTCCTGGGCACTGCTCGGGCAAAATTCCTGCGCCGCCGGCTTCACGCCTTCTGTAAGGCATCGGCTCGCATAGGTTCCTCTCGCGAATTGTTCTCATCCCTCTGCCCTTCCTGGCTAAACCCTGCGCCTGATCCGCCGCTTGTTCTGTCAAGGCTCTTCGCCGCGCTTCGATAAACGCCAACCCCGCGGCCTTGACAGTGCGGACGGACAGGCGCGTTTCCCCGCCACGAAGGGCATTTGCTTCTTCTTTTCAAGCGGACATCACGCTTGAAAAGAAGGAAGAAAGAGGAAACGAACAATGCCAGACAGACAACATGCTACTTGGGGCGAGCTACTGCGAGATGCGGTCGAAAAGCCGGGGCGAATGCTGGAAGCCTACACCGCATTCCACAACTACAGCTTCGCGAATGCTCTGCTTGCGCTCGAACAATGCATTAGGCGCAACTTACAGCCCGGCCCACTCAACACTTATCGCGGTTGGCTCGAAAAGAAACGGCAGGTACGCAAAGGAGAGAAAGGAATTACGCTTTGCATGCCCATGCCGTTCAAAAGACCCGCGCAAAGCGGTGATGCTCAGGACGAAACGGCCGAACTGCAAACGTGTTACGCGTTCCGGTTTCGAGCGTATTGGTTTGTACTCGCGCAAACTGAGGGCGAAGAAATGTACGTTCCGTCGATTCCCGGTTTTAACACCGATATGGCGCTTCGCACGCTGAACATCACCCGCACATCTTTTGATGAGATGAACGGCAACATTCAGGGCTTTGCGAATGGGCGTGAAATCGCTGTAAATCCTCTTGCCGCCCTGCCACATAAAACGACGTTCCACGAGATCGCTCACATTGTTCTCGGACACACAACAACCGACAGACTCGTGGATAGCGAACAGACCGCGAGACATATCCGCGAGGTCGAGGCCGAGTCCGTCGCACTCATTTGCTGCGAGACGCTTGGCCTCAAAGGTGCTGACTTCTGCCGTGGCTATATTCAGCACTGGCTCAAGACGGAAACGGAAATCCCCAACCAGAGCGCGGCACGTATCTTCGCCGCTGCCACCTCCATTCTGAAGGCGGGAACCCCCGCAGATTTGAGGTGAGAAATGAACGCGCGCGTCCCCGGAGCGTTGATGAATTAACCAGCGCGCAAGCCCACGGTCGCGGGAGAATGCCACTGCTGCGATGACTCTGAGACATTGGCGCCGTTTTTGAATGTATTAGCTCTCGAACACTCGCCACTCGGCACACCTCTGCTCTTATATTTGCATATCGCGCTGACGTAGAATTGTCGAACTAAGGATGAATCAGTCTTATGGTGGACCGCTCAGAACTAGAAGCGCGCGGGTGGACCAAGGTAGCGGGCGTTGCGAGCCAGGATGAGCTATCTCAGATTGCCCGTTCATTGGGCCGTCCGGTCATTAGCCCCACCGGAGAACTCATCAAGCGGTTGGTCCCTAAGGACGTGACCACAGCAAGGCCAGGGACTCTGAGCGCCGCTCACGGTACCGGCGCCTTTCCGCTTCACACTGATACAGCATTTTGGCCGACCCCATGTCGATACTTAGTACTTCGTGCCACCGGTGACGTTCGGCGTATTACTGCCGTTGCGAGTTTCGCTCGGCTGTTGAGGAGTCTCGGCAACAGTTTCCATAAACTCGCAGAACGCTCAGTCTGGATAGCACGGACTCCAACACATAGCCACTATTGTTCGATGATATTTCGGGTGGGACGTCAAACGGGCTGGCGCTATGACCCACAATGTATGGTTCCCGTAAACGAAGCCGCCAAGCAGGTCGACATGAGTCTGAGGGATGCCACTACCGAATTCGAAACCGAGACGCTCAGATGGGAAGAAGGATTAGCAATCATCGTTTGCAACTGGAAGATGTTGCACGGACGTGGACCAATGCCAATTGAAGAAAAGAGACGCGTCTTGGAACGCATCTATGTGGAGTAATCAATGAGTTGGGAGAAAGAACCACTATGGGCCAAGGCTCGGCTGTTTTTCGAGCGAGCCTTCGAAGAGCCTCGCGAAGACCCTCTCTTCGGCTTCTGGTGCTCACTGGGGCTTGAATTGCTAGCCCGGGCCGCCATAGCGTCAGTTAGCCCTGCGCTTCTTGCGGAGCCGGACCCAGACCATAAGAATCTTCTTCAAGCCTTGAAACTTGCGCCGGAGAGTGGTCCGCGCAAATCCCTCCCAATCGCACGAGTATTGAACCTTTGTCGAACACTCTTTTCAAACTTTTCTGAGGATGATAGAACGGTCGCCCTTGCGTTGGCGAATCGTCGCAACGACGAACTGCATTCAGGCGTCAGTGCGTTCACGGAATACCCTTCAAAAGAGTGGTTAGCCGGATTCTATCGTGCATGTCGGTCCTTGACGGATGCTATGGGTGAGACGTTAGAAAGTCTGTTCGGGAAGGCAGAAGCAGATGTCGCCAACGATGTCCTCAGTCAAAGTCAAGCCGAGGTGAAGAGCAAGGTTATGCAGCTAATCGCTGACCATGCGAAATTGTTCTCCGCTAAGAACCCCGAGGACCAGAAGGTAGCGGCTGAGGCCGCAAGAATCGAAGGCGAGCAACTGTCGCATAAACGGCATCACCGGGTCACCTGCCCCGCCTGTGGTTCTGTAGCCACCGTTCAGGGTGAACCTTTCGGGCCGGAAAAGGTACTTCATGAGGAGGGTTCGATTCTCGTCCGCCAGGCGGTGTCCCCTCGACTATTTTCGTGCCCTGCTTGCAGTTTGAAACTGCAGGGGTACGCGGAGTTGGCAGTCGCCGGAGTTGGAGGCCAATACACCAGAACCACGACTTTCTCGCCTGATGACTACTATGGCCTCATTGACCCCGAGAACTTTGATCCGTCGCCATACGTCGAACAATATCTGAAGGAACTGGCAGAAGACGCCGAATATGACAATGATTGATGCTGAGGTGCTTTGGTCCAAGAGTTAATATTTCCTAAATCGAAGTCCGTCTCTCTTGGAGCATCCCCCAAGGCAAAAGCAGAATGCCCCAACACGAGAGCCGCCGTTCTTATTGACGGCAAGGGTGCTGGCAGCATCTTCTATCTCTGCCAAACCGATAAATGCGACGTTCACAACCGCGTTACCCGCTATCAGCCGACGCCGCAGGAACAGGCACATCGCAAAAAGGAAGCTCTTGCCGAGCGCGTCGAGAAACAGTCTCGGGTGCGAATCCTTGACGCCATCCGCAAGAAGCTCCCGGACGCTTTGTCCCGGCCTGATTTGGAGATGGTTGGCCTCGACTACTTCCGATGTTTGGGCCATGACAATCACCGCCGCCTCTGCAAGTTGTACGGTTGGGAAGAGAAGAAGTGCAAAACCGCATGGGGCGCTCAGACCGTATAGTACGAGAAGATTGCGGCGGCTGACGTGCAGGCCATGACGGCCGCAGATCTCCATCGTCTTCTCGTTATCTGCGCTCTCGTTTCAGACCTGTATTGCCCCGGCTACAACCCGAAACAATCACTTGCGAAAGACTCCAACCTCGCACGCACCGCAGTCCGCTACAAGATTGACGCATCTAAGGTGGCCGCTACCGTGCGGGCCGAACTAACCAAGAAGAAAGACATGCAGGCTGAGAGGAAGAAGAGTAAAACTTCGGCCAGCAATGCATCAGGACGGCAACCGTCCAAGGCGAAACCAAGCAAGCAGAACTAACGACAATCATTCGGGCGGGCCGTGCCTCTTCGGTGCGGCCCGTTTTCTTTTTCTCCCGCCCACCCACCCGAAGCGTACAGTTGCGAGGCCCTATTCTTCGCGCCCCCGGCGCTAATTTTCAGAAATGTGCTACAGCCTGGAGGGGGTCCGCGGACCGCGCCCTGTGCCGGCAGGTTCCGCGGGAAACAATTTTTCAGAGTCGCGGGATGCGGGAGATTTCGTTATACTTTTGTACTTACATTTCTGGATACAGTGCCCTACGAAAACAAAGGTAGGCTGGGGGAGTTATGCAAGTCCACGCGCCGAAGGAGCAGTATCGAGTAATAGGTTTAGATCATATCGACACTCTTGACTCGCCGAGCGGCCCTCTCTGTAAGGACTTCGAGAACTTCGAAGAGGCCAGAGACTTGGCGGACAGGATGACAGACGAATATCTTTGGACTTACGTCTACGATGACGCCGGAAAGCTTCTTTATGAGGCGAGCTCCTACCGGGAACAAGCTCAGCAAGTTGAAATGTTAAGGCAAGAACCTCCTGAAGGTTCCAAAGGCGATCCTCGAAGAACGCCACGATAGACTTTAGGCGTCATTGTGCCCTTGGCGCCGGAGTACAACATGGGTGGCTTTCTCCGACGCAACGAACTGAACGCATTCGTATCCCAGAGCGCGCACGTCAATCCCCTCAAACAGTCGCTCTCCCCCGCCCAGCAGGACCGGCGAGATAGCGACGTGCAACTCATCGATGAGGCCCGTACGAAGATATTGCTGGATAGTGTTAGGTCCGCCGCCAATGCGCACATCCATTCCGTTGGCAGCGTCGCGCGCCCGGTCAAGCGCCTCGTGAATACCGCCCGTGACGAAGTAGAATGTCGTTCCGCCTTCCATCTGGATGGGCGGGCGCGCGTGATGAGTCAAGATGAAAGTTGGAACGTGATAGGGTGGGTTGTCCCCCC
>WNFG01000486.1_pt1 | contig 33419 bp, 36 predicted proteins | sample 5400431 | NCBI WGS metagenome assembly WNFG01 (sample SAMN13153346, study PRJNA577476) | soil metagenome | isolation source: 120 cm saprolite under Douglas fir tree site 2 hole 3 replicate 2 | place: USA:California | collected 2015-04-18
GCCACCTTCCCGTACCCGATCTACTCGAAGTGGTTCGAGGAGTACATCAAGGTCGACCCGGAAGTGCGCTTCAACTATCAGTCGATCGGGAGCGGCGGCGGCATCCGGCAGATCACCGAGCGGACGGTGGACTTCGGGGCCTCCGACGGCCCCATGACCGACGAGCAGCTCAAGAAGGCCCCCGCCGAGCTGTTCCACATCCCGACCGTCATGGGCGCGGTGGTGGCCACCTACAACCTGCCCGGGAGCCCGCAGCTCGCGTTCACCGGCGACGTCCTCGCCGACATCTTCCTCGGCAAGATCACGAAGTGGAACGACGCGCGGATCAAGGCGCTGAACCCGTCGGCGAGCCTGCCGGACCAGGCCATCGTGGTGGTGCACCGGTCGGACGGGAGTGGCACCACCTACATCTGGGTCGACTACCTCTGCAAGATCAGCCCCGAGTGGGAGAAGGAGGTCGGGCGGGGGACCTCGGTGAAGTGGCCGGTGGGGCTCGGCGGCAAGGGCAACGAGGGCGTGGCCGGGCAGGTGAAGAACGCGCCCGGCTCTCTCGGCTACGTGGAGCTGGCCTACGCGATCACCAACAAGCTGCCCGCGGCCCGCATCAAGAACCCGGCGGGCAAGCTCGTCGAGCCGACCATCGAGAGCACGACCGCGGCGGCGGCCGGGGCGGTGAAGAGCATGCCGGCCGACTTCCGGGTGTCGCTCACGAACGCGCCCGGGCCCGACGCCTACCCGATCGCGAGCTTCACGTGGCTGCTGGTGTACAAGGACCAGCCCAACGAGTCCAAGGGTAAGGCCCTCGTGAAGTTTCTCTGGTGGGCGATCCACGACGGGCAGCGGCACCCGGCCGCGCTCCTGTACGCGCCCCTGCCCGCGCCGGTCGTGAAGGAGATCGAGGCCAAGATCAAGCAGATCACCTTCTCCGGCAAGCCGCTCCTGGCGGCGCAGTAGCGCTTGGCCGCCGACTCGATCTCGGGGGTGGGGACGGCCGACGGGCTCTCCCTGCCCCCGCGAGCGGTCACCCGGGGACGGAGCGGACTCGGCGATCGGGTCTACCGCACGCTGATCCTGGCCTCGGTCTGGCTGGTCCTGGTGCTCGCCGCGGGTCTCGTCGCGGCGCTCACCTGGGAGTCGTGGGCCGCGATGCGCACGTTCGGGCTCCGCTTCCTGATGACCTCCCAATGGGATCCGGTCGCGGGCGAGTTCGGCGCCCTCCCGTTCATCTACGGCACCCTGGTATCGTCGCTGCTGGCGCTGCTGATCGCGGTTCCCCTCTCGCTCGGTGCGGCCATCTTCCTCGCGGAGCTGGCGCCGGCCTGGGTCCGCCCGCCGGTGGCGTTCCTGATCGAGATGCTGGCCGCGGTGCCGAGCGTGGTCTACGGCCTCTGGGGCATCTTCGTCCTGGTGCCGTGGCTGCGCGACTGGGTGCAGCCCGCGCTCGGGCGGACCCTCGGCTTCCTGCCGCTCTTCCAGGGGCCGCCCTACGGCATCGGGATGCTCGCGGCGGGCCTGATCCTGTCGATCATGGTCGTGCCCTACGTCACCTCGGTGAGCCGCGAGGTGCTGCTGGCCGTCCCGGGCTCCCAGCGCGAGGCCGCGCTCGGGCTCGGCGCCACCCGGTGGGAGACGACCCGGATCGCGGTGCTGCGCTACGGCCGGTCCGGGCTGATCGGGGCCATCCTGCTGGGACTCGGCCGCGCGCTCGGCGAGACCATGGCGGTGACCATGGTGATCGGCAATCGGCCCGAGATCGCGGTCTCGCTGTTCGCGCCCGGCTACACCATGGCGAGCGTGCTCGCCAACGAGTTCACGGAGGCCACGTCCGATCTCTACGTGTCGGCCCTCGTCGAGATCGGCCTGCTGCTGCTCGTGGTCACCGTCCTCGTCAACGGGCTGGCCCGGCTGCTGGTCTGGAGCGTGAGCGGCCCGGCCCGCGGCGGTCGAGGATGAGCCCCGCCGGACGCCGGCTCGTCAGCACCACGGTGAGCGGCCTCACCGCCGGCGCCGCGATGCTCGTGGTCTGCCCGCTCCTGCTCATCTTCGGCTTCCTCCTCTACCAGGGCGTCTCGGCGATCAACGTGGACTTCTTCCTGCACCTGCCGAAGCCGGTCGGCGAGCCGGGCGGGGGCGTGGCCAACGCCATCGTGGGCAGCCTGATCATGATCGGCCTCGCGGTGTCGATCGGGCTGCCGGTCGGGATCCTGGGCGGGGTGTACCTGGCCGAGTCCCGCGATCTGCGCCTGCCGTGGGTGCTACGGTTCGTGGCCGACGTGATGAACGGGGTGCCCTCGATCGTCTTCGGCATCTTCGCCTACACCGTGGTCGTGCTCCCGATGCGGCGCTTCTCGGCCCTCGCGGGGGGCTTCGCGCTCGGCCTGATCCTGATCCCGATCGTGCTGCGGACCAGCGAGGAGATGGTGCGGCTGGTGCCGAGCGCCCTGCGGGAGGCCGGCCTCGGGCTGGGGCTCCCGGAGTGGAAGGTGAGCCTCCGCATCGTCATCCCGGCGGCCCGCGCCGGGATCATCACCGGGGTCATGGTGGCGGTGGCCCGGATCGCGGGGGAGACCGCGCCCTTGCTGTTCACGGCGCTCGGCAACCGGTTCTGGCACCAGGGCCTCGACCAGCCCATCGCGGCGCTGCCGCTGCAGATCTACGCGTACGCCATCGCGCCCTACGACGACTGGCACCGGCAGGCCTGGGCCGGGGCGCTCGTGCTGATCACGCTGGTGTTCCTGGCGAGTCTGGCCGCGAGGCTGGCCACACGGGGCCGGATCGTTGCCCGCTGAGGTGACCATGGGAGACGGCATCTACGTGAAGGGGCTGCGGGCCTGGTTCGGCGAGACCCTGGTCCTCAAGGGCGTCGATCTCACGGTCGCGCCGAACGCGGTGACCGCCATCATCGGACCGTCCGGCTGCGGGAAGTCCACGTTCATCCGCTGTGTCAACCGCATGCACGAGACGGTGCCGGGAGCGCGGGTGGCCGGCCAGGTGCTGCTCAACAGCGAGGACCTGTACGCGTCGGGAGTGGATCCGGTCCAGGTGCGGCGGCGGATCGGCATGGTCTTCCAGAAGGCCAACCCGTTTCCCACCATGTCCGTCTTCGACAACGTGGCGGCCGGCCTCCGGCTCGCGGGCGTGCGCCGGAAGTCGCGGCTGCAGGAGGAAGTGGAGCGCGCGCTTCGCCACGCGGCCCTGTGGGACGAGGTGAAGGACGATCTGGACAAGTCCGGGGTGAGTCTCTCGGGTGGCCAGCAGCAGCGGCTCTGCATCGCCCGCGCCCTCGCGGTGGATCCGCAGATCCTCCTGATGGACGAGCCGTGCTCGGCCCTGGACCCCATCGCCACCGCCAAGATCGAGGAGCTGATCCACGATCTGAAGAAGGAGCTGACGATCGCGATCGTCACCCACAACATGCAGCAGGCGGCGCGGGTCTCGGAGTGGACCGGCTTCTTCCTGCTGGGCGAGCTGGTGGAGTTCGGGATCACCAAGGAGATGTTCACGACCCCCGGCGACAAGCGGACGGAAGACTACATCACCGGTCGGTTCGGGTAAGGGCGGAGGGCGCCATGACACGGCATTTCCACGAAGAGCTGGAGGCCCTCAAGCAGACCCTGCTCGCCATGGGGGGCCTCGTGGAGGACCAGATCCGGCGGGTCATGCGGGCCCTCATCGAGCGCGACGACGTGATGGCCCAGGAGGTCATCGAGCGGGACCGGCAGGTGAACACCTACGACGTGGAGGTGGACGAGCAGTGCGTGAGCCTGCTCGCGCTCCACCAGCCCGCCGCCGGCGACCTGCGCTTCATCACCACCGCCATGAAGATCGTGACCGATCTCGAGCGCATCGGGGACCAGGCGGTCAACATCGCCCAGCGGGTGCTCGAGCTGAACCGGGAGCCCCAGCTCAAGCCCTACATCGATCTGCCCCGCATGGCCGAGAAGGCCCAGCGCATGGTCAAGGAGAGCCTCGACGCGTTCGTGGCCCGCGACACCGCGCTGGCCCGGCAAGTGTGCGGCAAGGACGCGGAGGTCGACGCGCTCAAGGAGCAGATCTTCCGCGAGCTGCTCACCTTCATGATGGAGGACCCCCGGACGATCCCCCGCGCCATCCGGGTGATCCTGATCTCCCGCTTCATGGAGCGGGTGGCCGACCACGCCACCAACATCGCCGAGATGGTGGTGTACCTGGTGGAGGGGAAGATGGTCCGGCACACGCTGGCCTGAGGACCGCCACGTGTATACTGCGAGTGTGAGCGCGGATCGTCGCTATCAGCTGCAGTCCGAGGACGCCAACCGGCGCCTCGACGCCCTCCTCGAGCACCTGCGCGTGCCGGAGGCGACGTGGCCTCTCTACGCCGAGATGCTCACCACCGTGCTCAAGATGTACGAGGACGGGACCGGAATCGCCGACCTCAAGATCGCGAACGCCTCGTTCAAGGAGATCCGCTACGGCTTCAAGGTGTTCGCCCCCTGGCGGAACGTGCCGAAGGTGACCGTGTTCGGCTCGGCCCGCACCCCGCGCGAGCACCCGATCTCCGAGCAGGCCTACGCCTTCGGCAAGCGCATCACCGGGGCGGGGTGGATGGTCATGACCGGCGCGGGCGGCGGGGTGATGGGCTCGGCCCAGGAGGGAGCGGGGGGCGAGCGCTCCTTCGGCCTCAACATCCGGCTGCCCTTCGAGCAGGAGGCGAATCCGTGGATCGCCTCCGACCCGAAGCTGATCTCGTTCAAGTACTTCTTCACCCGGAAGCTCTTCCTGGTGCGGGAGGCGCACGCGATGACGTTCCTGCCCGGCGGCTTCGGCACCGCCGACGAGGCCTTCGAGGCGCTCACCCTGATCCAGACCGGCAAGTCGCCGGTGCTGCCGCTGGTGATGCTCGACGAGCCGGGCGGTACCTACTGGAAGACGTTCGACACCTTCGTGCGTCGCGAGATGGTGGGGCGCGGATTGGTCGGGGCGAGCGATCCCGATCTCTACCGGATCACCGACGACGTGGAGGCGGCCGCGGCGGAGATCGAGTCGTTCTACCGGAACTACCACTCGCAGCGCTACGTGCGCGACTCGCTGGTGCTCCGGATGCGCCGCCCCCTGCCGGCCGAGACTCTCACCGAGCTGAACGCACGCTTCACCGACATCATGACCGGGCCCGCGGTGCAGGCGCCCGGGCCGGTGGCGGGCGAGGGGGAGGAGCTGCCGGAGCTGCCCCGGCTGGTGCTGCCCTTCAACCGCTCGGGCTTCTCGCGGCTGCGGAGCCTGATCGACGTGGTGAACGCGCCGGCCTGACCGGCTCCCGCCGTCTCCGACCTACTCCGGCTCCTCGCGCTCCTCGGTGGTCTGGCACGCGGTGCAGACCCACGTGCGGAGCAGGGTGACGCGCTTGGGATCGCGCCTCAGCGTCCACGGCATCAGCTTGCGGGCGCCGCAGCGCGGGCACACCTCGGTCGGCTGACCCGGCTGCACCTCGTGCGGGAGCCACGGGATCTTGGGCTTCATGCGCGAGATTATACGCCAGGATCGCCGGCCCGTACCGGTGGGCGCGGACCTACAGCCGGCGGACCCGCTGGACCATCGCCCAGATCAATCGGGCGTAGAAGCCGAGACAGATGCCGGTGAGGGCGATCGTGCCGACGACCACCTGGGAGGCATCCGCGGGCGACTTCAACAGATTTGGAGTCACCGGGATCGACGTGATGCACACGAGGATGTCGAGCACGGTGAAACCCAGCGCCGAGTAGAGCAGGAACAGGATCTGCCGCCGCGCCCGCATGGCCCGGTACGCGCGACGGCAGGCCGCCTGCTCCGCGGCGCCCCCCGCGGCGCCGGCTTCCAGCCGATGCAGGACACGCTCGACCCCCTTCCACCCGTTCCGCTCGAGCGCGCGCCACAGCTCCCGGAACGGATAGGCCTGCCACGCGGTCTCGAGGTGATCGGCGGCCTTGTCGATGATCTGGTCGATCTCGCCGAGCCGGTAGAGGACCACCGCGACCAGGATCGCGCCGCCCCCGGCCAGGGTCTGGGGGACCGTGCTGAAGGTGAAGTAGAGCGTGCTCTCGTTCATCCCGCGCGCGAGCAGAATACTACGCTAAGCTCACCCGGTGTCGGCCGCCTACCTGGTCCTCCTGGTCGCGAACCTCATCTTCTCCACCGGCTACGCGGTCACCCGCGTCGTGCTGAACGACGTGGGGCCGGCCACGCTCGGCCTGGCCCGCGTGCTGATCGGGGCGGTGCTACTGCTCGGCTGGGCCGCGTGGCAATCGAGCGCGAGCCCGCGGGTCCCCCCACGCATCCCGTGGACGCCCGGAGACCGGGTGCGGGTCGCCCTGATGGGTGTGGTGGGCTTCGCGCTCGCCTTCGCCTTCGGCAACTGGGGCCTCGCGCACTCGACCGCCAGCAACGCCGCGCTCCTCATCACCGTCGAGCCGACCACGCTGCTGGTGCTCTCCCCGCTGCTGCTGGGCGAGCGCCTGTCGCGGCGCGAGACGGCCGGCGCCGCCCTCACCCTACTCGGCGCCGTCGTCGTGGTGGTGAACGGGGTGCCCGGTCTCACCCGATCCCTGATGCCGCACTGGCGCGGCGACCTGGTGCTGATCCTCTCCGGGGTCGCGTACGCCGGGTACTCGCTCCTGGGCCGCGGGGTGCTGACCCGCCACCCGGTGTCGCTGGTCACCGCCCACTCGGTGGTCTGGGGCGCGGTGTCGATCGCGCCGCTGGCGCTCTACGAGTGGCACGCCGGGCCGCCGCCCGCGTGGACCGCCGGCGCGATCGCGGGCACCGTCTACCTGGGGGTGGTCATCACCGCGCTCGGCTACGGGGTCTGGAACTGGTGCCTCGAGCGGGTGGGCGCCGCGCGCGTGGCCGCGTTCGTCAACGTGCAGCCGCTGGCCGGCGCGCTGCTCGGGGTGTGGTGGCTGCGCGAGCCGCTGACCCCGTTCCTGGTGGTGGGGGGCGTGCTGATCGTGGCCGGGCTGCACCTGACGGTGAACGGGGCCCGAAGAGGGTAGAATACCGGCATGCGGCGGGTGCGGGTGGGGCTCAGCCAGGTGAACCCGACGGTGGGCGCCGTCGAGGCCAACGCGCGGCTGGTGATCGCCGGCATGGAGCGGGCGCGGGCCCTCGGCTGCGACATCGTGGCCTTCCCGGAGCTGGTGCTGACCGGATACCCGCCCGAGGACCTGCTCTTCAAGCCCGCCTTCATCGAGGCCAACCTGCGGGCGCTCGCCGAGGTGGCCCGGGCGAGCCGCGGTCTCACCGCCATCGTCGGCTACGTGGACAAGCGCGACGACATCTTCAACGCGGCGGCCATCCTCCACGACGGGGTCGTGGCCGGCACCTATCACAAGCAGTACCTGCCCAACTACGGCGTCTTCGACGAGAACCGCTACTTCCAGTCCGGCACCGAGTCGCCCGTGTTCACCATCGGCGACACCGTGATCGCGGCCAACATCTGCGAGGACATCTGGTACCCGACCGGGCCCACCACGCTGCAGGCCCTGGGCGGGGCGGAGCTGGTGGTGAGCATCAACGCCTCGCCGTATCACGCGGGCAAGGGACGGTTCCGCGAGAAGATGCTCGCGACCCGCGCCGCCGACGACCTCGTGTGCCTGGCCTTCGTCAACACGGTGGGCGGCCAGGACGAGCTGATCTTCGACGGCCAGTCGTTCATGTTCAACGAGAAGGGCGAGTGCGTGGCCCGGGGGAAGGCCTTCGAGGAGGACTTCGTGGTGGCCGACCTGGACCTCGACGAGGTCTTCCGGGCGCGCCTGCACGACTCGCGGCGGCGGAAGGAGAAGCTGCGCGCGACCGAGGCCCCGCCGCGGCGCGTGGCCCTGCCGCCTCTGCCCGCGCCCGAGCGGCCCCGGCTGCCCGCCCACGAGGTGGCGGTGCTCGAGCCGGTGGAGGAGATCTACCAGGCCCTCGTCCTCGGCGCGCGAGACTACGTCACCAAGAACGGGTTCCGCCACGTGGTGCTCGGCCTCTCGGGCGGCATCGACTCGTCCCTGGTGGCCGCCATCGCGTGCGACGCGCTGGGGCCGGCCAACGTCACCGGGGTCACCATGTCCTCGCAGTTCTCCTCCAAGGGCACGCGGGCGGACGCGGCGCGCCTGGCCCGGAACCTCGGCATCGAGTTCCTGCGCCTGCCCATCACCCCGGTGCTCAACGCCTACCGCCGCGCGCTGGCCCGGCCGTTCAAGGGGCTGAAGGAGGACGTGACCGAGGAGAATCTGCAGGCCCGCATCCGCGGCAACTACCTCATGGCGCTCTCGAACAAGTTCGGCTGGCTCGTGCTCACCACCGGCAACAAGAGCGAGATCGGGGTGGGCTACTCGACGCTCTACGGGGACATGGCGGGCGGCTTCGCGGTGATCAAGGACGTGCCGAAGACGCTGGTCTACCAGGTGTCCGAGCACGTCAACCGGCGCGCCGGCCGCGAGGTCATCCCGCGCTCGGTCTTCGAGCGGGCCCCGTCCGCGGAGCTGCGGCCCGACCAGACCGACCAGGACACGCTGCCCCCCTACGCGACCCTCGACGCGATCCTCGAGGCCTACGTGGAAGGCGACCAGGGCGTGGCCGACATCGTGGCGCGCGGCTTCGACGCCGCGACGGTCAAGCGGGTGATCGCGATGGTCGACCGCAACGAGTACAAGCGACGCCAGGGGCCGATCGGGATCAAGATCACCCCGCGCGCCTTCGGCAAGGACTGGCGCCTGCCGATCGTGAACCGCTTCCGCGAGTAGGCGCCTGCTCTCCTCCGTCGCCCTGTTCGTCCTGGCCGGCCTCGCCGAGATCGGGGGCGGCTACCTGATGTGGCTCTGGTGGCGCGAGGCCCGGCCGTGGCCGCTGGGCCTGGTCGGCGCCGCGGTTCTCGTTCTCTACGGGCTGATCCCGACGTACCAGGCGGCCCACTTCGGGCGGGTCTACGCGGCTTACGGCGGCGTGTTCGTGGTGCTGTCGCTGCTCTGGGGGTGGGCCGTCGACCGGATGAGCCCGGACCGCTACGACATCGCGGGCGTCTGCCTCTGCCTGGCTGGCGTCGCGGTCATGATGTACGCGCCGCGCCCTTCCTAGGATGGCGCCCGGCACCGCGGGAGGGCGCCTGGACCCCGCCGATCACCTGCGCCGGCCGTGGCGCGTGCACGCCCTGGCGGCTGCGGAGGGGCTCACGTTGCGTGACGTCTGGGAGGTGGCGATCCCACTGCCGGCCGGAGTGCCACTCGCGCGCTGGGTGGAGGCGTTGCGGACGGAGCCGCGCGGGTTGCCGTCCCGGACGCTCTTCGGCGTCCGCCGGGCCCTCGGGCGTCTCCTCGGCCTCGATCGCGGCAGCGCGGGCCTCGTGCACGTCTACCAGGAGTCGGACGAGGTCCTGTCCCGGCTCACCAACCGCACGGTGACCGCGTTCTTGCACGTCTCGCTGGTCGAGCGGTACCCGCGGCTCGCGGTGTACGTTCGCCCCAACGGCGCGCTCGGCCGCGGCTACATGGCCCTCATCGAGCCCTTCCGGCAGTGGGTCGTCTATCCGGCCCTGCTCGCGGCCGGCGCGCGGGCGGCGGCGCGGCTCGGCGGGCGCGGCTAGCGGGTCGGCAGGGCGTCGAGCGACTGCAGCGTCGCGAGCCGGCGGTAGATCCCGTCGCTCCGCGCCATCAGCTCGTCGTGGGTGCCCATCTCGGCGATGCGGCCGGCGTGGACCACCACCACCCGGTCGGCGTGCTTCACGGTGGCGAGGCGGTGGGCGATCACCAGCACGGTGCGGCCCCGCATCAGCTCGGAGAGCGCCTGCTGCACCAGGAACTCGCTCTCCGCGTCCAGATCCGACGTCGCCTCGTCGAGGATCAGGATGGGCGGGTCCTTCAGGAACGCGCGGGCGATGGCCAGACGCTGGGCCTGGCCGCCCGAGAGCTTGACCCCGCGCTCGCCGACCGACGTCGCGTAGCCCTCGGGGAGGGCGGCGATGAAGTCGTGGGCCTGGGCCTGGCGCGCGGCCCGCTCGATCGCGGCCGGCGTGGCCCCCGGCCGCCCGTAGGCGATGTTGTACTCGACCGAGTCGTGGAACAGGAAGGTGTCCTGGGTCACGATGCCGATCAGGCCCCGCAGCGAGCCCACGGTGACCGCTCGGAGGTCGTGACCGTCGAGGGTGATGCGGCCCGCGGTGACGTCGTGGAAGCGCGGGAGCAGCTCCATGAGCGTGGTCTTGCCCGCGCCCGACATGCCCACGAAGGCGACCAGCTCGCCCTTGCGGACCGACATCGAGACGTCGCGGAGGGCCCATTCCTCGGTCTCCGGATAGCGGAACCCGGCGCCCTCGAAGACGATGGAGCCCGCGAAGCCGGGAAGCGCGTGCGCGTCGGGCGCGTCCACGATCGCAGGCGGGGTGTCCAGGATCTCGAACACGCGCTCGACCGAGGCGATGGACTGCTGCACGGTGTTGACCATGCGGGAGAGCTGGCGGACCGGTCCGTAGAGCAGCACCACCGCCGCGGTGAACGAGAAGAACTCGCCGGGAGTGAGGGCGCCCGAGATCACGCGGTAGCCGCCGTACCAGAGCGCGCCCATGATCGCGAGCGCGCCCAGCACCTCCATCAGGGGCTCGGCCATCTCGTCGATCCGGCGGTCCTTCAGGGCGAGGCCGAGGAGGCGGTCGTTCACCGAGTTGAACCGCTCCTGCTCGAGCCCCTCGCGCCCGAAGGCCTTGACGATCTTGGTCCCGGTGAACGACTCCTGCAGCACGACGTTCAGCTCCGCGATCTTCTGCTGGGTTCGCCGGTTGATCTTGTAGAGCTTGCGGCCGATGGTGCGCACCGTGACGCCCACCAGGGGGAAGACCGCGATCGCGATGAGGGCGAGCACCCACTCGCGCAGGAACATGACGGTCAGCAGGGCCGCGATCGTCCCCACGTGGCGGACCGCCATCACCAGCACCGTCGAGGAGAGGCGGGCCAGCCGGTTGACGTCGGTCACCACCCGGGTCATCAGCTCCGCGGAATGGAGCGAGGCGAAGAACGCGAGCGGCATGGACTGGATGTGGGCGTACAGCTCGCGCCGGATGCGCGCGATGACCCGCTCGCCCACCGAGGCCATCAGGTAGGACTGCCCGAAGCGGCCCGCGCCCTTGAGCAGGTACGCGCCCAGGAGGGCGAGCGGGATGATCCGGAGCATGGTCTCGTCGCGCTTGAGGAAGATCTCGTCCATCGCGGGCTTCACGAGCCAGGCGATGAACGCCTCCGCGCCCGACACCAGCAGGGCCAGCACCCCGCCCAGGACCAGCACCGGCCAGTAGGGCCGGAGATAGGGCAGCAGGCGGGCGAGCAGCCCGTAGCGCGCGGTCACGCCGATCCTCGCGCGGTGAGCAGCCGACGATACAGCGCTTCGGTGCGCTGGACCTTCTGGGCCATCGAGAACTGCGCCTCCACCCGCTTGCGGCCGGCGCGGGCCATGGCCTTGGCCCGGGTCGGGTTCTCCAGCACGCGCAGGATGGCCTGGGCCAGCGCGTCCGGGTTGCGGGGCGGCACCAGCAGCCCGGTCTCGCCCTCGATGATCAGCTCCGGATGCCCCTCGATGTCGGTGCCGATCACCGGCGTCTCCACCGCGAGGGCCTCCCGCAGCGAGCCGGTCAGCCCGAGCCCGGCGTAGGAGGCGTCCACCACCAGGTCGCTGGCGGCGAGGATCTCCGGGATGTCCTCGCGATGGCCGAGGACCGAGACCGCGTCGCCGATGCCCCGCCGGAAGGCGCGATCGCGCAGGCTCGGGATGCGCGGCGGCGGCGCGCCCACGAAGAGCAGGCGCGCGTGCGGGGCGGCGTGGCAGACGCGGGCCATCGCCTCCAGCACGTCGTCGTTGCCGCGCCACGAGCGGATGCCCACCTGGGTGACGAGCGCCTGGTCGGGGGCGAGCCCCAGCTCGGCCCGGATGCGCCGGCCGTCCACCCCGGGATGGAAGCGCGCCAGATCGGTGCCGGAGTAGATGACGTCGATCTTGGCCGCCGGCACCCCGGAGGCCACCAGCCCGCGCTTGATCGATTCGCACACCGCCACGATCGCGGAGACCCGCGCGGTGGTGTAGCCGAGGCGCGTCCAGCGGTCCACCGGGAAGCTCACCCCGCGGTTCAGGATCATCACCGGGATCGTGGTGACGAGCCCGGCGAGGAGGGCCAGCGAGCGGGCGCGGCCCTTCTGGCAGTGCACGACCTCGACGTGATGCTCGCGGATCAGGCGGGCCAGGGTCCACGCGGAGCGCAGATCGAGGCTCCCGCGCATCGGCACCGCGGCGTAGCGCACCCGGGCCGCCGCGCAGGCGCGCTCCCACTGCGCGCTCGGCCGGGTGGCCACCACGACCTGATGGCCGCGCGCGGCGAGGCCCGCGGCCAGGTCGCGCAGCTGTATCGCCGCGCCGGTGAAGTAGTCGGCCTTGGGGTAGATCTGGAGAACGTTCACGAGCGGCCCACGCGCTTCCTCAGTGCCGGCCGGTCACCGGGTGCGGAAGAACTCCTTCACCGCGGCGATCACCAGGTCCACCTCGGCCGGGGTGTGGCCGGCCGAGATCGGCAGGGTCAGGATCTCGCCGACGAGGCGCTCGGTCACCGGCAGGGCCGGGGGGGCGAACGACTCGACCGCGGGCTGCTTGTGGCTCGGCACCGGGTAGTGGATGCCGGTGGCGATGCCGCGCTCCTTGAGGAACCGGGCGAGCGCGTCACGCTCGGGCGTGCGCACCACGTAGAGATGGTAGACGTGGCGGGCGCCCGGCGCCTCCACCGGCAGCCCCAGCGGTAGCCCGGCCAGGCCCGCGGCGTAACGCGAGGCCAGCGCGCGGCGGTGGTCGTTCATGGCCTCGAGCCGGCGCAGCAGCACGCGGCCGACCGCGGCCTGGATGTCGTTGAAGCGCAGGTTGAAGCCGACCTCGGCGTGCACGTCCTTGTTCAGGCGGCCGTGGTCGCGGAGCCGCCGGCAGCGCGCGGCCACGTCGTCGTCGTCGGTGACCAGCAGGCCGCCGTCGCCCATCACGGTGAGGTTCTTGGACGGGTAGAAGGAGAACACGCCCGCGCGCCCGAAGGTGCCGACCTTGCGGCCCTGCCAGGCGGCCCCGTGGGCCTGCGCGCAATCCTCGAGCAGCCACAGGCTGCGCTCCGCGCAGAGGCGGCGGATGCCGTCGAGGTCGGCGGGATGCCCGTAGAGGTGCACCGGGACGAATCCGACCGCGCGGGGCGAGACCTTCGCGGCCGCGTCCTCGAGATCGACGGTGTAGGACTCGTTCACGTCGACGAAGATCGGCCTCGCGCCGGCGAAGCAGATCGCCTCCACGGTGGGGAAGGCGGTGTGCGAGGGCACGAGCACCTCCTCGTCGGCCTTGACCCCGAACGCCCGGAGCCCCATCCAGATCGCGGCGGTGGCGCTGCTCGTGAGCACCGCGTGCTTGCAGCCCAGGTAGCGCGCGAACTCCTGCTCGAAGGCCTTGCACTCCGGCCCGAGGATGTACTGCCGCGAGTCGATGGCCACGAGCACTGCGGCCTTGATCTCGTCGTCGACCGGCGGGCGGGAGAGGGGGACGGACATCTACGGGAGCCTCCGGGTCAAGGGTGGAGCCGGGAGTACTTGCCGCGGAAGTACAGGAGCGGCTCGCGCCCCGCGTCCTCGCGGCAGTCGGCCGCCTCGACCTGGGCCACGAAGATCGTGTGGTCGCCGGCCGCGTGGGCCTGGACCACGGTGCACTCGATCGCGGCCAGGGCCTCGTCCAGGATCGGCAGCCCGAAGGCGCCCGGACGGTAGCCCAGGCCGACGAACTTCTCGTCGCCGCTGGCGGTCGGCGCGGTGGCGAACCGCCGCGAGACCGCTTCCTGGCCGGTGCACAGGATGTTCACCGCGAACTGGCCCGCGGACCTGATCGCGGGGTAGCTCTGCGCCTTCTGGGACACGCAGACCAGGATGAGCGGCGGGTGGAGCGACACCGACGTGAAGGAGCTGGCGGTGAGCCCGGTTGGGCGGCGGTCGGCGTCCCACGCGGTGATGATCGTCACCCCGGTGGCGAAATGACTCATCGCGCGGCGGAAGTCGTCGGCCCCGAGCACCTGACCGTTGTAGCAATTCCCGCTCGATTTTTCAAGTTCTCCAAGGGCTTGGACGGCACCAGTAGACTGGGGTCATGGACGACTTCACGGCCGCCCTGGTCGGGACGGCCGAGACGACCATCTTCGTGCGCCGGGGCGGGTCGGGACCGGCGGTTCTCCTGCTGCACGGCTTTCCGCAGACGCACCTGATGTGGCGGGATGTCGCGCCGCGACTGGCCCCCCGCTTCACGGTCGTCTGCGCCGACCTGCGCGGCTACGGGCGCAGCGGCTGCCCGGTCTCCACGCCGGACCACGCGCCGTACGCGAAGCGCGCCATGGCGGCCGACCTGGTGGCGGTCTATGGAGCGGCTAGGATTCGCGCGCTTCTCGGTGGCGGGGCACGATCGGGGCGGCCGCGTGGCCTACCGCATGGCGATCGACCATCCCGACCGCGTCGATCGCCTGGCCGTGCTGGACGTCCTGCCGACGGAGACGGTGTGGGAGCGCGCCGCCGCCCGATTCGCCCTCGGCTTCTGGCCCTGGTCGCTGCTCGCGCTCTGGCGGGCGTGGGGGGACGACGTCCGGGGTCGCGCGGTCCGCGCCGGCCACTTCTTCCTGGAGGAAGCGCCCGAGCAGACCGCCGAAGCCCTCAGCTCCTTCTTCGGCGGCGCCTGAGGCGCCATCGCTCGGGCCGGATGGTGGCGTCCCGAGGAGCCGCCGAGTATACTGCGCCCACACCATGGCCACGCCTACCGCTCCGACCGAGCACACCGTTCTCGACGCGCTCCGCGCCGTCCGCGATCCCGATCAGGGCCAGGACATCGTCTCGCTGGGCCTGGTGAAGGAGATTCGCATCCAAGACGCGGAAGTGTCCTTCACGCTGGCGTTCGTCGGGCAGGCGCCCGCGACCAAGGCAGCGCTTCACAGCAGCGCCTCCAAGGCGGTCTCGCAGCTGCCGGGGGTCAGCCGGGTGAGCGTGAAGATGGGCTCGGCGGGCGCGGCGCGGCCCCAGGCGGGCGCGCCACCGGCTCACGCTCACGGCCACGGCCAGGGAGCGCCGCAGGCCCAGGCCGCCGAGTTCATCCCGGAGGTCAAGCACACCATCGCGGTCTCCTCCGGCAAGGGCGGCGTCGGCAAGTCCACGGTGGCGGTGAACCTGGCGCTGGCGCTCAAGCAGTCGGGGGCCCAGGTCGGCCTGGTGGACGTGGACGTCTACGGACCCGACGTGCCGCTGATGATGGGCGCCAAGGGGCGCCCGGGGATGTTCGACAACAAGATCATCCCGGTCGAGGCCCACGGCATCAAGATCATGTCGATCGGGCTGCTGGTGGCCGAGCGCGAGGCCCTGGTCTGGCGCGGGCCGATGATCCACTCCGCGGTGCAGCAATTCCTTCGCGACGTCAACTGGGGGCCGCTCGACTACCTTGTCTTCGACATGCCACCCGGCACCGGCGACGCGCAGCTCTCGCTCTCGCAGGTGGTGCCGCTCTCCGGGGTGGTCATGGTGACGACCCCCCAGGAGGTGGCGCTCCTCGACGTGCGCAAGGCGCTCGGCATGTTCCGCAAGCTGAACGTGCCGATCCTCGGCATCGTCGAGAACATGAGCTACTTCGTCGCCCCCGACACCGGCCGGCGGTATGGCATCTTCGGCGAGGGCGGCGGCCTGCGGGTGGCCGAGGAGTTCGGGGTCCCCCTGCTGGGCCAGATCCCGCTCGAGATGGACACCCGCGCGGGCGGCGACGCGGGCGTGCCGATCACGGTCGGCCAGCCCGACTCGGCGCAGGCGCAGGCGTTCCGCACCATCGCGGCCGCCGCCGTCGCGCGCGTGGAGGCGGTGGCCGGACTCAAGCTTCCCGATCTGCGCTGATCCGGGTGGCGGCTCAGATCTCGCTGCCGATCTTCCCCCTGCCGGACCTCACCTTCTTCCCGCACACGATGCTGCCGCTCCACATCTTCGAGGCGCGCTACCGCGCGATGATCACCGACTGCCTCTCGCGGGACCGGCGGCTCGCGGTGGTGGGGCTGCGGCCGGGCTACGAGGCTTCCTACGAGGGGCGGCCGGCGGTCTACGACGTCATGGGGGTGGGGCACATCGTGCAGTGGGAGCGAATGGCCACCGGCCGGTTCAACCTCCTCCTGCAGGGCGAGTGTCGCGCGCGGATCGACCGCGAGCTGCCCGCGGACACGCTCTACCGCATGGTCGCGGCCACCCCGCTCGAGGACACCGGGGTCGACGCCCCCGCGGTCGCGGCGCTGGCGAGCCGGGTCAGGAGCCGAGCCGCCCAGATCCTCGCCACCGTGGGCCGCTCGGGGGTGGAGCTGCAGGCGAGCCTGGACGCGCTGACCGAGCCCGGGCGGCTCTGCGATCTGATCGCCTCCACGCTGGTACCCAGCTCCTCTACGCGGCAGGCCCTTCTGGAGGATCTGCACGTGGAGCGCCGGCTGGAGCGCCTCGCCGCCGCGCTCGACGACCTGCGGAGCCATCTCACCGGCGAGGGCGGGCGCGCGTGAGACGCGCCCTCGTCCTGGTCGCGCTGCTGGCCGGCCTCCTCGCCCCGTCCGCCGACGGGGCGACGCGGTGGGGCTGGCTCGGGGTGCGCATCCGGGATCTCTCCGAGCAGGAGATGGAGGACATCTCCCGGCGCTTCGGCCTGCGCGAGGGCTTCGGCGCGGTGATCGTGGAGGTCATCAAGGAGACCCCCGCCGCGGCCGCCGGCCTGCGCAACGGTGACCTCGTGGTGGCGTTCCGTGACCGGCCGGTGGTCGACACCCGGAGCCTGCAGCGGGCGATCGGCTCGACGTCGGTGGGCGAGACGGTGCGGCTCACCGTCCTGCGTCCCGAGGAGGGCCGGCGGCCGGTGCAGGTGAAGGTGGGCGCGATGCCGGACGCGATGGCGGCCGACCGGGTGGCCGCCGAGTACGGCTTCCTCGTCCGCGATCCGGAGGGCCAGCCCGAGCTGGGCGGGGCCCGCCCGAGCGCGGTGCCGTCGGTGGCCGCGGTCCTCCCGCGCAGCCCGGCCGAGCGGGCCGGCCTCCAGGTGGGCGACGTGCTCACCGAGGTCGCGGGTCGACCGGTGGTCAGCCTGGACGCAGTCCGCGAGGCCCTGCTCGCGGCCGGCGCCGAGGGGCCGCTCCCGCTGATCCTCCGCCGGGACCAGGAGCGGATCGCGGTGACGCTCGAGCCCACGGCCGCTCGCTGACGCGGCGGCTCCATGGACCCCACGGAGCTCTGGCGGCTGTCGGCGACCGAGGCGGCCGGGCTGATCCGGGCGGGGACGATCGAGTCGGGCGAGCTGGTCGCGGCCTGCCTCGAGCGGGTGGCCCGCGTGGAGCCCGACGTGCTGGCGTGGACCTTCCTCGACCCGGATCACGCCCTGACGCAGGCCCGCGCGGCCGACGAGTGGCGGCGATCCGGGCGGCCGCTCGGCGCGCTGCACGGGGTGCCGGTCGCGCTCAAGGACATCATCGACACCGCGGACATGCCCACCGAGAACGGGTCGGTGCTGCACGCGGGGCGGACGCCGTCCCGCGACGCGGCGGTGACGGAGCGCCTGCGGGTCGCCGGCGCGGTCATCATGGGCAAGACGGTCACCACCGAGTTCGCCACCCGGACGCCCGGCAAGACGCGCAACCCGCACCATCCGGGCCACACGCCGGGCGGCTCCTCGAGCGGCTCCGCCGCGGCGGTGGCCGCGGGCATGGTGCCGCTCGCCCTCGGCAGCCAGACCGGCGGGTCCATCATCCGGCCCGGGTCCTATTGCGGGGTCTTCGCGCTGAAGCCCACCTTCGGGCTGATCTCGCGCCACGGCATGTTCCGCCTCTCGCGGAGCCTCGACCACGTGGGATTGTTCGCGCGGGGCGTCGACGACCTCGCGCTGCTGCTCGAGGAGCTGGCCGGCTTCGACGAGCGGGATCCCGACACGCAGCCGCGCGCACGGGCGCTCTACCGCGACGCCGCACTCGAGCCGCCGCCCCGCGCCCCGCGCTTCGGCTTCTTCCGGAGCGGACGCTGGAGCCGGGTGGCCGAGGACGCCCAGGCCGCCTTCCAGGGCCTGGTGGAGCGCCTCGGCACCCAGGTCGAGGACGTGGAGCTGGCGGTGGGAGCGGACGAGCTGGCCGAGCGCCACCGCGTGGTGATGGACGCCGAGGTCGCCCTCAATCTGGAGCGTGAGTGGGAGACCGGGCGCGACCGCCTGTCGCCCTCGCTGCGCGCGCGCATCGAGAGCGGCCGGGCCGGCCGCGCCTTCGAGTACCTCGCGGCGCGCGCGGCGCTGCCCGCGCTTCACGCGACCGTCGCCGACCTGTTCGAGCGGCGTTGCGACGCGATCCTGACTCCCGCCGCGGAGGGCACCGCCCCCGCCGGGCTCGAGTCGACCGGCGAGCCGACCTTCTGCACGCTCTGGACCCTGCTGGGGCTGCCCGCGGTGAGCGTGCCGCTGTTGCAGGGGGCCAACGGCCTGCCGATCGGGGTGCAGCTGGTCGGTCCCCGGCACGGGGACGCCCGGCTGCTCCGTACCGCGCGGTGGCTGGCGGAGTGGGGCGGTATACTGGGCCGGCCATGATCGTGCTCGGGATCACCGAGACCCACTGCGCGACCGCGGCGGTGCTGCGCGACGGCCGCATCGTGGGGTGCGCCTCCGAGGAGCGGTTCAGCCGCCTCAAGAACGACGCGGGCTACCCGCGCCGGGCCATCGACGCGCTGCTGCGGGAGCTCGACATCCGGCCCGACCAGATCGACCTGGTGGCTTTGGCCGGCGCGCGCGCGGCCTCGCGCGACTGGCTCAACCGGGTGCTGCACGACGAGGCCTACGCCCGGGAGTACTATGGCGTCGCGTGGCCATCGCGGCGTCGGACCTTCGAGAAGAAGGTCCGGAAGTGGGGGGCGAAGTTCGGGCTCATCGACGCCTCGCGCGGCAAGTTCGGCATCTCGCAGCGGGAGCGGCTCGGCGCGGTCACCGAGCATCTCGGACTCGGCGCCGACCGCATCGCGTGCCTCGATCACCACACCTGTCACGCGGCCGCCGCCTACTGGGGCTCGGGCTTCTCGGGCCGCCCGGCCCTCGTCCTCACCAACGACAACTCGGGCGACGGCCTCTGCGCGACCGCGTCCACCGGGTCCGGCCTGGCCCTCGAGCGGCACGAGGCCACCCCGAGCGCGCCCGGCTCGCTGGGCGCCTTCTACTCGTTCGCCACGCTGGCCCTCGGCATGAAGTTCGGCGAGCACGAGTACAAGGTGATGGGCATGGCGCCCTACGCTCCCGACCGGTACGCCCGGCGCGCGGAGGAGGCGCTGCGGGCGGTCTTCGACCTGGAGGAGGGGCGGCCCGCGCGCTTCCGGTGGCGCGCGCCGGGGGAGCGTTACCAGCTCCTGCTGCGCGCGATGCTCGGCCTGCGCTTCGACTGGGTCGCGGGCGGGGCCCAGCGCCTCGTGGAGGACGTGCTGCTGCGGTGGACGCGGCTCATGCACGAGCGCTACGGCGGGGGTCGGCTCGCGCTGGGGGGCGGCGTCTTCATGAACGTGAAGGCCAACATGCTCATCGGCCAGGAAGAGTGGGTCGAGGAGCTGTTCGCGTTCCCCTCGTGCGGCGACGAGTCCAACGCGGTGGGGGCGGCCTATCTCGGTTATCTGCAGGAGTGCACGCGCCGCGGGGTGCCCGCGTCACCCCAGGCCTTCGGCCCCGCCTACCTGGGCCCGTCGGTGACCGACGAGGAGGCCGAGCGGGTCATCCGCGAGCGCGGTCTCGAGGGACAGTACAAGGTCGCCTACCACGACCGCATCGAGGAGCGGATCGCCGAGCTCCTGGTCTCGGACGGGGTCGTGGCCCGCTGTGCCGGCCGCATGGAGTTCGGCGCCCGTGCCCTCGGCAACCGCTCGATCCTGGCCAACCCGTCGGATCATCGGGTCGTCGGCCTGATCAACCGGATGATCAAGAACCGCGATTTCTGGATGCCGTTCGCGCCCACGGTGCTGGCGGAGCGGGCGGGGGACTACCTGGTCAACCCCAAGGGCCTGGCCTCGCCCTACATGATGCTGGCGATGCCCACGCGGCCGGAGGCGCGGGACGCGCTCGCGGCGGCTCTCCATCCCCAGGACGCGACGGCGCGGCCGCAGATCCTCGAGCGGGAGTGGAACCCGGAGTACCACGCGGTCATCCGCGAGTTCGAGCGGCGGACGGGCGTGGGCGCGGTGCTCAACACCTCCTTCAACCTCCACGGCGAGCCCATCGTGGGGAGCGTGGCCGACGCGGTCGACACGTTCGAGCGCTCCGGCCTGCCGCACCTGGCGGTCGGGCACTGGCTCCTCTCGAAGAAGTAATGCCGGCCCGCGCGCCGGGTGAGGCGGGCGGCGCCACGGCCCTCCCCACGGTCGAGGCGCCCTGCTTTCTCTGCGGCGCCACCGAGGCGCGGCGGCTCTGGGTCACTCCCGATCGCGCCTTCGGGGTGCCGGGCGTGTACGCGGTGGCGCGCTGCCGCCGCTGCGGCTTCCTCTACCAGCGGCCGCGGGTGCGGGACGAGCACCTGGCCGACTGCTACCCCGACCACTACCCGCGCCACCAGGAGCCGTCGCCGCGGATCCCGTTCAAGGGCGGATCGGCGCGCGTGCGCGCGGTCCGCTGGGCGCTCGCCTCGGCGCTCGGGTACACGGTCTGGCGGGCGGCCGGGGCCGGGCTCCTCACCCGGCTGCGCGCGCGGCTGCTGCTGCGCCGCCTGCGCTGGGACTGCCCGCCGTGGCGCGGGCGCGGGCGCTATCTCGACGTGGGGTGCGGCTCGGGCGGGGCGCTCGGGGTCGCCGCCGCGCTCGGCTGGCAGGTGGCCGGGGTCGAGGTGGACGCGGCGGCGGCCGCGAAGGCGCGCCGCTTCACGCCGCGGGTGCACACCGGCGATCTGCAGGCGGCGCCGTTCGGCCCGGGCGAGTTCGACGTGATCACCGCGCTCCACGTCCTCGAGCACGTTCCCGATCCGGTGGGCGCGGTGCGGCGGATGCTCGGCTGGCTCGCGCCGGACGGCCTGCTCGTGATCGAGGTGCCGAACGCGGGCGGGCTCGGCGCCCGGATCTTCGGTCGCGCCTGGTCGGGCCTCGAGCTGCCGCGCCACCTGTCGCACTTCACGCCGGCCACCCTCGGGCGCGCGGCCGAGCAGGCGGGCGGCCGGGTGGTCTGGTGCTGGCACCAGGCGAAGCCGCGCTACTACCTCTGGAGCCTCGGCTTCTGGCTGGGCGACCGCGGCGCCCCCGGGCTCGCGCGTGTGACGGAATGGCGGCCGGTGTACGGCGTGCTCAAGCTGCTGCTCGAGCTGACCCTGCCGCTGGCGCGCTGGGCGCGGCGGGGCGAGGTGATCCGGGTCGGAATCGAGCGCGCCTAGCGGAGGCGGCGGGCGATCCCGGGGTAGTCGCGCACGAGGCCCGCCTGGTCCACCGACAGCTCCGCGGTGAAGTCGCTGTCGAGGCTGCGGAAGCGCCATCGCGCGCCGTCGGGCTGCCGCTCGAGCAGCGTGTACTCCTGATCGGCGGGGCGGACGGTGAGCTCCGGTAGCGTCACATAGGCGACCGCGAGGGCCACCGGCGCGCCCAGGGCGGGCGCGGGTAGCCGCCGGATCGGCAGCGTGTTGGTGAAGGGCGACGGGTACACGTCGATGTCGAGGCAGCCGTCGAGCGGTCGGGCGGCGCCGGTGACCGCGTCGATCCAGTGGCCGAGCCCATCCGCGTAGAGGTCGAGGGCCCGCGCCGAGTCGTCGAGCAGCTCGATCCGCGCGTGGCGCAGCCGCCAGCCGGTGTCGGCCTCGATCGCGAAGCGAGCCCGGAATGGCCGGCCGTCGTCGTCGACCGCGATGATCACACTGTCGGCCTGCGCGCCGCTTCCGTCGACCCGCAGTCGGAGATGCTCGAGGCCCGGCCCCTCCCAGGCGGCCCAGAGCGCGTCGGTCGTCGCCATCAGTAACCGCGGCGGCGGTCGACCGCGTGGCGCAGGGGCCGGCCGGCGAGATAGCGGCGGAGGTTGTCGGCGAAGATCGGGGCGATCTCGCGCGGGGTGCTGGGCCCCGAGATGTGCGGGGTGATCACCACGTTCTCGAGGGTCCACAGCGGGTGCTCGGGGGGCAGGGGCTCGGTGTCGAAGACGTCGAGGATCGCACCGCCGATGCGCCGCGCCCGCAGGGCGTCGATCAGGGCCGCCTCGTCCACGATCGGCCCCCGCGCGACGTTGATCAGCCACGCCGAGGGCTTCATGGCCGCGAGCGCGGGAGGCCCGAGCAGGCCCCGGGTGGCCGCGCTCAGCGGCAGGGTCAGCACGACGAAGTCGGCGAGGCGGAGCGCGGCCGGGAGCGCGCGCGGGCGGTACACGCGCTCCACGCCCGGGACGGCGCGAGCGGTCCGCGAGACGCCGAGCACGCGCAGGCCCAGGGCCCGCCCGGTGCGCGCGATGCGCGCGCCGATGTCGCCCAGGCCAATCACGCACAGGGTGTGCCCCCGCAGCGGGATGGGGTCGACCGGCGCCCAGCGCTGCGCGCGCTGATCGGCCCGGAAGCGGTCCATGCGCTGGGTGACCCAGAGGCACCAGCCGAGCGCGTACTCGGCCATCCACGGACCGAAGATGCCGGCGACTCGCGTGATCGCCACGCGGGGAGAGACCTCCGGCACCAGGAGCTGCTCGACGCCGGCGCCCATGCACTGGATCCATCGCAGGCGCGTCGCGGCGGCCAGGAGGGCGCGCGGAGGCCGCCAGCAGTAGAGGATCTCGGACTCCGGCGCGGCGGCGACCGCGGCCTCGGGTGTCACGGCCGCGGTGACCGACCACTCCCGCGAGGGGAGCCGGATCAGGTCCGCGTAGGCGCGGGTGTCCGCCGGCTCCGGGTGGTACACGAGGATGCGGCGGGTCACGCGCCGATCTTGGAGAGGATCTGGTCCTCGAAGGAGAAGTCGACCGGGCGCTCGGCCAGGCCCTGGGCGCGATACCACTGCCAGGTCTGCACGAGCCCGCCGTGCAGGGTGTAGCGGGGGCGGAGGCCCAGGTCCGCGCGGAGCTTGGTGGTGGTGTGAACCGCGTGGCAGTCGTAGACGAGGTTCTGGCCGAAGACCGGGCCCGGCTTGGCGAAGCTCTTGAGCAGTGCGGCGTCGAAGTGGCGGAAGGTCACCGGGCGGCCCATCGCCTCCGCGACCAGCTCGACGAAGCCGATCTGGCTGACCACGTCCTCACCCATGACGTTGTAGGCCTGGCCGTAGGCGCGCTCGTTACCGAGCAGCGCCGCCATCACCTCGGCGAGGTCCTCGACGTGGCCGAACTGGCGCAGCCAGCCGCCGTGGCCGGGCACCAGCACCGGGCGGCCGCGCTGGATGCGGTCCATGAAGAAGGTTTCGTTGTTGCGGGTGTTCAGCGGCCCCATCACGTGGGTCGGCCGCACGATGGTCACCGGTAGGCCGGCCCGGCGGTGCCGCTCGAGCAGCACGTCCTCGCCGCCGATCTTGTGCCGCGCGTAGTCGCCCCAGTAGAGCCCGCGCGGGGTCTCCTCGGAGTAGGGGATCGGCAGGGCGTGGTCGTAGACCCGGCAGGTCGAGACGAAAATCACGTGCGGCGCGCCCGCGAGCGCGTCGACCAGCGCGGCCACGTCCTCGCCCAGGGTGGGCGCGTAGGTGACGTCGTAGACCGCGTCGAAGCGGAGGCCGGCCAGGCGCTCGCGCAGGCCCGCGTGGTCCTTGCGGTCGCCCGCGATGAGGGTGACCCCGGCGGGCAGGCGGTCGGGCTGCCGGCCGCGGTTGAAGACGGAGACGTCGTGGCCGCCCGCCTGCAGCGCCCGCAGCAGGTGCAGGCTGATGAACTCGGTCCCGCCCATCACGAGGACGCGCATGGCCGCGGTGATTCTATCAGAGCCAGCCGGAGCGCTTGAAGCGGTAGTAGAGGATCCCGCACAGGGAGACGGTGACGGTCATGACCACCGGGTAGCCCCATCGCCAGCGCAGCTCGGGCATGACCTCGAAGTTCATGCCGTAGATGCCGGCGATCATGGTGGGGATCGCGAAGATGGCGGCCCACCCGGTGATCCGCTTGGTGGCCTCGTTCTGGGCGATGGTGGTGAGCGAGAGGTTGGCCTCGAGCGCGGTGCCGAGCAGCTCGCGCAGCCCGTCCACCTTCTCGCTTCGGCGGATCGCGTGGTCGTAGACGTCCCGGAAGTAGGGCCGCGCGTCGTCCGGAATCAGGCCGAACTCGGCCTGCACCTCCTTGAGCAGGGGCTCGTCGGGCTCGTAGAGGCCGATCCAGACGAAGCGGTCGTCCTGGGTCAGGACCTCGCTGATGTCCTCGATCGCCACGTCGGCCACCCGGCAGCCGCCCGCGTAGGCGGCGCAGGCCACCAGCGGCCCCCGACTCGATGCGGACATCAGCCGACCGTCACCGCCACGCACGTCGTGGTGCGCGTCACCCCGTCGATGATCCCGATGGAGTCGGTGACGAGGCTGCCGATGGCGTCGAGGGTCTGGCCGTCCACGATCGCGATGAAGTCGTACGGCCCGGTGACGGCGTCCATGGCCGCCACCGTCGCGCGGGCGCTCTTGATCTTGGCGAGCGCCTTCTTGACGTTCTTGGTCTTGCCGGCCGCGGTCTCGATCAGCACGTAGGCTTTCATCGTCGGCTCCTTTGTCAGCGGAAGATCCACCACGCGGCCAGGAGGGCGCCCGCGGCCGCGACGGCTCCCGCCACCCGGCGGAAGTTCGTGCGAAAGAACGGGATGACGAAGAAGGGCGAGCGGCGCTCGGCCGGTCGGATCCGGCCGTCGAGCAGGCCGTCGACCACGGTCATGGCCTCCGCGAGGAGCGCGTCGGTGGTCGCCCGCGCGAACGCGGGATCGGCCATCGCCGGGTGCCCCACGTAGCCCGGCCCGCCGTGGCGCAGGGGATAGTTCGGCACGAGACGCTCGCGGAGCGAGTAGCGGGCGGCCGGCAGCGTGCGGTAGCCGTCATCGACCAGGTCGGGCCGCAGCGCCAGCATGAGCGAAGTCTCCCACCAGCCACCGTGGGCGTCCTCGGAAAACGCCTCGCGCTCGGTCGGCGAGAGGGGCCGGCCGAGGCCGGCCTCGATCTGGGGCAGCAGGCGACCGCGCAGGAACTCCCAGGCGAGGTGGCCGGTGAACGAGGCCATGGTGACGCGGTGCCGGCGCGAGACGATCGCGGCCGCTTCCTCGAGCGCCACCAGGTGACCCGGCCCGCCGTGGCCATTCGAGACCAGGATGTGGCGGAAGCCGGCGCGCGCGAGTGCGCGCCCGTAGTCCACGACCACGTCCCGGACCACCCGCTGCCGGACCTGGACGGTGCCGATCGTGTCGAACGTGAAGGAGCCGACGTGGAGGGTGGGCGCCAGCACCACCACCCAGCCGGGGCGGCTCGCGACCACGCGCTCGGCGATGGCTTCCGAGAAATAGCGGGCGGTGAACGCGTCGACCCCGAGGGGCAGGTGCGGGCCGTGGGTCTCGAGCGGGCTCACCGAGAGGATCACCACGGTGCGATCGCGGTCGAGCGCGTCGAGCCCCGGCGTGGACAGCTCCTCCAGCCGATGGACGGTCAAAAGCTGCTGCCTCGCGTCGCCCGCAGGTAGTCGTCCTTGGCGTGCTCGAGCTCGGCCACCAGCGCCTGCCGCTCGGCCAGCAGCCGGGCCGCGAAGTGGCGGTGGGTGAGCGAGAGCCAGCCGAACCGGAGCTGGCCCTGCAGCCGGCCCACGCCGCCCAGGTAGCGGTAGGCGAGCAGGCCGCTCACCGGCAGCGAGGCTGCGAATCCGAGCGCCCAGCCGAGCCCGACGAGCCGCCAGACGATCCAGGTCTCGAGCGCCCAGAAGAGCGGGAAGGCCACGATGCTGGCGAGGAGGCGCGTCGTCGCGTAGTCCGTCTCCTTGCGCGCGGTGCGGTGAGCGATCAGGCGCGGGAGCAGGTACGGCAGGCCGTTGACGACGCAGCCGTAGGCGAAGAACGGGAGCCCGACCGCGGCTTCCCAGGAGCGACGCAGCCGGGTGCGCCGGGCGGTGCGCTCGCCGCGGGCGCGCACCGCCTGGTCGCGCACCCGGTAGGCGGAGAGCAGGCCGCGATAGCGCTGCACGCCCGCCCAGAGCCGCTCCACCCGCTCGGGGTCACGCTCCTCGAAGTGGGCGACCGCGTCGGCGATGGCCTGGGAGAGGCGCAGCGGATCGATCTGCCGCCCGCCCAGCCCGCGCTCCTCCTGCAGCTCCCGGATCAGGTCGCCGCGGTAGATCTGCTCGAGGGCGCGGATGAGCTCCTGGCGCTCGGGGCGGGCCACCTGGACAATCTCCGCCTCCATGCCCGACTGGATCGCGGTGGTCAGGGCCTCCACCGCGCGGGCCGGATCCTCGCGGTGCACCGCCGCGTACGGGGCCACCGGGATCGGATCGCCGAAGGAGACCCGCACCCGGCTCCGGAACGACTTGCGGGCGTCGAAGCTCAGTCCGACCGGAATCACGCTGAGGGGGCCGCCACGGGCTGCGGCCTGGTAGTCCAGCGCGATGCGGGAGGCGCCGGTCTTGATCCGCTGCACGCGGCTCTCGGAGTGGGTCGTCCCCTCCGGGTAGATGCCGACGAGCCGCCCGGCCTCGAGCGCGCGGAAGCAGGCCGCGAAGGCGTCGGCGTTCTTGTCCATCTTGGTGGGATCGTCCTGCTTGCGATAGACCGGGATGGCGCCGCAGGTCACCAGGAATCGGGCCACCAGCGGGTTGCGGAAGAGCGCGGCGGTGGCCAGGTAGTGGACTTTCCGGGGAAGGACTCCGCCGACCAGGAGCGAGTCGATCAGGTTGTTCGGGTGGTTGATGCACAGGAGCACGGGGCCGCCGGCGGGCACCCGGTCCGCATGGATCACCGAGACGTCCTTGAAGAAGAACCAGAGCCAGAATCGGCTAACCATCCGGACGCACGAATAGAAACGATCCATGCGCTCGGGGGGCTGGGCGGCGGGCACCTGGATGCTCACTGGCCGAGGAACCGCTTGAGCGTGCCCGCGAAGAGGGTCGGGCTCTCGACGGGCCGGCGGCCGGTGAAGTCGACCCGGGTCCCTCGCTCGGTCGCGTGATCTCCCGGATCGAACCGGGCCACCAGGGTGACCGCCTGGGCGTTCGCCCGCAGCGCCAGGGTCTCGCCCGCGCTCTCGTCGCCCAGCCGGGCGATGATCACGTAGAAGCCGTCGGCGTCGGTCTCGCCCTGGTAGGAGAAGCCGGTCTTCTCCCGCGAGAGCTCGACCCGGATGCCCGGGCGACCCCGGCCGCCCGGGTCGGTCACGTAGCCGAGCACGGTGTAGCGGAACGCGACCGCGTGCTCGGCGTGGGCCGGCCGGACGGTCGCGGGCAGTGGAGAGGTCAAGGCCACGACCCCGGCCAGCAGCAGCGCCCGGACCCCGGCCCGGCGGCCCGTCACCGGGGTGCTAGACCGTGATGTCGGTGGAGCGGATGCGCTTCACCCCGGCCTTGGTCATCTGCTCCCACGCCTTGCCGAGCGAGCCGTTGGTGTCGATGCCGCGGCAGGCGTCCTCGATCACGGAGGCGCCGAGACCCACCTTGCGGGCGTCGAGCGCGGACCAGCACACGCAGAAGTCGGTGGCGAGCCCGACCAGGTAGACCTGGCGGAAGCCGCGGTCCTTCACGTAGCCGGAGAGCCCGGTGGTGGTCTTGCCGTCGGCCTCGAAGAAGGCGGAGTAGGAATCCATCTGCTTGCGATAGCCCTTGCGGATGATCAGCTCGCCGTGCGGGATCTTGAGGTCCTTGTGGAGGTCGGCCCCCGGCGTGCCCTGCACGCAATGATCCGGCCACAGCACCTGGGTCCCGTAGGCGAGCTGGGTGGTCTCGAAGGGCTTCTTGCCCGGGTGCGAGGAGGCGAAGGAGATGTGACCGGGGGTGTGCCAGTCCTGGGTCAGGATCACGTGCTCGAAGCCGGCCGCGAGCTGGTTCACGAGCGGAACGATCGCGTCGCCTTCCTTGACCGCCAGCGCCCCGCCCGGGATGAAGTCGTTCTGCACGTCCACGACCAGGAGCACGTCGCGGGGCCCCGGCTTGATTTTGGTGCCCTTGGGCGACGCCTGCTGCGCGCCCTGGGCGTGCGCCCGTGTCACCCCGGCGGCCGCCGTCGCGGCCAGCGCGCCCGCCATCGTGCTCTTGAGGAACTCCCGGCGATCCGTGACCATGACGATCTCCTCCTTCGGCCCCACGAGTGGACGGCTCGCCGAGAGTATAGTCCCCCCCGAGCGATGGAGGCCAGAGGCTGCCCTAGGGCTTCACCGGCTCGATCACCACCGCGGTGCCATAGGCGAGGACCTCGGTCACCCCGGCCGCCACGTCGTTGGCGTCGTAGCGCATCGCCACCACCGCGTTGGCTCCCATCTGGGAGGCGTGCTCCAGCATCAGCTCGAACGCCTCCTGGCGCGCCCGCTCGCAGAGCTCGGTGTAGAGCGTGATGTTGCCGCCGAAGAGGGTCTGGATCGTGGCCCCCAGGTTGACGATGAGGTTGCGGGAGCGAACCGTGATGCCCCGGACCACACCGCGATGGCCCACGATGCGGTGCCCCTCGAACTCGAGTCCGGTCGTCACCCACTGCGGATGCACCGGCATCGCTCAGCCCACCACCGCGATGGCTTCGATCTCGATCAGGCACTCGTCGTCGTAGAGGCCCTTGACCTCCACCAGGGTCATGGCCGGGTAGTGGCGCCCGAAGTAATCGCGGTAGACCGCGCCGATGTCCCGGGCACGCGTCTTGTACTCGCTCTTGGACAGCACGTAGATCGTCATCTTGACGATGTCGTTCATCTGCCCCGCGCGGGAGACCAGCACCGCCTTGAGGTTCTCGCACACCTGGCGGAACTGGGCCACCAGGTCGCCCGCGCCGACGACGTGGCCCCCCTTGTCGACCGCGACCTGGCCCGCGATGTAGACCGTCTTGCCGCCCTGGGTCTCCCAGCCGTGGGAATAGCCGGCGGGCTTGACGAGGGTCGGCGGGTTGATCGCCTGCGTGAGCTTGGGCATGGGTTCCTCCCTGGAGTGAGAGTTAGCCGAACGGGTCCCAGGTCGTGACCTTCTCGGGCGCGACCCGGTAGATCCGGCGCACCTCGCCGGGAAATCGATAGCTGTCGGGATAGCGCTCGCGGCCGAGGTAGCGGCGGGCGAGCCGGTCCAGGTGAAGGTCGGCTCCGGTCTCGGTGATCTCGACCACGCGGCCCCGCACCGCGACGTAGCGGTTCGGGTTGTCCGGGTCGGCGATCTCGAGCGCTACCTCCGGCCGCTCGGCCATGTTGAGGTCCTTGCGCCGCCCCGCGGCCGAGTTGATCAGCACGTGCCGGCCATCGTAGTCGACCCACACCGGGGTCACCTGGGGCGTGCCGTCCGGCATGAGGGTGGAGAGATGCCCGATCGCGGGCTTCTCGAAGAGATCCAGGAACTCGGCGGGGATGGGCCCGCCCCCTGGCCGGCCGCGCCGCCAGGCATCGTGGCGGGCCGCGAACACCGGATCCATGCGCTTGAGCCGCTCGTAACCGATGCGCCGGCTGCGCATCATGTGTTTGTAGGCGAACGGCACCGGCTCGAGGCCCAGGTGCAACTCGACGCCCTCGAGCCACTCGAGGCTGCGGAGCGCCGCCTCCTGGAAGGCGTCCACCACCGGCTTGCGCGCGGCCTCGTAGGCGGCGAGCGCGGCCTGCACCGGACGCCCCGGCATCTCGAGGGCGGAGGCCAGCGCGATGGCGTCCTCGAGGGCGAGCTTGGTGCCGGAGCCGATCGAGAAGTGGGCGGTGTTCGCGGCGTCGCCCGCCAGCACGGTGTGCCCGTGATGCCAGTGGCGGTTCTTCACCAGCGGGAAATTGCGCCAGCGGACGAAGTCGTTGGAGAGCAGGGGCTGCCCGCCCAGATCGTCCGCGAAGACGCGCTCGAGATAGCGACAGGTCTCCGCGTCGGAGAGCCCGTCGAGCCCGGCGCGGGCCCACGTCTCGGGCGGGCACTCCACGATGAAGGTGCTCGTGGTGGGGCTGAACTTGTAGGCGTGGGCGATGAAGAGCCCGTCCTCGTTCCGGCGGAAGATCATGACGAGGCCGTGGAAGAGGCGCGAGGTGCCGAGCCACACGTAGCGGTTCTGCCGCACGTCGACCGAGGGCTGGAAGAAGTCGGCGTGGACCCGGCGCACCAGGCTGTTCGCGCCATCGGCGGCCAGGAGCAGGTCGCAGTCGTCGAGCTCGGCCGGATCGGCGACCGGGGTGCGGAAGCGGAGGTCGACTCCCACCTCGCGGCAGCGACGGTGCAGGATGTGGAGGAAGGTGAGGCGGGCGATGCCGGAGAAGCCGTTGCCGTGGATGGAGACGGTCTCGCCTCGGTGGACGACGTCCACGTTGTCCCAGGTCTGGGACGCGGCGGTGATGGCGGCGTAGGTGGGCTCGTCCCGCTCGCGGAGGAAGGCCAGGGTGCGGTCGGAGAAGACGATGCCCCAGCCGAAGGTGTCGTCGGGCCCATCGCGCTCGATCACCGTGACCCGGTGCGACGGCTCGCGCCGCTTCGCGAGGAGCGCGAAGTAGAGCCCGGCGGGCCCGCCGCCCAGCACGTTGATCTTCACTCGATCACCAGGGTCTCGCCGGTGCGGCCGTCCGCCGCGGGGGAGACGAGGGCGAGCACCGCGGCGGCCACCTGCTCGGGACGGATCAGGACGCCGGAGGCGTTGAGACGGGCGAGCGCGTCGAGGGAGTGGGCCAGCGGCTGACCGGTCCGTCGGCTGATCCGCTGCGCCGACCGCTCGGTCAGGTCGGTCGCCACGTAGCCGGGGCACACCGCGTTGACGGTGACGCCGCGGCCGGCCGTCTCGGCGGCGATCGAGCGAGTGAGGCCGACCAGGGCGTGCTTGGAGGCGGTGTAGGCCGCGATGTAAGGCGCGCCGGCCAGGCCCGCGACGGAGGCGATGTTGACGACGCGGCCCCAGCCGCGCTCGAGCATCCCGGGCAGGAGCGCGCGCATGAGGACGAACGGGGCGGTGGCGTTGACGGCCAGGTGCCGCTGCCAGAGGGCCAGATCGGTGCGCCCGAGAGGCTCGGCTTCCGCGACCCCCGCGTTGTTGACCAGGATGTCCACCGTGATGTCCTCCGCGCGGAGTCGATCGAGCGCGGCCGCGATGGCCTCGGGATCGGCGACGTCCAGCACGCGGGGCAGGGGCGCGAGCCCGCCCGCGTCGACGACCTCGCGGGTCACCGCGTCGAGCGCCTCGGCGGTGCGACCGACCAGCACGAGATGGGCGCCGGCGCGCCCCAGCGCGAGGGCCACCGCGCGTCCGATGCCCCGGCCGCCGCCGGTGACGAGCGCGGTTCGTCCCTCGATCGAGTCAGCCATGCACGGGAGGGTCGTCACGGGCACCCGGGGAGAGACGCGCGCTGAGTGGCCCATCCGCGCGCGATTATACTAACTTCGCGCCGGGTTGAGCGCCACAAGCAGGGGCATCTTCCCTGTTCTGACCCGGCTATCCCCTGTCGAGTCGCCGACGCCGGTGACCATGGGCGTGCGTGCGGCGTCGGACGGCCCGTCGAGAGAGGAGATCGAACGAATCTCCTTCTGCCCACGGTTTCCAACGCGAGAGGCGGCCTATGACACTGCTGAGGACCATGTACAGAACGATGCCGACGAGGAGCAGGGCGAACAGATCCCCGGAGATGCTGACGGCCCCGGACTGCGAGTCGATCCGGCCCGCGTGAGCACAACCGGCCAGTCCCACGATCGTCAGGAGCGAAGCGATACTCAGGCGCTTCATCCCGCCACCCCCATTGCGGGTGAAGTCGTGCAGACGAAGTGCCAACGTGGCCGCTCATCAGGGTAGGGAGGGCGCGCGACAAGACGGTCAAGATGCGCGGGAAGTTACCGGCGCCGGGACCCTGACATGGAGATGCCGACGAAAGTGCCGCGATTATGCGCGCCCGGATACGGTGCGAACAACGACGGCAGGAGCAGGCGGCAAGAACGGTCGACGAGATGCACATTTGAGTCGGGCCCCGACGACTCGACCGATTTCGGAATGGCGGTATGCAGGACTCATTGAGCTCGGGTCTCGAGGTCGTTGCGGTGCCACGCGATGCGAGAGTTCGCTTGCTCCTTCTGCCGGACCGACCTATACTCCTGCTCCACGCCCTCTGAGGAGATGCAGAAGGGTTCCCCTCGGAGGGTGTCTTGCCTATTGCCGCCCCGCCCTTGGCGCCGGCACCTCAGCGTCTCCGAATCTCGCGGGCCCGATCTGACAAGCTGCGGAAGGGCACGTGATGCCCAGCGTCTACCCCGAGGTTAGCGCCTTCGTGCTCGCGCACGACAAATGCGCGGGGCGTCGGCGAGCCGATGTGAGTCTGTCCACCCCGTCCGCATTGCTGGCGTTCGAGAACTAGTGCGTATGCGCATAGCGTTCATCGTCGGCGGCTTCCCGCTCATCAGCGAGACCTTCATCCTGAACCAGATAACCGGACTGATGGACCTCGGGTACGAGGTTGATATCTACGCGCGCCGCAGCAGTCCCGATCGCGCCGTCCACCCCGAGGTCGAGAAGTACGGACTGCTCGGGCGAACATGCTGGTTCAACCTCCCGCTGACCCGATGGGGCCGGGTGAAGAGAGCGACGGCGACATTCCTACGGGTCCTTCCCCGCCACCCAGTCGCAATGCTGCGCTGCCTGAACCTGCTTCGGTACGAAACGTTCTATAGAGTGCTGAACAACGTCATGCATGCCCCGCCGTTCCTGGACGCTCGGTATGACGCGGTCATGTGCCACTTCGGTGGTAACGGTATCGACTTCATCTTTTTGAAGGACCTACTACCCAGCTTGAAGTTCGTGACGATGTTTCATAAGGGTGACATCCTCCTGGGCGACGAGCGAACGGCGGCCGTGTACCGGCAGCTGCCGAAGCAGGGCGACGTATTCTTGGCCATCTGTGAGTCGTGGAACCGACGGAAGCTGCTCGAGTTCGGCTTCGACGCCCGACGGATCCGGCGTCACCCAATCGGCGTCGATACCCGGCGGATCAGTTTCCAGGTCCGCGAGCCGCGCGGGTCCCACCTCGACGTCCTCACGGTAGCTCGCCTGCACCCAGAGAAGGGCATCGATCACGGGCTTCGAGCCGTCGCGGCTTTGGTCGCGCACCGGCCGGGTGCTGTGGTGCGCTACCGCATCATCGGAGACGGTGAGGACCGCGACCGGCTGACCAACCTCGTCGAAGAGCTCGCGCTCACTGGGGTGGTCGAGTTCCTTGGGCCTTTGCCCACACCCGATGTCATCAACTGGATGCACGCGTCACACGTCTTTTTGCTGCCAAGCCTGGCCGAGGCCACGCCCACCGTCCTCCTCGAGGCACAAGCGACCGGCCTTCCCATCCTGGCCACCGACGTAGGCGGGGTGCGCGACATCGTCG
>WNFG01000487.1_pt1 | contig 33372 bp, 22 predicted proteins | sample 5400431 | NCBI WGS metagenome assembly WNFG01 (sample SAMN13153346, study PRJNA577476) | soil metagenome | isolation source: 120 cm saprolite under Douglas fir tree site 2 hole 3 replicate 2 | place: USA:California | collected 2015-04-18
GTGTCGGCGAGGTCCTCGACTTTGGAGAGCGGAAGAGAGGCGGAGGTGAGCGCGAGGGTCATGATAGGCGCATCAGCGGGATTGACCTTGCTGTAGATCGGAGGATTCGGGAGACCCTGCGGGAGAAGGTTGGAAGCGCCATTGATGGCGGCTTGCACACCTTGCTCCGCGACGTCAATGCTCAAGTCCAACCCGAATTGCAGAGTGATGATCGAGCTGCCGAACGAACTCGTGGAAGTCATCTGGTTCAGGCCGGGGATCTGGCCGAACTGGCGCTCGAGCGGCGCGGTGACCGAAGAGGCCATGACCTCCGGACTGGCGCCGGGATAGAAAGTTTGTATTTGGATGGTGGGGTAATCAACCTGCGGCAGCGCGGAGATGGGCAATTGCTGGAAGGCGACCCAGCCCACGAGGAGGACGCCAACCATCAGGAGGGTGGTGGCGACCGGCCGCAGAATGAACGGCCGTGACGGACTCATTTCGGGGATCCTCCGGCACGGGCCTTGGCGGGGCTTCCGGGTTGCGGAGCAGCCTGAGCGGGAGATGGAGGCGCGGCAGCGTTGCGGCCTCCGCCATTCCCACCGGTTGAGGTGCTGGGAATGATCTTGGTTCCATCCTGCAGCTTATCCTGACCATCGATGACCACCGCGTCGCCAGGATTCAATCCGGCGCTTAGGCCCACGCTGTTGCCGCTGGTCTGCGCGATGGTGACGGGATAAATCTTGGCAATCGAGTCCTTGCCCGCCGGGTCTTTAGCGGCGGCATAGACGTAAGTGCCTTGGGGGCCGCGTTGTATTGCAGCGGTGGGAATAATCGTGAGGTCGTGCTTGGTATCGACGAGAAGGTGGACATTCACAAATTGATTGGGGAAAAGGGCGTTATCGGTGTTGCCAAACATGGATTTTAGCTTGTAGGTCCCGGTCGTCGGATCAATCTGATTGTCGATGGTCATTAGTTTTCCGCTGGCGATTTTGGCGGTGTCGTCGCGGTCGTAGGCATCCACGGTGAGTTGCGCGCCGGAACGGAGTTTGGCATTCACCTCGGGAAGTTGATCCTGGGGCAGGCTGAAAATCACCGAAATGGGCTGGAGCTGGGTGATGACCAGGAGGCCGTTGGCGTCCGTGGCATGCACGATGTTGCCGGCATCGACCAGGCGCAGTCCGATGCGCCCGCTGATCGGCGCGGTGATGCGGGAATAGGTGAGCTGGAGCTTGGCATTGTCGATCTGGCTTTGATCGGAAGCAATGGCACCGTCAAACTGGCCGACCAACGCGGCTTGCGTGTCGAGTTGTTGCTGGGGGATAACGCCTTCTTTGAAGAGCAGCTTAAAGCGTTCGAGATTTACCTCGGCATCCTTGCGCTGGGCCTGGTCCTTAGCGAGTTGTCCGAGCGCCTGCTCGAGCTGGACCTGGAAGGGACGAGGATCGATCTGGGCGAGAAGATCGCCTTCGTGGACGAACTGGCCTTCCTTGAACGCTACGCTGATGAGCTGGCCGTCCACGCGGCTGCGGACGGTGACGGTATTGAAGGCGGTGACGGTGCCAAGGCCATTGAAGTAAACGGGCAGGTCTCCGCGCTGCGCGGTGGCAACGACAACCGGCACGACAAAGCCGCCCGCGCCGGAGCCTCCCTTGCCTTTGCCGGGTGCTCCGCCCGGCGCGGCGGCGTCGGCCGCCGGGATGGCGTTCCGCGAGGTGTAATAATACCAGCCGCCTAGAGCGATCACGGCAAGCGCGAGAATCCAGAGCCACCAATGGCTTTTCGAAGGCACTGCGTCCGCCGTACCGGCGGGGGCGCCGCGTTCCGGAAGGTCGATGGAATTGAGTTGGCCCATTCGTTCGCTCCTGTCATTTACCACGGCTGTGCGATCGCGTCTGTCCCAGATGGGACTATCGCGGATCGACGCCAGAGGGCCCCTCCGAGGGTGCTGAGAACCGGAAGACAACCATAGCCTACACCTAGATAAGACGGGTTTCGCAGGCGAATGGTTACGAGGAGCGGGAAAATTGGCGCGGACAGGGTCCAGAGCATCCGGGAATATGCGCCTGACGGAGATTCCGAAAATTTTGACAATTGGGGATGCACAAATGGGCGGGAGAAAGTAGACTGTCGCGGCAAAGAGCGGGCTTCGGAACCGGGTGCCAAAATCATGATGGCGAGGAGAAAAAAGGGATATGGTCAAGGGCTTGATTCTGGGGATTTTGCTGGGCTTTCTGCTGGTGGCGGGAGTTGTTTATTACTATTTTTTTTCAGGGCGCGCCCCGGTGGCTGCTTCCGCGCCACCGATGCCGATGGAGAAGACTTTTGCGAAGATGGCGTTGCACGCTTATCTGGACCGGCTGCCACACCCGGAGCCGCAGGTGCCGGCGGATGACGCCAACCTGGTTTCCGGCGCCAAAGTTTACAAGGAACAGTGCGCGGGGTGCCATGGACTTCCCGGTGCACCTAAGAGCTTGATCGCCCAGGGGATGTTTCCTGCGCCGCCGGAACTCTTTCACGGCGTCGGCGTTACCGACGACGATGCTTGGGAGTCGTATTGGAAAGTGGAAAACGGGATACGCCTGTCGGGGATGCCGGGATTCAAAGATAGGTTGACAGAAAAACAGATTTGGCAGGTCACCGTTCTCGTGAAGAATGCGGACAAGATATCGGAATCCGTGAAGAAGGAGCTTGCGGCAGAGGCCACCGCACCGATGCCGATGCATGACAGCAAGCCGACACCGGTCAAAAAATAGGACAGGCTTCATGCCGCTGCGCGAGCCGAGAGGAATCGACGGCTCGCGCGCAGGGGGGCTGACTCACAGCCGCGGGACGGTTTACTGGCCGTAGACGAGAATAGTGAACTGGCCGCCGAGATTGGCGGGCACGAAGAGATGATGGGTCTTGAGATCGAGACCCATGGTCTTGGAACCCGGATTGGTGGTTAGGGTGTCGAGAAGCGTGTATTTGTCGGCGGAATCCTGATGGAAAACGGAGATGGAGCCGCCTCCGGTGGACATGAACACGAGTTTCGTCTCGGGGTCGAATGCGGCGGCGTCAACCCGCTCGCCGATTGGGGCGGTGGTAATCACGTTGCCGCTGTCGGCGTCCAGCACGACCATGAGTTGTCCGCCGCGGCAGCCTGCAAACAAGCGGCGGTTTTGCGGATCGAAGGCCAGAGCGGTGGCCGTCTTGCCGGTGGCCAGGAGCCAATGGTCGAGGATCTTCAAGCCGTTCGCGTCGATGTGCAAGGTTTCGGCTTTATCTTCGAGGTTGAGATAGACGCTGCCCTTGCCATCCGCGACGGCAAACTCCGGCCCGCCACCCACGTCGATGGTACCCACCACTTTTCCGTCTGCGGCATTGATCACCGTGGCGCTGTCGCTATCCCCGTTCATGGCAAAGAGGTGCTTGGTGGCCGGATCATAGACAATAGCGTCGGGTTTTTTGCCGACCTTGATTTCACCTAGGGACTTCAACGTCTTCAGGTCAAAGATGATTACGGAGTCGGATTTGCCTGCGGTGATGAAGCCACGGCCCAGTTCCGTGACGATGGCCACGCCATGGACGCCCGGAGTGTTGGGAATGGTGCCCACTGGCTCAGCGGTGTCCGCGTCCAGAACTTCCACTTGCGTGGCGTGCGCGATGTAAACGCGCCGCGCTGCTTCGTCCACGGTGACGTAGTCCCAGCTTCCGGTGCCTGGAACGGCCACTTTCTTGATAAGGTGATAGCCGGATGGCGGCGCCGCCAAAGCGGCGGCGGCGGTGAGAAGAAGAATTGCTGCCAGCATTGCGAGATTGCGTTTCATTTTTTCTCCGATGTTGAAGTGTGATGCCTTGTCTGGTACTTCGTGAAGAGCTAAAAACTTTAGTGGCATTTGCCGCTGCCGGAGTCGGTAAAGCTCTTCCCTGCTTCGGGAATGAATTGCCAGTCATAGCCGCCGGGCTTGAGGGTGAGCTTCAAGACTCCGAAGGCGGTGGCATCGCGCAGTTCGCTGTTGGGCTTCGGTTCACCGAAGGGGCGGTGATTTTTGCCGCCGGTGCCAACGACGAACTCGCGAATGCCGCGAGCGGGATCTGGAGTACCGTCAGGCGTTTGCGGGGCGAAGCGCTCGTAATCGTGATCGTGGCCGGTGACGATGAGCTCGGCGTTGGCATCGTAAAGAGCCTGGAAGAGGGGCTTGACGGTGAGGTCGTTGCCGTGGACGCTGCCGGAACTGAAGAGCGGCTTGTGCCAATAGGCGAGGGTGCAGGCGGCGGGATGCGCGGCGAGATCGGCGCGGAGCCACTTTTCCTGGGGTGAACCGGCTTCACAGCCGCCGACGTCCTTGCATTCGCTGTTCAGCACGACGATGTGCCAGGTTGCGAGTTCGTAACTGTAGTAGCCGGTCTTGGGGTCGCCGGCAGCGGGGCCGAAATAATCGAAGTAAGGTGTCCCGCCGATGGAATGAAACTCGTGATTGCCGACCGCGGGGCGGGTGCGGGATTTTGCGCGGCCCCAAGTTTTGTCGTAGCAGACGAAGTTTTCCTTGCTGCCGTCGGGATAAGCGAGGTCACCGACGGCCATGACGGTGCCAGGGAATTGATCGAGGAGCTTGGCGGTGGCTTCGGCGCCGGAGAGGTCTTTGCAGTCGGCGATGTCGCCGGCGCCGACCAGGATGGCAGTTTGGTCCCCGGGGGCGGTGGCTGAAGACGGAATTGCGAGCAGCGGAGAAAGCGTTACGAATAAAACTGCGGTGACCGCCAAGCCCAGTCCCAACAACGGTTTGCGCATTTCAGCCCTCCGGTTCCTTTATGACGAATCGTGCCAAGAGGCAAATTAAAGCAAGAAAGCTAAACACAGGTTAAATCTCGGCAGAAAAATTGGAGCTTCGCGAAGATAACCGCGACGGTTAAGAAAACCAAGGGGCGGAGGCCGCAACTTCTGGCTGCGAACCTACCCGTACACCCCCCTGTTTTTGAGAAAGAGTGCGGAAGCCCATGAAAGGAAAAGAGTTGAATTTCGCTCTTGTGCAAAAGAGCGCAAAAGAGTGCAAAAGAGTGCGCAAGGGTTTGAAAAGAAAGGGGATAGGGATTGGGGGAACAGGAGACAGAAGGTCGGCGGTCAAAAGACTGTACCCCCTCCCCCCATCAATTTGCATGAATGTCAAAATAAAGGAGTTAAGAAATTTGCAATTCGTAAGTGAATGATTCCAAAGGGGGCGGAATCGACGCTGCGTGACGGGAAGTCTGGGAGACGGAAGAAAAGCGGCAGCTAGCTGCCGCACTCCATACGGTGACGCAGGATTACCTGAAACCAAGTGTACCATACGGATATGATTTGTCAAGCGAAACATTTCCTGCCTAAAGCTTTGTGCGGGGCGCGATCTGATTTCGATCGCGCCCCGCGGGTTGGGGTGGCCGGTTGAATTTGGTTTTGTGAGTGGCCGGAGGGCCACGCAAAGTTCTACTCCGAGGAGGATGTCCAGCGGAAGCCTAGAGAAACGGTGGGCTTATAAAATTCGCGCTGGACCGGGTAGATGGGGCTGCCGTTGTAGAAACCGAATACCTCGTTGCTGAGGTTCAGGCCGGAAGCCACGAATTGCAACCCCTTCTGTATTCGATAGCTGCCCTGAACGTCGTACTGTGTGTGGGCGTAGAAGTAATTATCGCCGGTAGGTCCCTTCAACCCAAGGATCGGATCGTTGGGGGTGGAGTTGGCCTGGAAATTGTAAGCGGCGATGTTGGCGTCATTATGGCTGATGGCAAAACGCACCGAGAACCGGGATTTGTCGTACGTCAGGTTGAAATTCCAGGTGTTGGGCGCCTGGCGCTGCAAGGAGGGGTGATCGGTGCGTCCACCGTTGAATCCTGCCGGAAAGGTGACCTGGGACGCGGTGTAGCTGTAGTTTGCGGCAACGCCGAAACCATTCAAGACACCAGGCAGGAAAGAAAATCTCTGTTCCCAGGCGGCCTCGAAGCCGGCGATATGAGCGTTGGGTCCGTTAATCGACTGCTGAAGGAACAGTCCTGCGTTAGGCTGCCCCGCCGGAATCGTGGAGGTAGTCGGGTAAATGGGGTTCGACAACTGCTTGTAGAAGAAGCCTGCCTGCAGAATGCCAAGCGGCTGGAAGAAATGTTCAACCAAGAGATCGTAATTGTTGGCCTTGGTGGGCTTTAGGTTAGGATTTCCCTGCTGCACCAAACCGGGCCTGGGAGTGGCATTGGGGTCAACGATCGTGGTCGGCACCAGGTCGCCAACGTTGGGCCGTGCGATGCCCTGGCTGAAGTTGGCGCGCAAGTTGGTATTTTTCTCGATCAGATATTGCGCTTGCACGCTGGGCAAGGCATTGAAGTAACCGGTGCTCTGGAAGACCTTGGTTGGGCTGCCTGGGTTTTGCGCAGTGAACTGATTTGCCGTGAAGCCGGTGTCGGCGGCATCGAAGCGAACGCCGGTTTGCAGCCGCAATTTGCCAAAGGAAATCACATTCTGCAGGTAGCCCGCGTAGATGCGTTCATTGGCATCGAAGAAGGCGCCGTTGGAGCGACGGTCGCTTGTCGCTTGATCCAACGAGAATTGGGGCGAAGTGGCGGCGATGCCCTTTTGAACGGCCTGTTGAATTAAGTTGTAGTTAGAAGTTGGCCCATACGACAGCGAGCCGACCCGGAAGAAATTGTCGTAATAGCTGGGATTGGTATAGGTACCCAGGACAGATTGAAGAGTAACGTTGCTGCCGCCAGGATTGACAGACTTGTAAATCTGGTCGTTTTCGTTTTGCGTTGAGTGAGAGTTCCGTATCTTTATTCCGACCTCGAAAGTTCCGAAGTGTGAATGTGCGTTATAGCGCCGCGCGAGGGACGCCGCACCCTGGAAATTGAGCTGCGTGGCGATATAGCTTGTAAACGAACTGTTCGTTAATTGGTATTGGGTCGGATCGTAGATATTGCCGCCATCCAGCGCGGTGAATCTGGGCTTGAAAGGATTGCTTTGATCCAAGGCGAGCGTCGCCGACGGGCCACCAAAGTTGGTGGTCTGAAAATCTTGTCCGCCTATGTTATGCGAACGGGAGCCCGCGAATTCATACGTGATCAAAGTGGACGAAAGGTCGTGCCGCGCACCCGTCAAGAAACTATAGACCTGTTGGTCAGGACGACGTATGTAATGACGGTATTGGTACGATCCTGTGTTATCGAATGTGTATTGTGAGCCGTTTACGGCCACTAGGTTTCCAGCGTTGGGCGTGTACACCCAGGTTTCGCCGAAATCGTGAAAGTCGGAATAGAGGCCCTTGAGGTACACGCCGGTCCCCGCCTTTATGTTGTAGTCGATGCCGGTGGAGAAGCCATAGCGCTTCCGGTAGTAGTCGTAAGAGCGTTCATCATAGCCGTTCGCAAACGCCACATTGCGGCCGCTCACCGGGTCGGTTCCAGTAGACTGCGAGGGTTCGAGGTCGTCGATGCCGCGGTTGGTCTGATCGAAAGTGCCGTTCAGCAAGAAGCCAAATTTCTTGCTGACGCCGAAGCGCTGGCCAAAGGTTCCGCTAAAGCCGCCGCGTCCGTAGCCGTTTTGAATGGGATTGTATCCGCCCGCGCCCCCGAGGGCATAGAACGGCCTTTCGCCGGCGGTCCGAGTTACCAAATTGACGGTGCCGCCGACGCCATCGGCGTCTTGGTTGGCGGAGAGCGTCTTGAAGACTTCGATGCGCTCGACCAAATCGGCGGGAACGGCGTCCAGCTTGATGTTGCGAACGGTGCCCTCGGGAGAAGGCAGGTTGACGCCGTTGACGGTGACGCTGCTCAGACGCGGTTCGGTGCCGCGGATCTGGACGTACTTGCCTTCGCCTTCGTCGCGTTCCAATGAAACGCTCGGGACGCGGCCGACGGCGTCGGCGATATTGGTATTCGGAAGGCTGGCGATGACTCTTTCGGGGAGCACTTGTACGATGTTTTCGGCGGTGCGCTCGATATTGATGGCTTCCGCTTCACCTTGCAGGCGCTCGGCGCTGACGACGACTTGATCGACTTGAGAGGCGACCTGAAGCACGGCATTGGCGCTGGCCTCCTGCCCGGACTGGACCACTACCGGCACGTTGGAGACGGCCAACCCGACGTAGGAAACACTGAGGGTATATTCACCGGCGGGCACGTCCGTGATTCGGAATTGCCCATGGTCGTCGGTGACGACCTTCCTGCCCAGGGGCAGAACTTCAACGAGCGCGCCCTGCAGGGCGGAATTGCCTGAATCCTTGACGGTTCCAGTGATGGCGCCCTTGCCCGATTGCGCGAGAACCGGCAGGGCGATCATAACTACGGCGACGAACGCTTCTAAGAGCTTCTTTCCACTTGACATCTACACACCCTCCACCAGAAAAACCACTAAGCTATTGAAACGCCAGCAGTTAGGACGCTGGGGCGACAACTATAATCTGGAAAAGACAGGCCCCGTCCTTGCGAACTATTTAGGGGGCGGAATGCTAATGGGAGATGAATGGGGATTCACGAATGTTTGAAATGAGAATGAAAGAATGTTCAGGTTCGGAGCGCGGGGCGACTGGCAAGGAGCGCGATTTCGGGAAGAGGGGACTGTCTTAGTTGGCCGTTGCAATGGGCAAAGTAATGCTGAAGAGGGAGCCGTGGCCGAAGGCGCTTTGCGCTTCGATCTTGCCGCCATGCAGATCGACGATCCAGCGGGCGATCGCGAGGCCGAGGCCGGAGCCGCCGGGTTCACGGGAGCGCGCCTGATCGGCACGGTAGAAGCGTTCGAAGATGTGCGGGAGGTCTTTTTCGGCGATGCCGATGCCGGTGTCGCGGATTTCGATGCGCGCATGGCCGGCTCCATTCGAAAGGCGCAGGGCAATCTTGCCGCCGGGGGGCGTGTACTTCACGGCGTTTTCGAGAACGATCAGCAGGAGACGCGAGAGCGCGGAATGATCCGCGGAAACTCGCACCGGACCTGCGGCGAGTTCACTGGCGACCTGGATTCCCTTGCCCGCCGCCAGAATGCCGGCTTCCTCGGCAACCCTCTCGAGTTGGGGGACGAGATCAATGTCGCGGAAATGAAGATCAGCGGCACCGGCGTCGGCGCGGGCCAGGGTGAGCAGATTTTCGATGAGATGAGTGGTCTCTTCGGAGGCCGCCAGGATGCGAGAAAGGGATTCGCGATATTCGTCTTCGGTGCGCGGACGGCGCAGCGCCAGCTCGGCACTGCTGCGAATGAGCGCGACGGGCGTGCGCAGGTCGTGGGAAGCGTCGGCGGTGAATTGGGTGAGCCGCTTTACGGAAGCCTCGAGGCGGCCGAGCATGGCGTTCAAGGTTTCGGAGAGGCGGCGCAATTCATCGTTGGCGCCCGGTACGGCGAGGCGGCTGGAAAGATTCTGTACGCCCACGCCGCGCGCGGTCTCAATGATCGCGTTGACAGGGGCGAGGGCACGCCCGCTCAGCCAATAGCCCGCAAGGGAGGCGAGAACGACGAGAAAGGGCAGAGTTTCCTTGAGGATGAGACGAAAGCGATCGAGGGCCTGGTCGAGAGGCTCGGTAGGAACGGCGGCGCGGATACGAAAGGTTTGGCCGTTGATTTCAGCGGCGCGCATGGCGATGCGATATTGCAGATCGTCAAGGTTGATGGTGACAAAGGTGACTTCCGCTTTTTGGACGGGAGGCAGGGTTCCGAAGGGCCTCTGGAAGGGATCCGATTGGAAAATCATGCGCCCCTGGGCATCGGAAACTTCGAGTAGCGCAGCGCCAGCCCACAATCCCGCGAGGCGGTTCAATTCCTCTTTTAGGTTCGGAATGCCGTCGGGCGCGGTGCGCAGCAGCACGCGGTGGATGCTCTCGAGGTTGGCGCGCGAGGCATCGTTCACGGTGGTTTCGATGCTGTGCTGGAAACCAAGATCGCTGATCCAGGCGAAGGATGCAAAGGCGACAACCAAGACGGCGAAATACCAGGCGGTGATGCGGGCGCGGAGGGGGAGCTTCATAGTCAGGCTTCGGGACCGAGAGAATACCCGAAACCGCGAATGGTGTGAATTAGTTTTGCGGGCTCGTCCTGGTCAATCTTGCGGCGGAGGAGGCGGACGAAAGCGTCGAGGGTGTTCTCCTCGATATTTTCCGACTGCTGCCATACGGCGTCGAGAATGGCCTGGCGGGAGGCGACACGGCCTTCATGCCGCATTAGGAATTCGAGCAAACGAAATTCGGTGGGAGTGAGATGGATTTCCCGAATACCGCGGAAGACGCGACGCTGGGTGATTTCCAAGGCCAGGTCGCAGACGCGCAAGGTATGAAATCGCGGCTCGAGGACGCGGCGCTCAAGGGCGCGGATACGGGCGAGCAGGACGGCAAAGGAGAAGGGCTTGGTGACATAGTCGTCGGCGCCGGAATCGAGGCCTTTGACGATGTCGGGGACGGAGTCGCAGGCAGTGAGCATCAAGATCGGGACGTCCTGTTGCATGTCGCGGAAGCGGCGGGCGACTTGAATGCCGTCGAGGCCAGGAAGCATGACGTCGAGGAGGACGAGGTCGAACTGCGTGTCGTGGGCGAGGGAAAGGGCGGAGAGACCGTCGTAAGCGAGGCTTACGGCGTGATTGTCTTCTTCGAGGCCGCAGCGGAGCACCTGGGCCATGTCTTTTTCGTCTTCGACTACGAGGATCTTCATCGGAACCAGGGCTTCCCGAAAATGTATCCATCATCCGCTTCCGCGGCGGAAAATCAAGCCTCGGCGGATTTTTTTGGCTGGAGATAGAAATGGATCGCCGGGGTGAAAACGAGAGAGAGGACCATGGAGCTGAGAATGCCGCCGACAACGGCGATGGCCAGAGGCTTGAGCATCGCGGAACCGGCGCCAATGCCGAAAGCGAGCGGGAGCATGCCAGCGACGGTAGCGAGGGCGGTCATGGCGATGGGGCGCAAACGGCGGCGGCCGGCCTGGATCATGGCTTCTTCGGCGGAGTAACCCAGGTTGCGGAAGCGATGATCGGCGTCCAGGAGAAGGATACCGTTCTTGGCGACGATGCCGATGACCATGATCATGCCCATGCGGGAAGCGACGTTGAAGGAGGTGTTGGTGATGAGGAGAGCAAGAAATCCGCCGAAGCTGGAGAGCAGCGCGGAGGCCAGAATGGCGGTGGGCGCGGAGAAAGTGCGAAATTCGAAGAGCAGCACGGCAAAAAGGAGCAGCAGGGCCAAAAACAAGACCACCAACATATCGCTGGAGGATTTCTGTTCTTCGGCGTAGAGGCCGCCGTATTCGACGCGGATGGAAGCTGGCAAATGCAAATTGTCGACCGTTTTCTGGACTGCGGCGATGCCGGTGCCGAGGTCCACACCTTCGAAGCGGCCGGTGACTTGCACGAGGCGCTGCAAATTCTCGCGGCGGATTTCCGTTTGGCCGGGATCCATGCTTAGAGTGGCCAAGGAGCCGAGTGTGGCGGTACGGCCAGTTGAACTGGTCAAGAGAGCGTTACTCATGCTGTCGAGCGAAGAACGGTTTTGTTCGGGAAAGCGAACGCGGACGGTGTACGCGCGGTCATTGAGAATCACCGGAGTTGCGGCAGGCTCGCCTTCCAGAACCGCGGCAGCGTTCACGGCGACCTCCTCGGGAGTGAAACCAGCGCGCGCGGCGACGGTGGGATTCACCTGGTGGTTACCGCTGGGCCGCTGATGGTATTTTCGACGCCGTTGAGGACGTCCACGACGGGGTGGGAGTTGGATCCGATCTTGATTTTGTCGAGGGCATCGGCGACGCGGGGCGCGGTTTCATTGAGGAGCTTGCCGTCCTGCGAGAAAAGTTTGATGACGACGGGCTCCGGTGCGCTGGTCAAGTCACCGATCATGTCCTGAAGGAGCTGGACGAACTCGACTTTAGTGCCGGGTTCGGTGGATTCAATCTCCCCACGGATATCCTCGATGATGTCATCGATGTCGCGCTTACGATCTTTTTTCAGCCGGACGGTGAAATCCCCATTGTTCGCTTCCGTGACCGCGACCATCCCCAGTTGCATGCCGGTGCGGCGGGAAGTGTTTTCGACTTCGGGAGTGGACTTGAGAATTTCCTCGATGTGCAGGAGGATGCGGTTGGATTCGGCGAGCGAGCTGCCCGGCGGCGTGAAGTAGTCGAGAATGAATCCGCCTTCGTCCATGGCGGGGAGGAAGTCCGTGCCGAGAAAGCTGTAACACAGGACCGAAAGAGCGACGACCAAGACAGAGCTGGCGGCCAAGACCCAGGGACGCTTCAAGATGGCGCGCATGGTGCGCGCATAAAAATCCACGATGCGACCGAAAAAGCCGGAGAGATGGGCTTCTTCCGCGGCAAGAAGAGCCGCCATGTCCGGACCGGCGGAATCCGGCGCGGCGCCGACGGTTTCCTTGCGGCGGACAAGGTACTGGCTGAGGGTGGGTGTCCAAGTCAACGCCAGGAGAAGTGAAGTACCGAGAGAGACGGTCATGGTGACGGCTAGGGCGCGGAAGAAGGTTCCAGTCACTCCGGTAATGGAAATGAGGGGAAGAAAGACGACGATGGGCGTAATGGTGGAGCCGATGAGAGGGATGGTCAATTCGCGCAGGGCGCTTTGAATGGCTTCGAAGCGACTTTGCCCGGCATCGCGGTGCAAGACAATATTTTCGAGGACCACGATGGCATCGTCGATGACCAAACCGACGGCGGCGGCAAGGCCGCCCAAAGTCATCAGATTGAAACTCTGATTGGTCATTTTCAAGACGATGAAGGTGACCAGCAGAGTGATCGGTATGACCAAGCCAGCGACGAGCGAAGTTCCCCAATCGCGCAGAAACAGCACGAGGATGATGCAAGAGAGCACAATGCCGATGAGCACGGCATCGCGGACACTGGTGATGGAGTCGCTAACGATGGTGGATTGATCGTAAAAGGGCTCGAGATGAACGCCGGGAGGCAAAGTCGGAGTGAGCTGCTGGATGAGCGCGTGGACTTCGTTGGCTACATCGAGAGTGTTGCTTTCGGGTTGGCGATCGACGTTGAGAAGCACGGCGGGTTTGCCGTTGGCGGTCACCATGGTGTAGACGGGCGCGACGGAAGGCGCGATTTTTGCTATGTCGCCCAGCCGTATGGGGACACCCGCCGAGGTAGTCTTGACGACGATTTGTCCAATCTGTTCCGGAGTGCGCACCTGGCCACTAATGAGCCCCAATACAAGTTGATGACTGTGCTCGATCAAGCCGGGCGAATCGATGAGATTGGTGCGTTTGATGGCGTCCAAAATGTCCGGGACGGTAATTCCCGCGGCCAGGAGGCGGGCGGGGTCCGGCGCCACTTGAAATTCGGGGACGCGGCCGCCTTGAATGATGACGGTGGCCACACCATCGAGCCGGTTGAGGCGCGGTTTGAGGTCGTAGGTGGCGATTTCCCAGAGTTTGCTTGGCGGGACGGTATCGGAGGTCAAGCTGTAACCAATGATCGGAAAGATTGCGAAGGTCAGGCGGTGCGTTTCCACCTTGGCCGTCGGGGGAAGGTCGGCCTGCAAACGAGCCACAACTGCGTCCACGCGCTGGAGCGTCAAAATCATGTCGGACTTCCAGTCGAAGAATAGATCCACTTCGGCGGAACCGCGGCTGGTCACGGAAGTAACCTTCTGCAGACCGGGAACGCTGTTGACGGCTTCTTCAATCGGACGGGTGATCGTGACCAACATCTGGTCGATGGGCATGACGCCGTTGTCCACTCCGACAACGATGCGCGGGAAATCCGTGTTGGGAAAAACGGAAATGGGGATGCTGAAGGCGAGGTAGCCGCCGACCAGCGCCAGGCTGATGGTCAGGAACAACACCGGGCGCGAGAGCCGATGGAACCAGGGAGTAGGTGAACTGCTCTGCTTGCCTGACGAGCCTGCGCCGTTCACGACTGGGGAAGAATCCATGCGCAGTTACTCCTTGCCTTTCACGGGAGCTTTTTTGGGAGGCGCTGCCTTTTCATTGGCCTTGTTGGGCTTCACGGAATTGCTGGGCTTGCCGGCCTTATCGTCCTTTTCGCCTTTCCCTGCGTCTTTTTCTTCTTTGTCTGCCGCTTCTTTGTCTTCAGCGCCAGGCTTCTCCAGCTTGATCTGGGTGCCGTCAGGAACGGCATAGCCGCCGGTGGTTATGACTGGGTCTCCCGGATTGATGCCGCTGGCGATCTGCGTCAATTCTGAGTTCTGAATGCCCAGCTTTACGGTCTTCTGGTGGGCTTTTTCATCCGAGCCAGCGAGGAGGACGTAATCGGCACCTTCCGCGTTTTTGAACAAGGCCGCGGTGGGAACCACAAGCGCGTCCTTCACCGTTTTCGCGGTCATGGAAAGTTCCACGCTCATGCCAGGTTTCAGCGCCGGGTCCGGCTTGGAGGCTTCGACCCAGATTTCAACGGTGGTGCTGCCGGGATCGAGAGCGGGGCTGACCAAACTGATGCGGCCTTTGAGGGGCTCGTCGAGTCCGGAAATTTTCAGTTCCGCCGGATTTCCCGCTTTCAGAACCGCGGCTAGGGATTGCGGAATGTGCGCCTTGGCGATGAGCCTGGAGGTGTTCATCACGATGAGAATCGGCTGATTGGCATTCGCAAGATCCCCTTCATAAAGGGGGCGGTCCGAAACAACGCCGTCGATGGGGCTGTGAATTTCGGAATAGCTGAGCTGCGCTTCCGCAGTGAGCATGCGGCCTTGGGCCGATTCCCTGGTTCCCTGCGCGGCTTTCAGGCTTTGTTCCTGGCCCACGCGCCGCAAGTCCGCGAGCTGCTTTTGCGCCTGTTCGTTCTGGCTGCGGGCCTGCAGCAGGGCCACTTCAGCCAAATCCACATCGCGCTGTGGCACTGCGCCTTGCTGCAAGAGTTCTTTGCGCCGGTCATAGACCTTCTGCTGGGCGTCAAATGCAGCTTTCGCGGCCGCAGCCTCCAGTTCCGCCTTTTGGATTTGCTGTGGGAGGCCGGCGCTAACAGTGGTCACATACGTCGCATCAGCCTGCTTGAAGTCTCCTTTGCTCGCCAACGCCATGGCAGACAGGTCGGCATTCTCCAGCCTGACAAGCACTTGCCCTTTCTTTACGCGGGACCCTCGCTGCACTTCGAAATGCTTTATGGTGGAGGTGATTTTCGGCGCGATGGTGGCTTGCTCCAACGGAAACACCACGGCATCCGCTGAGATGATCTGTGAGATGGGGCCACGCTGCGCGGGGGTGGCCTGCACAGCGACCACGGGCTCCTTTTCTTTTTCGGCTTTGCTGCAGCCGCTGGCAACGCCGAGCAGCGCAGCAAAGGCGATGAAAAGAGCTTTGAATCGGCTGGATGAAATCAAAGTAGTGTTCCTCGTGGGCTTCATGGAGTCGTTAAAACCCCCGTCAAAGTTTGCAAATTGGCGAGGGCCACGCGATAGCGCACGGCGCCGTCTTGATAAGCCGCGTTGGCTTGCGCGAAGGTAGTTTGCGCGTCCACGACTTCCAGCACGGTCGCTTCGCCGCCCTTGTAGCGAAGCGTGGTAAGACGCAGGCCCTCGCCAGACAGTTCCGCCCCGCGGCTAAGGCCGCTAAGTTCGTTCAGAGCGGTTTCGGCTTCGGCGTAGAGAGATTTTATTTCAGCCAGGAGCTTGCGCTGCGCGAGGGAAAGTTCCCGTTGAGCCTGCGCGCGACGGAGTTCCGCTTGCTTGATGCGGCTCTGCGTGGCGCCCCAGTTCCAGATGGGAATATTCAAGGTGACCGCGGCGGCAGAACCCAGATTGGAGACTCCACTCGGGCTGTTGACGGCAAACTGCGCGGCGTCGATTCCATACCAATAATCGAGGCTCAGAGAAGGCAGATAGCCTCCGCGCGCGGCGGTCAGTTCGTGTCCCGCTTGCTGCACAGCGGCCAGCGCGGCGCGGACGTCCGGATTGTCGCGGGCGGCGCGCTGCTGCACCTCCGCAAGGGTTGGCAACGGGACGCTGGCGTGAAGATCTTCGGCAAGGTCAAAATTGTCGTTGAAATCGGGAAAGATGAGCACCGCAAAATCGAGCCGCGCGTTTAGAAGCCCCAGTTGCGCCTCCAGCAGTTGGCGATGGCGGTCTTGCGCTTGCAACTCCGCCTTGATAACGTCGGAATGCGCGGCTTCTCCGCCGTTCTCCAGCTCCTTGGTCAGTTTCAGGAAACTTTCGCCCTCGTCGGCGTTTCTCTTCGCGGCTTCCAGTTTCAACCGGGCCGCAGCGACGGAATAGTAGGTTTGCACGACGGTGACGACGAGTCCGCGGGAAGCAATCTCGGCGCGCGCTTTGGCAAGGGCAGACGCCGCGGAAGCCCGGCGAAAGCCGGAAATGGAGGCGAGGTCGATAGACTCATGCACGTTGGCCTGGCTAACGTACTCGTGCCCGCCGTTGTTGGCAATGAAGGTGGTAACGCCCCGGTTGACCTGGGTGTAAATCGCTTGATTGTTGTAGGTGACACTAGGGAGCAGGGCTGCGGCGGCCTGATAACTATCCTGACGCGTAATCGCGGCGTCGGTTTGCGCGGCTTGAAATTGTGTGCTGTTCTTCCTGGCCCGCGCGAGAGCATCTTCCAGCGTCAGGCGGAGCGGCGCCGACGTCGCGGCAGGCGGCTGCTGCGCGTCTCTAGGGGGCTGGGCGGCCGCGGCTGGCAGGGTTTCCTGAGCAGAGGCAATTCCCGCACAGGAAAACAAGAGGGCGGCCATCGAGGCCCACGGCAGAACGAGGATGAGACGCGATTTCATAAATCTCGGCTCCTGGGCCGCGCGAAAAGAAGCACGCGGCAAGGAAGAATCTACCCTAGCAAAGCGGAGATAAACATAAGATTAACTTCCGGCAGCAGTGGGTGATGGCGCGGAGGGAAGAAAAGCGGTGAAGGCGCTGCCGGCCGAGTCGGAGCGCGTCAACTCCAAACGTCCATGATGGGCTTCCGCGATCCAGCGGGAAATGGAGAGGCCCAGGCCAGCGCCGCCGCCGTCGTGCTCCGCGCGTGAACGGGCTTTGTCGGCGCGGAAAAAACGCTCGAAAATGCGCGCTTGCAGATCCGCGGGGATCCCGCCGCCGGTGTCCACGATGCTCAAGGCGTATTCATCGCCGGCGCGACGGCAAGTCACGGTGACGCGCCCGCCCTCCGGGGTGTACTTAATGGCATTGTCGAGCAAATTGAGGATCATGCGGCGCAGCAGGGATTCGTCGGCGTGAATAGGAGACTCGGACGCTTCCTCGAATTGCAGACAAATCTTTTTTGCGAGGGCCAGGGTGCGGGCCGAATACACGCATTCGCCAACGAGTTCATCGAGATAAAAATCGCGGGGTTGGAGGGGATATTGGCCGGCATCGGCGCGCGTCAGGGTGAAGAGATCCTCGACGATGTGGGTGAGCCGTTCGGCCTCGTGGTGAAGGACGCCCAGCGATTCCCGGTATTCGTCGAGGGAGCGCTCCTGCTGGGAAAGAGCGACCTCCGCTTCGCCGCGCAAAATCGCAACCGGCGTGCGCAATTCGTGCGAGGCATCGGCCATGAAGCGCTGCTGCCGCTCGAAAGATTCGCCGAGACGGTCCAGCAAGCTGTTGAAGGACTGCGCGAGGTGGCCCATTTCGTCCCTGTCATTCTGCACCGCGAGCCGCTCGTGTAGATTAGCGGCGCCGATGCGTCCGGCCTGGGTGCTCATGGCCACGACCGGGGCGAGGCTCTTGCGCGCGAGAAAATAGCCGCCCACGCTGGCGAGCAAGAGAGCGATGGGGATGACCCACGCAAAGGTCGCGGTGACTTCTTCCAGCATTTCCTGTTGCGCGTGAAGCGATTGCAGGATCACGAGCGTGCCGGCCGTTCCGCCAGACGAAAAACGCCGCGCGAAGGCCTGGTAGCCGGATTTGACGCCCCGGACCTTGCCATAAAAGCGATCGGAGCGCGAAGCGGCGCTGAGAAATCGTTGAAAGGAGTCTGACATTAGAAGTCCGGCGGGCGCGGGATCGATTGCAGGAGCCGCCAGCGGCACGTCCTGCGAACTGACGACCAAATTGCCTTTCGTATCAAAAATTGCAAAGACGTGATCGCGAAAACGGTGTTCCGTAATGGCCACCCGGCCCGCCAGTTTGAGGGCATCGGGGCCGGTCTGGTCGTTGATCTCCGCGTCAAGCGTGGTGAGAAAGGCGTTGGAGAGTTCCGCAAGGCTCACGTCGGTGCGCTGGACGGTGCTTTGCCAAAAAATGAAATAGGTAATGAGAGACAGTGCCACCAGCACCACGGCCAGCACGGCGGTGTACCAGAGCGTGAGCCGTACGCGGACGGAATCAAGCATGGCTCTTCCGGACGGGAGAAGTAGTCTTGGCGCGAGGACGCGGCGAATCATTTTCGTCTCCCGCCTCCGCCGATTCCGGATCCATCGCGGGGCCAAAGAAGTAGCCGGCGCCGCGGCGGGTATGTAGCAAGGGCTTGCTGGATTCAGCGTCAATTTTGCGGCGCACGCGATTCACGTAAACCTCGATTAGATTGGAGAAAGGATCGAAGGTCTCATCCCACACGTGTTCGGCGATCTCCGCGCGGCCCACGACGCGGCCGGCGTTGCGCGCCAGATATTCGAGCAGCCCATATTCCTTGGCGGTGAGCGTGACATTGCGGCCGGCGCGGGAGACGCTTTGCGCGGCGGTGTCCAGAACCAGGTCCGCTACGGCGATTTTCGCCGGGCGCAGTTCACCAGAGCGACGCAGCAAGGCGCGAAGGCGCGCGAGCAATTCGCGGAATTCGAACGGCTTGGTGAGGTAGTCGTCGGCGCCGTGATCGAGGCCGGTGATGCGGTCCTCCAGGGCATCGCGCGCGGTCAGCATCAGGATGGGCATGCGCTGGCCTGATTTTCGCAGCTCGCGGCATACTTCAAAACCGTTTCGGCCCGGAATCATCACGTCGAGGATCACCAGGTCGTAGGTATTGATGGCGGACTGATAGAGCGCGTCGTCGCCCGTTTCGGAAACATCCACTGCGTAGGCCTGTTCGCGCAGTCCCTTGGCCACAAATCGCGCGATGCGCGCATCGTCTTCGACAAGCAGTAGCCGCATGCGAGCATCATACGGCAGGTTCACGAAAAAGTGCGATACTTGACGACGGCCCATGATTCCCATCCGCCGTTCTTAATGAGTTGTTTCAAATACCGGAGTCATAATGCGGAGTTGGCGTGATGGACCGCGACAGTATCCGGGAAAGTCCCGCAAGCATCGAATCTAATATGAAATTCAAGAAGGCCGAGCCCGGAGAATTTGATTGCACGAAAACCGTGATGCGGCCGTTCGGTTGCATGGAGCTTTGGGCCGGCAACGAGAGGGCCCACCGTTCCCTAGAACTGGCGGGATTGGAAAGCGATGTCATCGCCGTGCCGGCCGGCGGCGACAAAGGCGGCGACCTTTCCGCGGTGTTTTCCTGCAGCGACAATCTCGCCCGGGTGGTGCTCGCGGATTGCGTGGGCCATGGCTACACGGCTAGCGGCGTGGCGCGGCACGTCCATCACCTGCTGCACAAATTCCAGGATATCCGTGACACCGCGGGTTTGCTGGCGGCGCTGAATGACGCTTTTACTCTTTCGAATGAAAAATCGGATGGACCGCTGCGGCTGACGACGGTGGTCACGGGAACTTTTGACGGCACCAGCGGCGAATTTAATTTTGCTTATGCGGCGCACCCGCGCATGCTTCTCTGGCGCGAGCGCGCGGGACGATTTCTTGAGCTGGGAGAAGGGCTGGAGGGCTTGCCTTTGGGATATATCACCGGCGAATCCTACAACCAGCAGAGTGTTCGGCTAAACAACGACGACATGATTTTGGCGTTCTCGGATGGCGCCACGGAGGTTCGCTCACAGGCGGGGGAGCAACTTACTTCACAAGGCTTTTTGGAGCTGGCGGAAAACACTTTGGGTAGATTGCGTCGGCCGCTGGTGCTGCAGGATTTTTCGCGCGCGCTGCTCGAGGGCGTGCATGTTTTCCGAGGCCAAGAAAGCGAGTTGGAGGACGACATAACGCTGCTCACGCTGCGGCGCGTGGGGTAGGGGCGGCGACCGCGAAAGGCCCCCATTTGCGGAATGTTGAAACTATTTGACGGGATGGGAAGCAAAGTACTGGTCCAGACTCTCCACAATTTCGTTCACGCCCCTCTGAACATTTTTGTCCAGTGCTGCGACGATAGACGGCACGTCTCTTCCGGTCGCCGGCTCGTCGTGCGTGTAGTAATGGTTCCAAACGGTCGCGCCAGTCTTCAAGTCGCGCATTTCCAATTCCAGCGTCACCCTCGTTGACGGCGCGCCGCCGTCGACCTCTTTGAAATCATAAAGGTGTCCGCGAATCGCAAAGTCTCCCGGTATGTTACTGCGCCGCACGTGGACGGCGCGGTAGTGGCCGGTCGCACGCAGCTCTCGAAGAAGCACTTCCTGGATCATCTCGGTGGGTGGTTCGGCCCATCGTTGGTACTCATAGGTACCTAATTGCTCGGGACCGTTGCCGTAGACGATGCGGTCCTCGCGATACAAGTGGGAGGTCATCAGCACGCCGACGAGCAACCTCACGGGAACCGCGCCCTCTTTTTCAACGACGCCGACATCCGTTGGGACCGTGAGCTGATAATACTTGGCGGGCCGCGCGGCCGAAACGCAGCCGCTGAGCCATGCAGCGAGCAGCGCGACGGCGGCGAAAAATGCCCTGTGGTGTCCCCAGCGAGGCGTTCTTACGCGCGCGCTTTGCGATCTGCCGAAGTTTCGCAATTGCAAGCCGCCTGGCGCCCGGCTCATTGTTGTTCTCCCGGTTTGTGCTCGCGCGGATTGGCCGAGCGAATGAGGGTGTAAGGCCTGGTCTTGATGGTATTGGTAAACTCCTTCAGATTCTGACTAACGTGCCGCAGGTTTTCGAGCAATTCGTCGATATTGTCGGAGTTGACGTCGAGCGTTTGATCAAGCCGTCCGGTTAGATCCGTTAGCGTCGAGAGGGATCGGCGCAAGTCGATCACCGCCTGGCGAACGTCGGCGCGATTATCGCCGATCAAGGAATCGACATGATTCAGCGTTTCATTGGCCTGCGCGGAAGTTTTCCGCAACTCCTGGAGCAGCGGCTCCATTTTTTCGGTGGCGGAATGCAAGTTTTGTACGGTCGCCTTCACCGGAGCACGGTTCTCCGCAATCATCCCGCGAGTTTCAGCCAGCGTCCCCGCCAGATTTGCTCGATTCGTATCATTCAGTAGATCGTTCACCCGAGCGAGCGTCACTTGAATCTCGCTCGCGCGATCGTTGAGCGACTCTAGAAGTTGCTGTGCCTGGGGGGCAATGTCGTTGATTCTTGCGGTGAGCGCATTGAAGTCCACGTAAGAATCGGACGGCAGTATCGCTCCGCCGGCAGCGAGGGCGGCTTTTTCGCCTCCGGGAAGAATTTCCAGATGATTGTCCCCCAGGGGGCTCATGCTCATGATTCTCACGTGGCTATCCGTCTTGACAGGCAAGCCTGATTTCACGCCGAAGGTTATTTCGATGCGCGAAGGATCCTTCGGGTCCAATTGCAATTTCTCGACGCGCCCGACCTTTGGCCCGCCCGCGTAGCGCACGGTCGCGCCGGGTTCCAGCCCGCCGGCAAATGGAAAATACGCGCGGTAGGTGGTGGCCGCGCCCGCAAACGCACCGGTCAGCGCAAAAACCGTGGCCACCAGCACGGCGCCGGCGATCAGCACAAACAACCCCACCATGGCTTGTTCGCGTTTCGATTCCATCACACACCTCTCTTCCCAGTTCTTCAACGCCCCGGATGGCGGTGTTCTTCCGTAAGCATCTGCAGATAATCCAATTCTTCGGAAACGGCCGGCTCGGGAATGCGATCGAGAAATTGCCGCACGCGCGGATGCGTGCTCGAACGCATTTGCTCCATGGAGCCGATGGCGACGACGTTGCCTTTGTCGATCAGCACCATGCGGTCGGCGATCAGGAAAGCGCTGGCCAGTTCGTGAGTGACCACGATGATGGTCATGTGGAACGCCCGCTTAAGTTCGAGAATGAGCTGATCGACGCCGGCAGCGATAATGGGATCGAGCCCCGCGGAAGGCTCATCGAAGAAAAGGATTTCCGGATCCATGGCCAGCGCGCGAGCCACCGCGGCGCGCTTCTTCATGCCGCCGCTCAACTGCGCCGGCATATAGTTTTCGAATCCGGACAAGCCCACTTGGTCAAGCTTCAGCCGCAAGATGATTTCGATGGTCGAGTCTTCCAGTTTAGTGTGTTCGCGAAGTGGCAGGGCCACATTTTCTCCGACGGTCATGGACCCGAACAGCGCGCCGCCTTGAAATGACATACCGATTTTCTTACGGATTTCATCCATCTCCAGGGAGGAGATCGCGGCAATATTTTTTCCTTTGAGCCAGATTTCACCCGAACTGGGCCTTTCCAGGCCCACCAGCGTGCGCAGCAGGGTGCTCTTGCCGGAACCGGACCCCCCCAGAATCACCATGGTCTCGCCGCGCAGCACGTCAAAATTGATGCCGTGGAGAATTTCCCGGTCACCATAGCTGACGCGAAGATTGCGCAGCGAAATCATCGCCTCCGGCTGTGACATAACGTTGCTGATCTGCTCCATGGCCCTTTCGCAACCCTACTTGCCACTTATGAAGAAAAAGAGCGTAGTAAAGACCAAGTCCACCAAAATTACCAGAAAAATGGAAACCACCACGGCCCGCGTGGTAGAGCGGCCGACCTGCTCCGCGCCAGCACCGGTGGAGAGCCCCTCATGGCAACCCACGGCCGTAATCGTGATTCCGAACATGACGCTCTTGATTAAACCCGTCACGATGTCGCGGAGGAAGAGCGCGTCCAGAGAAGACTGAATGTAACGCCACCAGGTGAAATCCGCCTGCGCCACTCCGAAGAGCGCTCCCCCGAGAATCCCCATGGAGTTCGCCCAAATCGTCAAGCACGGCAGCATGACGATCATAGCGATAAATTTCGGGGTCACCAGAAAATGAATCGGATCGATCGCCATGGTCTGCAAAGCGTCGATTTCTTCGGTGACCTTCATCGTTCCGATTTCCGCAGCGAACGCCGACCCGGACCGCCCAATCACCACGATCGCGGTGATCAGCGGCCCGAGTTCCCGCGTCATGGAAATCGCCACGGCGCTGGCGACGAAGTTCAAGGCCCCGAACTTGCGCAGTTCGTAGGCGCTCTGCAGCGCCAAAATCAGCCCGATGAAAAATGTAATCAGGGAAAGGATGGGAAGCGCTCCAACGCCGGTTTGCATGGCCTGCGAAACGGCGCGCTGCAAGCGCAGCGGCTTGCCCTGGAAAGGAGCGACGAAGGTGAAATACGCGGCGCGGGCCCCCAGCGAAGTCAACTCTCCGAGGTACGCCAGCCCATCGATTACCGATTCCCCGATTTGCGTCGTCAGTTCCACAGTGCTCTCGCCGGCCTTCCTCGGTTCGCGGGTACGGCACGCTTAGGGCGCTACGGACTGCTCTTCGGTCTCGTAAATCTCAAAAATTTTCAGCAGTTTGGAGAGCTGCAGGACTTCCCGGATCGTCTTATTCAGGCCGAACAGGATGAATCGCGAGCCGACATCGCGCGACGCCTTCAGTCCTTCCACCAAGGACGCCACACCGGAGCTGTCGATGTACCGCACGGCTCCCAGGTTGAGCACCACCCGCGGCGTCTTCAGTTCGCGAAACTCGCGCAAGAGCGCCTTGCGCAGTTCCGGCGAAGTCGAGAGGTCGATGTCTCCCGAAACGTCGAAAATGGTGATCTTGTCCAAATGGCGCGGCGAAATCTTCAAGCTAGATTCTCCTCAGGTCCCTTTGCGCGGCCCATCTTGCACGGCCAAAAACTTCACCAGGCGGAGTTGATTCCTGCCCCACCGGCGGCTGAATTCTACCGTATCCATGCTCTCGCGTATGAAGTGCAAGCCCAGCCCCCCTGGACGCACGTCTTCCAGCGCCCGCCCGCACAGCTTCTTCGGATTCACCCTCGCGCCGCGATCTTCGAGCACGATTTCCAGGGCGTCCCGGGACTGGCCGTCCCGCGGCAGATGAATCCGGCGGAAGGACGCCTCAATGGGCCGGTCCGAGTCCCCGAGATAAGCATGGCGGATAATATTTGTAAGCGCTTCGTCCACGGCGAGAACCACCGCGCGGCAATCCGCCTCTGAGAATCCACACTTCGCAGCGAGTTCGCCCAAAGCGTTGCGCACCACGCAGAGCATCGCCGGATCGCTCCGCAACTCCACTCTGAGTAGTAAACTACTCCGGCTCACGTGAGCGCTCTCCTTGGCTCAGAAACTGGATTACCCGTTTGATCCCGGAAAGGTCGCCGCAGGCGGGGCTTCCTGACGGAATGTCTCTCCCGATATTACACGGAATTTGGCTGGGGGCAACTTGCAAGCCTCCGCACCAGCCCTCAGGCATCCAATAGACACTCGCTATCACCGGCGGACTTGTATCAGTGGACGGAGGGTTTTAGCTACTTAGGGGGCTGAGCGATCTGCAGTTCCCGATAAAACTTTTGCAGCACGAAGAATGCTTTTTTCTTCTCGCCGTGATCGGAGACAAGTCCTTTGCGATTGAAATAGTCCTCAAGACGAGGGAGGGTTCGCCGCGGGCTACGGAAGTCCTTGAGAACCCATGGGGTCATTCCGCGAAGAAAGGAAATACGCTTCAGCATGGCGATCTGATGCCCATAAAGATTTTCTTGATACTCCTCGGTCCAGCGCGTAGCGGTATCGCCGTGGTAGCCATAGAGCGCGTCGCCGCCGAATTCGCTCATGATCAGGGGCTTGTTGTACTCTGATACCCAATCAATAGAATCCGCGTCCCGTGGACGACCGACGTACCAACCGATGTATTCGTTGTTCCCGAGGACATCGAGATCGCTCGCGATCGGATCGTTAATGCGAATGGTCATGCGGTTTCGGTCTACGAACTGATCGGCCTGGAGGGCGGCTGACACCAGGCGCGTGGGATCGGCGGAATGCGCATCCTGAATGAGATGCTGCAGGAAGTGATTCCGGGCATCGCTGACGGGAGTCTCGTTGGCGACCGAGTAGATGATGAGAGCGGCGCGATTATGATCTCGTGCGATCATTTCCTTCAACTGATTCTCGGCGTTATGCAGAGTTTGCGGATTTTCCCATTGAATGGTCCAGTAGACCGGCACTTCGGCCCAGACCATCAATCCCATTTGATCGGCCATGCGCAACATGGCTTCGTTGTGGGGGTAGTGCGCCAGCCGAACGAAATTGCAGCCTAATTCTTTTGCCCAACTCAGGAGCGTACGAGCATCATCCTCGCTCCAAGCCCGACCGGGCCGCGTGGGCGCCTCCTCATGGATGCTAATTCCGCGTAAGAAGACCGATTTCCCGTTGAGCAAAACATTTGTGCCGCGGACCTCGATCGAGCGGAATCCGATGTGGTCTATGACTTGGTCGGTCTCGCTGGCGATCTCAATGTTGTATAGTTTGGGATTCTCTGGAGACCAAAGCGTCAGGCCGGCGTCCATTGAAAGCTCGGCGCGTCCGCTCGAATCCGTTTGGAATGTCTTGCTGAGCGCCGCCTCTGGAATTCGGATTGTGACATTCTGCTGAAGTTTTGCCCCGTTGAGCTGCAGCCAACCTTTGATTTGGTGCGTCGATCCTTTCTCAAGCTGAATGAAATAGTCTTGGACAAATGTCTCCGGCACCTCCACCAGAGTCACAGGGCGCGTAATTCCGCCGTAATTCCACCAATCCGTGTTGACGGTGGGGACTTGATCCTTTCCGCGAGTGTCGTTGATTCTGAGAACGAGGAAATTGTCTTTCGCCCTTACGCGATCCGTGATTTCGAAGTCAAAGGGTGTGAAGCCGCCCTCATGCTCGCCAAGCTCCTCTCCATTCAGGTAAACGGCGGCGAAGTAATTGCACGCTCCAAAATGCAGAAACAGCCTGTTCTTCGGTGATTTTGCATAATCGAAAGACCGCTTGTACCAGACGCTTCCTTCATAAAACAGCAGCGACTCGCGCTGCGTGTTCCAGTCGCCGGGCACATGGAGCTGGCCGGACGTATCGAAATCATATTCGACCAGCTCGGATTCGGACTGCGGCTTGTAGTTCTTGTAAAACGCATTTTTGTTTTTCAGCGGTTGAGCCCGGTAGTCCAACGCTCCGACATCATACGGATCGACAATCGCTTGCCACTGGCCATCCAGGCTGGTCGTCTGACGCGCGCTGATATTCGCAACGAGCGGAGCAACCTGCGCCGCACCTCGACTGGCGAGGAACTGCAAACACAAAGCAAGCGCCAAACAACGGAGGAGATTGGTCATGAAAGAGTCTCAGTCAGCAATCCAAAGAGCTTCCGGAATCGAATTGTGAGTTCGCAATCGAACCCGGAAGACCACGAATTGGAAATTGAATTTTGCGCCGAACTGAACCCGGCGGGGCGGGCTCGCAATCGCTCGCCCACCCCCCTTGTTACTCGCAAGGGCTACAGGTCAGAAGTTGATCTTGCCGCCGAACTGAAGAACACGCGCCGGCAGAGAACTGGTGATCTGTCCAAAACTGGGGGAGCCAGCGTTATTCACATTGGGATTGTTCCAGTTGGCGCGGTTGAAGGCGTTGAACGCATCCGCCTGGAATTGCAGGCGCAAGCCTTCCCGGAAAGGCAATTGGAATGTCTTTCGCACCGAGAGATCCCACTGATAAAAATTGGGGCCAATGATATTGCCGATGGGGGCGTCACCAGCACCGAGCACGCTCTCAGCTACAAAAGCATTCGGATTGACCCAGCATATCGCTGTTGATTTCGAACATGTGCCACTGAATCCAATGGATTGGCCTGGAACAATGTTTGCCCGCCGACCGATATTCAAGATGCTAGAGCCAAGGGCTACCGTAGATGTTGCCGTGAGGGGCGCTCCGGACTGGTAGTGCATGATCCCGCTCAGCTGCCACCCTTTTACGACCGCGCCTTCCACCCCCGTCAGGTGCTTGCCCCAGGGGGACTCGACGGTGAAACTCGAGGCCACGATGTGCGTCGCGTCATAACTCAACTTGCCGTAGTCAAATTGCTTCCAAGTTTGCACGACACCGCCAGTTTGCGTTCCGCCTGCCACTGCTGCGGTTCCACCGTTGACCAAGACGGGGCTGGCGGCGGTGCTGACCAGGCAAGTGAACGCGCATTCCGGCTCGGGATTTTCGTTGTAAGCGTCGCCCACGCCACCGCCGTCGCCCATCGCCTTCGAATACGTATAGGCAAACGTGGCAGTGATGATGCCCACGCGCTTTGTCAGGCTGAGTTGCATCGAATTGTAGTTGGAATTGACGTCGCTCAACGCCATACCAATAGCAGAGTATCCCAGGTAAGGGCGAAGTTGATCCTTAGCCAAGCCGACGGGTGCGAAGCCTCCCGAGCATTGATAGGCAGCAGCATTTATTCCCGAAGGGCAAGCGAGCGTGTTCGGGTTCGGCGAGACGGGAATGATCCCTTGCTGCGTCCAAGTGGGGTTGTTGAAGTCATGCGTGCGCAGGATATGGCGTCCCAGGTTGCCGACGTAAGCTACCTGGAGCAACATGGCACCGGGCAATTCGCGCTGCACTGCCAAGCTGTACTCGTAGGTACGAGCGACAACCAAATGGGGATCAATTCCATTCAGGGTAACAGTCTGCGGAGGTTGCACCTTGCCAGCGCCTGGAGCGGAATCGAACTGCGACAGCGAGGCGTTGGTGCCTGAGATCGAGGCCGACTGTGCCCAGGGCACAAAACCTTGGGAGTTGATGCCATTTCCCAGGACGTTGCCTTCCGGCTTGTCGTAAAAAATGCCAAAGCCGCCGCGGATCACGGTCTTATCGCCAAAGGGGGCATAGGAAAAACCCAAGCGAGGCGCAAACAGGTGCTCCGGTTGGTAAAAACCTCGCGCTGCAGTGTCAGGGATGGCAGCCAAGAGTTGCGGATCCGCGGAAGTAACAGGAACGTTGCGCGCCTGATCCGAAGGTACTTGTCCGGGCCGCTGCAAGCCGTTGCATTCGATTGTAAGGACCGGAGTGCCGACAACGTTAAGGAGAGGTCCGCTGCAAAGACCCGGAGAAGCAGGGTTAATGGAGTTACTCGCCAGACCGCCCGTAAAGCTCGGTTCGAGACTAACATTGAACGCATAGGGGTTGAAATTCGTCATGTTATTGCCCTGAGCATAGGTGGGCGTTGTGTAAATGAATCGCACGCCCAGGACCAGGCTAAGTTTGCGCGTCGCCTTCCACGTATCCTGGACATACGACTCAAAATCATTGAAACGGAATTGGCCCACGGTAACCGCCGAGTTTTGCCCGAGGCTGTTGAAATTCCCAAGGAGCGCATCAGCGAAGGGGGCACCAGTGGTGTTTGAGCCAATGGTCGCGCCACCTATCCCCGGGTTCGGATTTGCCACGGTCGACGCGCCCGCGCTTGTGCTGAAATTAATCGTGCCGTCATAATTCGTGCGCGAGTTCTGGGTCTTGCGGTTCCGTGCGAACTCCGCTCCGAATTTTATCGAGTGACTGTGCTTTTGCCACGTAACGTTATCCGCCGGGTTTATATCCGTCGTGGGAGCCGCAAGGAAGTTCGGCGCTGGACCATTCACGCCGGCGGGTCCGGACGTTGGGACCTGCGCGAATGCCGTGAAGCTTATGGTTGGAAGCCCATTGGGGAACTGCGTTGGGTTTCCGAGCGGCGGGATAAACTGAAACCCATAAGGGGTCTTCTCCCAAGCGGTGCCTTGGACCGGAGTCCTTTGCTTATGCCAGTCGGCATTGAATTTGACTTCGTTGATGAGGGTCGGCGTGATCACATCGACCCAGCCGATTTGAATGTTGTATCCGGGACGATTGCGCAAGTCCGGATCCACGGGAACAGCCCCGGCGGCGCCGAATGTCGAATAAGGATTATAGATTTGGACGTTGTCATGGATATACCGGAAATAAAAACTCTGCTTGTCATTGGCGCGTTCGTCCACGCGAACGATATCCTCGCGAAGGTTCAGGGGGTTCGGGAGATTGAAGGTCGTGTTGTTGGGAGCAGTCGCAGTGGGTAAACTTCCCGAGGCAGACAATTTAGCCGCCGACGTGTAAAGAGCGGCAATGGCTGCGCCGTCGCCGGTGATACAAGTGGGGTTTATAACATTGGGGGCAGTATAGAGAACGCCCCCGCTGCAACTTGCAGGGATCACAGCAGGCGTGCTTAGTTTGTAGCCCGGCAAAATGTCAGTGAAATTTCCCGCCGCCTCCGTTGCCGTGGGAAACGTCTCCGTCACCGTAGCGGCCGTCAAGCCCGGGTACACGCCGCGAAATTTCTTCCACTCCTGGCCGGCAAAGAAAAAAAGCTTGCCTTTGCGTTGAATATACGGGATAGGGCCGCCAAGATCCCAGCCAAAGTCGTTGAAATGAAATGGAGGCACAGCCCCGTAGCCCTTCGCAGTTGGATTCGTCAGTCTAGTGCCCTTATTTTCCGCATTGAATGTATTGTTCTGGACGAATTCAAAACCTCCACCGTGATATTGATTCCCTCCACTTTTGGTCACCACGTTGATCGTGGAGGAAGCAGAGCGCCCAAACTCGGCGTCATAGTTGGAAGTTTGCACGTCCACTTCCTGAATAAAATCGACGCCCACCTGATTGAACACGCTGTTGTTCGAGCCGGAGTCCAGATTGAACCCACCGTCCACGCTCCAGTTCTGCCCGTCCAGCCGCTGCCCGTTTGTAACCGCGACGCTGTTATTGTAGTTTGACGTTAAGGCGGCGGGGTTGCTGCCCGAACCTTGGAGGGCCGCGCCGGGAACCAGACTGACGAGCGACTCGTAGTGACGCTGGTTCAAGGCCATATTCAGTACTTGCTGCTCCGTGATGGTCGTCGCGATTTCGCCCGATGTAGTATTCACCGTATCTCCGGTCGCATTTACAATTACGGTCTCTGTCACCGCGCCGACTTCCAGTCTCAAGTCCACGGTCAGACGCCCACCAGCGTTTACAACGTTGCCTCTTTTTGTGAACCTCTTGAAGCCAGCCTTCTCTGCCATCACGCTATAGGTGCCAACCGGCAGCTCATCGGCAATGAAATAACCGTTCTTATCCGTGGTGACGTAGCGGCCTGCCTGTGTCGCCTCGTTCACGAAACTCACCTTGACATCCGGAATCGTGGCGCCGGATGTATCGGTGACCGTTCCCACGATGCGGCCAAAAATGTCCTGAGCGGCAGCGAACTCAACCGTAGCGGAGAATACCAACGCGGCGAAAAGGATCATCAGGGTGTTGAGCGCCGCCAAACAAAGCCGTTTCGTCGTTCCGCAGCCAATGGTCGAGAACTGATTTTCCGGGCGTAGCAGGCTCATTTTGGTCACTCCTAGGGCGGCGTTACAGCTCTAGTAGCTGAACCGCTCCTCTGACCGGCCGCCATAAAGTCGGTTCAGGAAGCTGCACCATAGATGGGGTGAATCAATTTAATCGATGAGAGAGTAAAGCAGTGTTGCCCTTCGTCTGGGAAGTTAGCCAACCGTGAATTCACGGTTAGTTTTGGCAGTGCCGGGCTGTAGAAAATGAACCGCTCTGGCGGTTTGGGCAAAGAGGCCCTGTATCACTCACTATGCGGCGCGCCAATCGCCCCTAGGACAATGGCCCTATTGGGGTTGCTGCTCGGACGCCGGTGGCGCAGTTTCGATTAGTTCGATACCGCGAAGGCTAGGCAAGTTCGCGGACCCGACCAAGAATTGCAGCATAACCAAGCCGTAACGGTCGGCGTTCACCGAAAATTCCTTGATCACGGCCTTATTGGCTGCGCCTGCGGCGGCCACGATATCAAAGTTATTCAAAACCACCTGCCCATCGATCGCCACATTAAATCTGCGGTTTCCAGGGGTCTTGAAGAACCCCTCGGCGAAGTGCAAGCGCACCTTGTAGGTTGCCCCCGGGATCAAACCAGGGATGAAATATCCAAAGGATCCCATGCCAGTTCCGACCCGCTGCGTCTGGTAGACCTGTTCTGGAGCCGGATCAGTTACCCCGGAAATATCAACGAAGCTGCTGGAAGAGCCCTTTCTACCGCCGGCAAAGTCGGCATCGGCAAGAAATGAACCGACGGCAGGGCCCGCCGCATTAATGGCGATGCTGGCGGTTGTTCCCCGAGTGCTGCCGGTAACAACCATGGGTCCTTTCGCCTTGTCAGAACCCGCAGGAATTAACTCAATGCCGCAAATGGTCGGCTGGTCCGCCGATCCCGGGACGAACTGTATCGCCACAACACCGTTCTCGTCCGGCCTAACGGTGAACGATTCAATCGCGGCTTTGTTCATCGCCCCGGCGGCCGCGAATATGTCGAAGTCGGTTAACACTTGCTGGCCATTCACTACCACGTTGAAGAGGCGTTTGCCAGGGGCCGAGAAGGTGTTCTCCGCGAAGTGCAAACGCAAAGTATAAGTGGCTCCCGGATTGAGATTGGGGATGGCCCAGTCGCTCGCACCCCAGTGCTCGGTTTCGTAGACTCCTTGCGGCGCAGGGTCCGTCACCCCGGAAGTATCAATCACCACTCCGTTGTGGGAGTTCGTAAATCCTCCCGCCGAAAACGTATCGGTGGCAAAATTCTCGACCGCATAACCGCCCGCATTGATGGCCATTCCCGTGCCATCGCCAAAGGTCTCAGTCGTAGCCGAGGCTTCGTTCGAGGAGGTTGATTCTCCCCCAAGGCTGACCGCACGAACCTGATAGTAATAAGTAGTGCCTGGGTTTAAGCCCTGATGCATGTAGTGGACGCCATGAAAATGCTGAACGAGCAGGTTATTGAACGAGGGTTGGAAGCCCGGGGTAGTGGTGGCGTAAATGTCGTAGGCGTCCGGCGCAAAGAATCCGCCGGCATGGTTGTCCGGTTCCCAGTGGAGATCGATTTGATTGCTGGCCTTTGGTTTCGCCAATAGTTCGCGGGGCGTGTTGAGTGAGCCGGCATCCCAAGTAAATACACGCACGTTATCAACCAATATATCGGCGGGATTTGGCGTCGAGACATCCGGCCCTGGTGTGGGAAAATTGCCGCCTATCGCCTCGTTTAAGAGAATGAAAAACGGGTGGTTAAATACCCACTGGCTTCCAGGAGGGATGAAGGTCGGTGTGACGGTCAAAAACGGCTTGGTCCAGTCGTCCCTGTAGAACTGCATCTGGTACGGCGACCAAACCACACCGTATGTATGATAACCCGGATCGTTGACTTGCTCATTATTCGGAAAGATGTATCGCGCCCCAATTCCGCTCCCACCGGAATAACCCGGCCCGTGATCGGTGGATGAAGATGTGGTAGCCGTGTATTGTGGAACCCATTCCATGATGTCTGACTCGCCGCAGTTCGGCCAGCCCGCGGAGTTAATGTTTGTTCCCAGCATCCAAAAAGCCGGCCACAGTCCGTCGCCCACGGTCAATTTAATCCGCGCTTCAATGCGGCCATATTGAAACTGTTGCAGACCCTCCGTCTTCATGCGTGTGGATGTCCACGTGCCACTCGGAGTCCTGATCGCGCGGATGACCAGGTTGCCGTTGCCATCCATAAAAACGTTCGGCGAAGCGGCGCTGCAAGGTGCGGCATTGGAACCCGCGGCGCAATAGACTTCCAATTCAGCGTTGCCCCAGCCGCCTCCTCCAACGTCGAACGTCCAGATCGTGGGGTCTGGGAAAGATCCCGCTGGGCCGTTGAATTCATCACTCCAAGACTGAGTCCATTGGGCATGCGCCGACGGTGCGATGCTAGCCAAAAGGAATAAGAGCAGCATCCCCCATCGCGCACCGGAAATATGCGTTGAATATCGGGCGTTTTTCGTGAGTTCTAGTTCCCTGGACATGATTGTGATCCCTTCATCATGTTTTGAAACGAAACGCAGCTTCGGCGGCTTTCCGAGCGCAACCCTCAATCAATGCAATTAAGCAAAGTGGCGGGCGGCTAGGAAGTTAGCTAACCGTGAATTCACAGTGAGAGCTTTTGTGTCCGGATGCTGGGAGAATGTATCTGCCTTGCGAACTAAATCGACTCTAACCCCATGAGGAATCAAGTGTTTTCCTTCGAGCTCGCACCCCAAAAAGTGAGTTATACTTCCCCTGTCCGGCCGGAAGTCTGACTCGGACAGAGATTCTTTGAGGGATAAGAACTTGCAACCGGTAATCAGCAAGCTTGAAGCCGAGCGGGCTGAGGTAGATGACGTATTGTCGTCTGGGGTATTTGGGCGGACGAACAACCACGTCCGGATTCTGACATACGTTTGCGAAAAGTACTTCGAAGGAGCCATCGACGAAATCAAGGAGTACAGCATTGCGGTGCACGCCTTGGGGCGCCCGGAATCTTTTGATCCGCAAGTGGATACCATTGTACGCGTCACCGCTCATGCCTTGCGAAAGCGGCTCGAAGATTATTATAGAAGCGCTGGCGCCGGACACGCCGTGCATATCTGCCTGCCTCCCGGCCACTATGTTCCCAAGTTTATTCACACGGCCGACCTGG
>WNFG01000762.1_pt1 | contig 33336 bp, 31 predicted proteins | sample 5400431 | NCBI WGS metagenome assembly WNFG01 (sample SAMN13153346, study PRJNA577476) | soil metagenome | isolation source: 120 cm saprolite under Douglas fir tree site 2 hole 3 replicate 2 | place: USA:California | collected 2015-04-18
GAGCGGTCCGGCGGCCCGGCAGCTCGAGCACCCGGCCCGCGTCCGCGCGGCTCTCCAGAGCCTGAAGAGCCTCCGGACGATAGAGCGGCTCGCCGTCCGCGCCAACGGGGCGGCTGGCGGCGATGAAGGCCTCCTCCAACCGCGCCTCGAAAAGTCTGTGCAGCACGATCGGCCCGACCTGCACGGCGAGATATTCGAGATGCCGGCGATCCAGATCGTCAAAGGGCACAGCGGCGGATTCGCGCGTGGCCACGATCACGGCCAGCACGTCCCCCGGCACGGCGGAGCCGGGAGCAGCCACCGGTACGGCAAGGAAACGTTCGGCCGGCGATCCGCCGTTGTTGTCCGCCTCGGGGTCATATCTCGAATCGTCTCCCACGCGCTCCACGGCCACCGCCTGGCCGGTGCGGGCAACGAAGCCGGCGATCCCCGAGGCAGCGCTGTGGTGGACGGCCCCACCCCCATCGAGATTGCGGGACCAGAGCGTCTCCTGCAGCGGGTCGTAGACCGCGAACCGGGCCTCCCCGGCGTCGAGGAGCCGGGCGGCCGTCTCCGCGATCAAGCCCGAGATCCGCTCCACGTCGGTCTCTGTCGCGATGCGATCGATGAGATGGGAAACGGCTTTCGCCACGGCCAGCGTCGCGCTTCCGCTCTCGATCGCCCCGGCGCGCCGCGACCGGCGGTCGTCATGCGCGGCCGCGCTCCGCAGAAGCGCCGCGACATCATCGATCGGCGGCGGGCAACGGGAGAGGAAGAAGAGCCGGTCGTCGTCGACGTGTTCCTGAAAACGCTCGGTCTCGCGCCCCGCCGCGAGAACGACGCAACGGACTTCGGATGCGCACGCGGCAACACGGCCGATGAAGGCGGCGGCCTCTGCGCCGGCGAGGCGGGAGCCGATGCAGAGAAGGCCCGTACCTGCCTCCGCGGCACGCCGGAGCGCGTCGTCCTCTCCATCCACCACGGAAATCTCGGCCTCATCGTCGAGCAATTCGGCGAGCCGCGCCGCCGCGGCCGGCTCGAAGCCCAGCAGGAAGAGGGGTCGAATTCCGGAATCTCGCATCTGCACCGCAGAATACCCCCGGAATGCCGCATGATACGTCGCAATCATGTTATTCTCGCCGGCATGAGACCTACATTCGCAGCCATCTCACTGTTGGTGCTCGGGTTAGCGACCGCGGCAGTACACGCGCAGCAGGAGCAGGCGCCCCCGAATCCGGTCAATCTCGACTTCGAAGCTGGCGCGGACCAGCGCGGCCTTCCCGTCGGATGGATCGGCAAAGCAGCCGGCTACGACATGGCCTGGGATCCGACGGTATCTCACCGCGGCGAGGCCAGCGGCCGGATCGCGCGGCACCCCGGCACCCCGGCATCGGCCATCCCCGCCTCCCTGAGCCAGTGGATCTCCGCCGAACGCTGGAAAGGCAAGCGCGTGCGCCTCTCCGGCTGGTTGCGCACCAAGGACGTCACTTCCGGATGGGCAGGCCTCTGGATGCGCGTCGATTCCGCGACCACCCCCGCTCTCGCCTTCGACAACATGCCGAAGCGCGGACCGCGCGGCACGACTGACTGGACAAAGTACGAGGTCGTCCTCGATGTCCCGAAGGAAGCGAGCGACCTGTTTTTCGGCGCCATCCTGACCGGCGACGGCATGGTCTGGGCCGACGACCTCGTCCTCGAAGAGGTCCCGTCGTCCGTGCCGACGACGGCGTTGCCGAAATCAGGGACGTAAGCGCTAGGTCGAAAGCGTCCGGACCACAGCATCCATCCTCACCCTCCAATACGACCGCATGCGACCACGCAACTGACGCGGCTCCTCGGCGAATACCAGGCTGGCCAGCGCGAGCGCCTTGCCCTCGAGCTCGTTACGCCGGTGTTCCGCCAGATCGAGGAGGTTGGCGAACCGGCCGCGATCGAGAGTATCGCGTAACACGATGAGGTCGTGATGCTCGCCGAGGAAGTCGGAGAGTTGCTTGATGGTATCGGCGTAAGGATCGAGAAGATCGGGAGCGGCGCCACTGAGCAGGCGCACCTGATACCAGTGATCCTTGACCCGCCTGCGAAGGGTGTGGAGATCCGTGGGGGAGTGGCTGACCATCGCCCGGTGGAACGCGCGGCGGCCCGCGCGATAGGTTCGCTCCAGTCCCCTTCCGATCGTGGCGAAACGATCGGGGATGCCGGATCGAAGCGGTAGACGTGTGCGCGCGGCGGACAACAGTTCTTCGGCAATCGTCGACTGCGTCCCAAGCCTCCGGCTCCGGGCACGGATGGAGCGCTTGGCTCGTCCGATGTCCTGCCGGAGCGCGCGATGATCCGTCTTCTTCCGCAGTTTCTCCAGCGTCTCGATCATCGCCTCGGCATCACGCGCGCCGGTCAGGGAATGCGCCGCGTCGCGCAGCCAGGTGTTCTCGACGACATAGTCGTCGGCGAGGTCCCTGCGAACGAGGCGCAGGAGCGCGCGCGTCTCCTTGATCCGCTTGCGCGCCTCGTGCACCTCGCCCACGGCGAGATGCGCGCCGATCCGGTCGAGCTGTTCGCCGTAGGTTCTCCGGACCGCGTCCGGGATCGGCTCGCCGGCGAGAAACTGGTACGCCATCGGTCATCAGCCTACACCGCGTAGCGAAAAGGGCACGAGTTGCGCAGAATGGCAGTCGTGCTCCGGCCACCGCATCGGCGCTCGCGCGCGGCGCAACAGACGATCGACCGCAGCGAAAGCGCGCGGACGATCCTGATCGCGCTGGCGGCGAATGTCGTGATCGCGGTTGCCAAGCTGATCGCTGGACTGATTTCCGGGTCGACCGCGCTTCTCGCGGAATCGGCGCACTCGCTCGCCGACGCCACGAACGAGGTGCTCCTCGGCATTTCGCTGCGCCGCGCTTCCGCTCCCCCGGACGATCTTCATCCACTGGGCCATGGGAGGGAGCGATTCCTCTGGGCATTCATGGCAGCGATCGCCTCGTTTCTGATCGGCGGCTGCTTCTCCATCGCCATCGCCATTCGCCAACTGGCCCACGCCGAGATGACGGGACACCTGACCGCCGCCTGGATCGTGCTGGCGGTCGCTTTCGTCGGAGACGGCATCTCGTTCGCGCAAAGCCTCCGGCAGGCGAAGAACGATGCCAGGGAGCGCGGACGCAATGTGTGGCTTCACCTGCTGCGCTCGAGCGATCCGACCGTGCGCGCCGTGGTCGTCGAGGACAGCGCGGCGTTGATCGGCATCGTGATCGCCGCCGTGGGACTGCTGCTCAGTCATCAGTTGCGAAGCGGCCGTCCTGACGCGATTGCATCACTGCTCATCGGACTGCTCATGGCCGCCACCGCGTTCGGCCTGGCACGTCCGCTGGCCGACTTCCTGGTCGGAAAATCGCTCGCTCCGGAGTTCCTCGATCCGATTCGCGCCGTCATCGACGCGGATCCGGCGGTCGAGGAAACGCTTTCCCTGCAGGCCGTCTACATCGGACCCGAGGAAGTCATCGTCGCCGCCAAAGTCCGTCCATCGTCTGGGATGACCACCGAAGACCTCGGCCGGGCGATGGACAACCTCGATCACGCCCTTCGGGAAACATCACCGTTCGTGGCGGACGTCTACATCGACGTGACGTTGCACCACGCGAACGACGGCGACGGGCACGTGTAGGCCGGCACGGCCGGCTGCGCTGGTTGCCCAAGGCTCGGCCACCGTCTTCGCTCGATCGTTCCCGTCAGGCTCTACTCGATCTCGGGCAGAAGCTCCAGGATCTCATCCGCGTCGCAGCCAAGCTCGAGTGCCTTTTCCGCGATCACTTGCGCCGCGAACCAGAAATGAACGTAGATTCCCAGCTTGAGCTCAGGATGCCGATCCAACGCCTCGGCGAAATCGATGAAAAGGTAGTTCGGCATGATTCGCATAATGAAGAGATTCTACGCCTGAGACCCGTGAAAGACACGGGAGTCGAGGGTCGGGGGTCGGGGATCGGAGCAAACCATGCCGCCTCCGACTCCCGACGCCCGACGCCCGACGCCCGACGCCCGACACCCGCCGGTTGATTTCCAACGCTGACCCCGCTACTATCCCTCGCACAGCAACATGTGCAGTACTGAAAGGCCGGGTGCTCCCCGGCCTTTTTGTCTTTGCGTGAACGGGAGGGAGGGGTTGTGATGATTTCCGCGCAACAGATCGCCAGGCTGGCCAAACGGAGGAGTTGTCCGCGCTGCAGTCTCGAAAAAACGGAAGGGACCGCGCTCTGCCGGCGCTGCCGGTTCAAACTGCCGTCGCACATGCGGCTGCCCCTCCAGGAAATCGCCACACGCGAGGAGTGGGTCGTGGCCTGCGCCCTTCGCGCCGCCGCCAACTACTTCGAGATTCACTATAAGTCGATCCGCTTCTTCGGCGGCGGACGGGTGCGGTAAGTAACCCGCGTCGGCCTTCGCGTGACCGAACCGGCGCGCTATGGCAGTTGATAGAGCGAGATCGACTTCCCTACGCGTTGCACCGGTTTCTCCGGAAGCCAGCGCCAACCACCGTCGACTTCGCTCATTCGCCGCTCGTGATCGCTGATCGCAAGCCATCCACGCAACGGCAGGGCCGGATTGGCGGAGTAGACCTCGGGATATCCGAGCGCGGCGTAGTCCGCTGGCCCTATCAGCGACAATCCGATGCGTGTGATCTTGAGCTTGCGGATGACCGTGCGCAGGCGCAGTGCGTCCTGCCCCCAATCGAGATTACTGTCGATCAGGTAGCGCGACGGTTCGCGCCCGGCGAGCACGTTGAAATAGGGGAAATAGTCGGGATGCGCACCCAGCGAAACGCCGGCGTGAAAAACGAGCAGGGCAATCGCAATGCCTCTCCCGGCGAAGCCGCGCCGGCTCATCGCCAGCACGCCGGCCGCCGAAGCAACGGCGAACGGAACGAAAAACGGCAGCAGGTAGCGCACGCCGATATCGAGCTTGCTGGTCATGGCGATGGCCACGATCGACAGCGCCGCCGCGGAGAACTCGAGGCAGGGTCCACGCAGGTCGCGCTCACGGCGCGTGAGCAAGAGGCCGGCGATGAACAATGCCAGTGCGGCGAGAGAGATCTTCAACAGCAGCGCAAACGGGAAGTACCACCACCAGCCGCTCTTCCCCGAATGGCCCCACAGATAGGTGTTCATTCCGGTGGCGTCGATCATCCTTAAGTTCGCGATTCCGATGAAGAAGTCGGGCGCGGGTATACGGGTCGCGGGATCGAGACGCGCGACCATCGAGCCGATCCTCGGGCCAAACGCCTCCCGCCACGGCGCGAGATCACCGAGCGGACGCAGCGTGAATCCGTAGCCAGCCCAGACCATGAAGAGCGTGACCACCGCCGCGGGAACCATCGCAAGACTCGCGCGTGCGATTTGCCGACGCAGCTCACGGTCTTGAATGACCCGCAGCGCCGCAATGGCGATGCACGCCACCGGAACATCGACGATACAGCTGAATTTGCAGAGGATGCTGAAACCGAACGCGGCGCCGAACAAAAGCGCACGCGACAAGTCCGGCGCGCCCAGCCAGCGAAGAAATGCGATCAGCGCGACGCCGGTGCCCGCGACACCGGCAGCATCGGTTGTGGCAAGTCCCGAATATCCGAGGACGATTGGTTCCGTCGTAAAGAGAAAGAGCGCGATCAGTGCGCCAGCATCACCAAGCGCTCCTCGCGCCAGGATCCAGACAGTCCACGCGGCGAGAGCGAAAAAGAGAAGATTGCCGGAGCGCGCGAGCACCAGGTTACGCTCATATTTTCCGTTTCCATAGAAAACGCTGTGCAGTCCGGCGATGAATCCTCCCTCCGGGTTGTAGGACATCCCGCCAAGCCATGGAGCGGCAGAGAGGATGATCCGCGGCAACGGCGGGTTCTCGCGCTGTACTTGATACCGATGGAGCTGAATGAGCTCCAGTCCCGCGCCAATATGCGTCGCTTCGTCGTTGGTGGCAGAGAAGACGCGGAAAGTCATCGCCACCCGAATCAAGGCAAACGCGATCAGCAGGAGAACGATCAGCCGCAGCCGAACAAAAATCATCATCCTGCACTGATCTCCGTTCGCGATTGGCGCGAATGGCGTCGCCGGTTCTGGCCCTACCTCCCCAACTCGTACAAATACTCCACGAACGACATCACCGCTCCGTCGAAGCCTTGCACATTGGGAGTCGCGGATTCGATCACGTAGTACTCGTCGGGCGCATGCGCGCCACTGCCGTGGCCGAGGCCGAAGTGGCCGGCGGAGAGGCTGAGGGGGGCGTTGGTGAAGACGTAGCCGGGATACGAGCCGGCGTTGCGCGGCCAGAGGACCGGGTCGATGCCGGCGCGCTTCAGGACCGCCACCTGCGACTGAATCAGCGGCGCGCTCGCGGCAGTCCCCGTCGGATCGTAGCCGCCGGTGACGTTCACCTCGATGTCGCCGAAACCGTGTTTGGCGAGGTGGGCTTTCAGCGCCGCGACGGCGTCGTCCTTCTTCATGTCCGGAACGAGGCGCATGTCGATCTTGGCGACCGCGCGATGGGGAAGGATGGTCTTCCCGCCCGGGCCGGTGTAGCCGCCAACCAGCCCTTCGATATTCACCGTCGGCTGCGACTCCAGACGCTCGTTGGCCTGCTCCCACGGCAGATCGTCGATCCAATGCTGCACGCCGAGCGACTTCTTCGACTGCGCTTCGCTCCGCCGCTTCGAGGCCTCGGCGATCATCGCTTTCTCGTCCGCATTGATCGGCCGTGGCTTCGGGCGACCACGCCCTTCGCGCCGAGGCTGACCGTCACGATGCCGTCGAGATCCTGCGACGCCGCCGGCATGAACACACCGGCCGTCTTCCGAAACGCTGCTTCCACCTCGGGACGATGGACGAGTTGGCCGATGTGCGGCGAGCCGATCTCCTCCTCCCCCTCGGCGATCAGGACCAGGTTCACCGGCATCTTCTTCCCCGCACCGCGAATGGCGTGCAGTGCCGCGAGAAAGGCCGACTCCGGCCCCTTCTGATTGACCGCGCCGCGGCCGACGACGGCCTTGCCGATGCCCGGCTTGTCGACCAGCTTCGCCTCCAGCGGCGGCGAGGTCCACTCGGCAGGATCGAACTGCTTCACGTCGTACATGAAGTACAACCCGACGGTTTTGGCCGCGCCGGCATCGAGCGTGGCGAAGACGCCGGGCTTGCCGTCGGTATTAATGACCGTGGCGTTCTGGAAGCCGGCGTCGAGCGCCAGCCTGGCCATGTACTCCGCCCCCGCCGGATAGTTGCGGTTCTCCGCGGCGATCGACGGAAGGGCGATCCAATCCTGCAGCCGTTTGACCGCTTCATCGTGGCGTTTCGCGATCTCGCGTTTGATGTCGCTGAGATCATCCGCATACGCGCCGACAGCCAATACGGCGATGATGATGAATGAGAGATACCGTTTCATAGTGCGCTCCCCTCGGCCTGGACGTTCGAGACGCGGGATGTTACTGCAATCGCATCTTCGGGCTTTCGCGCTGGCGCAAGAGAAGGTAGATCGCCGGATAGAGCAGTAGTGGACCGATGGACTCTTCTCAGCGCCTCAGCAGGATCAGGATGATGACGAGCAGCAGAAACACGCCTATCGCCGTCAGCCAGATCAAAGGAGGGCAACATATGCGCTTTCCGTCGGGATCGCTGGATTGTTTGGGAGGCTGATCACCGCCCTGCCAGACCTGCCCCGTCAGCAGTTGCTCGCGCGTGAACGTCCGCCCACGCATGGTGCGGCCGTTCGCCCGGAGGTGAACGTGATAGATGCCCGACTGATCGGCGACGAGCGAGGTCTCGAAGACACCGGGCTCGACCTCCGGGAGGTCAAGCATCGACATCGTGCCGTCCGGTCGCTCGATCTCGGCAGTGACGAAGGCGCGGGACGCAACCGGAACGCCGTATTCGGTCAAGGCTGCCCGCAGATTGAACCGGGCGCCTGGCTCGAGACTGTTCTGGGAGAGCCGCGCGCGGAGCCGGAGGTCCGAGAAAGTGAGAACGCTCAGATTGTAAGGAATGCCATGCTGCGTCATTACGGCTCGCTTCAGCCGGTCGATCTGAATGACGCTGAGAACAGCTGTCCATGTGCCGACCTGCTGTCCCGTGCCGTTGACCACCGCCGGTAGCTCAACGCGGTAGTAGCTTGTTTGATCGCCGACGAAGAACGCGATATCGGGCGCGGCTTCGGCCACGGTGGGATTAACGACTCCCGCCGTCAGGCGTCTCGAGCGTGAAGCTGATGAAGGCGGGGGCCGGTGTGAGAAGAACGATGTCGGCGGCGATGTCGGTCTCATTCAACCGAAACGGAATGCGATGTGTGTCGCCAACCTGCAGCGCGCCCTCGGGATCGGTGACGATCTGGTCGTTCTTCACGCTGGCGAGAATCTGCTGGTAGTACTTCGCCAGCCGGAACTTCGACTGATCGGTGAACTGTCCCGTCATCAGGAGATACCCGTCATGCTGGGCGCAGATCTTGTTGAGCGTCGACGGATCGATCTCCTCCGGCGTGCCGAGCCCGATCGCGAAGATGTGCTGGTTGGGATTCACGAGGCCGGCAACGTCGTCGACCGACTTCGGCGCGGTGTTCTGGCCGTCCGTGAGAACCACCGTGGCCACGACGTCGAAGCTGCCGAGAACGGGGGCAAGCAGGTTCTGCGCGGCCTCGATTCCGTCGCCGATCGCGGTGAGCCCAGCTGGATTGGGAGTGTGATTGATGATCGCCTGGCGCGCGTTTGTGCGGCTCGTGTCGGTCGCATCATCGAGTGATCCGATCGTAGTGAGCGGCAAGACGCTGTGGGGGTCCTGATCGAACGAAACGATCCCCACGCTGTCTTTCTCATGCAGACGGTCGACGAATGGGGTGGCTGAATCGTGAAGCACTTGAATGCGGGTCCGCCCATCGCCGGCGTCGTCCAGCATGCTGCCTGATTTGTCGAGCGCCATCGCCACCACCGCCTTCGGGCGGGCGATCGTGTTCGCGGTGAGTTTCACAACGAAATCCTGAGCGGTTTCGATGCAGCGGATCGTCACCGTGCCCACTGCCGAATCGCCTTGGGCCGTTCCCTTGTAACCGATCCAAATCCGCGCCGGCCGCGGTAAGAGGTCATGCAATGCATCGATCGTGATGGACGTGCCGAGCGGCGTCGTGGAGAATACCGAGCCCGCCGTGCCGCTGACGAACGCAGGACCGCTAACGATTGTGAATGTGACGCTGCGACAGCTCCGAACATCGAAAACCGCCGCGCCGAGGCGCGTCTCTCCTTCCGGCACGTTCAGGAACTGAATCGTCGAGTTTGTGAGATCTACATGGATCGGGGGCGGAATCTCGGTGACGGCATTGCCCGCGATGTGGAGTCCTGTGCAGACGCTGTTGTCGTCGAAGTTGTCTTCGGCGACGAGGTGCGCGGCGTTCGTGATCGCCACGAGCGTGTAGTCGCCATCGGCGACGCCGTCGAGGACGATGTACTGGCAAGGTAGAGAAGCATCGTACACATCGGACCAACCCGCGGTAATGCCCTGGTACGCGCAGGTCGACGGATCGAACTGCCGTGAGCTCGGAGCACCGGGATCTCCGCCGTCGTTTCGCTCAACGTCCGCGAGACAGAACCCCTGCTTTTTCCCGGGCATTGCCAAATCGCCGTTGGTCGCAAAGAGGCGGTATTCGTTGAAGTCTTTGAAGTGGAAGTGCCCGTGGGCGGCTGAGAAGACGAACAGGTCCGGCCTGTCAGCGGGCTTACCGATGACGAGATCCGCGTTACCGATGTTGCTGGAGACGAAGTCGAACCGCAGCACCCGGTGACTCCCCGGCGTAACGCAGCCATCCTGCACGTCGTGGCTGCCGGAGGGGAACGTCTCAGTTCCGATCGAAAAGTTTCTGACCTTTGAAATGAGATTGACGCCCATAGCCATCTCCTCGGTTAGTAGTGACACCAGAGGAGAGAGCGTTACATTTCCAACGATTGATGCTTCGGATGTTCATCGTGCGTCCTCAGCAAGCGACGGCCCCCGTTGCCGCCAAAGAAGATAGATCGCCGGATAGACGAGCAGCTCCATCAGGAACGATGTGAAAAGGCCGCCGATCATCGGGGCGGCGATGCGCTTCATGACATCGCCGCCTGTCCCCAGCGACCACATGATCGGGACGAGTCCGAAGAAGGCGCAGGCAACGGTCATGACCTTCGGCCGGACGCGCTGAACCGCACCATGAAGGATCGCTTCGTGGAGATCCTGACGCGTATTGAGCGTACCGGCGGCCACGCGCTCGTCGTGCGACAGGTCGAGGTAGAGCAGATGAAGATGCCGGTCTCGGCGTGGAGCCCGAGGAGGGCGATGAGGCCGACCCATACTCCGATGGACATGTTGTAGTTTAGAAAGTAGATCAGCCAGATGGCACCGACCGCGGAGAACGGCACCGCCAGGAGAACGATGGCCGTCTTCGGGAACGATGCTCTCACCACAACTCGTCGACTGGTTTGTACGTGCCGTCCTTGGCGAAGGGGACGTACTCGAAGCCTCGGTGCAGCGGATCGTCGGTTCGTACGGTCGTGTAGTCGATGCCGAGCGCTGAATAGATCGTGCAGACGATGTCTTCGGGCCGCACGTCGCGGTTACCGCTCCAATGGTAATCGGTCACGTTGTTTCCGGTGGCATCGGTCTTCCCGATCACCTGTCCGCCGCGAATCCCCGCACCCGCCCAGACACTGGACATCCTCAGATTGTGGTCGCGTCCCTGCTGGTCATTCAGGGCACCGACCGTTCTGCCGAACTCCGCGAGGATGACCACGAGGGTTTCGTCCAGCAACGTCTTGCCGGCCACCGAGCCGGGCATCGCCGCGAGATCCGTCATCAGCGCGCCGAATGCGGGATCGAACTCGGCGGCCTGCGTGTAGAGCGAGTTGACGCCGTTGGCCGGCTTGTCGTAAATCCCGCTATGGTGATCCCAGTTGCCGAACGTGGCCTGGACGAAGCGGGTTCCCTTGCCGGCCGCGACGAGATTGCGCGCCACGACCAGCGAATCCCCGAAACCCGAGCTGCCGTACTTCGTGTGCTCATCGGCGGAAAAGCTGAAGACGGCGTTGATGTTTGGCGCGTCCATCAGTGTCTTGGACTGGTTGTAGAAGTCATTCATGTCCAGCGACTTCTTGGCCAGTGCGCCGGTGGCGCGTTTGGTGTCGAGAACATGCAGCTCGTTCCACCGGTCCAGAAAGGTAGCCGCTCCATCCGGCGGTGTGATCGTCGGCAGTCCGGTCGCAGCCGGAGTGACCTGGAACGGCGCGTACGTGGCCGGAAAGTAGCCGGACGACGGAATCCCCGCCGAATTCAAGGCGATGAATCCCGGGAGCACGTCGGTCACGGCCCGCTTCGCCTGCGACTCGAGGGAGACCACGGAGCCGATGTGGGGAGCGATGGCGCCGGTCGCGCCGCCCGGGTTTCGCGCAAGTTGGGCCCACGCCTGGCCGAGCGGGTGGACGGCCGCCCATGCCAACCCGCAACGGATGAACGCCAGCTTGCTGATCTGGGCCGCCGTGCTCGGCATGAGACCTTGAGGAAAGCGGACGTTTCCGCCGTCGTAAGACGTCGGTGTGAAATCCGACGGCGTCCACGAGCCTTCCTTCAAATCCCAGGTGTCGATGTTGCTCGGTGCGCCGGGTAGAAAGATGAAGATGCAGTTCTTCGCGGTGTTGCGAAGGGTGACGCCCGGCGCGCTCTGGGCGCGCAGAACCCGCGGATCGAGCACGTCGAGAAAATAGGATGCCACGATGCCGGTGCCTGCGATTTTCAGGAAACGGCGGCGCGAGAACCCTTCACCCTGCAGCGGAAAGCCGCTGGCCTTGCTGCAGGTGGGACATTCGATGGTGCTGCGAGGAAGCTTCGGTCTCGGCATGGGTGTCGCTCGCTTGGCTAGTCGAAGATGAACTCGAGATGATTGATGAGAATCCACTGAAGACTCTCCGTCTTCTGCTGCAGCGTTCCGCTCTGCAGGTAGCTGATCGCGGTCTGGCGCTCGGCCGCGGAGGGATAGCGGGAAAGGGTCGTGAGATAGAGCTGATCCGCGATCGTTCCCGGGTCGATGGTCGACGCAAGCAGCTTTGCCACGGTCGAGGCGGCATTCGACTTGTGAATGCGGTTCACGACGATGGTCTGGTCGTTCATCAGCGACAGTGCTTGCGCGATCGAGGAATCACTGGAGCGCGCGGTCTGATCGCGGTCGCCGCGTCCCAGCTCATCGAGGAACCGTCCATAGGCGTTGTTTCTGGACTCTGTCGTGTCCGGGAGCTGCATGGCCAGTGATACCGTGCCGATGCCGCTGACGTTGTAGGTAACGGGAACACTCGTAGCCCGGGCGATGGCGTCGAGCAGCATTTCCGCCTGCAGCCTGTGCGGATAGTGGCGCGCGAAGTACGGCGTCCACGCCTCGTCCCAGGTGCCGGATGTGTATTGCGACGAGAGCTGGTACGTATTCGAATTGGCCATGATGCGCAGGATCGCGCGCACGCTGTATCCGGTGTTGATGAACGCCGTGGTCAGGTCCTCAAGGAGCTGCGGATTCACCGGCTGGACGGTCTGCCCAGCCGGAAGATTGTTGGGATCGAGCCGATCGAGATCAAAGGAGTTCACCGGCTCCACCAGCCCCATCCCGAACATCTCTTTCCAGAGATAGTTCACCGCGGCGCGCGCGAATTGACGATCGGCCGTGAGAATGCGCGCATAGGCCTGCCGGTAGGGCTCGCCGGGACGGGGCGTTTCTCCGGTGAACAGATAGACAGGCGGGACCGAGGCCGGAGGACCGGGCGGGCAGACGCCGGCCGGAGTGGGCGCACACCGCGGCGTCTTGTTGCCGGAAACCGTGTTCAGCAGATATTGGCCGGTCGTATTGTCCTCGACGTCGAACTTGAAGGCGTTGGCGTTATTCGGGTCTGCGCCCGTGATCCGTTTCGTGGTCGTCCGTGCGAAGAACGCGGCCATTCCCCAGAAGTCGTTTCGGGTCTTGTGCCTCAGGTATTGATTGACGAGCTCCAGGTGGCCGAGACCGCCGTGACATGAAAGGCAGAGCACATTCTGGCCGAGTAACTTGTCACCGGAATGCGCTGCCAGATTGTCGAGGGTGTCCTGCGCCGGACCGTTCGGCTGGATCTGCCGGACGACGTAGTCCGGAGTGCCGGAGGCGAAGCTGTCGCCGGCTCCCGTGATCAGTTCCCGGACCATGGCGTCATACGGTTTGGCGTCATGAAACGACTGCTTGATCCAGGTGTAGTAGATGTTGCGGCCCTCGTAGAACTCCCGGACGTTCGTCGCCGACTGCACGTTCTGCACGAGGTCGCCGAACCACATGGTCCAGCGGTCGTTGAAGGCGTCGGAGGCCAGAAGCTGCTCGATCATCGTTGCTCGTTTGTTGGACGTGGGATCGGCAACGAACGATTGGACGGCCGCCGCGGTGGGGATTTGACCGGTAAGGTCGAGCGTGACGCGGCGAAGAAACTCGGCGTCGGTCGACCGGCTCGTCGGTACGATCCCGTCCTGCGTCATCTTCCCGAAGACATCGGTGTCGATGAAGTTCTGCGCAGGTGGCGGGAGAACAGCCCGGCGCCGTGCGGAGGAGCCGACAGCCGCCGTGCTCGGTGAGAGCAACTCAGCGGTCACGGAGAGCTGGTGCCAGACGTTCTGCTGCTGGTTGCGCGGCGAGAGCGCTTGCAGGCCGCCGGCCGGGCAGGCTTCCCGGGGTGACGCGGCGGCCGGTACCAGCATCGCAATTGCCGCAATGACAACGCGTGTGATTCGCATGTGTCTTGGACGCTCCCGGCCAAGGGCCGTTTACAACGGAGCGCTGGCGTCTCGCCGGCTCCTTCACCACACACTGAGGTGAATTGGCCGGCAGCCTGTTCATCGAAACGGCGTGGCAAGAGGTTCAAGAGGCCCGTGAGAAACCAGGTGGAGTCCCTTCGTTTCTTGCCTTCCAAGGAAAGGCCACCTGTCCATAGAAACTGTGAAGCAGCTCGATCTATCGGCAACGACGATCATCGACTCGGCAGGATGGACCGCAGATGAAGGCGCCTATCTGCGATCCATCCTGCGTTATCTGCGGATCAATCATCCGCGGATCAGTGCAGCACTGGCCGGCGGCGCGCCGATTGGACGGTAATCGTCACGGTGTTGCTGTCTGCTGCACCGCACGAGTTGGCGACGCGCGCATGGAATTGCGTCGTTTGTGTCAGCGGCGGACTGATGAAGATCTGGCCGGAGCCGATGGGATTGGCATTCGCACCCTGGAACCAGCTCACCGTAGCGCCCTGGCCTGTGTAATCGAGGCTGAGCGTGACGGTCGAGCCGGCCAGTACCGTCTTATCCTTCAGCGCGCCGGTAACCTGCGGAGGGACGCATGGGATCGTCACAATCACAACGGCGGCCTGACTGTCCGCCACTGGTGCACACCGGCCGGTCACTCTGACCCAGAACGACGTGGTGGTCGCCGGACTGACGGCGATGGCCGCCGCAGTCCCCCCGTTTACCGGCATCGACACATCACCGCTCGCTCCGGTGAACCACTGATACGAGAACGGGTTCGTACCGCTCGCGATCACCGAGAGCTGCGCCGCGTTGCCGCTGGTGATCGCCGAGCCGGCCGGCTGCAGCGTGATCGACGGCGGCGTACACGCCGGCCCGCTTCCATAAACGGCACTCACAGCGGCGTTGTCCCAGGCCTGGAGCTGCACGCTGAGGCCGACCGCAAGGATGTGATTCATGATCGCGTTGCTGCTGCAATCGAGCGTCGGATCACCCGAGCATGAGGCGGTGAGGGTCCGATTCTGATCCGAGTGACGGAAACCGAGCGTGTGGCCGAGCTCATGGACGATGCCAGCTTTGAAAAGCGAGGGAGGGAGCTGATTGGTGGTGCAGGCCCCGAGGCCCTGATTCATGCTGACGTCGGCCTCCACCGTCGTGGCGAACGTTTCACCATGAAAGACGTGCGTGCCGGCGCCGAAGTTCGCATGCGTCATACCGCCCATGCCGAGTGCCCCGCCGGACGTACAGTTGAACGGTTGCAAGCCGGCAGAGGTGAGGTTCTTCTCGAACACGATATTGTTCGTGCCGTCGGGGGCGTCCAGGAATCCGTTCGGATTGGCAATCTTGCCCGACAGGACGTACTTCGGTCCGCCGGCGTTCCAGATGCCGAATGCCTCGGTGATCTCGGTTGTCCCGTTGCCTTGCGGGCCCGTTTCGGAGCTCCCCTGATTCCAACCTACGGTCCCCGGAAAGACGTTCCACCGCGCGCCGATCCCGGAGCCATAGAAAAGCAGGTAGGACGTGGCGGTGAACGCATTCGCGGCCGCTGGGATCACTTCGCTCCCGACGTTCCGCTCCACGTTCGCGACATCCTCGGCGAGATAGTCTTCGGCCGGATCCCCACCGCCCACGATGCCGCGAACGTAGCGGAGGAATAACTCCGCCGAACGATGCGGCTCCCGGTGAGGGCTGCCGTGGAAGTCCCACCCCTCGATCTCCGATTCGTCTCGGACAAACAGTTCCTGCCCCGACGCGTCTCTCACGAAACGGAACGACCCGAGTTGAAGATCACTGACAACGTACGTGCCATCCTCGCGTTGATAAAGAAGGAGGAGCATCCGCTCTCCGTCCACGAACGAGGGGACGCCCGGAATGAGCCGCGTCTCGCCGCCGAGGGTTCCGCCCGGCTCGTGGACCTGAACGACGCCAGCGAGGCTGCCTTTGATGGCTTCCTCGAGCGAGATGTTCGTGACCGTCTCGATGCCGAATGGCGAGGCTTCCACGTGTGATCCGATCACGCGGCCGATGACGATCGCGCTTGCCCGCTCGATCTCAAACCGATCCGGCGGGACGACGTAGGTCACCGCAAAGGACCGAACGGCAATCCCACAAACGAATACGGCAAGGGCCCGAGCTCGCATTGGACGAGATCCAACATGGGTCGCGGAGAACCGAACGGGCGTAACGGGGGTCACAAAGACAGGCATTGTTGTTCCCTACGCGAATGTTGGACAACATGGCCAACATGGTGCAAGAATGCCTCGTCATGCAATCGCGAGCCAAGCAGGAACCGATCAGGCGTCCGGCCTCGGATGTAAAGGGCCGCTGGCGCGACATCGTTGACGAAGTGAATGCCAACGGAGAGGTCGTCGTGACGAACTACAACCGCCCGGCGGTGGTGGTCGTATCGATGGAACGCTACGCGAAGCTCAAGAACGATGCGGCAGCCCGCGATCCGCTCGTTGCTCTTCGCGCGGAGTTCGACCGCGAGATGGTCATCCTTCGCCAGAAAAAGACGCCGGGCAAATTGCGAAGGGCGTTCGCGTCGACGCCAGCCGAGATAGCAAGAGCAGCCAACGCTCCAAACCGGCGCAAACGCTGATGCCCGCGGCCACATCCGACGCGCCGGTCATCTTCGCGGTGGCGGGCGTCAACGGAGCTGGCAAGAGCTCGCTCGGCGGCACGCTCATTCGCACCTTCGGGCTCCCGTATTTCAATCCGGACGAAGCAGCGAGGCGTATTCGGGACACGATCGATTGCACGCCGCATGAAGCGAATTCGCTCGCCTGGGAAGAAGGAAAGCATCGACTGGAGGCGGCTATACGCGGCCTTTTCGGCTACGCCTTCGAGACAACACTCGGCGGACACACCATTCCCGCGCTGCTCGTCGATGCGGCCGTGTCAGGCATCGAAGTGGCGGTGTGGTTTGTCGGTCTTTCCAGCCCCGAGCAACACATCGCGCGCGTGCGCGCTCGCGTCGCTTCCGGCGGACACGACATACCCGATGAAGTGATCCGCAAACGATGGGATTCGTCCCGGCGCAACGTCATCGCGCTAATGCCCCATCTGACCGAGCTCAAAGTCTTCGACAACAGCGAAGAGGGCAATCCGGCGACCGGCGCAATCCCGGAGCCGCGGCTACTCCTGCACCGGCACCGTCATCGAATCGTCGCTCCAAGCGCGAAAGTCCTACAGGAAACTCCGGAGTGGGCAAAACCAATCGTCGCTGCAGCGATGAAGCTGCAACGATTATCCTGACCGACATCCGATCCGCGTCCATCTGCGTCATCTGCGGATCACGATTTTCCCGCCCTTCATCACGAACGACACATGCGACAGCGCATTGATGTCACGCAACGGATCACCATCCACCGCGATCAGATCGGCCTCGTAGCCAGCGGCAATCGTTCCGATGCGGTCGCCGAAGCCGAGCGACTCCGCGGCCAGTGACGTCGCCGAGGTGATCGCATCCATCGGCTTCTGACCTCCGGTGGTGACGCGGTACTCGAGCTCCTGGAAATTGCGGCCGTGCGATCCCGCCACCGCGTCCGTCCCGAAGACGATCTTCAACCGCGGCGTGGCCAACGCGAGTTGGAACACATGCAACGCCTTCGGCACCGCCAGCTTCATCTGCGCGAACCCCTCCTCGGTGTAGTTGCCGATGCCGAGGTAGTGGGACTTGTTCTCGAAATAGTTGCGAAAGACGAGGTCGATGTTCGGATCGAAATAGGTCCCGTGCTCCGCCATAAGGTCGAGCTCCGGCTGCCCGATCAGCACGCCATGTTCAATCGTTGAACACCCCGCCAGCACAGCCCGCCGCACGCTTTCCGGCCCATGCGCATGCACGGCCACACGAAGGTGCTGCTTCTTCGCCTGGCCGCAGATCGCATCCATCTGCTCCTGCGACATCGTCGGCGCCCCGCCGTTGCGGATGCTCAGCGAGGCGAAGACTTTGACGACGTCGGCCCCTTCGCCCGCCAGCTTGTCGACCGCCGCCCGCATCGCCTCCGGCGACAGCTTGTTGTCCGAGATCGGCTCGATGGCGGTCAGAATGCGCGGCCCCGGCAACGTCCCCCGCGCGATGGCATCTCGCAGCGGCCTGTCGACCGGCGCGCCGAGGGACTGGACGGTGGTGATGCCGCCCTCCAACGTACGCACCGCATTCTCGGCCGCGTAGAGGACGGACTCCTGCGGCGTCTCGTTCCGATCGGTCTCATCGTTATGCGACCGGCCGTCTTTCGCGTCGAAGTGCCAGCCGATGTGGACGTGGGTTTCGACCCCGCCCGGCATGATGGTTTTATCGCCAAGGTCGATGGTGACGTTGGTCAGCGTCTTCGCATTCGGGACAATCCTCAGGATCTTCGATCCTTCGACGACTACCGCGGCATCCTCGGTGACATGCCCCCGCCCGTCGATGACGCGCGCAGCGCGGATGATGAGGGGTTGGGCGGTGAGGGTGGTGGTGAGGAGGATGGTGAGGAGCAGAAGGCGTTTCATGGGGGTAGTTTAGTGAAGAGGAGAGCAACTTGCGTATGATCAGCGTGGAGTTGAAAGCGTAGAAACGCATGAAGACGAACGGCAAGACAGTCCCGAAACGCGTCGCCCGGCGCGACCTGTTCGATGAGTTGACCGAGGGAATGGCCGCCCTCGCAGAAGCGCGTCACGGCAAGCGAAAGCTACGCACGCACACCATCGAGAACAAGGGTTGACACCAATGATTCAGACCGACTGCTCGAAGCACCGCCCGAACTGCGTTGACATATTGATGCATGTTCCGTATGTTCTGATGCGCATGAGAACGACGGTACGGCTCGATCCTCATCTTCTCGCCGAGGCGAAGAAAGTCGCAGCGGCGAGCGGCAAGACACTGACGTCGGTGATCGATGACGCCCTGCGCGAATCACTCGGCCGGCGAAGTTCGCCGAGAACAGGCGCGAAAGCGAAGCTCCCCACTTTCCGCGGACGAGGGCTTCGTCCCGGCGTCAATCTGGACGACAGTGCAGCCTTACTCGAGTTGATGGAGGGCGACCGTGATTCTGACCGACTTCAACGTCCTGATCTACGCGCACCGCGAAGACGCCGCTGATCATCGTCGCTTTCGCGACTGGATGGAGACTGTCGTCGCCGGTCCTGAGGCATTCGGCGTCTCTGACTTTGTTCTGAGCGGATTCCTGAGGGCCGTCTCGCACCCGAAGATCTTTCATCCGCCGACGCCGTTCCGGCGTGCGTTGGAGTTTTGCGAATTCCTGCGCGATCAGCCGAATGCCGTCATGGTCACTCCAGGCGAGCGGCACTGGGAGATTTTCACTGACTTTTGCGCAAAGGCGCATGCGGCCGGCGACCTTGTTGCCGACGCATTCCTGGCCGCCCTGGCCGTCGAGTCAGGCTGCGAGTGGATTACGACCGACCGTGATTACAGCCGATTCCCCGGCCTCCGCTGGCGGCATCCGTTCTGAGGGTGCTGAAGGGCATGTCAGCCTTCGGCGCGCGACGTTCATCCTCCGTCCGTCTGGAGGACATTCTCATGAGTCGGCCGCGTCGGGCATATGGTCGAATTGCTGGTGGTTCAGCAATCTCACCGCGACAAATGCTTGTGTTGAACTGGGGTCTCAGCGGCTACATGCGTGCGGGGAAGGCTATCCTTGATGAATACAACCGTCGAACTCGATATCACGCGTACGAACACTTCGTCGTCAGCAAGAACGTAACACAGGACATCTGCTACGTTGCCGGCGTAGAACCAGATGATTCCTGGGAGAAGAGGCGAGCTCGCAACAAGCAGAACTCCATGGAGTAGTACTTTCGCATTCCTCTCTCCCCGTCCCAACTTCGCCCTCATGACGGCGGCGGATCTGCTCGGGATGACGCTCAGGGAGCTGAAACGGAAGATTGAGGATGGCGTGATTGTAGCGGTTTCGACAGCGCTCGGGCAGCGGATGGCCAAAGAGGAGCTGATGGCGGCGGTGCTGCCGGAGGCGATCCGGCTCGTGGAGTTGAGGGCGGGTGCCGCGGTATCAGCGGGAGATGTTGCAGGTGCTGGCGCGGCGAGAGGGGACGTCGCTCGATGCGGTGTTGACGCGCGAGCTGGAAGACGTAGCGTCCGCGCATGCCGAGGAGCTTGCGGCGGCGATGCCGGAACTGGCGATGGCGATGGCGTGGCCGTAGCTTTGGACTTGCGAATCGCCCGCCCTCGTCTGCGAACATCTGCGTCATCTGCGGATAAAACATTCATCCGCAGATAGCGCAGATGTAACGCAGATAAAGCTATTCCGGCCCGCTGTACAGCCTGCCGTAAGGCGCTGGCGAAGCCGGCGTGAGATCCTAGCCCCCGCCTTCAGGCGGGGGAAACAGGGCATCCCCAACGTTGGGAGCCCGCTTCAGCGGGCGATAGACATCGCGCGGACGACTCTCTTTCGCCCGCTCAAGCGGGCTCGCGAAACCGGAGGGGATCGCGGGTCCCCCGTCTGAAGACGGGGGCTACGGTCTTACGCCGGCTTCGCCGACGAGGAGGACGGTGATCGGCTCTCTCCGGAGCACGCTCCAAAGTTCCGCGAAGCAACTTCTCAGTTCTGCTGAATAACTTTCTAATTCTGCGGAGCTGACTTGTTGTTCGGCGGATCAACCCTCTTGATCGACGGATCAAACCGTCTGTTCCGCGGATCAAACGTGTTGATCTGCGGGATCAAATATGTTGATCTACGTATCAAGCCTGTTGATCTGCGGGATCGAACCTGTTGATCTGCGGATCAAACCTGGTGATCTGCGGGATCAAAACTTTGCTCCGTGCGATCAAACCTGGTGATCTGCGGGATCAAAACTTTGCTCCGTGCGATCAAACCTGGTGATCTGCAGGATCGAAACTTTGATCCGCGGGATCAAACTTGGTGATCTGCGGCATCAAAACTTTGATCCGCGGGATCAAACCTGGTGATCTGCAGGATCAAAATTTTGATCCGCGGGATCAAACCGGGTGATCTGCAGGATCAAAACTTTGATCCGCGGGATCAAACCGGGTGATCTGAAGGATCAAAACTTTGATCCGCGGGATCAAACCGGGTGATCTGCAGGATCAAAACTTTGATCCGCGGGATCAAACCGGGTGATCTGCGGGATCAAAACTTTGATCCGCGGGATCAAACCGGGTGATCTGCAGGATCAAAACTTTGATCCGCGGGATCAAACCGGGTGATCTGCAGGATCAAAACTTTGATCCGCGGGATCAAACCGAGTGATCCGCGGAACACCATTTCAGCTGGTTTTCGGAGCTCTTATTCTTTCGGGCGCCGCCAAACCGTTGAAACGGGCGGCACTTGCGGCTGCGCACGTGAGGCGTCGCGATCACTCATCACTTATTCCCGCTCATGACGACGCTACCAACGTGTGAAACGCGGGTCTGGCACCCCGGATTAGCGCGAGCGAGGATGGCGGCATGGTATTACCCGCGCGCTGGTTGTGAATACGTGTTCAGCGACGATTAGACCTGCTTACCCGCAGTTCTAGTTGACGCAGGACAGAATACGGTCAACCCGGCCGCCATCTCGGTTTTGCGGTTGTGGGGCGGGATCGCGCTCGCTGTGATGCTGGCGTTGATCGCCGTAGGACCGTTGCGCCTTCGCGCGCTCGCGTGACCGCCTACTCTGTTCGCTAACCGCAATGGCTAAACTGCCATCTCCTCCCCCACCGCACGCACCCGTCGCCTCACGTTCTCATCGCCCGACGCCTCGGCGGCGGCGGTGGCGATGCGCAGCCATTCGCGGGCGCGATCGCGGTCGCCGTGGGCATGCGCAAGTTTCGCAAGACGCAGGGCCGATTCGGCGACGCCGGGGGGGACGTTCGTGGCCACGTAGAGATGGAAGGCTTCTTCCCACAGCTCGGCGCTGTCCTTGATGACGGCGAGGCTGCGAACGGCGTTGGCAAGATCGAGCGGCGGCGCATCCGGCGTTCGGTACAGCGCCAGCGCCTCGGCGGACAGCGGCTCGGCGAGGTCGTCGCGGCCGTCGTCGTGATGGAGATCGCCGAGGTGGCGGAGGGTGTGCGCGAGGAGGAGAGGATCGCCGATCTCGCTGCAGGCAACCACCGCCTCCTCGTAGAACGGCAGCGCTTCCGCGCGGCGGCCGAGGTCGCGCTCGATCTGGGCGATGCCCTTGAGCGCTTCCACCAGCTCGCGACGCGCACCGCCCGCGCGCGACCTCGCCGCCGCCTCGGCAAACATGTCGCGCGATTGATCGGGCGCGTCAAACCGCGAGCGCCTTCCGCGCCGCAGCAGGTCGTGGATCGGATCGGCATCCTCCGGCTCGCTCGGACGGGCGCGGAGAAGCAGCTCGTCGATGCCGCGGTTGCCGGTGAACCAGTCGTCGCCGACTTTGGCACCGGCGGCGACGAGCGTCTCGACGATCTCACGGTGCGCGGGCATGGGATGGTGGATCACCGACCACAACGTCTGGTCGAGGACCGTGCCGCCGTAGACGTTTCTCGCCTCGAGGGGCGCGTTGTGGGCGAGGAGCAGCTTGACCGTGTCGAGATGCCCTTCGTGCGCCGCCAGATGCAGGCCGGTCATATCGACATCAGCGCCGGCGGCGGGATCGACACCGTAGTCGAGCAGGAAGGCGACGACATCGTTGTGGCCGTACGCGCACGCCCAGACGAATCCCTTTCCCCGCTCTTCTTCCGGCGTCGGTTCCATAAGCTCCTTCACGCGATCGAGGCGACCGACGCCAGCGGCGTTTTCGAAGTCGAGATACGCGCCACGCTCCGCAAGGAATCGAGCGGCGAGCGGACGGCCGTTGGCCAGGCATCCGCTCACCGCCTCACCCGGAACGCGCTCGATCATCGCGCCGCGTGCGAGCAGCAGCTCCATGAGCGCGATCTGCACGCCGGCGGCCTCGGGATGAACGCTGGTGGCGGTGAGACCGAGCGTCATCGAATGGCCGCCGTACGCGTCCGACTCCGCGTTCACGTCGGCACCGGCATCGAGCAGCAACCTCGCAATCGCCACGATGTTCGGCGGCGTCCGCTGCCGGAAGTCTTCGATGCCGTTCGCCGAGACGTAGTGAAGGAGTGTCGAGCGATGATCGCGGCTCGACCGCTGCCGGATCAGCTCCGGGCTCTCATCGAGCAGCCGGCGGAGGGTGGTGATGTCGCCGGAGGCGATGGCATCGGCGGCCTCCTCGAATTGCGCGTCGGGCGAGCCGGCGTGTTGCAGCTCCTCGACGTGCCGTGCGAACTTCGGCCAGCTCGCAAAACCGTGCGCGCGGGCGATGAGATACTGGGCATCGGTGAGCTTGCCGATCGTCACTGATCGCAGGCGCGTTTCCACCCGCTCGATCTGTTCGGCGGCGACGAGCTGCTTCACCCATTCGCGCAACGCGGTGGGATGGGCGTCCGACGCGCAAGACTTGAGGAGATCCTTGGCCAGTTTCCTGTAGTAGCCCAGATGGGGATGTGGTGGGAGAGGAAGGGCATCCGACATACGAAACTCCTTTCATCGCATGCCTGGAGTCCGCACGGTCAGGCTGAAAGAAGGTTCGTACCTTCGTTGATGATCAGTGGGTGGGCACGGCCCTTTCCGCGGACTGGATGCGTCCCAAACGCTGGGAGCATTGTAGCGCGGAGAGTCGTCGATCACCGATCGTTCACCGGCCACCCTTCTTCACGAACCCGATCTCGCGCCCGGTTCTTGGCGAGGGGGTCAGGAGCGCACGGAGCGCGTTGAACATCTCACGAAGGTCATCGTCGTGTTCGGTCACTTTCTGTTCGAGTGCATCGAGCCGCCTGGCAATCTCCGTGTGACCGCGCGCGAACTCCCGCAGGCGGACGAAGGCCCTGACTACGAAAACACTCATCTCGACGGCGCGAGGGCTGTTCAACACCGCCGCCGCCATGATGACTCCGTGTTCGGTGAACGCCCAGGGAAGCGCCGCGGCATACTTGAGGGTCTGGAGGTGGTCACAGTTTGTGACCACCTCCTCCCGCTCCTCCGTCGTAAGCTGAAATCGGAAATCCGATGGGAATCGCAGCTCATTCCTTTTGACGGCCTGATTCAGCACCTTGGTCGTGACCCCGTATACCTCAGCCAGATCGCGGTCGAGCATCACCCTCTCTCCTCTGATCGTCAGGATCGTACGATCGACCTGAGCCAGAACCAGAATCTTCGCCTTCTCCATCAACTCCTCCTCTGCTGGAACGCTCAGTAGGGGGTGCTGAGATTATGCGGATTCCAGCCTCGAGTCTGAGCGGTTCCGAGAGCTGTGTCTGGAGTTGCGTCGTCGGGTGCGCAAACTTCTACGACACGTAGGCGAGCCGATGACCTTTCCTGGAGGAACGGACGCCTCGTCCGCTCCTCATTCCCCTCAGTTCGGCGCGACCCTCAGCACCGTCGAGATGTCCTTCGTGCCGCCGCAGTTACTGGTCAGGTGCACCGTGACCGTCGACGAGCCTGCGCCGTGCGTGCTCGTGTAAACCCCATTGCAGGACGTGGTGTGGGTGGTTGGGTCGACGAAGCAGGGGCCCATGGTGATGGGATCGTTCAGAGTATTGCTGATCGACCAGCTCACCGTGTCCTTGTTGAAGGTGAACGAGACTTCGGCCGTCTTGCCGGCGAAGATCGCGTCCGCGCTCAACCGAAGGGTACCGTCAGCATTAAACGGAACGACCGGCAGGCGTTTCTCGTTCGACAGCGGGCAGCGGTTCGGGTCGGAGAAGGTGAACGTGCAGTCGAATCCGACCTCAATAGAGGGGCCGGCCTGATATTGAATCGTGCTCGTTCCCTGGCCGGAGACGAGAGTGCCGCCAAAGACAACCCATTTCACTTGCGTTCCGGGCGGCGGCGGTGTGACGGACGCCGTTCCCACGGTTCCGCCGCAAATGCTGCTGGCCGGGAAGGTAATGTCGGGGACCGGGGCGGGGAAAAACGTGTATGACCGCGGCGTATCGAAGATCGCGGGACAGGAGTTGGGCAGACCACTGTCGACACTTGCAATCGTGTACGTTGTGATTACCGGCGGTGAGACGAAGCGGCCAAAGAACGACTTTACGCCGTCGGTCCATGTGGCCCCTACTCCCCCCTGCTGGGGTCCCGATCCGCTGATTTGGACCAGCAGCAGGGCCGTATTGGCGCCACCCGGCGACCACTCGCAAGCGGGCGTGAGCATGACCCTCGGCGTAAGGATGCCTTGCACGGAGCCGGTGATGGCAAGACTGCAACCGGTGGCGTCCGTTCCGGACACAAGCGTGTTCGTTCCCTCCCTCGTGATCAGCTTCGAGATATTGGTCTGGCTTGTCTGGAAGCAGGTCCCGTCGTTCCAGCACGCCGAGAATGGCGGCTTGCCCGTGAACTGAACGTTGACCGTGTCGAGGCTCGTGCAGCCGCGGAATCCAAAGACCGTCGCCGTCGGAATGAACGCCGGCACGATGGCGATATTGGAGGCCGGGCCGGAGCAGGCGGCGTCCTGGAATTCGGCGATGCTGTAGTTGCCCGGAATCGCCACCGCGCGCGCCAGGGACATCGTGTCGGTGTTGAACAGAAGACCGTCCGACCATTTTCCATGGAACGGCGGCGTGCCGGTGAACGAGGCGTTCACGATGGCCGAGCCGCAGGAGAGCGCGCCCGTGCTGATCGAAACCTTCGGGCTGTCGCAGTCGAGTTTCGGCGTGATGGCGATGCTTCGAGCCAGCCGGCCGATGCAGGCACCGCGCGTCAATTGGACGGTGACGTCGACGCTGCCGACCGATGCCGGCATGATGGTCACGCTATCGCCCGTCGCCGAGGAGGGCGAGCCGTTGGCGATCGTCCAGGCGGCTACTGCTCCTGGTTGCGAACGGACGGTAAGTTGGAAGCTCGTCCCGACGACGACGGACGATGGCCCGTCGACGATCACCGGCGGATCGGTGCATGCGTCGACCAGATAGGGCACCGCGGTGTGTGCCGCCGAGCAGGTCGAAGCGGTGACGGGACTCTTCGAGACAGCGCGTTGTCTCGTCGCCGGAGCCGTGACGACGGCAGACCCGGCGAGCGTTGCGTCGATGACGAACTGCTTGTTGCCGCTGGTCTGCGGCGTATACGAATAGCTGCGTGCGGACAGTGGCAGCGAAACGCTCCCGAAATCGCCGGAGATGGTCTGTTGCGACGGCGTACCGTTGTCGTACGACCACGAGACCGTCAGCGGCTCATTGGCGCGCGACGCGGGGATCGCGGCCACGTGGACATCGAAAGGAGCGCGCAACGTGATGAGGCCGGCGCCGTGCGAGACGCAGCCATTCGTCGTCATCGTGACCGACACCACCGCCTTCGCGGCCGTGCCAAGAGCGATGGCAATGTGGTCGCCCGTGGCATCGCCGACAATCGTGCCGCCGTCGATCGTCCAGGCGTAGGCCGCCCCCGGAACGCCGATGACCGCCGCCGTCGCCGTGCCCGATTTGCACGCGGTCACCGGTACCTGTACGGCCACCGTCGGCGAACAGTCCGCCATCAGCCGGGCGGCGGCGATGATCGATACCAAGGCCATCGCCACTGATTTCTTGCCGTGCACGCAGACAGGGTAGCCGAATTCGAAGGGCCGTGGATGGGATGTGCCGCGAATCGCGGCGACAACGCGCAAGGGTGGATTTCCTGCCTTGCATAGCAAACAGGGTACAGGATGTCGCCTTCCTGTATCTGTGATGCGAAACTCCGGTGCTACAGTCGCGTCACACTCCTCCGGAGCTCCCGATGAAGACTCTCTTCGATCAAGCCGACCTCGACTCGATCCGTCAACGCCTCGGCGCGCTGAACGCCGGCAGCGCGCGGCAGTGGGGAAAGATGAATGCCGCGCAGATGGTCACACACTGTGCCCGCGCCCTCGAGACGGGTACCGGCGACCGCCCCATGAAACAGGCCTTCCTCGGCAAGATCATCACCCCGTTCATCCGATCGTCGATCCTCGGCGAGAAGCCTTTCAGCAGGAACTCGCCGACAGATCCATCGTTCGTCGTCGCCGACGAGCGCGAATTCGACATCGAACGGCAAAAGCTCCTCGATCTCATCGACCGCCTCGTCGCCAACGGCCCCGACGCCGCCTCGAAACAGACCCACGCCTTCTTCGGAAAACTGAGCGGCAAAGAGTGGGGTGAGCTGATGTACAAACACATCGATCACCACCTGCAGCAGTTCGGGGTATAAAAAAACAAATTCACTTTTCGGAGCCCCGTCACTGAACAGAACTCAGCCGTTTGGTATAACGGGTGAGGCGATTGCACTCACATCGCAGAAGGAGAAACATCTGATGAGGACGCGTTTAACGGGAATCGTTGCCATACTCTCGCTGGCTCTCGCGCTGCCGGTCTTTGCGGCATCGGACGGCGCGGCGCTCTACAAGGCGAAATGCGCCTCCTGTCATGGCGCCGACGGCTCCGGCCAAACGGCGGTCGGTAAGAGTCTGAAGCTGCGCGATCTTCACGCGGCCGAGGTACAAAAGCAGACCGATATCGAGCTCACCAAGATCATCTCGGGCGGCAAGGGAAAGATGCCGCCGTTTGGCAAGACGATGTCGACAGCTGACATCGCAGCGATAATCGCTCATCTCCGTACGCTGAAGTAGTAGACGTCCTCCGCGCTCACCAGCCAGCCGCATGCCGCGAAGGGCGCCGGCAGCCGGTCCGAGTGTGCGGACGAAGGCCGGGAGCATTTCGCTGTTTGCCGCGTCGGCACGGCTGTAGGCGATGCCGAAGCAATCGGGATGGCCCTCCGATCTGCAACCCGCCTCGCTGGTGACCTCAGCGGCGGGACGCCAGCGCTCCGATGCGCATGAGCGCATATCATCGCGCCCGCATGAAGCGGATGAACATCTTCGAGCGTTATCTCTCCCTCTGGGTTGCACTCTGCATGGTTGCCGGCATGATCATCGGCAAGCTGATGCCGGCGTCCGTACGAGGGCTGGAGCGGCTCGAGTTCGGGACGGGCAGTCACATCAACATCCCGATGGCGGTGCTCATCTGGCTGATGATCTATCCGATGATGCTCAAGATCGACTTCGGGTCGATCGTACGCGCCGGGCGGCGGCCGAAGGGGCTGCTGATCACTGTCGTCGTGAACTGGCTGGTGAAGCCGTTCTCGATGGCGTTCTTTGGCTGGCTCTTTTTCCAGCACCTTTTTCTTCCGTTGATCGGAAGGGAGCTGGCCGGGCAGTACATCGCCGGGGTGATCATCCTCGCGGCGGCACCGTGCACGGCCATGGTCTTCGTCTGGTCGTATCTCGCGGATGGAGACCCGGCGTACACGCTCGTTCAGGTTTCCATCAACGACCTGATCATGCTGGTGGCGTTCGCGCCGATCGTGAAGTTCCTCGTCTCCGGCGCGGCGGGGCTGGAGGTGCCGTTCCGCGTGCTGCTCTACTCGGTCCTGATCTTCGTGGTCATTCCTCTCTTTCTCGGAGCATCCAGCCGCGCGGTTCTGGTGCGGCGCAACGGCGCCGCCTGGTTCGAGCAGTTCGTGATCAGGTTCAATCCCGTCACCATCATGGCGCTGCTGGCGACGCTCGTCCTCATCTTCGCTTTTCAGGCGGAGAACATCACCACACGCTGGTTCCATGTGGTGCTCATCGCCATCCCGATCCTGATCCAGGTCTACTTCAACTCATCGCTGGCCTACGGCCTCATGAAACTTTTTCGCGTCCCCTACCCCATGGCCGCGCCCGGCGCGCTGATCGGTGCCTCGAACTTCTTCGAGCTCGCCGTGGCCACGGCCATCGCCCTCTACGGCCCCCGGTCCGGCGCCGCACTGGCGACGGTCGTCGGAGTGCTCGTCGAGGTGCCGGTGATGCTGTCGGTCTGCCATATGTGCGTGTCGACGCGGCATTGGTTCGAGCCAGCGGCTTCGTAGAGCGAGCGGGATGCCGCTCTACTGGAAAGCGCTATCGCGAGCTTCTACGCGGTCGCGGTGCTGCACGCTCCTCCGGCGCAGCATGACGACGCATCAGCCGTCTCCGGCAAATTGTCCTTCAGCACGACGAAGGCCTCCCACTCGTTGCCGTCCGGATCGTGGACCCAGGTCTTGTCCTGCGTGGCGTAGCAGCAATCGGTCTTCATCTCGTCGCGCGTGACCAGGCCCGCCTCGGCCCAGCGCGTGCGGATGGCCAGCACATCCTCGGTCGAACCGACCTGGAGGCCGAGGTGGGAAAGGGCGCCGGCATCAGCGAGCGTGGGTACCTCGTTGAGGGCCAGGTTGAGCGGCGGATTCTGCACGTCGAATTTCGCGTATCCGGTGCGAACCTTCGACGGCTCGATACCGAGCATCCGGCGATAGAAATCGATGCTGCGCCCGACGTTGCGGACGTTGATCGAAACGTGGGCCTTGAGTACGGGAACCTGCACTTCTGCTGTCATCGTGTCCTCCTCACATGTGCAATTGCGAATGTGAGAAGCAAGATAGGTCGGCGATTCACATCTGTCAAGACGAATGCGATGATGAATGCGTCACGAGCCGTAATATATCTGCGACTCTGATGGCCGATCCCGACGACAACCTCCCCTTCTCCGAACGAGTCCGCATCGCCGCGGAGCTGCTCGAATCGCTGGATGCCGATCGTGCGCAACTCACGCAGGTGAGCGAAGCCGAGCGGCAACGGCTGATGCATGCAACGCGGCGCGTCGCCGAGCCGGATCATCATGCGCGCAGGAAGCTGGTCAAGGCCGGGCGGCGCGCCCGGAAGGCGGCCAGATTGCAGCAGGATGATCAGGTCCTCAATTCGGCAGGTATCCGCGAACTGCGGCGGAAGCCGGTGTTCACGACTCCAAATGCCTATCGTGAGCCGTCAGAGCACGCTGAGCCGAGGGCGACGTCCGAGTCGCAGCATTGCTACGTCTGCAAGCAGCACTACGACACCGTCCATTTCTTCTACGACCAGTTGTGCCCCGCCTGCGCGGAGCTCAATTTCGCGAAGCGGACGGAGACGGCCGACCTGCGTGGGCGCGTGGCGCTGCTGACGGGTGGACGGGTGAAGATCGGATATCAGGCAGGGCTCAAACTGCTGCGCGCAGGGGCACGGCTCATCGTCACGACCCGGTTTCCACGCGACTCGGCGGCGCGATACGCGCGGGAGGACGATTTCGCCCAATGGTCCGATCGACTGGAGATCTTCGGCCTCGATCTGCGCCACACGCCGAGCGTCGAGGCATTCTGCCGGGAGATGCTGGCCAGCCGCGAGCGGCTCGACTTCATCATTAATAATGCGTGTCAGACGGTGCGACGCCCGCCGGCCTTCTACGAGCACATGATGGAGGCGGAAACAGCGTCGCTGCACACGCTCTCCGACGCCGAGCGCAGACTGCTCGGCGCATTCGAAGGATTGCGCGGTTACCGGATGCTCCCCGAGGGCTCGTCGTCGATCGCACAGATCATCGCTCCGATACAGGAGGTCACCGGCCTGACACATTCGGCGCAACTCTCTCAGGTGCCGCTGTTGCCGGACGACCATCGATCGGACCGCGATCTCTTCCCAGAGGGCCGGCTGGACCAGGATCTCCAGCAGGTCGATTTACGCGGACGAAACTCGTGGCGGTTGCTAATGGCCGAGGTCTCCTCGGTGGAGCTGCTCGAGGTGCAGCTCGTCAATGCCGTCGCGCCGTTCATCCTCAACGCCCGTCTCAAGCCGCTCATGCTCCAGACGGCGAACCACGACAAACACATCGTCAATGTCTCGGCCGTGGAGGGACAGTTCTACCGCAACCAGAAAACGACACGGCACCCGCACACGAACATGGCCAAGGCCGCGCTGAACATGATGACCCGCACCTCGGCCGCCGACTATCACGCGGACGGCATCCACATGAACAGCGTCGATACCGGATGGGTGACGGACGAAGATCCTGCCGCGCTCGCGGAGCGGAAGACCTCCGTGCACCGCTTCCATCCGCCGCTGGACATCGTCGACGGCGCCGCGCGGATCGTCGATCCGATCATCTCGGGATTGGATACGGGTGTGCATGTGTGGGGGCAGTTTCTGAAGGATTACAAGCCGACGGATTGGTGAGGGCGGCGGCGTTGCCGCGTTGTCGGTGCTCGGTTGTCGGCTAATCGCGCGGCTTCGCCGCCAGGCACAGACAAGAGTGTCTGTGCCATGCCACATTGGACCTTCCTTGTCGCAAAGTCACTGCTATTCGGGCGGTGCGCAATTCGCAGGCTGGAAAAACATGCGCGGACCGATGTGGCACAGACACTCTTGTCTGTGCCTAGCGGCAAAGCGGCGCGTTACCTCGTCAGCGCCCGATACCGCGTCAGATGGCGCACTGCCCCCGCCTTGTCGTGCTGTCGCTCGAGGATCCCAGCAAGGTTGTAATGCGCATCCGGATTGTCGGGATCGAGCTCGATGGCGCGGCGGTAGGCGTCGGCGGCGGCGGCGAGCCGGCCGAGATCGTCGAGGGCAACGCCGAGGTTGAAGGCGGCCACGGGGTGGGTGGGATCGGCGGTCAGTGCGGCGCGATAGTGCTTCTCGGCTGCCGTCGCATCGCCGTCCTCGTGCAGGAGGCGGCCGAGGTTTATGTGTGCATCGATGTGAGCCGGATCGAGCGCGATCGCTTTCTCATACGCTGCGCGGGCCTCGGCGGGATCGCTCAGCTCGAGATCGGAGGCGAGCTCGTACCAGGCATCGGCATCGAGATCGTTTTCTTCACGCGCCTTTGCCTCGCGCACCGCCGCCAGGGTGATCGGCTTCGTCTTCTCCGCGATCTCAGCTATCTCAGCTATCGAATCAATGGAGAAATCGAACAGCGACTGGCCGGACTCCGGATTCCAGATGGCCTTGCCGTCGCGAACGACGACGCGCTCGCCGTCGGCGGCGATCCTCACGCCTGCGATCGAGCGTCCATCCGGCAACTGCTCCCGGACGCTCGCGAGAACGCGGCGGATCTTGCGCGTCGGAATCTTCGCCGCCGTCAGCTCGCCGGCGGTGCGGAGGATGACCAGGTCCTGAAAGCCGAAGCGCAGGTCGCCATCCTCATCCCGTTCGGGCGTCAGAAATCCTCGGGCCGCCCAGTCGCGAATCTGTGCAGCCGAAAGCCCGAGCATGGCCGAGACTTCCCGCACCGAGTAGGACATGTCAACGCGAGCGCGAGCCCGCCTTGGCCACCTTCTGCGCCGAGGCCCGGGCCGGCTTGGCCTCGGCCTTGGCCGGAATGCGCGTCGGTCCGCTGGTCTTCGCGGACGATGACGATGACGATGCCGGTTTCGCCCGCGGCTTGGCCAGGCTGGCCTTCAGCGCTTCCATCAGATCGATCACCTGCGCCCGCGGTTCTTCGACGAGATTCGACGTGATCTCCTCCCCTTCGATCTTCCGCTGGATCAGCGCGCGCGTGCGCTCGGTCACCTCATCGCGATAATTCTCGGGATGGAACTCGTCCGCGGCTCCCATCTCGGCAAGCTGCACGGCCATCTTCAGCTCGTTCTCCTTCACCGGGGTATCGCCGAGGTCGAGCTCGTCCATCGAGCGGATCTCGTTCGGATAGAAGAGCTGCTGCATCACGATTCCGTTGCCGAGGGGGCGGAGGATGACCAGGTACTGCTTGCCGCGCGCCGCATACTTGGCCAGCGCCCAGCGGCCGGTCTGCTCCAGCGCCTTGGTCAGCAGCGAGTAGGCCCGCTCGCCACCCTTGTCGGGAGCGATGTAGTTGGCCTTGGCGAAGTAGATCGGATCGATCGCTTCCTTCGGCAGGAACTCGCTGATCTCGATGGCCTGCGTGGCCTTCTCCTCGAGCATCTTCAGCTCTTCTTCATTGAAGAGCACGTACTGCCCGCGCGAGAACTCGTAGCCCTTCACCACTTCCTCGCGCGAGATGGTGCGCTCGTCCTTGGGACAGAAGAGCTGCTGCTGGACGCGGTTCCCGCACTCTTTGTGCAGCATGTTGAAGCTGATCTTCTCGCTGGCCTCGGTGGCCGAGAAGAGTTTGACCGGGATGTTGACGAGTCCGAAGGCAATCTGTCCGGAAGCAAACGCGCGTGGCATGTCGACTCCTTTTTAGGTGACCAAAGAGCTGTGCATGTTAGCAGGAACGGGAGTCGGGTGCCGGGGGTCGGGGGTCGGAGCTAGACTCTCGCAATGCCTTCCTCCGACTCCCGACCCCCGATCCCCGACTCCCGTATTCGCATCTACGCCGTCGTGAAACGCATCCCGCGCGGACGGGTGGCGACATACGGACAGGTAGCGACGCTGGCAGGACTCGATGGGCACGCGCGGCAGGTCGGCTATGCCTTGCACGATCTTCCACCACGAAGCAACGTGCCGTGGCATCGCGTGATCAACGCACGCGGCGAGATCTCGCCGCGCAGCGCCGGCGATTCGCATGAATTACAGAGGATGTTGCTGGAAGCGGAGGGGGTCGACTTTTCGCTTGATGGGAGGGTGGATCTCAAGAAGTACCGGTGGAAAGGCTGAATGTTCAATGTTGAATGTTCAATGTTGAACCGTAAAACCTCAGACAAAAGCTGAGAAATGAAAAGCATCGTTCGGAACTCCTTCAGTTACATTGCTTTCGACGAAAAAAGGAAGCAACTGAGGAGGGACAGAACGATGCGTGGAAACGATAGCAGAAACGGGGAGCCTGAGGTGGCGATCGAGTA
>WNFG01001530.1_pt1 | contig 33193 bp, 27 predicted proteins | sample 5400431 | NCBI WGS metagenome assembly WNFG01 (sample SAMN13153346, study PRJNA577476) | soil metagenome | isolation source: 120 cm saprolite under Douglas fir tree site 2 hole 3 replicate 2 | place: USA:California | collected 2015-04-18
TCGTCCACGAACGCCTTTGACAACGTCGGCGCGGCGGCGTCGACGACCTGCCAGCGCAGGAGCGCCTTCCAGTCGTCCATCGGCACCTCGGTGAGAAGCTGGCTCACGGTCTTGATGTATTTCGGCTGCGAGACGTTGAGCGTGGTGGCGTTGACGCCGAGGTCGTGGAGATACGACGGCCAGTCGACCGCCGGCGCCATCGACGCCAGCTCGGTCACCGGCGTCGGGTGGTACGTGTTCTCGGGGATGCGCGCCTCGACCCGCGGCAGTTGCGCGCTGGCAAGCCTGGTCTCCAGCGCAAGGATCTTCTGCGCATCCGCGCTGGCCTGATCGCTGCTCTCGCCCGAAAGCGCCAGCATCTTGGTGACGTGCTCGACGTACTGCTCCCGGATGGTCTTGAAACGCGGATCATCGCGCAGGTAGTAGTCGCGGTCCGGCAGGCCGATCGAGCCGGTGCCCAGCGAGGCGATGATCATCTTGCTGTTCTTCTGATCGTTCTGGCCGCCGATCCGAAAGAGGGGCGCGAAGCCTTCCGTGTGCAGGCGATTGAGCTCGGTGATGAGCGAGGCCCGGTCGCTGATGCCGTTGATGCGACCGAGCTCCGGCTGGATCGGGGTGATGCCCGCCGCTTCGACCGCTGCCTCGTTCATGCAGGCGGCGTAGAAATCGCCGACTTTCTGCTCGGCGCTTCCGGGCCTGGCATTGGTCATAGCCGCATCCTGATCGAGGATCGTGTGCAGGACGTCGCGGTTGCGCTCGGCCAGCTGTTCGAAACGTCCGTAGCGCGAGTACTGCGCCGGCAGCGGATGCGTCTCTCGCCATTTGCCGACAGCGAAACGATAGAAATCGTCGCACGCTTTGACGCTGGGATCCATCGCGGAGAGGTCGAAGCCGTGAGGGGCGAAGAAGGCCGTCGGAGGCGGTGCGGTGGGTGCCGCGGTCTGAGACGATCCACATCCAATCACGAGTGCGGTCAGAACGATGACCGCAAAGGCAAGCGTACGGCGCATGTTTCCTCCCAAAGGGTCCAAAGTTGCGCCGGGATAGTACGCGGTTTCGCGGTGGGGATGGTTGCTGGGTTGCTGGGTTGCTGGGTTGCTGGGTTGCTGGGTTGCTGGGTTGCTGGAAGTGATACACCAGCAACTCAGCAACCAAGCAACCCCCAACGAGTTACCGCGCTACCTCGCCCGCACGACCGCGTTGATCGCCGCGAGCACCTTCAGCGAACGCTTCGACGTCCCGCCGGTGGTGAGCTGGGAAGGGCCGTCAGTCATGATCGCTTTCTGGCCGTGCTTCTGCCACCAGCGGCCGACGTAGAGCAACTCGCCGACTTTGCCAATCACCAGCTCGCCGGAGGAAGCGCGGCCGGTCTGGCGGAGCTCGACGACGAGGAGGTCGCCGTCATCGATGCCCTGTTCGCACATCTTGTCGCCGCGGGCGCGGAAGACCACTTCGCCCTTTTCGACGAGGGAGGGCGAAATCGGAGCGGTTTCGCCTGACAGCTCGACCACCGCTTCGCCCTGACGGATCTCGCCGGCGATCGGGATTCCCGGTGGGCCGCCATTGTCGGCGACGGCGCCAGCCGCGCCGCGCCGGCGGCGGAGATCGATCCGGACGGGAGGCAGCTTCGGAAAGTGGGCCACCAGTCCGCCGGAGCTCGACTGACCGCCACCGTTGTTGTCGAGAATGGTCTCGGCGCGGGCCAGGAGGGACTGGGCGCGGAAGGCATCGGCGTGCGCCTCGCGGATGGTGTCGGCCAGAAGCGAAATGTTGATGGCGTTGGATGAGGAGTGAGGAGTCTGGACCGTCAGCTCGCCCAGGTTGATCTCGGCAAGCTCGAGGACAGCGGCCACCTTTTGCAGGACATTGATCGAGACATTGGCCCCTTTTTCGAGCGCGGCGAGGTGTCGGCGGCTCACATCGGCGAGGCGCGCCAGGCGGGCCTGGGTGAGGCCTCGCTTGATCCTGGTCGAGCGTACGATTTCTCCGAGCATGGGCGAATTAGTAACGTATAAGTTACTAGCTTCCGGCAATGTAAGCAACTAACGACGGTTGCTACCGCCCGTGACCTCGGAGGGTTTTCAGGTCCCTCAATCGCCGGCCCGGGCGGTTGCGAAGCCGCCGCTGCCGACACAGACTCGCATAAGGGGTGACGAAACCGAGGATTTCCACCCCTGGTGGACCAAAAAAAGTTCGACCGGAAAAAGGAACATCGGGTGATGATTGCTCAGGAACGAAGTCACGAAGGCAGGATTTTGCGCTTTGAATGCCAGAATTGACCGTTTTCCGCTCCGCCCGTCCGCCCGTGCACATTGACACCTATCCTGCATCGGCATAAGATTCCATTCAGTTCACTATATTGCACATGCCGACACGACTCGAGCAGTACTTGAAAAGCCGCGGGATCAAACCGGCGCACCTCGCACGCGAATCGGGGTACAGCCGCCAGCACCTCTTGCGGATTCGGATGGGACGGATGGAACCGACACGCCGCTGTATCGCCGCAATCGTCGCGGCCTGCCGGCGTCTGGCACATGAGCCGGTACGGGCCAACGAACTGTTCGATCTGGAAGAAGAGGAGCGCTAGGCCGCAAACCGGTGCGGAATCCTGCACGTTGCGCTACGCCGCGTAGAGACTACGAGTAGCCAACGAAGACGCGAATGGGAGGCAGATTACCGAAGTGACGTTTGAGAGTTGGTCTACATCCTGGAGAGTCGGAACAGCGGGTCTCGCGGTTTCGCGGTCTCGCGGTGCGAAAACGCTCTACGATTGATCGCCGGAGCGGAGCACCCCGAGACCGCGCAACCGCGAGACCCCGCAACCCTCTCCTATCACTCCCCGCCAATCGGCGGCCCCGGCGGCACTTCCGGCAGTTTCGGCTGCGTCCGCGGCTGATCGGGACGAGCCAGAAACCGTTCGATGTCGTCACGAAGGGCGTGGCGATGCGCGAGCTCGGCGTTGTCTTGAATGCCGGCGTCGCCCAGTTTCGCCGCGAACCGACGCAGTCCCTCGCTCGCTTCGGCGCGCACCTGTGAATCGGCGTCGCGGTTTGCGGCGAGATCCATGAGGCGGGTCGCGGTGAGACGCGCCGCCGCTCGCGTGATCGCACCGCGGTAACCGGCTTCGCGGCGGGTGACCGCGGCGATGACATCGTCGACGACCTCGTTGAAGTCGGGATTGGCGGCATCCTCGGCGTGGAACTGCACCAGCCGGGCGGCGCGGCGCGCATCGAGGAGCGCGGCCAGTGTGATGTCGGCAGACGACATCGCCGCGCTGACAGGATCAAAGGCCGGCGTCGTGCGGTGCTCAAACAGCTCGGTGTTGCTGGTGACGTCGACGTTGCCGCGCGGCGGGATCAAACGGATGATGCGGGGTGGGATTTCGAGGAATTCAGTGTCCAGCGTCGAGAGAACGGCGGTGAGGGCCTCGCGCTGCGCGGCGGCGGGGAGAATGCGGCGTGTCGGCGTCGGAACGAGCCCTCCCTCCTCCTTCACGCTGTAGGTGTAATCGAGTCCACCGATCGACTTGGCCGCCGCTTCGAGCTGGTAACGGTGATGAAGGTAGAGCGGCACGAGCATCTCTTCGAGCTCGGCCAGCGGCGTTCCGACCGGAATGTTGCGCAGCCCGAATTGCGACAGCGCGATGCGCCGCACTTCGATCTCATGGCGCAGCATGGCCACGTTGTCGCCGGGCGAATCCCAAACCGATGCCGACGGATGCGCGGCACTGACGGGACGCGACTCCGGATCGGTGATGAAGAGCGGCGCCTCGCGGACGATGCGGTCGAGCTCGCGCTCTTCGGTCCCCGGGGCGAACTGGGCATACGCGTAGCGGATCACCCACTTGTCGTACGACCCGATGCCGGTGGCGTACGCCTCCGACAGGTCGAGCTTCCCGTCGGTGATCTTTATGTAAGGGGACGGATAGTCCATCACCGAGGCCCGGCCGTAACTCGACGCGGCCATGTTGTGATCGAGGCCGAGGGTATGGCCGGTCTCGTGCGCAGCGAGCTGGCGGATGCGCGCCAGCGCCATCATCGACGGCGACGTTGCCGGATCGAGCGCGGGGAGCGCGCGGTCGTACATCTCATCGAACTGCGGGACCAGTCCTTCCGCGATCAGTACGTCCTGGCGAATCCGCAACGACCCGAGCGTGACGTTCCCCTTGAGAATCTCGCCGGTGCGCGGGTCGATGACCGCGGCGCCATACGACCAGCCCCGCTGCGCGCGATGAACCCAGTTGATCATGTTGTAACGGAGGTCCATCGGATCGGCGTCTGGCGGGAGCACCTTGACCCGGAAGGCGTTGCGGAAACCGGCGGCTTCGAAGGCCTGGCCCCACCACGAAGCTCCTTCGATCAGTGCGCTGCGGATCGGCTCCGGCGCCCCGGCGTCGACGTAGTAGACGATCGGCTCCACCGGCTCGGAGACCGCGGAGGCCGGATCTTTCTTGATTAACCGGTGCCGCGCGATCCACCGTTTCTCGATCGGTCCGGTGAACGGGCTGGCGTAGTCGAAAAAGTCGACGCTGAAGACACCGACGCGCGGATCGGCGCGACGCGGCGTGTAGCCCGGCTGCGGGAGCGCGACCAGCGAGTGATGCTCGCGGACGGTGACGCTGTCGGCGATCGGCGCGACGCCGCTGACGTAGTTGCCCGGCCTGTCGCTGGTCTGGAAGGTCAGGATCGCTTCCACCTCGGTGTTGCGCGGAAACGCTTTCGTGCGCGGCAGGTAGATGGCGCTGCGGTTCCTGTCGAGCGTGTAACTCCCCTGCTGCGTCTGGCGCAATGTGCGCGTTACGCCTTGCTGATCGCTGAGAAAAAAGTCGGTGGCATCGACGAGAACGGACGTCGCGTCGCTTGCTTCGACTTTGAACGACCACATCACAGACCTTGCAAAGGAATCGGCGACCGCGCGGCGCTCCGCTTCATCGAAGCTGAGGGCGCGAAAGCGATAGTTCGTCGCCGTCATCAGCACCTTCGGGCCGACGCGGTCGAAGGTCACGATATGGGTCTGCCCGAGGAGGCCGCGGTCCAGTCCGATCGGATTCGAGCCGACGCCTGCCGGAAGCGAGGACTGATACAGCAGCTCTTCGCCGAAGCGCGAGATCTGCATGAACAGCTTGCCGTTTTCTGCGTCCCAGAACAAAGGAATGTAGCCGTCGAGCTTCTGCAGCTTGGCGGTCTTCGATTCGATGACTGTCTTTTCAGGGACTGCTACCGGCTTCGGCGGTGGTGCTGGGGTCGTCGTGCATGCGGCGAAAAGGAGTAGCGCGGCGGCGAAACGTTTCATGAAGAAGAATCTTGTCACGCGAAGACGCGAAGACGCGAAGAAAAGCCGATTCCTTCTTCGCGTCTTCGCGTCTTCGCGTGAGCTAAGAACGCGCGATTCTCTCGACGCCCTTCATATAAGAACGCAGCGCCTCCGGCACCCGCACCGACCCATCCTCATTCTGGTAATTCTCGAGGATGGCCACCAGCGTTCTCCCGATCGGCAGGCCGGAGCCGTTCAACGTGTGCACGTAACCGCTCTTCTTCTCCGCCGTGCGATAGCGGATGTTGGCGCGTCGCGCCTGGAAGTCGAGGAAGTTCGAGCAGGAGCTGATCTCGCGATAGGTCTCCTGTCCCGGCAACCACACTTCCAGGTCATACGTCTTCGCCGAGGCGAAACTCATATCTCCGGTGGAAAGCGTCACGACGCGGTAATGCAGTCCGAGCGCCTGCAACACCGCCTCGGCGTCGGCGGTGAGCTTTTCGTGCTCGGCCCATGACGTCTCCGGCGCCGTGAATTTCACGATCTCGACTTTCTCGAACTGGTGCTGGCGGATCAGACCGCGCGTGTCTTTCCCATACGATCCCGCTTCGCTGCGGAAGCACGGCGAATAGGCGGTGTACATGCGTGGCAGCGCCGCCGCCTCGAGAATCTCGTCGCGATGAAGATTCGTGACCGGGACCTCGGCGGTCGGGATCAGGTAATAGTCACGATCCGTCAGCTTGAAAAGGTCTTCCTCGAACTTCGGCAGTTGACCTGTGCCGCGGAGCGAATCGGCGTTGACCATGAACGGAGGGACGATCTCGACGTAACCCTGCTGCTCGTGAACGTCGAGCATGAAATTGATCAGCGCGCGATTGAGCTTCGCGCCGGCGCCGGAGAGGATGGAGAAACGGGCTCCGGTGATCTTCGTGGCGCGCTCGAAGTCGAGGATGCCGAGCGCTTCGCCGATGTCCCAATGCGCTTTCGGCGTGAAGGAAAATGCCGGCTTGTCGCCCCAGGTGCGGTCGACACGGTTGTGCGTTTCGTCGGGACCGACGGGAACGGATTCGTGAGGAACGTTGGGGAAGTAGAGCTCGACGTTGCGAAGGTCGGTTTCGAGCCCGGCCAGACGTTCGTCGAGCTTCTTGATGTCCTCGCCGACGCGCTTCATGGCGGTGATCAGCGCGGGATTGTCCTGGTTGTTCTTCTTGAGATTCGCGATCTCCTGCGTGGCCGTGTTGCGCTGCGCCTTGAGCGCTTCGACCTGGGCGATGGTGCGGCGGCGTTCGGCGTCGAGATCGAGGAAACGCTCGAGATCGACGCTTGCACCGCGTTTTTTCAGCGCGATGCGATAGGCGTCCGCATGTTCGCGGAGGTATTCGCGGGAAAGCATGGCGGGGGATTCTACGGCATCAGTGTCGCGCGGCGCGCGAACGGACGGGCGAGACCATCGCCGGAATCGGATCCGTCAGATCGCCGGTGATCACCAGCGCGTAGCTCTGCCGCGTACCGAAACCGAGGCGGGAGGCGGTCACCGAGATCGTGTAGAGACCTGCCGATGGCGAATTGATCGAGACCACTTCCACATTGTTGAGACGATCGGGCTGACCGGGATGAAGTGATTCATTGCCGAGGAGCGTCGCGCCGGCAGGGTCGGTAACGCGAAGATCGAGGTCGTTCACCAGTTCGGAAGTCGGATCGGAGACGCCGCGCGGCGTGCCGGCGGGATCGGTCCATACCAGCACGACTTTCAACGGCGCGTTCACTGAGGCATTCAGGTGCAGCGTGGCGGTCTCGCCCTGCGCCAGCCCCTGGGTAAGAGGCACGTCGGCGACGCGCGTGCGGGCGCGGTCGCCGGGAAAGTAGAGCGCATCGTCGAGCACCGGGAAACCGAACCCCTGGTCGTAGGATGGGACCGGCTTCGCGGGCGCGACACCGACGTTGTAGATCCAATTGTTCGGCACCGCGCGCGCGGCGGCGATCAGCGTTGCCTTCAGCAGTGCCGCGCTCGGCACGAAGGCGTTCGACGGCGTGGCCACTCCGGTCGGATAGAACCCGTCCGTGAAGTATTGCCGCACCAACGCCGCCTCGCCTGCGACCGCCGGCGCGGACCACGACGTCCCCGACTGCATGCTCGTGGGGCACGCGTGCAAGGAAATGTCGCCGTCGCTGTCAGCGGCCAGCACGATCGCCGGCGCTACGAGATCAGGCTTGATGCGGCCGTCGCGCGTCGGGCCGATGAGCGAGAAAGGCGTGAGGACATCGTCGAACCGGTTGGCGTAACGCGTCCCGCCCACCTGCAGCGTGTTCTTCGCGCAGCCGGGAGCAGCCAGTGAGCTGGCCGGCGGCGGAGAGTTGCTCGCGTAGTTGCCGGTATCGAAGATGAGAAGCATGTCGGGATGCGACCAGACGAAGGCGTCGACGTCGCGGGCCCCGGCGGAGTAGTTCGCCGTCGGCGCCGGCAACACGGACGGCGTCCCCTGACGGTCGCCCCACGAGTTTGAATGGATGCGCGCTCCCTGCGTGTACGCCTGCTCGAGGATCGGCGTCAGGTTGACCGGACAGCCGAAGCCGGGACGCTGGCTGCAGTTGTCGCCGCCGATGAATCCACCATCCTGCACGATCAGCTTCGCGCCGGGAGCGATGCCGTCGGCGGCATCGTCGAAGACGAACGGCACGTGGCTGTCGGCGGCAGCAACTGCGGCGGCGAGCGTGCCGTGTCGGGCATTGTCGTAGGCGGTAGGGCTGCTCGGGTCGTCACAGCCGGTTGCGTTGGGAAACTGATCGCACGAGTAGAGAAAATCGTAGGCAATCACTTTGCGGCGGCTGGTGTCGACGTTCGACGAATTCAGTCCCCCCTGCGGCGAGCCGGTGTTGATCGGCGGCCGCGATCCGTCGGGCTCGGCGAAGTAGCAGCTATCCCAATCGAGGCCGGTATCGAGGACGGCGATGATCTGCCGCTGACCGTAGATGCCGTGATCGAACAGCGGCGTCGCCCCCGAGCCCCATCCCGACTGGACGGAACGGAAGGAGATGTTGTCAGCGTACGCCGTGGACGCGAGGAGCATCAACGTCGCAAATAACTTGCGCATCGGCGAAAGGAACGAGGGTGGGCGCTCCCATCATTCCGATCAACTGACAACTAGGAGCCTGCGCGGTAGAAACGTTCTTTCGCCACTGCTGGCGGAGCCTTGGGCAACCAACGCTGCCGGTCGTGCCGGCTATGCGGTCGCGCTCATCTCGGCCAGGGCCATCTCCAGCGCCGCGGTCTTGAGCTGCTCCTGCTCGGAGAGATACTCGATGGAGGCCTGACGCGCGGCCGCCGAGGCCATCTCTCGCTGCCCGAAGATACATGACCAGATCAGGAAGACGTCCTCGAAGGCCACCCATCCGGCGTGCTCGAGAAAGCGCCACCATTCCGGATTGCTCACGCCGTAGACCGATTCCGGCCAGTAGATGCCGCGAAGGAAATGATCGGCGGCGACGACGACCGTGGCCGTGACGATGACCTGCCAGTCGAGATAAAACGCCAGGAAGGCCAGCGAGCCGAACACGTGAAAGTGTGTCTCGATGCGGCCGCCGGTCAGATGGATCAGCAGCGCCGAGGCCAGCATCTGCGAGGCAGCGATGACATGACGCGTCAGCGTGGTGCCGGGGCGAAGGAACGCAAGCAAGACCGGCAGGATCGTAATGCCGGCACCGCCGAGGATAGCCACCCACACGTGCATGTGCAGCACGTGCTCCTTCCCCTCCCACGCGTACGGCGAGACCACGATTGCGGCGATGATGCTGGCGATCCATTGCACGATCAGCAGCACCGCAAACATTCGGTCTACCTTGGCACGGCGGATTTCGGTCTGAGCCTTGTGGATCTCGGCGGCGCGTGCGGCGACCATGTCACTCATCTTCGTTCTCCTCTGCTGACAATCGAACAGCCGAACACCGGATGTGTCCCTTTTCCAGTCTCTCCGTTGGCGATGTGGATGACGTCATTGCGCCCGCTGTTCAGACCGGCGTGTCCGCGCAACATCGTGATGCCGCCTTCGAATCGAAGGGTTCCGCCGGCGTCGTAGAGAAATGTCTGTCCCGACGTGAACGTGCCGAAGCGTTTCGCTTCCCGCCCATCCTCGTCGACGACGACATGCGTGCCGCGAAGCCGCGTCGCCGCATCATAGATATCCGTCTTCTCCCATCCTGCTTTCATCTGGTGCGGACGGTAGACGACGACGTAGGTGCGCATTGCGCGCGGCGATTTCTCGATGACCGCCTGTAGCTCCTGCAGGCTGGCTTGCGTGCAGGAGCATTGCGGATGGACGAGCATGACCAGCGTCGGCGCTTCGTGATTGCGAACGAGGCTGCTTTCGGCGGGCCAGCTCTTCGGCGCCGCGGCCGCGTGTCCGGGCGTGGCTTCAAAGCGGCGGATGGCGCGAGCCGCCGCGCCGACGGTTCCCACCCAGATCGCGGCAGCGGCGACGATCGATGCGGTGACGATGACGGAGCGTGTTCTCATTTCTTCCTGATGGCGTCGAGGGGAGAGATCGGTTGGTTGTCTTTCTCGAACTTGATCTTTCCATGCGTGAGCAGCTCGATTCGCTCGCCGAGCGGAATGCCGTAGAACTCCGGAGGTGCCACTCTCGACACACGTCCGTCCGGGTAGCTGATCGTCGCCCAATCAAAATTCATCGGCGTGACCTCTCTCTGGGTTTCGGGGAAGGACGCAGTGTAATGCAAGTTGCTGTCATACAACGACTTAGGTAATGACTGGCGTCCTGAAGGCACGGAGACACCAACAACCGACAACCGGTGCGAGCCCCTATCATTAGGTAGACACTTGCGCACACCTCTCACCCTTCTCGCGATCGCCGCACTTGCTCCCGCTCTAACCGCGGCTGATTACGTCCCCGACAACACGTGTGCAACGTGTCATGCATCGAAATACGCGCCGTACCAGGGCGTGGGGATGGCGCAGTCGATGCGGCGGCCGCGTGCCGAGGTGCTGATCGAAGACTTCCGAAACGCGCACGTTTCCCATCAGCCGTCGCGGAGTCATTACGAGATGATCTGGAAGGATGGGAAACTGCTCTTCCGGCGGTACCAGATCGATGCCGGCGGGCAACGCATCAACTCAATCGAACAGCAGGTCGACTGGATCCTCGGATCCGGTCATCGCTCGCGCGTTTATCTCTATCGCACGCCGAGCGGCGAGATGTTTCAGCTCCCGATCGCCTGGTACACGCAGGAGCACGCCTGGGGGATGGCGCCCGGTTACGACCGCGCCGATAACGACGGCATCACGCGGCCGGTCCGCCGCGAATGTCTCTTCTGCCACAACGCCTATCCCGACGTCCGGCCGGGGACCGACGCGCATTGGATGCCGCAGCGCTATCCGGCGGCGCTCCCCGAGGGGACGGGATGCCAGCGATGTCACGGGCCGGGCGGCGACCACATGCGCATCGCCATGAGCGGAGAGAGCAACGCCGCCGTGCGCGCCGCCATCGTCAATCCGTCGCGCCTGCCGCCGGCGCTGCGCGATGCGGTCTGCTTTCAATGTCATCTGCAGCCGGCCGTGGCCATGATCGGCGTGCGGCGGTTCGATCGCGGCGACTACTCCTTCCGTCCTGGCGAGGCGCTCGGCAGTTACATCCTCCACGTCGACATCGACGAGCCTGGACGTCCGCCCGCGCAGCGCTTCGAGATCAACCATCACGCCTATCGCCTTCGGCAGAGTCTCTGCTATATCAAGGGTGGAATCACCTGCATCTCCTGCCACGATCCGCATCAGCCGTTGAAGAAAGATCCCCGTCTTGCCAACGTTGTTTCCGTCTGCCTCGGCTGTCATCAGCGGCACACCGAATCGAACGACTGTGTGAAATGCCACATGCCGGCGCGACGAGCACAGGATGTCGTGCACGTGGTCATGACCGATCACCGCATCCAGCGCCGCCCGCCGCCGGGCGATCCGGTCGCGCCGTTGGCCGAGCACGAGTCGCACATCGATGACGTCCGGTTTCTCGATCGCGCAGAAGTTCCGGAGGGGCCGCTCGGCGAGGTCTATCGCGCCGTCACCATCCTTCGGGCCATGCCGCGCAACGACGCCGCCACGAATTTTCTGAGCAGACATCTCGATGCAACGCCATCGATCGTTCCCCGACTCGATCTCATCGCCGCGCAGTTGCAGCAGCGCCACTTTCGCGTCGCTCTCGATCTGATCGGCGCCCTCGGCGATGCGGCCATCCGCGATCCGCGTCTGCGCGACTGGCGAGGGACCGCGGAAGTCGGAGCCGGATCGACAGCCGACGGACTCGCCGATCTGCGCGCGGCCATGGAGGCCGACCCGGAGATCCCGGAGTATCAATTCAATCTCGCCGCGATCCTCCATCGCTCCGGCCGGGATGCGGAGGCCCTTCCGCCGCTGACGCGTGCGATCGACTTGCGTCCGAACTTCACCGCCGCCTGGATCATGCGCGCCGAAATCTTCACCACCCTCGGGCGCCGCGACGAAGCAATGGCCGATCTCCGCCGAGCGCTTGCCGTCGATCCCCGCCGGTCGCGCGCGTACACGATGCTGGTTACCCTGTTGAAAGAGTCCGATCAGCCGGCCGAGGCGGAGCGCTGGCGGAAGCAAGGGGAGCTGGTGAAGTGATCGCGGCGTAGGCAACAGCCTCGAGCGATTCACAGGCACAGACAAGAGTGTCTGTGCCACATTTGGCCCGTTTTTTGACCTTCCAATCTGCCAGAACGTTCAAAAGGCGCTGCGCACACATACGACTGCTGTGCCACAGACAGCGGCCAATGTGGCGTGGCACAGACACTCTGTCTGTGCCCCGCGGCGCAGCCGCGCGTTATCCCCGAAACGTAACTCCTGTGTGCCCCGCGCGTACAATCCAAACAATCCGAATTTTTCGAAAGGAGCGTCTATGACCGCCTATCGCCGGCTGCTCATGTTCATCGGTTTCATCCTCCTCGCCTCGACGCTTTTCGCCGACGAGGCCATCGTTCGGCGCAACGTCCACCTTCGCGCGACACCATCTCATCCGTTCCCAGCCACCGGCCGGCCAGTTGCTTCCCGAGGCAGCTCAAAAGGAAGCGGCAGCGGCGACAGCGATATCCGAGGATTGGCAGAAGCCCGAGCCGGTGGTCGGCAATTTCAAATTGAACGGCGAGACGTGCGGCCCCACCGGAAGCGGTGACAAGCGCGATCACGGCACGAACCAGCGCAAGAACCGTACAGACTTCCCCTCCTCGTATCACGATGTGACGTGGCGGGCCATCGCCGACCTTCCCTACCCGCCAAAAGCACCGAAGAGCCGCGAACAGTACACCCAGGAACTGCTCGCCGGGATCACCAAGGTCGAGGGAGCGGCCGTGCAGACCGTCGGCTACATCGTCGCCATCAAGCCTCAGAGATCGAACAGCGAGTCATGCAACTGTGCATGGCATGGCGAGGACGCCACCGACTGGCACATCGCTCTGACCGAGTTTCCCGGCGACGGAGAGAAGACCAGCATCGTCGTCGAACCGACCCCCCGCATCAAGATCAAGCACCCAAAATGGACGAAGAAAAACCTCGAGCCGTGGCTGAACGAAGACCTCCCCGTCCGGATCAGCGGCTGGCTCCTCTTCGACCCGCAACACGCCAACCACCTCAACAAGTACCGCAGCACGCTCTGGGAGATCCACCCGGTCACCAAGATCGAAGTCTGGAACGACGTGACCGACGAATGGGAGAACGTGGACAGCCTGCCGATCAAGAAGGCTGGGACGTGAACTATGCGGTACTCCTTATTTTAGAAATCGCCCCTTTTCTAAAATAAGGACCCGCCAGCGCCCCTCTTATTTCACAAAACTAAAATAAGAGCGCGAAGCGCCGTCTCCGGAGCGCTGGCGTCTCGCCGGCTGGCCCGGGGGCGTCTCGCCCCGGTCTGCGGCCTCACCCCAAAAACCTCTCCTCGTTATGCCAGAACAGCGCCTCGGCGGCCGGACAGTCGGCAGCCTTCTTCGGCAACCGGATCGGCGATCCGTGCAACGCGTAGTAGTCGCGCCCGTTCTCGAACTCCTCCTTGATCCGGCGGCTGACCTCGAAGTGATAGTCGGGCGTCACGGTGACGTAGCCGGCATCGAACAGTTTGTGGATATCGGCGCGGAAGAGGATGCCGTTGGTCAGCGAATGCTCCTGCATATCGCGATAGTCGCGGATGTGCGCCGCCTCGAGAGCGGGAAGCGTCTTCTCGTTCGTGACGGCGCAGCGACGGCCATACGAATCGAGCACCGCGATGCGAAAGCTCCGCTGCCCGAGGCGCGGGCGGATCAACGCCAGTTCGCCGTAACCGGAGCGGAGCGGCAGATCGGCGATGAGGTCACCGTACCGAGGCTCCTCGTCGACATCGGCATAGGGACCGGTCCATTCGGGCCGCTTCGCTGCCCGCGCCAGGCACTCGTACCAGATCCGCTCACCCTCGCCGGAGGTGAGGTCGTAGGTCTTCCCCTGCACGATTGGTCCAGTGAAATCGTCGGGGATACGGATCCACTCATCCTCATCGAAGAAGACAGGTTGGGTCAGGAGGATGCAGCCGATCCGAAAGTCCTGCCTCGGGTCCGTGCTCATATCGAACCGCTGCCGAATCCGCAGCAGCCGCTCCCGCATCTCACCGAACGACGCGACTCCGTTCGCTCCTCCGTAGACCTGCCACGCCATCGAGACCGGCAACTTCGAAAACAGCGCGAAGTAGCCGAACCCGGCGATCACGTTCCGCGGCGCCTTCAGCTTGAAGAACAGCGGCTCTCCCGGTTCGAGCGCCCTGAACGATATCTCGGAGCCCGGCTTCCAGAAGTTCACATCATCGATCGGCGGTTCGATGGCGCGGAGGTACGTGAACCAGTCGTAGTCGGTGTTTGCGACGAAGCCGCGCATCACGTCGATGTTACGCCTCGACGTCACTGTCGGGAGTTTCGACACCGTTCGAGGGTCTCTTCGCAACCGCATCCGCGAGAACCGCCGCAGTCGACACACTGCGTTTTGCCCACTCCTCCTTGAACAAGCGCGCCTGCGCGCCGGGCACATCGGCCATGGATCTCCGCCCTTCCGCTCACTACTCCCCTTCGCGATCCGGCACATACACACGCTTCAGAGGCACGGTCGCTTTGTACTTCGAGTCGAACTGTTCGTAATGCGCGAGGATCAGGTCGACGAGCGTCTCGCCATCGATGAGGCGAAGATTGCTGCGGCCGCGGGCAAAGGTCTTTGCAGAAGTGGTGAAGGTGCCAAGGGTGATGAAGAGCGCCTTCTCGTCGCGATCGAGTTTCCCGTAGAGCTGGGAAACCTCAGGGTCGCCGCTGCTTCCCTCGCGGCTCTTCACCTGAACCTTGATGATCGGCGGCTCGAATCCAAGCTCGTCGCGGTGGGCGATGATGTCGACACCGCCGTCCGGGCCTTCCGGTGAAACGCGCGTGCGGTAACCCATCGTTCCGAGGAGGTGCGCGACGAAGTCCGCGAAGGGATGACCTTTGAGCTGTTGCGCAAGTGTCTTGAGAATGAAGTCACGCGTCGACTGCTCAACATCTTCGACGACTTGCGGGACCGTTTCATCCTCCCTGATCGGCGGTGGCGCGGCTTTCCCTTCCAGTGCTGCAAAGTATTCGTCCGCATAGTTGCGGATCTGGAAGAGACTCAGCGCCGATCCGATCTCGTATAACGCCCCTTGTGAAAGCTGCGTGCGAGGAACCACAGTCAGCCACTGCACGGCGCGGCGATGAGGATAGCCGGGCATGTCACCGGGCTCGAAGATGTAATTACCCGTGATCCGTCCGATATGAATGGCGCGCTCGCTCTTCGAAGGGTACGCAACCAAATCACCGGGTTTCATCTCGTGCACGAACCGAAAGAGCTGTCCCGCGCTGGTCGGAATCGTGCCGCCGGTGGCATCGGGATATGCCTCCGAATAGTACTTCTTGAACGCATCCCGCGTGGCCGGCAGCTTCGACAAATCGCCCAGGGCCCAGCCGAGAGCGACCACGTTATGCCTCATGAAAAGCGAATCGGCATCGCCGGTACGGCCGGCGTGGATTCCCCAGAGTGTTTGCTCAGTTGCCATCACGTCCGCTTCACTGATTCGCTCGCTCGCCGCGGGCTCCATCGTCATTCGACATCGTTCCCCTTGGAGCGTCGCTTCGGAACGCGAAGCTCGCGGCCCGTCACGCCACGCGCGAGGAGGTTGCAGTCGAACGAGATCACGTCGACCGGAAGCTTGGTCCCAAGCTTGTTGCTCAGTTGGTGACCTTGCTCGGTCAGGTGCCCGATGAGCGCCGTTTCCACGATGTTCAGGACCGTGCCGACACGCTGACCGGGACGACAATTGAGCGTTCCATAGATCAGCATGCGAGCCCCGATTTGCGCATCGTCAATCGTCTGCATCAGCCTGAGGTTGTTCAATTGCTGCTTGATACGGGAGCGCAGCGACGTCGCCTTCCCGACATAGAGCACTTCCATTCGTCTGCCAAAGCGTCGTGCGAAGAGGTAAATCGCCGGCTCGCGCGGCAGCGTATCGAGATCGAAAACCCTATGCAGCCGCGAAACCGGAATCGGAAGACGAATCGACGGATGCCAGGTGACAGAGAGTTTCATGCGCTATATAGAGTATTCGCAGGGTAGAGACGGAATCGTCCGACGTCAATGGGGGACACAATAGTTACTTACCACACTATGGCGGAGCGGAAATCCCCACCTGCACCCGTCACACCCGGTGCTGCCGCACCTTCATCCTCTTCACCACGCCGCGCGTAAAGTCCGCAAGCAGTTCCGGCGTCCCAATGTCCAGCGCTTCCGAGAGCCGGACGAGAATCGTCAGGCTCGGCACCTTCAGCCCCAGCTCCAGGTCGCTGATGTAGTTGCCGGAAAGATCGGCGGCCTCGGCGAGCGATTCCTGGGTCAGACCGCGCGCTTTGCGGAGCTCGCGGAGACGGCGGCCGAAGAGCTGGGCTTCCTGCACCGTTGCATTCCACACTGCCTATAGCGGCAGTCTCCCGACCGTGCTCGGCCGCCTTCGGGCGGCCCTTTTCATTTTCGCACGATTCCCAGCGGATCTTTCGGAGACGCCCTTGAAGCAGACTCCGGCAACGGCATCGTCGAACATCCTGTCGATCCCCGGACCGTCATGTCGTGTCATAGCTCCTTGTCATAGCTTTGACATAGCTCGGCAGCGCCGGGGATGTCGCAAGTCTGTCGCAAGTTCTGTCGCGCTGCGCGCCTGTCATTCCGAGCGGCGCGAGGAATCCCCGGCTGGGTTCGCGCAACGGTTCGGTTCATACTGGCGTTGCGCGGGCGGCGCGAACGGCAGGGCCGCGCGGTCGGTGCCGGGACTCATCGCGGCGCTCGGAATGACGGGGGCATCTCGCCGATGGTCCGGGGGTCCCGGGGCGCGCGCGATCTCTCGTTCGCTCGAATCGCTCACGACGCACCCGCCGGCGTCTCGTCGCCCGCGGTGAGGATCGCGCAGAGCGCGGTGTTGACGTAATAGTTCGAGCGTCCAACCTTCTGCTTCTGAAGAAAGCCCCCTTCGGTGAGGGTCTCGAGGTACGTTCTTGCCGTGAGACGGGAAACACCCAGGTCGCGCTGAACGAACTCCACCTTCGTGTAGGGATGCGTGAAGAGGTTGTTGATCAGGTCCTGGCTGTAGAACCGATACTTCTCGCGAATGAGGTGCTTGGTCGAAAGCAGCGCCTCGCGGATCGCGCCGATCGTGGCGATCGCGCCCCGCGCGGTCGTCTCGACCGCGGTGAGCATATAGAGCACCCATTCTTCCCAGGCATCGTCCTCGCGCACTGACTGGAGCAGCCGGTAGTAGTCGCTCTTCGTGCGGACGATGAACCGGCTGAGATAGAGGACCGGCAGGTCGAGCAGCCCTTCCTTGACCAGGTAGAGAACGTTGACGATCCGTCCCGTCCGGCCGTTTCCGTCGTAAAAGGGATGAATGCTCTCGAACTGGTGATGAATCAGGGCCATCTTCACCAGTGGATCGGCGTCGAACCCCTCTCCGGCATTGATGAATCGTTCGAGGTCGCCCATGAGCCGGAGGACGGTATTGGCGTCCTGCGGTGGCAGATAGACTGTCTCGCCGGCAGGGTTTTTCAGAACGGTTCCCGGCAGCTTCCGGAAGCCGGCGCTGTTCCGTTCGAGCTCCGACTGGATGGCAAGCATGTGGTTGAGGGTCAGCAGTCCGTTCCCGGTGACAAGCTCGAATCCGATCCGGAGTGCCTGACGGTAGCGCTGCACTTCCTTCGCGGCGGCGCTGCCGGCGATGTCGGGAAAGACATCCTCTCGAAAGAGCTCGTCGTGCGTGGTTACGATGTTCTCGATCGCCGAGCTGTCTTTCGCCTCCCGCATGCCGAGGGTGTTGATGAGGATGCCCTGGTGCGGAATCGAGGCGGCGATCCCCTTCAACTCCGCGAGCTGCCTGCTGGCGCCGGCCAGTTTGCGCAGGACCGCCGGAGTGTCAAAACGGCTGGCGGTGAGGGAATCGAGCGGAAGAATCCCGGTCATCGGCCGCTCCGGTCCCGGCCAACGTGCCTAGGAAACGGCACTTCCCCCGGCACATCGAAGCTGACGTGTATAGAAAAGGGCCGTTTTCTATACACGTCGAGGCTGACATGTATAGAAAACGGCCCTTTTCTATACACATTCACCCTCATCAGTCGCTCCCGCGTAGCCGAAGCATACCGCGATGGGATGTCGCGAGTTGTGTCGCAAGTTTGTCGCAAGTTCTGTCGCCGCCCCGTACCTCCCCGCCCGGGGACGCGCGCGGGACGCGCGCGGTCCCAGGGGGGGTGCCCTACACTGAACGGACCTGCGAGGAGGTCCGTATGGATGGAGCGATTCCAACGCGGTGCTGCGACATCGTCATGAAGGGCGGGATTACCAGTGGCGTGGTGTATCCGAAGGCGATTGCCGAGCTCGCGAAGGAGTTCCGGTTTAAGAATGTGGGGGGGACGTCGGCGGGGGCCATCGCGGCGGCGCTGGCGGCGGCGGCGGAGTATGCGCGGGTGTCGGGGAAGGGGGCGGGGTTCGCACGGCTCGAACAGTTGCCGGACTTCCTGGCGGGGAAGACGGAGGGAAAGCCCAATCTGCTCAACCTCTTTCCGCCCGCGAAACCGACACGCCGGCTCTTTGCCGTGCTCACCGCATTCCTCGGCGACGGCTCGACCGGTGAGAAATCGGTTGCTGCATTTGGCGCTCTCCTGCTGGCCACGCCCCCTCTCACGATTCTGAGCTTCGCGCCGGCCGTGCTTCTTCCGGCCGTTCTTTGGGATCAACTGGCCGCGCTCGGCACACCGGCAATCGCGGTACTGCTCGTCGTCGAGCTCGTACTGATCGCGGCGGGGATCGGGTTGATGATCGCCGGCAATGCCGTGCGGGCGCTGGCGTTCACGTTGCCGAAGAACCGCTTCGGATTCTCGACCGGCATGGCCGCCGAGGATCGAAGGCTTCCAGGGGTGAGTGAGTGGCTGCATGACGAGATCCAGAAGACGGCCGGCCTTGATCCCACCGATCCGCCGCTGACATTCGGCGATCTCTGGCTGGCCGGAGAGGGCGTGGCCGACAGGGAGGAGGAGCTTCGGAAGCGCGAGAACGATCCCGAGCTGCGCGCCATCAACCTTCAGATGATCACCACGGCGCTGTCCCACGGCCATCCCTACCGGCTTCCGTTCGAGAACCGGCGGTTCGGTTTCCGCCCCTCGGAGCTGCGCGCGTATTTCCCGGCGGCCGTCGTCGACTACATGATCGGACATGCACGCCAAGGCGATGAGGCCTTCACCGGTATGAACGATCCCGACCTTCACGCGCTGCCGGAGCCGTGGGATCTGCCCATCGTCGTGGCGGCGCGGATGAGTCTGAGCTTCCCCATCCTCTTCGCCATGGTCCCGCTGTATGCCTTCGACTACACGCTCGCGGTGAACAGCACCGCTCCAACGCAACCCGAGCACTGCTGGTTCATCGACGGAGGTCTCAGCAGCAACTTTCCGGCGAGCCTAAATGAGGAGAACAACGTCTGGATGATGGAGAGGAGCGGCAGCGGGACATCGGACCGCTGGCGGCGGTTTCCGGAGCGCGGTCCCGGCGCGATCGGCGGCTACGTCGGCGCCGTTCTCGATGCCATCCGCAACTGGCACGACAACACCCAGATGGCCGTTCCGGGCTTCCGCGACCGCATCGCTCATGTGAAGCTCTCCCCGGACGAGGGGGGCCTGAACCTGAAGATGGATCCGGCGAAGGTCAAGGCTCTATCCGAGCGCGGAAAGTGGGCCGGGGTCCGGCTGCGGGAGCGGTTCGGCGCCGCCGGCGCGGACCGGCCTGGATTGAACTGGAACACGCATCGCTGGGTCCGTTTCCGCACCTCGATGATGCTGCTTCAGAAGATGCTGCGCCAGACCGCAGAGGCCTTCAGCGCATCCGACCCGGTATATCCGAGCTATCACGACCTGGTGAACCGCGCCGCGGATAAGGACCCTGTGACCGGTAGCTGGTGGCCGCGTACGCCGTCCGCCTACAGGGACTCGACGATGGTTCTGGAGCAGTTCGCGGCGACGTTCTCGAGCTCCGCTCCTGATTTCGAAGAGAAATCGCCGCAGCCGGGCCCGGAGCTGAGGATTTCGCCGAAGTTGTAAAGGGACCTTACCCGAGGCGATCGAGGAACTATCATATGAAACAATGAGTTACCAAGCTGCCTGCGACCTTCACGACCACCAGAATCGTCCGCATTGCGGACACTTTGGATGCTACGTCGTTTGATTTTCAAACGTCCGCAAACGACCTTGCATATCGAACCCATTCGACATGAAGGCGGTCGCCAGCCACCTTCAAGGTGGATCCCGTTCGATATCAATACGGCCGCGAGCCACCTTGAAGGTCGATCCCGTTCGACATCAATACGGCCGCGAGCCACCTTGAAGGTCGATCCCGTTCGACTCCCGTTCGACATCAATACGGCCGCGAGCCACCTTGAAGGTCGATCCCGTTCGACATCAATACGGCCGCGAGCCACCTTGAAGGTCGATCCCGTTCGACATCAATACGGCCGCGAGCCACCTTGAATATCAAAACCGTTTCGTGTGGATGCGGTCGCGCATGACCTCGCAGATCGAACGGCTCCGCGCGAAAGCCACAGCGGTGACCTCGCATATCAACATTTACGTTCGCCTTCGTCCCCACCGCCGGGCGAGACGCCCGTCGGGAGCAGGCGCGGACGCCTGCTCTACTCCGTCAGCATCCTTCGCAAGAGCACCAACTGGCCCAGGTGATAGGTGTTGTGGTCGGCGATGAGGAGGATCTGGGCGAGCCAGTTGGCGGTGCTGTGGGGGATTTTGGCGTAGAGATCCTTTGACTCATCGCCGGCGATGGCGGAGACGGCAGCGCGGGTGGCCCGGAGGCTGGCTACGCTTTCGTCCCAGGCGGATTCGGTGGGAGGCTCGGGAGTGGCGGGCCAGTATCCCTTCGGGAACTCGGGCGAGACGTGTTTGGGATCTTGCGAATATTCGAGGATGTCCGCCTGGGCGAGGCGGATGTGCTCGAGCAGCTCCCACGGCGAGTGCGGCGATCCGGTGGGACGCTTGCCCCGAACCGTGGCCGGGATCTCGTCGATGGCGGAATCGATGTCCTGATGTGCGTCGCCGCTGTTGAGCAATGAGAGGAGATGTTGGCGGATGATCGTGTCAGACATAGCAGTGAAATGATAAGTGCGAAGCGCGCCGGAGCGCTGGCGTCCGCGTTCAAACGTTCGACACGATCCAGGAGCGATCGCGGAGCTACGTAGTCCGCGGGATTCCGGACGCCAGCCTCAGAGTGCTGCAGCCGTGCCGACGTTCGGAGCTCTTCTATTGATCATACGACCTCATCGCGTTGATAGAGCAGGCGGACCGTGTCATAGCACTCGCAGCACGCCGCTTCCAGGGCGGCCCGGTCGACGATCTCGATCACATGTCTGCGGTGGCGAATCAGGCCGGCTGCCTTGAGTTCGGAGACGGCCTCATTGATACCGGCGATTCGAGCCCCGAGCATGCTTGCCAGGAACTCCTGCGTCAGCGCGATTTCAATCTTCCCGTTCCGCTTCGGTTCGGCCATCCTGTCCGCGACCTTCAAGAGCCAGCGCGCAAGCCGGCGATCGAGAGGATGCAGCCAGTTGCATGCGGCCGACTGACCGACCTGAAGAGTGAAAGCGTTCGCAAACCGGAGCACCCGTCTGCGGAGCTCGCGCTCCTCATCGAAAGCGATACCGGCGGCCACCGCGGGAACGCGAAGCGCGGTTCCTCCAACCAGGACGATGACGTCGCTCGGCTGCGCGGTGGCACCAAACATCGCCTCGATGCCGATGCCCCCTTCGAAGCCGACCATCCCGGCTTCGATGGTGCTTCCGTCGACGAGACGGCGCACGAAGGCCGCCACCAGACTCACCGGAAAAAAGACATGCGATGTCGTTTGATTTGCCTGAAGAATCGTTTCTCCCGCGCGAAACGAAACCTCTTCCGCGAAAGCGCCAAAGTGCGGTCCGCTCCGCGAAAGAATTGAATTACCCCGGCCGTGCGTGTCGATCGCCATGCATTCCGTCCACTCAACTCCGCGCAGCCCTGGTAGAGCTCGATTCCATTCAACTAGAGAGACAAATTTACGGATCTTCCGAAAACATACGGCAGCGTAATGTTCCAGCGGACCTTGCGACGTAACCTCACGTGCTCGAGGCAGACCAGATCGTCCAGATCGCGCCTCTGATGCAGTATCCTTATTTTCCACACGTATGTCACATGGCTCCGCTTCGACGTTTCCTCTCCCGACCGTGCCCCCACCGATCGAACGCGAGGACGTGCGCTCGTGAGCAGAGCGATTGCCGACGTGCTCCTGCACGAAACGCCTGATGCGATCGTCGTCACGACGCCGGAAGGAAAGGTGCTGTACTGGAACAGCGAGGCCGAGAGCGTTTTCGGTTATTTGGCCGCCGAGGCGGTTGGCCAGCCGCTGGAGACGTTGATCGTTCCGGCCGGACACCAGGATCTATACCTCCGGTTCAGGAGGGAAGCACTGGAGAAAGGGCACTCCACCTTCGCAACGACCCACAAGCGGAAGGACGGTTCTCTCCTCCACGCGGTGGTCACGAACAAAGTGATTCATGACCAGCACGGACAACCCGAGCTCATCGTCACCACCCAGAAAGACGTCACGCATCTGAAAGTTCTGCGCGACGCGAAACTCATCGAAGCGAAATTCCGCGATCTTCTGGAGTCAACGCCGGACGCCATCATCATGGCCAACGAATCGGGGAGAATCGTCCTGGCCAATAGCCAGGCCGAGGCGCTCTTCGGATACGAACGCGGCGAATTGCTGGGACAACTGGTCGAGCTGCTGCTGCCGAGCCGTTATCGCGGCGGCCATGTGACCCATCGCTCCGGATATTTCGGTCAGCCTCGAACACGCTCGATGGGGGCCGGTCTCGACCTGTACGGACTCCGCAAGGACGGGACGGAGCTCCCGGTCGAGATCAGTCTCAGCCCGCTCCAGACCGACGAGGGCATGCTGGTGATGAGCGCGATCCGCGACACCACGGACCGCAAACGCATCGAGCGTGCGCTACTGGAGAAGAACACGGAGCTGGAGCGGGCCAATCAGGCCAAGGACCGCTTTCTGGCCAGCATGTCCCACGAGCTGCGCACGCCGCTGAACGGCATCATCGGGTTCGCCGAATTTCTCTCGGACGGGAAGCCCGGTCCGCTCAACGAGAAACAGCACGAGTACCTCGGCGACATCCTCAACAGCGGCCGGCACCTGCTGCACCTCATCAACGACATGCTCGATCTGGTGAAGGTTCAGGCCGGAAAAGCCGAGCTGAGGGTGGAGCGGTTCTCTCTCCCCGAGGTGATCAATGAAGTCTGCGCCGGTGTACACACGATCGCGGAAACCAAGCGGATCGAGGTGAGGATCGACGTCGCTCCCGATCTTGATTTCGTCACCCTCGACCGGCAGCGCATCAAGCAAATCCTCTACAACCTGCTGTCCAACGCCTTGAAGTTCACCGGCGAAGCCGGTCACGTCGGAATCGAAGCTTCGCTTCAGGGAAAGGACCGTTTCCGGCTGACCGTTTCCGACGATGGCATCGGCATTCGCGCCGAGGACGTCGGCCGTCTCTTCACGGAGTTCGAGCAACTGGATTCCGGGACGGCACGCCGTTTCGGGGGGACGGGACTCGGACTGGCGCTTACACGGAGCCTCGTCGCTCTCCACGACGGCACCATCGACGTGGAGAGTGTGTCTGGAAAAGGGAGCACATTCCGCGTGGTCCTGCCTCTCGTGGTCTCGGGAGAGAACGCACGAGCAACGCCATCGTCCCCCTCAGGTGTCCTTTGATCATGCCCACGAAACTCTTCGACAACACGATCGCCGCGACTGCCGGATACGGTATGCCGTTGAAGCGACAGATCCGCTGCATTGCGCTGCTCTGCGCACTGATGAGCCCCGGTCTGCTGGCACAGCAAGAGGCTCAGACGGAACGCCCGGGTGCGCTCGCCAATCTCGACCTGAAGGCGCTCATGAACATCGAGGTGACGTCGGTCTCGCCGCGGCCGGAACGCCTCTCGGATGCGGCCGCGTCGATCTTTGTCATCACCCGCGACGAGATCCGCCGCTCTGGTGCCACGAACCTCCCCGAGGCGCTGCGTCTGGCGCCGGCCCTGGACGTCGTCCAGGTGAGCGCCAGCAGTTACACGGTCAGCGCCCGCGGCTTCATCAACTCCTCGGCGAACAAGCTCCTGGTCTTGATCGATGGCCGCACGGCTTATACGCCCCTTTTCTCCGGCGTCTTCTGGGACGTCCAGGATGTACTGCTCGAGGATATCGACCGCATCGAGGTGATCAGCGGACCTGGCGGGACGCTTTGGGGTGTAAACGCGGTCAATGGCGTCATCAACATCATCACCCGCTCGGCGAAAGACACGCAGGGGGGCCTCCTCGCGGCGGGCGGTGGCAACCGCGCGACGATCGGCGCGCTGCGTTACGGCGGCGAGGCGGGAGCGGACGGCCACTACCGCGTTTACGGCGAGTATTTCGACCGCGGTCACACTGAAACCGCGAGCGGCACGGTGAAGGACGATGCCTGGCACAAGGGTCTGGCGGGTCTCCGGGGCGATTGGGAGCGCGGAGCAAACCAGTTCATGCTCGTTGGCGCCGCCTACAAAGGCTCCGAAGGCCAGCCGCCGTCAGGCACGTCCGGCACGACGTTCACGCGTGGAGTCATTCAGATCTCCGGCCTGAACCTGACCACACGCTGGAAACGACGCCTCGACAACGGTTCCACTCTCACCGTGCAGGGCTACTTCGACCGGACCGAACGTACGGTTCCACCGATCTTCGCCGAAACACTGAACATTGCCGATTTGCAATTCCTCCATTCCTGGCGGCTGGCCGGCATGCACGCCTTTGCCTGGGGCGCGGAGTACCGGTTCGACACGGATCGCGTCACGAACAGCCCGTACATCGCATTCCTGCCGGCCCACCTGAATCAGAAATGGGCCGCCATATTTGCGCAGGACGATGTGACGTTGCGGAAAGGCATGCGACTGACTCTTGGAGCCCGGAGTGAGCGCAATGACTACACCGGCAGCGAGCTCCTCCCTAATGTACGCCTGGCCTGGAACGTCGCGCCGGACTACCTGCTGTGGACCGCGGCCTCGCGTACGGTGCGGGCACCATCGCGGATCGACCGCGACGTGTTTGTGCCGGGCAACCCCCCGTTCCTGCTTACGGGCGGTCCTGATGTCGTCTCTGAAATCGCCAGGGTTTACGAGCTTGGATACCGCGGGCAGCCGGCGGCCTCGACCACGCTCTCCGTAACGTTATTTCATTCTCTCTACGATCACCTGCGGACGCAGGAGACCGCCCCCAGCCGCACATCGGTCTTCCTGGCGAATGGGATGGAGGGCACGACGACCGGCGTCGAGATGTGGGGCTCCCATCAGGCAACGCACAGGTGGAGACTCGCCGCGGGATTCAACGCTCTGACCGAGCACTTCCGTCTCAAGCCTGGCAGCAAAGACACGGCCACTCTGGCCGCGCAGCGGGATCGCGACCCGCAACGGAGCTGGCGCCTGCGCTCCTCGCTCGACCTTCCCTGGCAAAGCGAATTCGATGTCACCGCGCGCCGCGTCTCCGCTCGTTCGGATCCTGCCGTCCCCGCGTATTCGGCGATCGACCTGCGTTACGGTTGGAAGCCGCTGCCTGGCATGGAGCTCTCGTTGACGGGGACGAACCTGTTCGGCAAAGGCCACGGCGAGTTCAACGACATAGCGACGCGCACGGAAATAGGGCGTGGTGTGTTCATCAAGTTCGTCAGCCGCTTCGGCGGAGGCTCGTGATGCGCCGTCGCATGGTGGCGTTGGCGGTTGCCGCTGGTCTGTTGTGCGCGCAGGCGCGCGGTAACCAGGCCCCCGAGTATCAGGTGAAGGCGGCCTTCATCTACAAGTTTGCGACCTACATTCGCTGGCCGGCAACGACCGGCGCAGATGCGGCCACGCCTTTTGTCATCGGCATCATTGGTAAGGATCCGTTTGGGCCAGCGCTCAGTGATGTCGTGCAGGGCGAGAGAGTGCAAGGGAGAGTCATCCTGATCAGGAGGCTGGGCCGGCTGGAGGAGGCGCTTCACTGCGACGTTCTCTTCGTCAGCCAGTCGGAGCGCAGAGGTCTGCCGCAGATCTTCGCGGCATTGCGCGGCGCTCCGGTGCTTACAGTGGGCGACATGGATCAATTCGCTGAGCTGGGCGGAATGATCAATCTGATCACCACCGAAGACCATCAGATCCGCTTCGACATCAACAAAGGCGCCATCGATCGCGCCGGGCTCAAGGCGGCTTCGCAGCTTCTACGCCTGGCGCGGATTGTCGATGAATCGCGATCGGGTGGAGGGTAAGGCGGACGATGTCCTCACCCTCGATCGGCCGCCAACTCCGCTCGCTGAGCATCCTCGGCAGCGGCACCGCCCTTCTCGCTGCCAGTCTGGCGCTTCTCTTCTTCCAGTTGCACGAGGTGCGAAGCAGCCTGCTGCGTCGATACGAGACCGTGGCGGATCTGATCGCGTTCAACAGTGCCTCCGCGGTCGATTTCAACGACGCCGATGCGGCGGCGACCATGCTCCGCTCATTGAAGACGCGGCGGGAGGTGATTTCTGCCGGCATCGTCGCGAACGGCCGCCTCTTTGCCCTGTACCGCCGCGAGCAGTTGACGGTTCGCGCAAGCGATCTCCGCCACGAGCCGGCCGGCTACCGCTTCACCGATCAGGATCTCACGGTGTTCCGGCCAATCTCGTCCGAAGGGCGCCTGCTCGGGACGCTGTTCGTTCAGTCGGACTTGTCCGAGATCGAGGAGACGTGGCGGCGTTTCGCCGCCGTTACGGGCTTCGTGGCCATTCCGGCGCTCTTGATCGCCATCCTCATCTCCCAACTGCAGCAGCGCGCGATTTCCACGCCCATACTCAACCTGGCCTCACTCGCCGCGTCCGTCTCGTCCGAGAAGGACTATTCCGTCCGCGCTCCGACTGTGCGTAGCGCGGCCGAGATCGAGCAGCTCGTCGGTACCTTCAACCAGATGCTCTCCGAGATCCAGCGGCAACACGCGGAGATCCAGGACGCACACGCCCTGCTGGAGCAGAGGGTGGCGGACCGCACCCGGGAGCTGCAGCGGGCTCATAAGGCCAAGGACCGCTTTCTGGCCAGCATGTCGCACGAGCTGCGAACGCCGCTGAACGGCATCATCGGATTCGCCGAGTTTCTCTCTGACGGAAAGCCCGGTCCGCTCAACGATAAGCAGAAGGAGTACCTCGGCGACATTCTCAACAGCGGCCGGCATTTGCTGCATCTCATCAACGACATGCTCGATCTGGCGAAGGTTCAGGCCGGGAAGGCGGAGCTAAGCGTGGAGCGGTTCTCGCTTCGTGAGGTGATCAACGAAGTCTGCGCCGGCGTGCGAACGATTGCCGAATCCAAGCGGATCGAAGTGAGGATCGACGTCACTCCCGATCTCGATTTCGTCGCGCTCGACCGGCAGCGCTTCAAGCAGATCCTCTACAACCTTTTGTCGAACGCCTTGAAGTTCACCGACGAAAGCGGTCACGTCGGAATCGAAGCTGCTCAGGACGGAAAGGACCGTTTCCGGCTGGCCGTCTCCGACGATGGCATCGGCGGAGTGAATTCGGGAAAGGGAGCACGTTTCGCGTAACGCTGCCTCTCAAGGTCGAAGGAGAACGCGCATGAACGGCGCCACCATCCTCGTCGTCGATGACAACGGCACGAACCGCAAACTGGTCTCCGATGTCCTGGGATTTGACGGCTACCGGATCCTGCAGGCCGGCGACGCGGAAGTTGCGCAGGAGATCATCGCGAAAACGCCGCCGGATCTGATCCTGATGGATATCGCCCTTCCGGGGATGGACGGACTGACTCTGACGCGGCTGCTCAAAGCAAGCGATGCCACGCGCCACATCATCGTCGTCGCGCTGACAGCATTCGCCATGAAGGGCGATGACGCCAAGGCACGGGAAGCGGGCTGCGACGGATACATCACCAAACCGATCGATACGCGCACGCTCCCGAATGCCGTTGCCGGTTACCTGCGAGGCAAATCATGAAAATACTCGTCGTCGAAGACCAGGAGATCGAATCGAAGCTGGCGGTTCATGTGCTCAGCGCGGCCGGTCATGACGTTTCGAGCGCCGAAGCTGCCGAGGAGGCGCTTGCGGAGATCAGGGAAAGCCACCCCACGGTCATCCTGATGGACCTGTCGCTGCCGGGGATGGATGGCTTGACACTCGTACGCAAGCTCAAGGCGGATCCGGTGACGCGCGATATCCACATCGTCGCCATCACCTCGTATCCGGAGAAGTTTTCGATGGAGGCGGCGCTGGAAGCCGGATGCGACGCATATCTAGGGAAGCCTCTCAGTACGCGCACGCTTCCGGCGACGTTGACGGACGTGGTGAAGAACGCGGGACCGCTCGATCGATGAAGCCTTTGACCATCCTGATCGTCGATGACCTGCCGGTCAACCTCAAGCTCCTGAGAGCACAACTGGAGGGAGAGGGACACACGGTGGTCGAGGCACATAACGGTGTGGAAGCGCTGGCGGTTCTCGATCGCCAGAAGGTCGACGTCATCGTTTCCGACATCCTCATGCCGGTCATGGACGGCTACCGTCTCTGCCACGAGGTGCGCAAGAGCGAGCGCTTTCGCCACCTGCCGTTCATCGCCTATACGTCGACCTACATATCGCCCACCGACGAGAAGTTGAGCATCGACCTCGGCGCGGACAAATACCTGCGCAAGCCGGCCACCGTCGATGAGTTGATGCGCGCCATCGAAGAAGCGCTCGCCAACCCCGGCCGCCGGCCAACGGCAGTCTTCGATGAGACGGAGATGACCAAGGAATACAACGCCGGCCTGGTGACCAAGCTCGAGAAGAGGAACCTCGAGTTAAGCAGAGCCGTCAGCCAGTTGAAGCTGCAGACCATCGCCTTGGAGACGGCGGCAGAGGCGATCATGATCACCGATGCCGAGGGGGTGATGCTCTGGGTCAATCCGGCGTTCACGACGACGACGGGCTACACGACTAAGGAAGCACTCGGCAAGACGCCGCGCATCCTCAAGTCAGGCACCCACACCGAGGCGTTCTACCGCAAGTTCTGGAAGACGATCCGGGCCGGCGAGAGGTGGCGAAGCGAATTCGTCAACCGGCACAAAGATGGACGTATCTACTACGGTGAGCACACGGTTTCACCCGTGCGCGATGCCGCCGGCGCCATCACGCACTTCGTCGGCATCATGCACGACATCACCGAGCGCAAGCACGCGGAGGAGCAACTACGCGACGCCCACGCGCAGCTCCGCGAGCTCCTCGAGCACAGCCCGGTGGTGCTGTATGCACTCAGCCTGGAAGGCGACACGATCATTCCCCGGCTGGTCAGTGAGAACGTCACCCGGATGCTCGGGTTTCAGGTGGAGGAAACCCTCAGCCTGGCCTGGTGGCAGGGGCAGCTTCATCCCGACGACCGCGAGCTCGCTGAGGCGAGTATCCAGGAAACGCTGGCGCAAGGAGTGAGCCGTACGGAATACCGGATGCGGCACAAGGACGGGAGCTATCGGTGGGTGGACGATGCCCGGCGTATCGTGCGCGACGCGAAGGGCCGGCCGTCCGAACTGGTCGGCGTTTGGAGCGACATCACGGAGCGCAAGCAGGCGCAGGATGAGCTCCACGAGAGCGAGCGTCAGTTCCGCGACATGCTCGACAACCTCGACCTGGTCTCGGTGATGGTGGATCGCGAGACCCGCATCACCTACTGCAATGACTACTTTCTCCGTCTGACCGGCTGGCAGCGCGAGGAGGTGATCGGGGCCAATTGGTTCGAGCGGTTCGTTCCCCCTGAAAGAGTCGATGAGGCGCTGAAGCGGTTCACAGTACTGCTCGCCAACGGACAGGACCTCCGGCACACCACGCACGAGGTCGTCACGCGCTCCGGCCAGAGACGGCTCCTTCAGTGGAACAACTCGCTCATGTACTCGGCCTCCGGAGAGGTCATCGGCACGGCCAGCATCGCCGAAGACATCACCGAACGCGACCGGCTCGAGAAACAACTCCTCCGGGCCGACCGTCTGGAGAGCCTGGGGACGCTGGCCAGCGGCATCGCGCACGATCTCAACAACCTGCTCCTGCCGATCCTCATGGGCGTGACGCTGCTCAAACGGTTCGATCCGAACGAGGCCAGCCTGAAAGCTATCAACAATATCGAGCGCAGCGTCAGGCGTGGCAGCGATCTGGTGAAGCAGGTGCTCCTGTTCGCTAGAGGCAGCGAGACGTCGCGGGAGCCGGTGCAGCTCAGCGACGTCGTGAACGAGATCGAGGCCATCATCACCAGCACCTTCCCCAAGGACATCACCCTCGAGGTTTCGATGGCCCCGGACCTCAGCCCGGTCACCGGCGACGCGACGCAACTGACCCAGGTGCTGTTGAATCTCTGCGTCAACGCGCGCGACGCCATGCCGAGGGGCGGCCAGCTCATCATTTCTGCCGCGAACGCTGACATCAGCGACCACGATGCACTCCTGCACGGAGTCTCCAATGACGGACCGCATGTCGTTCTGGAGGTGACCGACACCGGAGAAGGGATGCCGAAGGAGATCATCGAACGCGTCTTCGATCCGTTCTTCACCACGAAAGAAGTCGGCAAGGGAACAGGGCTTGGACTGTCGACCGCGCAGGGAATCGTCAGCAGCCACGGCGGATTCCTCAGCGTCTCCAGCAACGCCGGCGAAGGGAGCACGTTCACCATCCACCTTCCCGCACGTCCGGCGCCGCCGGTGGTGGTGATCCCCGAGGAGACCGGGCCGCCTCACGGAAACGGCGAGTTGATCCTCATCGTCGACGATGACGCGTCGATCGTCAGCATCACCAAACAGACCCTCGAGGTTTTCGGATACGAAGTGCTCACCGCGGAAGATGGAGCGCAGGCTATCGGCGTCTTTTCCCGCCGCCATGCCGACATCGCCCTCGTCCTGACCGACATGGCCATGCCGGTCATCGACGGCGCCGCGCTCATCGCTGCCCTGAATCGGATGGTGCCTGGCATCCGGATCATCGCCACCACGGGGAATCCCTCCGCGGCATCGATGTCGAAGATCGCCAGGACGGGCGTGACCCACATCCTGACCAAGCCGTACACGGCCGAGCAACTCCTGGTCACGCTTTCCGAGGTGCTGACCGGCCAACCGTGACGGCCGGCCCGTTCGACGTGTGACGATCCCCGTTGCACCCTCACCCGCATCGGAGTAAAGAGGTACCTGGAGGCTGGCCATGACCACCACACTGAACCCGCCGCGGATCCGTCCAAAATCGTTTACCTACCGCACCAATGTCGGGGAGGTGAAAGGCCGCACCGGGACGCTGACCGGTGAAGGAAAGCCTCCGATCTGGGTCAGCAGTCCGCCCGAATTCAAGGGAGAAGCGGGACACTGGACGCCGGAGGATTTCTTCGTTGCATCGATCGAGGTCTGCCTGATGCTGACGTTCGTCGGTCTGGCCGAAAAACGGGGACTGTCGTTCGGGACGTACGAGAGCTCGTCCGAGGGGCTGCTGGAGTGGGATCAGATCTCCTACCACTTCACGCGCGTCATCGTGGCGCCGGTCATCACCCTGTTCGATCAGGAATCATTCGCGGCGGCTCGCGAGGTCATGACCAAAGCCCACGACACCTGCCTCGTCGCAAACTCGGTGAAGTGCGACGTGATCGTCGAGCCGCTGTTCCGGCTGGAGTGAGCGCTCGTACTGATCGCCGGGCATTCCGTCCCCTCAACTGCTCGCGCCCTGTGAGGACAAAAGTACGCATCTCCTCACCAAAACATACGGCAGCGTAAGGTTCTCGAAGAGTGGTCAGGTTAGCCTCACGGTCCCGCGTCAGATCGCCCGAATCAGCCCCGAAGACGAACCCATGCACATGGGAAGAGTGACGGCGGCGGCGAACGGCATCGGCCGGTCTTTACTCGATTAGAGAAGATCTGGGATTCGAGTTGCGGCAATCTGAATCGGAGAAACCCTCATGCCCCCGACACTTTTTGACCCCACCATGGTCGCCACCGCCGAGGAGGCGGTCGATTTCATCGGCAACATTCTCGAGTCCTCAACCGAGTACTCGATCATCGGCAAGGATCTCGACGGAAAGATCCTCTTGTGGAACGAGGGAGCGCGGCGACTTTATGGATATGAGCCGGAAGAGGTGGTCGGCAAGGCCAACTCGTCGATCCTGCACGCGTCCGAGGACGTTCGTTCGGGCAAACACCGGGAGATCATGCAGACCGCGCTGCACGACGGCAAATGGGAAGGGACGATCGGCCGGCTGCGCAAGAACGGCCAAACCTTCACGGCCCGCGTCGTCATCACGCCCCGCAGAGATTCCAAGGGCAAAGCGATCGGATTCCTGCTCATTTCCAAGGACATCTCGGCGGAGATCCGGCTCAACGAGGAGCTGCGGGCCACACAGTTCTACGCCCGCAGTCTGATCGAAGCGTCGCTCGACCCGCTGGTCACCATCAGTCCCGAGGGCATCATCACGGACGTCAACGCGGCCTCGGTCGAGGTGACCGGAGTGCCGCGCGAGGATCTCATCGGAACCGACTTCTCCGACTACTTCACCGAGCCGGAAAACGCCCGCGCGGGTTATCAGCAGGTGTTCTCCCAGGGGTTCGTGCGCGACTATCCATTGGCCATCCGGCACGTCTCCGGCCGTATCACCGATGTTCTCTACAACGCCTCGGTTTACCGGAATGACAAGGGCGCCGTGCTGGGCGTCTTCGCCGCCGCGCGCGACGTCACCGAGAGAAAGCAGGACGAAGCCCGGCAGCGCGCGGCGTCGGCCTATGCGCGCAGCCTCATCGAAGCCTCCGTCGATCCGCTGGTCACCATCAGCCCCGACGGCAAGATCACCGACGTCAATCAGGCCACCGAGCTGGTCACAGGAATTCCGCGGCAACGGCTGATCGGCACGGACTTTTCCGACTACTTCACGGAGCCGGCGCGCGCGAGCGACGGCTACCAGCAGGTTTTTTTCCAGGGCTTCGTCAAGGACTATCCGCTGGCCATACGCCACACCACCGGGCGAGTCACCGACGTCCTCTACAACGCCAGCGTCTATAAAGACGACAAAGGGAACGTGCTGGGAGTTTTCGCCGCTGCCCGCGACGTCACCCAGCAAAAGATGGCCGAGGAGCTTCAGCGCGCCTCATCAGCCTACGCGCGCAGTTTGATAGAAGCCTCACTCGACCCGCTGGTCACGATCAGCTCTCAAGGAAAGATCACCGATGTCAACGAGGCTTCGGTTAAGGCCACCGGTGTATCGCGCGAAGAGCTGATCGGCACCGACTTTTCCGACTACTT
>WNFG01000496.1_pt1 | contig 33149 bp, 30 predicted proteins | sample 5400431 | NCBI WGS metagenome assembly WNFG01 (sample SAMN13153346, study PRJNA577476) | soil metagenome | isolation source: 120 cm saprolite under Douglas fir tree site 2 hole 3 replicate 2 | place: USA:California | collected 2015-04-18
CCCGGCCGCCGATATGCTAGGCTTTGCCTTGCAAAAATCGTCCGGCCCTGCGCCGCGCAATTCCCAGCGATGCGCACGTCCTTTCCCGTTTGTCTCCCTGCGGCGCCCCCTTGGAGCTGAACGTCTCTCCGGAAAGAACCAGGCCCAGCTAAGAACGAGGAACACCCAGCCCATGGCAGCCCGACAAACCGCTTCAAAGACTGAAAAATCTCCCGTGGAGATCAAGCTGGCACATTCGCCGGATTCCGACGACGCCTTCATGTTTTACGCTTTGGCTACCCACAAACTCCCCACGCCCGGCTTTAAGTACACCCACGTCCTCGCGGATATCCAGTCGCTGAACGACGCCGCCTTGACGGAGACCTACGACGTCACCGCCATCAGCTTCGCCGCCTATCCCGCTTTGCGTGACAAGTACATCCTCCTCGATTGCGGCGCCAGCTTCGGCGAAGGCTACGGCCCCATCGTCGTCTCCAACAAATCCCTGAAACCCACCGAGCTCGCCGGCAAGCGCATCGGGGTTCCCGGACTGAAAACCTCCGCGTATCTCACACTGAAACTCTTCGAATCAGACTTCGAGCCCGTCGTTATGCCCTTCGACAAGATCGTTGACGCCGTGCAGAACAATCTCGTCGAAGCCGGCCTATTGATTCACGAGGGCCAGCTCTTTTTCCCGAAACTCGGACTGCACCGCATCGTGGATCTCGGCGTCTGGTGGCAGGAAGAAACTGGCTTGCCTTTGCCGCTTGGCGGCAACGCCGTGCGCCGCGCATTGGGTCCGCAAGTCGGGCGCCAGATCGCCAAGACCATTCGCGACAGCGTCTCCTATGGCCTCGAGCACCGTGAAGAAGCCTTGAACTACGCCATGCAATTCGCCCGCGAAATGGACAGCGAGCTCGCCGACAAATTTGTCGGCATGTACGTCAACAATTGGACGCTCGGCTACGGCGAAAAAGGCCAGCAAGCCGTAAAAGAATTGATCAAGCGCGGCACCAAAGCCGGCTTGCTCCCCGCCCCGCCAACCGTCGAGTTCCTCAGCGAATAAAAATCACCACGAACTTATGTCCACTCACCCTTGTCAAAAAACAACTTGCTTCGCCACGCTCGTGCTTGCCGCCCTTTGCACACTAGGTTCGCCAACTGCGAGCGCGCAGATTTCTGTCAAGCCTGCCGAAGCACCCAAGCCGTGGCCGCAGCAAGCGGTGCGCGGCGCGCACGGCATGGTTGCCACCGACGAACCGCTTGGCTCGCAAGTCGGCGTGGACATCATGAAGCGCGGCGGCAACGCCGTTGACGCCGCAGTGGCAGTGGCCTTTGCGCTGGCGGTCGTGGAACCCGCCGCGGGAAACATTGGCGGGGGCGGATTTATGTTGATCCGCTTGGCCGGTGGAAAAACAACCTTCTTCGATTACCGCGAAGTCGCTCCCGGAAAAGCCGCGCGCGATATGTACATCGGCAAAGACGGAAAACTCGACGAGGAAGCCTCGGTCATCGGATACAAATCGGTGGCTGTGCCGGGTACCGTCGCTGGATTGGAGTTGGCGCTGAAAAATTACGGCACGATGAAGCTCGCGGAGGTGATGGCACCGGCGATCCGGCTTGCGGAAGACGGTTTCGCGGTCAGCGAAAAATTGGCGCAGGAACTGGCGAAACAGCGCCCGGAACTTGAGCATTTTCCAGGGAGTCAGCGCATCTTCCTAAACGCCGGAAGAATGTGGAAAGCCGGCGACACGCTGAAGCAGCCGGAGTTGGCGGCGACGCTGAAGCGCATCGCCAAAAATGGCGCAGCGGAATTTTATCGCGGCGAAACGGCGCGCATGCTCGCGGATGAAATGGCGAAGAACGGCGGACTAATTACGCTGGAGGATCTTGCAAACTACAAAGTGAAAGTTCGCGAAGTCTTGCATGCCAAATACAAGAATGGCGGGCACGACTGGGAAGTGCTGACCGCTCCGCCGCCCAGTTCCGGCGGAGTCGCAGTCATCGAATCCTTAAACATGCTCGAAGCAGTGCCACTGAGAGGCTGGGGTGATCCGCAGAGCATTCACATGGTCGCGGAAACCATGCGGCGTATTTTTGCCGATCGCGCCGCGTATCTCGCGGATCCTGATTTTTCGGACGTGCCCGTCGCAGCATTGACGGCGGCGTGCTACGCAAAGGACCGCGCGTCCACGATCGATCCTGCGAAAGCGTCGTCGAGCACAAATGTGAAGGCCGGCGATCCGCGTACTTGCGGAAAATCAGCGAGCAGCAGTAACTTGGCACAAACGATTGTCAGTCTCAGCGAAGGCCCGCATACCACACACTTCTCCGTCGTAGATGCGGCGGGAAACGCAGTGGCCAGCACTTACACGCTGAATGACAGCTACGGCTCGCACGTCACCAGCTCCGCGGGATTTTTGCTCAATGACGAGATGGACGATTTTACGACGCAGCCGGGCGTGCCCAATGCCCTGTTCGGCCTGATCCAATCCGACGCGAACGCCATCGCGCCAGGACATCGCCCGCTCAGTTCGATGACGCCGACGATCCTTCTGCGCGACGGTAGGCTGAGCTTTGTCACCGGTTCGCCGGGCGGGCCGACCATTATTTCCGCGACGCTGCTGAGCGTGATTAACTGGATGAGGCTGGGAATGGATCCGCAAGCGGCCATTAATGCTCCAAGATTTCATCACCAGTGGCTTCCGGACCAGATTCTAATGGAGAATGAGTTCCCTGCCAGCCTGGAGAATGAACTTAACGCGCGCGGTCATAAAACCAAACGCCGCGGCCATATCGGCCTGGTGAACGCCATCGGAATCGACCCGCAATCCGGGGAACGGCTGGGCGCCGCCGATCCGCGCGACGAAGGCGCGGCCGTGGGATACTAAACGAGAAAGACTGTTCGACCCGATCATGCAAAGACTACTTTCGACCTATTTATTCGTATCGCGAAAATTGACGCGCGAACTTCTGGGACAGATTTCCGATGCCAAATTCCAGGGCGTGGAGATTTTCTGCACGCGCAGCCACTTCGAATACGCGGCCAAGGCGGAAGTCCTGGCGATGGCCGGCGCTCTCGAAGCGCATCGATTAAAATTGGCTTCTTTGCACGGGCCGACGAGCCGCGACCTGAGCGCCATGCGCGAGAGCGGGACGCCGCTCTCCATCTGCGAAGTCGAGCGCGTGCGGCGCATCGAAGCCATGGACGAACTAAAGCGCGTCATCGACGTCGCCGATGATTTGCCGTACGCGCGGCTGATTCTGCACATGGGCGGCTCGCGGGAAACTGCCGATCCGCGAAAACGCGATGCGGCTTTCAGTACGCTCGAACATCTGGTCCTGCACGCGCACCACGCGGGCGTAACGATTTGCGTGGAAAACACCACCAGCGAAATGGGCGACCCAGCTTATCTTCGCGCCTTTGTGGACGAAACGCGGCTGACGGGCTTGCGCTTTAATTTTGATATTGGCCACGCGCACCTCGCCGACGGTCCCGAGGAAGAGCGTATTGAAAAAAGTTTCGCGCCCTTGCACGAACTCGTTGCCGCCGTGCATCTCCACGACAATCACGGCGACAAAGACGAGCACCTGCCGCCCTTTGAGGGCTCCATTGATTGGGCCGGTGCCATCAAGACCCTCCAGTCTGCGTCGCAAACTAGTTTGCCGATTGTGCTGGAGTTGAAAGAAAAGACCGGGCCCGATGCGCCAGGCGCTTCAGAACAACTGGCCGCCGCACGAAAAGCCATGGATCGCTTTGAAAAGGCATGGAGTTAGGGCGGCGAGCGCGGGTCAGCGGGAACTCCATACAAACAAGCTTCCGGAAGGTTCATGGGCCACTAGCCTAAGCGCTTGATCGCTGGCCCACCGTGGGTAGCGCCGGCCATGCTCTGGTAAACTGTTGGTTTGGCGTATCGCCAAAGAATCTCACTATGACGACGATCACGATTGAGCAGGCGGGAAAGTACGACGGGCAGGAAGTCACCATCAAGGGGTGGCTGTACAACCTTCGGGAGTCGGGGAAACTGCTGTTTCCGATTTTTCGGGACGGCACGGGGATAATTCAGGGCGTTTGCGCGCTGAAGGAGAATCCGGAGGCGTTCGAATTGCTGAAGGGGCTGACGCAGGAATCGAGCGTCATCGTTGCTGGGAAGATACGCGCGGAGAAACGCGCGCCCGGCGGCTACGAAATCGGCGTGACAAAAATTCAGATCGTGCAGAAAGTTCCGGAGAGCACGCCGTTTCCCATACAGCTCAAAGAGCACGGGGTGGATTTTCTTCTCGACCACCGGCACCTGTGGATTCGAACTCCGCGGCAGGCCGCGATTCTGAGGATTCGCGCGGAGGCCATTCGCGCGGCACGCGAGTACATGGACGGACAAGGTTACACGCTGACGGATGCGCCGATGTTTACGCCGGCGGCGTGCGAGGGAACCTCGACCCTTTTCGAAGTGAATTATATCGATGACCAGAAAGCGTACCTGACGCAGAGCGGGCAGCTCTACATCGAAGCGACGGCCATGGCGCTGGGCAAGGTGTACACGTTTGGGCCGACGTTTCGCGCGGAAAAATCGAAAACGCGGCGTCATCTGACGGAATTCTGGATGCTGGAGCCGGAGGCGGCTTACGTCGAGATGGACGAGGCGATGGAGCTCGGCGAGGGACTGGTCACCGCCATCGTGCAGTCCGTGCTGAAAAACAAGCCGCGCGAGCTGGAAATGTTGAAGCGCGACACCACGAAGCTTGTAAACGTGAGGCCGCCTTTCCCGCGCATCAGCTATGAAGACGCCATCGGCGTTTTGCAGAAAAACGGAAATCCCGCCAAGTTCGGCGACGATTTCGGCGGTGACGAAGAGACCATCATCTCGAAAGAGTTCGATCGTCCCGTGCTGATTCATCATTACCCATCGGCGATGAAGGCCTTTTACATGCAGCCCGACGCCCAGCGGCCGGAACTGGCGCTGGCTTTCGACATGATCGCTCCGGAAGGCTATGGGGAAATTATCGGCGGAAGCCAGCGTATCCACGATTACGATTTGCTGCTGAAGCGCCTGCGCGAACACAACCTGCCGGAAGAGGCTTTCCAGTGGTATTTGGACTTGCGGCGTTACGGCAGCGTGCCGCATTCCGGCTTCGGGATGGGGCTGGAACGCACGGTCGCCTGGATTTGCGGGACGGAGCACATCCGGGAAGTGATTCCCTTCCCGCGCATGATTTACCGGGTATACCCTTAGTTTTCAGCTGGGGAAGCAGCGACAATGGCACAAAAAGTTCGGATTATCGGTGTGCCCATGGACCTCGGGCAGAGCCGCCGCGGCGTGGATATGGGGCCATCGGCCCTTCGCGGCGCGGGTCTGCAAACCAGCATCAAGAAGCTGGGCCTTCAAGTGGAAGACATCGGCAATCTTTCGGTGAAGCAGCCGGAAGAAATGCCGATCGGCGAAAAGCGCGCAAAATATATGCAAGAGATCGCCGAGACCTGCGCCGATGTCGCAGCTGCTGCTGAAAAAGCGTTGAGCGAAGGTTTTCTTCCGCTGGTTCTCGGTGGTGATCACTCGATTGCCGCGGGCGTCGCCGCCGGTGTCGCCAACCATTTTCGCAAAGAGAAAAAGCAGATCGGCTACCTCTGGCTGGATGCGCACGGCGACATGAATACGCCGGAGTCTTCGCCTTCGGGCAACGTTCACGGCATGCCGCTCGCGGCCATCATGGGTTACGGAGCGCCGGAACTCGTCGACCTGCTCGGTTTCAAGCCTAAAGCAGAACCCGGCAACATCGTGATCGTCGGCGCGCGGGATCTGGACGCGCAGGAACGCAAAATCGTAAAAAGGTCCGGCATCCATGTCTTTACCATGCGCGACATTGACGAGCGCGGCATGCGCGAAGTGATGGCCGACGCGTTGAAATATGCGATGGACGATACGGCAGGCATTGCCGTCAGCCTGGACATGGATTTCGTCGATCCTTCCGACGCTCCGGGTGTCGGCACGCCCGTGCGCGGAGGCGTCACCTATCGGGAAGCGCATCTGGCCATGGAAATGATCGCGGACACGGAGTCCATGGTTTCTCTGGAAGTCGTCGAGATCAATCCCATTCTCGACGAGCACAATCGCACTGCGTTACTGGGCGTGGAGCTCGTCCTTTCCGGCCTCGGCCAGAAAATCCTGTGATTCGTTTTTAGTCCTTAGTTGTCAGTTCAGAACGCGACGAAAAACATCCACCCACCAATCCGCTTTTTTCACTTATAACTGAAAACTGAGCAAATCGAACCGCTGCACAACCCGGCGGAATGAGACCGACTCGTGACCCCTGACAACAAGAAGCGACTTAGAGTTGGAGTTCTATTTGGCGGACGCTCCGGCGAGCACGAAGTTTCGCTCGCATCGGCGGCTTCCGTGATTCGCGGGATGGACCCCGACAAGTATGAAGCGCTGCCCATTGGAATCACCAAGGAAGGGCACTGGCTCGTCGGAGCAGGCGCACAAAAAATGCTGCCGGAGGTCTTGAAGGGGGGACAGCGCGTGATGATGACGGCGGACCCTTCCGATGCCGCGCTGGTGCGCCTGGACGGCAGCGGCGGCGGGCAACGGGTGGATGTCGTTTTCCCGGTGATGCACGGAACGTTCGGCGAGGATGGAACGATTCAGGGTCTGCTGGAGCTGGCGGGATTGCCGTTTGTCGGCGCGGGCGTGCTCGGCTCGGCCATTGGCATGGACAAGGACGTTGCAAAGCGACTCTTGCAGGTGGCTAAGATTCCGGTCGTGCCGTGGATCACCGTGCAGCGCACGGAATGGGAGCGCGATCCGCAGGAGATTCAAACAGCCATCGAAAAGAAATTCAAGTATCCCGTGTTCGTGAAGCCGGCAACGCTCGGTTCGTCGGTGGGAATGACGAAAGTGCATTCGCGCGCGGAGCTCGGGCCGGCGCTCGATCTTGCAGCCGAATTCGCGATGAAAATCCTGGTCGAGCACAGCGTGGTCGCGCGGGAGATTGAAGTTTCCGTGCTCGGGAACCACGATCCGAAGGCGTCCGTGCCCGGCGAAATCGTGCCGCACCGCGAATTTTACGATTACGCGGCGAAATATCTGGAAGAAGGCACGCAGCTGCTGATTCCGGCAAAACTGAAACCCGCGCAGGTGAAAAAAGTCCAGAAACTCGCGGTGGATGCGTTTCGCGCATTGGAGCTGAGCGGGATGGCTCGCGTGGATTTTTTCCTGGAGAAAGAAGGCGGCAAGATCTATCTCAACGAAGTGAATACTATCCCGGGTTTCACTTCGATCAGCATGTATCCAAAGCTGTGGGAAGCGAGCGGCATTCCCTTCCGCGAACTAATCGACAAGCTGGTCGACCTCGCGCTCGAGCAGCACGCCGAGAAAGCCCGGACGAAATACCAGATCGAACTGCCGGAAGGCGCCGGCGGCGCGCTCGAAGCTTAATTCGTAGACCGCCGGAGTAGCAATTCAGACGCCCAGATCGAACTGAAAAAGTTCGTCGACCAACCGTAGCATCTGCGATGCCGAGCAATTTCCCTGTTGACATCCCACAGGTCATTCGCAATACTCCTGTGGGTACGCCACAGGAGGCCGCATGCCGGGTGACAAGTCAGAGATTCTCCAAGGCACTCTCGATTTGATGGTCTTGAAGACCCTCGAGGCCATGGGGCCGTTGCATGGCTACGGAATTGCCCGCCGCATTGAACAGATCAGCGAAGAAGCTTTAGAAATCAATCAGGGCACAATTTACGCTTCTCTGGTGCGCCTGATGCAGAAGCACTGGATCTCAGGCGCCTGGGGCACATCGGACAACCACCGAAAAGCAAAATTCTATTCCATTACGAAAGCGGGACGTAAACAGCTCCATACCGAAGCGCAGAATTGGGAAAGGATTTCCACTGTAATTGGCCGCGTGCTGCGCATCGCGGAGCGGGGATAACCCAATGTTTGCCTGGATAAGAGCGCTCGCTTCCCGAACTCGCGCGTGGCTTTCACCCCACAACGCGGATCAAGACTTCGAGAATGAACTGGAGATCCATCTCGAAATGCTCACGGACGAAAATGTCCGGCGAGGCATGGCGCCAGAAGAAGCCAAGCGCGCGGCTCGCATGCGGCTGGGAGGCCTCACCCAACTGAAAGAAACCAATCGCGAACTCCAGGGCTTGCCCTTAATCGAAACCTTCTTGCAGGACACCCGCTACGCCTTCCGTATGCTGCGCAAGAATCCCGGCTTCACCGCTGTCGCGGTACTCACGCTGGCACTGGGCATTGGCGCAAACACGGCTATTTTCAGCGTCGTTTACGCGGTGCTCTTGAAACCGCTTCCGTACGCGAACCCAGATCAGCTCTTCAATGTGTTTCAGGCGAAACCGCAAGAAGGCGTCGGAGGGACGGGCTGGTCGTATGCGAACTTCGCCGAGCTGCGCGAGCAGAATCGCGTTTTTAGCGACATGGCCGGAGCTCAGCAGCATCAACTTACGCTGACGGGCCGCGGCGAGCCCGCCGTCGTCAACACCTCGGTCGTAACCCCCGAGCTCTTCTCGCTTTTCGGCGAGAAGCCACTCGCGGGTCGAGCGTTTTTTCCCGAAGACGGCAAAGCCGGCGCTCCACCTGTCGTCATACTCAGCGAAAATCTGTGGCGGGGCACATTTGGAGCAGATCCAAATATCCTCGGAAGCTCGATTAACCTGGACAAGCGTTCTTTCACGATCGTTGGAATCATGCCTGCGGCATTTCGCTTTCCTCTTCTCACCAAGAGTGAGCAACTTTGGATCCCTCTCGTTCAGGACCCGCTCTTCGGCAGCTGGACGGAGCGAAGAGGAGGCCATTGGCTTCAAGTCACGGGACGCGTCAAGCCGGGCGTTTCCATGACGCAAGTTCAGGCGGAGCTGGATGCTATCGCTGCAAGGTTCGCCAAGGAATTTCCGGCAGAGAATGACGGCTGGACGATCCGCATGGTGCCGCTTCAGCAGATGATCGTTGGAAAAGCAAGGTCCGCGCTTCTTGTCCTGCTCGGCGCCGTCGGCCTCGTGCTGCTGATCGCCTGCGCCAATATTGCCAACTTACTTCTTACGCGAGCAACTTCGCGCGCGAGAGAGATTGCCGTGCGGACGACGCTGGGCGCCGGGCGAACCAGGATTATCCGCCAGTTGCTGAGTGAGACCGCGGTCCTTGGTCTGCTTGGCGGAGTGACTGGTATCGCTCTCGCTTACTGGGGCGTTCAAGCCCTAAACGCGCTCTTTCCGGAGAATTTGCCGCGAATGAACGCCATTCGCGTCGACAATTTCGTCTTGGGTTTTGCGCTTCTCCTTTCCGCCACCGCAAGCTGCGCCTTTGGTTTGGCCCCGGCCTTGTTCGCGGCGAATTCCAATTTACAGTCGAGCCTCCGCGAAGGCGGGGGACGCTCCGGCGAAAGCCGCAGCCGCCGCCGGGCGCGCAGTTTCCTGGCGGCAGGAGAAATTGCGCTCGCCATGGTTCTGCTGGTGGGGGCCGGGTCGCTGCTGCGCAGCTTTTCGAAACTCATGTCGGTCAGCCCGGGTTTTGACGCCCAGCATCTTGTGAAGGCCGATATCTCGCTGCCCAGATTCCAGTATTCGACACCCCAGCAGTGGGCCGCCTTTTCCGATGAATTGCTGGCACGAATCCAGGCGGAGCCGGGCTTAGAGGATTCGGCCGTGGCTGTGCCTCGGCCGATAGTCGATGGCTTCATTAACTTGGGCCTGGACATTGTGGGAAATCCCGCATCATCGGCGAGCGCGTCCGCGGACTATGTTTCGGTCAGTCCGGACTATTTCCGTGTAATGGGAATTCCACTTCTGTCCGGACGATTGTTCGACCGCCGCGACATCCTCTCCTCGCATCGTGTCACCATCATCAGCAAAACAATGGCGCGGCTTTATTTTCCAAATCAAGACCCCCTGGGCAAGCAGCTCAGATTTAGCTTCCCTCCCGATAGCGGAGCCGCGCGCGAGATCGTGGGTATTGTTGGCGATGTGCGCGACATCGCGCTAGGTCAGGACCCTGGCCCAATGATGTACGTGCCATACGCGCAAGCGCCTTTTTGGGGCGCGAATGTCGTCGTAAAGAGCGCTTTGAGCCCCTCCAGCGTCGCGGCCGCAATTCGCCAGGAAGTCCAAAAAATCGATAAGGATCTGCCGGTAACGGAGGTCGCGATGATGCCGGATATTATCGAGACTTCGGTCGCTCAGCCCAGGTTTCGCACCTTCTTGCTTGGTTTGTTTGCAGCCATGGCGTTGGTCCTGGCCGCTACAGGAATTTTCGGAGTGATTTCCTACTCGGTCTCGTACCGGACGAATGAGATCGGTATCCGCGTTGCGCTCGGCGCTTCGCGGGGCTCGATATTGCGCATGGTCTTGCGCGAAACGCTGGTCCTGACGTTCGCGGGCATGGCTCTTGGAATACCCTGCGCACTCGCCGCTTCTCGTCTTCTTGGCCACATGCTGTTCGGCGTTTCCGTGAACGACCCTGCTACGCTCGCCTCCGTTACCTTTGCGCTCGCCGCTGTGGCGACTCTCGCCGGATACGTTCCCGCGCGCCGCGCCATGAGCGTGGATCCCATGGTCGCCCTCCGCTACGAATAGCTCATGGTTCTTCGAACCACAACGAACCATGAAAGAAGTGTCAAAGGGTTGCTGAAAACTAAGGGTTTACGCCTTCTTTCTAAGGAATAAATCATGCCGCCTTCGGCGTCACAACCGACCGTGCGGAGGTTCCGACATCCATCCACATCCAGCATTCTTTCTAGCCGGTCAGCGCAATGGATAGCCGGATTCGCCGGGGAGCAGGCCATCGATGCGGAGGACCTTAACACCGGGCCGCAGGTCGCTGACATTGACGTAACCGATGGCTCCTTGGTTGCCTTTCACTCCTTCCTCCAAGATGCCGAAGGAGTAGAGAGACGCGGGTGGATCCGATACTTCCGCGCGCATCACTTTCGCGACCCAATATTTCGTGTATCGCTCCTCAGTCATCTCGAAGACGACCCGAAGAACCACATCCCGCTCATGCGCTCCGTGCGAGCGCATGAGCAGGAGCACGGGTAAATTGCCCTTCCAGTACTGCCGGTCACCAAAGTAGATTTTGCGCAGTTCGGACAGCGTCAAGTTGCTCACAGGATTGGCCGGATTCACGACAATGGCGACATCGGTGCCGGCTGGTGTTCCGGCCGCCCGGAAGGAAATCAGCGAGAAGACCACCAGGCAACTAAGCACGAGGCAAATCCGCAGCTGTAGGTGTGTTCTCATAGTCATCCCTCAGAAGGTGAAACAGGTTTGCAGGAAGAACCCGTTGACGACGGGGTCCGCGGGTCTGCGCTCGGTGTGGCGGTATTCGCCCTTGAACGCTGCGAAGTTGGTTATGTCGTAGCGAACACCTACGGTCGAGCCCGTCAGGTCATTCACCAGAGGCGCCGTTTGGCTGGTAATGGTGAACAATGGGTCGCTGGGGTTTATGTTCGACCATTCGAAGCGGTAATACGGCTTCCACTTGCGCGCCCCTCCGGGCAGGCGGTAAGCAACCTGCACGTAAGCCGAACTGCTGTTGAATTCCTGCTGGGTCACCGTGTTGCGATGGCGGACGTGTGCAAACTCAGCTAGAAATTCAGGAGTCTCCTTATTCCAAACAACGTGTGCCGAGGTGATGAGTTCGCGGAATTGGGGAGTGCCAGTCAGCGCCGGCGAAGGCGTTGCTAAATCGCCGTAAACCGCGCCACCCACTTGCAAGTTGAGCGCTGCCGGGCGCGCGAAGAGGTTCGCAAACCAAGCCCGGCTGTTGTTGATATCGCCGCCGTCGCCAGGCCGGGCGATGTTACCGGACCGCCCATTTCCGAGGCCGACGGTGTATCCCAACCCGAGCGCTCCGGAAGGAATGTTGCCTTCGGCCTGCATTCCTACGAAGTGCACTGGCTGGAAGCGCCCGCCGAAGCGGATCATTTCAGGGCGAGCGATGGTAGTTTGCAGCCACAGGCCGTGGTGGAAGGCGGTATTCCAGTAGTTGATCGGCGTGTGATAGCGGCCAAAGGAGAGCTTGAAAAAGTCGTTGTAGTCGTAGCGGATCAGCAATCGCTCGAGGTCCACGTTATAGACGCTAGCCGTTGGCGTCGTCTGCGCGGTGAAGCTGGTTTCTCCGAAAACAGAGACCTTCTCGGACAGAGGCGAGGAAAGATGAAGGATGAACTGCCCCATGTTGAAACCGCTGTGTGTAGTCTTATCGTCGGTGGCGGCAAAGTCCACATCTCCAAAGCCGCGGAAATGAAGGGCCGGAAACTTTCGCTCCGTGCCATTTGGCGCTCCGCCCTGTCCGCCGGAATGATACATGGAGGCCACCGTGTCCTCATGCTGCGGCGAAGGAGCGGCCGGAGCGGAGGGCGGCGGAATCGGTTCGCCGACCGCTTGCGCAGTTGCGACGCCGTTCCGGGATTCTTTTTCTTTCTGCAATTCGGCGACGAGTTTTTCAAGTCTTTCAATCCGAGCGCGCATCTCCTGCATTTCTTGTTCACGCTCGTTTGTTGACGCGCTTTGAGCCGCAGCGCACATCGGCAAGAGTAGAACCAGGGCAAGCCGCCCACACACACGATGCATACACACCTCCCTGACAATGTCCCATCCTAACCACACGGCGTCCTGAATTTCCAGTTTTGGAGGGTGTTGCTTCGGGAGGGTTACTAGCCCGTTAGAATCCCGATTTTCACAGTGGAACAGGCGGCGTGGATTTGGCTTATTTCTTGCTGGAAGCCGGACAACTGTCGCCACTGATTGAGAGCCAGACCCAAAACCGGGTCGCCGCGATCCTCGCCTTTTACTCGGAGACATAGACTCTGCTACGATTTTGATTGTTGCTGCGAAGTGCGGGGATGGCACCGAGGCAACTGCAAGTTTAAATCTGACGCTCGCGGGGCAGGAGACTTCGGAATGTCACTTCTCGATCCACCTGCTGCAAAACCGGAAAAATCACGGGCGATGGCGTTTACGATTGCGGCGCTGACACTCGTCGCGGTCGTGGCGCTATGGTTTACGTTTCGCTACTACCCGGAAAAGAAAATGGCCGAGCGATTCTTCGATGCGCTGGTCGCGGGCGATATGGCTCAGGCGTATCAGCTCTGGAAACCCGGGCCGAGCTACACGATGAATGATTTTCTCGCGGACTGGGGGCCTCAGGGTTACTACGGGCCGGTGAAGAGCTACGCGATCGAACGCCTCAGAAGTCCACGAGGTTCCACGAGCGTAGCCGTCACCGTAAGAGTGAGCCCCTATTTGCTGATGCCGGACGCCAGCGATGCGGAAAAGAGCCGCAAGACGCGCGTCGTGGAAGTTTGGATTCTCCCAAGAGACAAGTCCTTCAGTTTTCCACCGTAGTCATTTTCTTTCGCCAAACGCTTCAGAAAAGGTCACCCACGGATGTCGTCGAGGGCGTGGAGAAGCTCCTGCGGGGTAACGCTGGCGGTGCCGAGTTTGCCCACGACGACGCCGGCGGCGGTGTTGGCAAGCATGGCGGCGTCCGCGAGCGGTGCGCCTGCGGCGGCAGCGAGCGCGAGAGTGCTGAGAACCGTGTCGCCGGCGCCCGTCACGTCGAATACCTGGCGGCCGGTGGCGCCCTGCTCCATGCCGGGCTGGCCGACGCGCGCGTAGGTAACTTCAAAACTCGTCGCGGGAACGTGGAGATGACGGGCCGACGTTTCTTCGAAGATGCTCATTCCCTTTTCACCGCGGGTGATGACCACGGCGCTGCAGCCGAAATGCGCGAGCAAGGCGCGGCCGGCTTCCTCGACGGATTTTTCATCGGTGAGGGAACGCGTGACGTAAAAGCCGGCTTCTTTTGCGTTACAGACGATGGCGCGCGCGCCGCGATAGGCATACAGGCGCGACGTTTTCGGTTTCACGAAAACGGGAACTTTCAATTGATGCGCGGCGCTGAGGACGCGGTCCGCGAAGTCGTCGGTGATAAGACCTTTGTCGTAGTCGGAGAGAACGAGCGCGTCAAGATGCCTGAGCGCGGAAAATAGCGGGCGCAAAAGTTTTTCCTGGGTTTCCGGGCGAAGGGGCTCGCGGCGCTCGTGATCGACGCGAACTACCTGCTGGTGGCGGGCGATGATGCGAGTCTTTACCGTGGTGACGCGTTTCGAATCGGCGACAACCCCTTTGTCCGCGATTTTTGCCGCGCGAAGACACTCTTGCAGTGCGCGACCGGCTTCCTCAGTTCCGATCACCCCGAACGCTTCGACCTTTCCTCCGAGTGCGGCGATGTTTACGGCGACATTTCCCGCGCCGCCAAGGCATTCACTTTGCTCGACGAAATCAACGACGGGAACCGCCGCTTCCGGTGAGAGACGCGAGGCCGTTCCCCAGAGGTAGCGATCGAGCATTAAGTCTCCGAGGACGCCGATGCGCTTGCCACGGAGGCGGGGGAGCCATCGTTTCAGACGAGAAACGGAATCGGAGATGTCGTTGGGCATGCGGGCCTTTCGTTTTTTCTGATCCTCCCGGAGCTACTCGGGAACGATTGTTGCTTCTTCTCGCAGCATCACGGGAATATCGTCGCGCACCGGATAGACACGACGGCACACTCCGCATTTCAGGCCCGAGCCATCGGCGAGCAGTGTCACCGGCGCTTTGCAAACGGGACAAACCAAAATGTCGAGAAGCTCCTTGGAAATGGGCATGTGCGCCTCCATCAGGGATGAAATCATTGCACGCCGAGCAAGCTGGCACTGTATCAAAGGGCGTGCAACGCGGGCAACCGACTGCCGGAAATAGCTGCGAACTACAAGCGCACATTGCGTTGCAAGAAATGGATTCGGCTTGACCGTCCTGGGAGGTCGGCGTAGCGTTCGAATTGGATTCTCCCGTGTGAGGTTTTCTATGAAAAAGGGCGATCCGCTGTGCAAAAGGATTTTCTGGGCTTCTCTGGCCGCACTGTGGCCGGTAGCTGCGGCTGTTGGCCAGTCGCACGAGTATCCCTCGCAGTCTTGGCAGCAATCCTCTTCGCAAACACAATCGCTACCGGGGCAGAAGAAAAGCGAAGCTGCGGGAGACGCGACGAAAAAACCGGAGAAGGAAAAAGCCAAACCGAAAAAGGTGTACACCGAGGAAGATTTGTCCGGGATGCGCAGCAATGACGTCTCCATCGTGGGGGATGAAAAACCAGTGGGCGGCGCGGTAGGGGCAAAGAAGGCCAATGGCAAAACGACCACGGGTGTCGTGCCCATGTCTGGACGGGACGAAGTGTATTGGCGCGGGAAAGCCCGCGTCCTGCTCGATCAGATAGCCGCGACCGAACAGCAGATTGCGAAATTGAAGGGCGACATCAAGAAGTACGGCGCCGGCGGATTTGACGTGACCACGGGAATGAAAAACAGGGTTGCCTACATTGAGGATTGGAATGGCCAGGTAAAGGCCCTGGAGAGAAAGAAGGCGGACCTCGAGAAAAAAGTGGACCAGTTGCAGGAAGAAGGACGGAAAGCGGGAGCCGCGCCAGCGTGGTTCCGCTGAGCATGGGTAGAACCCGAACCAAAGGGGGGGAAACGCAGCGAGGCGCTACAGCGGCGGGAAGAGACACGCGGAGGCATCTGGCCCTCGAAACTTTTGTGCAGGAAATAGGAGCGAGACCAAAACTGACCGTCGGGCCAGTAGTTTTTGGAACGACTCTCGCAGTAACCTGACAGCGATTGCAGGTTCGTCGTTCCTTGCTCAGGGAGAGCGCCCGTGTATTGCGACCGCTGTGGACTGAATTTCCTGCCCAAACAGTCCGTGTGCACTCGCTGCAAAAGAGTGCCGACGCGGTACTGGTTTCAATTCATGAGTCTGGTGACGATATTCGTTGCCGTCCTCTGCAACTCGCTGCTGGGAGTGTTCCTGGTGCCGCGGTTGGCGATGGCAAACCACGGGAGAACGCTGTTTCGCGCGTGGTGGTGGTTCGACCAGAAAACGGCGATGTATGGTTGGGTGCCGCTGGCGATCGGTTTGCTGGCCTGGGACTATTTCGTCTGGAAAGACGCTCGACCTAAGATCAAGGGCTGGTTCACGCGGAAGCTGCTTACATTTTCTCTTGCGGCAGGAGTGGCGCCACTGCTGCCGTGGTGGATTCCGGCGGGGCAGCCTCCGTCGCAATTCTTCGAGATGATTGGGCGGCATCAAGGCGTACCTATACTGCTCGCCTGGGGCGTCGTGCTGGTTGTGACTATACTTCTCTGCATCGACCCCGAATCGCGCGACTATTTACTGGGGCACGGAAGAACACTGAGCTTGGTCAGCACCGGGGTGCTGTTGCTGGTGCTAACGATGACGGTGGTGGGCTGGTCACTGTCGTACTGAGCGAATGGTCAAAAGCTGACTTTTTTTCCCGCTCACTGCAAATTTCTCAAAAAACGATATTTACGGGCCGTTTGAGCCCGTTTGGAACAGGGCTTGACCTATCAAGGTAGTTAGCCTATGTTCTTGGGGAAAAATTGGAGCGGAATAGACTTCGGCTTGTCGGCATCGCGGGCACCTAGGAAGCCTGCCACATGTCTAGCAGACAGTCAGCCGAGAGACGCGTCCTCATGCTCCTGGAGAACTTTGCCTACCCCCAGGACATCCGTGTGCAGCTGGAAGCCTCCGCGCTTGCGGCCGCCGGTTATCGCCTATCCGTGATTTGTCCTGCCGAACCGGGACAGCCTCGGCGAGAGAGGGTCGGGGACGTGGAGGTGTATCGATACCGTGCGGCGCGATGGGGAAGCGGTTTCTGGGGATACCTTTGGGAGTACGGCTGGGCGATGGTGGCGACGTTCCTGCTCTCTTTGCAGGTCTGGATTCGCGAGGGGTTTGACGTCCTTCATGCCCACAATCCGCCCGATACCTTTGTCCTGATAGCCCTCTTCTACAAGTTGTTTGGGAAGCGGTTCGTGTTCGACCAACACGATCTTGCTCCCGAGATGTACTTGGCTCAGCTGGGAGGCCGAGGTAACTGGCTTGTTCATCAAGCGTTGGTGCTCTTCGAGAAGCTCTCCTGTCGGACGGCTGATCTGATCATCACCACGAACGAATCTCACAAACTTGTCCAGATGCTGCGCGACGGTGTACGGGAAAATCGGATTGCGGTTGTGCGAACGGGGCCGGATCTTCTTCGGCTGCGTCCCGTCAATCCCCATTCGTGGCTGCGCCAAGAGGGCGTCACGACTATCGGTTACGTGGGCGTGATGGGAATTCAGGACGGACTGGACTATTTGCTCCGGGCGCTTCACCACCTGGTTCATGACCTGGAGAGAACCGATTTCCATTGTGTTCTTATCGGCGGCGGGGATGCCTGGGCTGGATTAAACGTCCTCGCCCGGCAGCTGGGTCTTGAGAAGTATGTGCGGTTCACCGGCCATCTCGCCTATGACGACGCTATGTCCTACTTATCTGCCACCGATATTTGCGTGGTTCCTGATCCCTCAAATTCATATAACGACCGGTCGACGGTGATTAAACTGATGGAGTATATGGCTCTGGGAAAGCCCGTGGTGGCCTTTGACCTGCCCGAGCATCGGTTCACCGCCCAATCGGCCGTCGTCTATGTGCGCCCGAACGACGAGCTTGCGTTCGCGCAGAGCCTGGCCGCGCTGATGGACGATCCGGTCCGTCGGGAGGCCATGGGCGGGTTCGGACGCCGGCGCGTGGAGACTGTTCTGGCTTGGAAGTACTCGGCGCCGAAGTTGATCCAGGCTTACAACCAATTGCTTTCGATTCAGGGAGCAAGTGTGACTGCGGCGAATCCCCCGGCCTTCCTTCCGGCACCGCAAGAGAAAACTGCGGAAAAGGTGCGAAATGCGGCTGCGCCATGAAAGACGAGCAGAATGGCATTTGACGTAGGGAACGGGCAAACCGCGCCCCGCGCTCTCGCTCTGCCTGGATATCAAGGGCAGGGAACCTACAGCCTGTTCCTCCTTCCGGTCCGGGCGTCGCGCCTTTCTTAAGCTCAACTAGGGAATGCCAGCCTAGCTGTACGAATGGCCAGGATACTTCGAGGAGACAGCTTCGAGCTAACCCCTTGCGAGCGAAAGGCCTTCGCGTTTCAATGGAATTACTATGAGAAACACCAAAATATCGTTCCTTTTCGTGATTTTGCTGCTCTGCACCTCCGCTGGGTCGTCGTTTGGGCAGCAACGAGTGTTTAATTGGCTGCCCGCGAATGACGAAAGCGTGCGGCTGGACCCTGCCTACTTCCACACCGCGCGGACCTATCGCCCGGGGCCAGATGGCGGGAACAATCATGTGGACATCAAGGCGCAAAAGCCGATCACGATCTTCATGACGCCAGCGGAGGACTGGAACCTGGCTCTAGAGCATCCCGAGACCATCGTGAACCTGCGACGCATCTGTGTGCGGGAACATGTGGTGGAGACAACGTACGTTTGCGACATGCCTCCAGGAGCGATGACCCTGATCATCCAGGACGAGCGGAACAGCACGGATGCGGCGGTATTTGCCGGACTCGGCGCGGTGTTAAAGAGCGATAGCAAGGTGGATCAAGCGGTGGGAGTGGGAGTTGCGACGATATTGACAGGGTCGGGATCGGTCCCGCGACGATTTGTTTCTCCCAACGACGTGCACATTCAATATTACCGCTGGGATTGCGTGGAGAACTGCATTCAGCCGGAGTATCAATGGACGCGGCAGATCAAAGAGAAGTACCAGCTGACCTCTTTCTTGAAGGTGTATGGCGGGTTCACTCCGGACCACGACGGCGAGCCAGTGAGCATCAAGATCAAATCTCCAGTGCCGATGGTCGTGGCGATGCTGCCGTCGCAAGTCGCGAACCAGCTGCACACCAGGCCGGAGATATTTGAGTCTGCGTTGGAGAAAAATGCCTGCCAGCAGCGGGGCGTTCAGTCTTTGCAGTTCGAGTGCAAGTTTGACGTAGCCGATGGCCCGCAGTCGCTCATCGTTGTGCCGGAAGCCAGCTCGCGCGTCCCGAACAATAAGAAAGCGGAAATTGAGATGCTGGCGGCGAGATGCGTGGCGAATTGTGCGCTGCTAGAAAGCAAGCGATAGAAGATTTTGGCCTCTGTTGCTGACCGTTTTGCCTGAAAACTCTTTGATATTTCCTTTTGAAAATAGGAATCCTTGCACGCGCCGTAGGGGACAGCACCCGGCGTAAGGATGCTGCACCTTCATGGCTCCGTGGGAGCGTGTTCGGTATACCAAGCAAACTGCGATTTCCGTGCCGGCAGCAGAATGCTTGTCTTATTGTTCAGAATGGCTGTGGTCACTTTGGCTCCAGTTCCAAAATAAGCGAATAACCCCAGGGCCAGAGTGATCCAGTCATAGAGTAGAGCGTTCCAACTTCCGATCTTGCCTGGTCTCTCTAAGTTTCATCAACATCTTGCTCAAAACCAGAATTCCTGTGCGCAAAGCGCGCGTAGGGGTTCGTGTGGAAACAGACCCGGAACGGCGTTGGGTTAGCGGGCGGTCCAGCCACCGTCGATGATTAGAGTGTGACCGGTGATGAGGGAGGCGGCGGGGGAGGCGAGGAAGACCACGGCACCGGCAACGTCCATGGGCACACCGATACGGTGAAGGCCGGCGATGCGCTCGAGGACGTCGGCGCGGAAGGTCGGGTCGGCAAGAGCGGCGTCCGTGCCGGGCGTGGAGATGAACGTGGGCGCGACGGCGTTCACAGTGATGTTGTGTTTTCCCCACTCGATGGCGAGGCATCTGGTGAGGTGAGAGATGGCGGCTTTTGTCATGCAGTAGACGGGCTCTCCGGGCAAAGCGGCAAAACCGGCTTGGGAACTCAAATTGATGATGCGGCCGCTTTTCTGGCGAATCATGATTCGCCCGGCGGCTTGGCTAGCAAAGAAAGTGCCCTTGAGGTTTACGGCCAGCGTGAGGTCGAAGTCTGCTTCGGTGTAATTTTCGGCGAGATTTTCGGGTGCAACTCCGGCGTTGTTGACAAGGAGATCGAGGCGGCCGAAGTGAGAGGCAGCGTCCTGAACGGCGCGGGAGATTTGGTCCAAGCAAGTCACATCCATCTGCAGGGGCAGGGCTTGGCGGCCGAGGGTTTGAATTTCGCGCACAAGGTCGCCGGCGGTGTTGACGTCGCGCAAACCGAGCGCGACATCGGAACCGGCATGAGCCAGGGCCAAGGAGATCGCGCGCCCTAGCCCACGCGCCGCGCCCGTGACGAGAGCGACCTGGCCATTGAGATCGAAGCGAGGATATTCCGTCATGGCGGCTCCTTTGAATGGTTTTGCGAAATGAGCTTATGCAGCAAGGATGGTGCTTAGGATTGTATGGGACGTCAACTCTGGCGAGCTAGAACATCACCACCGGATGCGCTGCGATAAAAACCAGGCGGCCGGACTAGAGGGAACCAAGAGGCCCGGCGGCGCCGCCACTGCGCAGCCATGACGGGAGAGAATTGACTTGGTGTTGCATCCTGGCAATCGTTGGCCAGGTTTCCTTGGGCAGAGTGAAAAATGCGGTGGAAACCTGTGGATCGTACAAGCGTCCTGACTCGCTGTGGATGATCCTGAATGCATCCTCGAAAGGAAGAGCCCTCCGATAAGGTCTGTCGGAAGTGATGGCGTCAAGGGAATCCGCCACGGCGAAAATCCTGGCACCAATGGGAATCTGTTCTGCCTTCAAACCGCGCAGATAGCCGCTGCCATCGTAACGTTCATGATGAGTTCGGACCAGCTCCGAGGCATCCGCTAGAAAAGGGATTTGCTTGACCAGGTCGTATCCGGTTTGCACGTGCTGCTGCATGAACACGCGCTCTTCCGCGGTGAGGGGACCCGGTTTTAGAAGAATGCCGTCGGGGAGAGCGAGCTTCCCGATGTCATGAAGGTATGCGCCCATGGCAATCGTTTTGTGCTGTGCTTCAGAAAGGCCCATGGCTTTGGCGATTTCAAGCGCAAAGCGGCAAACGCGCCGGGAGTGGCCTTCCGTTGCGGCGTCACGAAGATCGATGGCGGCGCCGAGGGCTTCGAGAGTGTCTTCATAGCTGCGCTCCACAAGCTTGAGCGCGGCTTCGATCTGCTTGGTGCGTTCGGCCACCATCTCTTCGAGATGCAAGCGATAGCCTTCCACTTCCTGCTCCAGGCGTTTCTTCTGCAGGGCGCGGTGAAGGCTGGCAATCACCAGGTCCGCATGGAGGGGCTTCACCAGGTAGTCGTCTGCGCCGGACTTCATGGCCAGTACCCCCGCGCGTACATCGTCGAGGCCGGTGGCGACTAGGAAGGCCACCTGAGGCCACCGGCGGCGAACTTCCGCCAGGAGTTCCATACCCGTCATGCCCGGCATCTTGAGATCGCAAACGATGGCGTCGCGATTGTCATTTTCCAAAAGACGCAGTGCTTCCGCACCAGTGAGCGCGGTCTTACACTCAAAATCTGCCTCGGTCAACAGCAAGGCCAGCAGCTTGCAGGCAGCGGGCTCATCATCAACGATGAGAACACGGACGGTTGGGGAGCGCTTAACTGGTGCTTGGGCGGTAAGTGCTTCTGCTGCCGGAGTCAGGACTTTGTCAGAGGTGGGCATTCCGCGAATCTCCAGTTTACGGGTGGGCGGACAGACTTCGTTTGGCACCGCCTAAGGACGAGCAATTCTCGAGCCAGTGGGGTTCCCGCTAAAAGGTGCTGAATCAGAGGCTTCGCTGGGTCCTATGTTCCATTCTGGTTCAGTCAATTCGGTTTGGGACGGTAGGTAAGTGATTCTGAAACGAGCGAGGCACTTGGCCGCTAAATACCGCGGGCGGCACGGAAGGTGCGGACGAGAGCAGCGACATCCTGATGCTGGGCGTCCACGGCATAGTTGAGATGGCGAATGTCAGCGGGGGTGAGCTTACCGGCGAGATCGGCGAGAGCGGCACGAAGCTGGGGAAATCGCGCGAGAGTGGATTGGCGGACGATGGGGACGGCGTCGTAGGGCGGAAAGTAGCGGCGGTCGTCTTCGAGGGCCACGAGTCCGAGGGAATCGATGAGGCCATCCGTAGAGTTGCCCGCGACGATGTCAATTTGATGATCGACGAGCGCGCGGTAGATGAGGCCGAGGTCCATGACCTTGGGCGTTTCGGCGAAGTGGAGATCGTAGCGGCCGCTCCAACCGCGGAAGCCGTCGGGACGCTCGAGAAATTCGTAGCCGACACCGACGCGCCATTTGGGTGCGAAGGGCGCGATGTCGGAGATTTTTTGGAGATGAAGATTTTTCGCGTCGTCACCACGGATGACCATAGCAAAAGTGTTCTCGAAGCCGAGGGGCTCGGTGACCTCGAAATGGAAGCGATCGGAGTAGAGCTGCTTGACGCGGCGGTAGATGGCAGCGGAATCGCCTTGTGGTGATTCATTCAGGACGGCAGTGAGCGCGGTGCCAGTGTATTCGACGTAGAGGTCGAGTTGGCCTGCTTCGAGGGCTCTGTGGACAAGGAGCGTGCCGCCGAGGTTGGTCTTGCGCTCGACGGGGATGCCGGTCTTGGCTTCGATGTGCTGGGCTAGGAGCTCGGCGAGGATGACCTGCTCGGTGAAGAATTTGGAGCCGATGGTGACTTTGGATTGAGGGAGTTTGTGACAGGCGGAAAGGAAGTAGAGGAGGTTCAGGAGATAGAGGAGGTAAAGGAATCGGAGGGTAGCGCGGCGCATATTAGGTGGAGGTACTCATGGGGGAAGAGAGGAAAGAATTTAACACAGAGGTCACAGAGAGCACAGAGAAGAAGAGAAGGAAGCGAGAAGCCGGCGGAAGCTCGGCCACTAACACAAGATTAAGAGATTCGGAGACGGCGCTCGAGCAGGCCCAGGAGGACGTCGGCGAGGATGGCTAAGAGCGCGGCGGGGATGGCGCCGGCAAGGATGAGGGCATCGCTGACCAGGGCCACGCCACGGAAGATGAAGGTGCCGAGGCCACCGGCCCCGATGGCTGCAGCGATGGTTGCGACGCCAATGGTGATGATCGTAGCGGTGCGAATGCCTGCAAGGATGACGGCGAGCGCAAGTGGAAGCCGGACGCGGAAGAGGATTTGCGAGCGGGTCATGCCCATGGCTTCGGCGGATTCCAAAACCGCAGGGTCGATACCGGTAAGGCCGACGTAAGTGTTGCGGAGGATGGGAAGAAGCGCGTAGAGGACGAGGGCGACGATGGCAGTGCGCTTGCCGATGCCGCCGATGAATGGAATGGGAATGAGAAATCCGAACAGAGCGAGGCTGGGGATGGTTTGGAAGATGCTGGCGATACCGAGGGCGATGGTCCGCAGAGTGGGACGCTGCACGATAAACATGCCAAGCGGGACGCCGATGAGAATCGCGATGGCCATGGCGATGACTACGAGTGTGAAGTGATCCAGCGTGGCGCTGAGGATTTCGCCACGATGGTCCAAGATAAAGGTCCAAGGGCTCATGCCAGAGCTCCCGGAGAAACGGAAAGGGACGAAGTGAAGGCGCGAACCTCGGCGTGGTCGAGGCGAAGAAATTCCTGCGGCGTGGCGCTGGCGACAATGCGACCGGCCTGAAGCAACACGATGCGCGAAGCGAGCAGGAGTGCTTCGCGCAGATCGTGGGTGACGAATACGATGGTTTTGCCCAGGCGCCGGACGAGGGCGCTGAATTCGCGCTGCAGTTCGGCGCGAGTAACGGGATCGAGGGCGCCGAAAGGCTCGTCCATCAGAAGTATCGGAGGATCAGCGGCCAGGGCACGTGCGACCCCCACGCGCTGGCGCTGGCCGCCGGATAGTTCGCGGGGAAGGCGATGCGCAAAGTCGCGCGGATCAAGGCCCACGAGATGGAGCATTTCTTGTATACGGGCGGCAGTACGAGGGGCATCCCAGTTTTCCAAAGTGGGAACGAGGGCGACGTTCTCCGCAACCGTGAAATGGGGAAAGAGGCCGGCCTCCTGGATGACATAACCGATGCCGCGGCGGAGGCGAATGGGGTCCCATTCTGTCGTGGCGCGATTTTGGACGAGGACTACCCCTTTCGGTGTAAGTAACATACCGTTTATCAACTTGAGAAGCGTGGTTTTGCCACTGCCGCTGCGGCCGAGGAGCACCAGGGTCTCACCCGGTGGGATTCTTAGGGAAATATCAGAAACGATCATTCGCGTAGGAATATCGTTTATGTGATATGCCACGTCGCGAAATTCAATCAGATTTTCCGAAATACTTGCGGGTTTCGCATTCATTTCGATTGACAGCCCCAAAACCTGGCGGGAATATCTTAATGCACCTAGCCTCCCGACGCCGAATTTTGGCGCATCCTTCGCACGTTAGCCGCATCCAAGGAAGGGGAAAACGCCATGGGAGCACTCGCTACACCTGCCCGCATCCGGCACGACCTTCATACCCGCCTGCTCGATGCCCGCCTGAGAACCGACGAGCTATTTCAGGTGGTCCGGGAAGAAGCCATGTATGACCGGCCGATCCCCGAAAGACACCGCATTATCTTTTATGTCGGTCATGTGGAGGCATTCGATTGGAATTTGCTGGGAGACCGCGCGTTCGGATTGCGGTCTTTTCAGCGGACCTTTGACCAGCTATTCGCATTCGGGATTGATCCCGTGGGGGGCGGGTTGCCGTCGGACACACCAGCAGATTGGCCTGCGCGCGAGGAAGTGGAGAGCTACAACCGGCGTCTGCGCGAGGAACTGGATCGTGCGATCGAGCAAGCCCTGGCGCGGCCTGCCGAAGGGCATCCAAGTTTGATCTCGATGCTGGAAGTGGCAATCGAGCATCGCCTAATGCATGGAGAGACGCTCGCGTATATGCTGCACCGGATGCCGAGCGAGAGAAAAATTCGCGGGCCAGAGAGTGGCGCGTGGAAAGCCCTGCGGGTGAAGTCGCATCTAGTGGAAGTACCGGCAGGGCGGGCGACACTGGGGCTGGAACGAATCCACGGGGATGAATTCGGGTGGGACAACGAATTTGAATCCCACGAAGTAGAGACGCCGGGATTTGCGATTGAAAAGCACAACGTGACAAACCACGAATTCCTACGATTTATCCAAGCGGATGGTTACGAGAACCATTCCCTTTGGAGTAAGGAAGCCTGGGACTGGAAGAAGAAGGAAAACATCGAGCATCCGATTTTCTGGAGACGCGATGGCAACCTCTGGTTGTACCGGACCATGTTTGGCGAGATCCGCTTGCCTCAGGAATGGCCGGTCTATGCGAGCCACGCCGAAGCCACCGCGTACGCAAAGTGGCTAGGGCGAAAGCTCCCGACCGAAGCACAGTTTCATCGCGCGGCGTACGGGACGCCTGAGGGCCGAAAGGAACGCCCCTACCCCTGGGGCCAAGAGGCTCCGAGCGCGAACAAGGGAAATTTTGATTTTCAGTCGTGGGACCCCTCTCCGGTTGGCGCGCATCCTGCAGGCGCCAGCGCGTTCGGCGTGCACGACCTTGTGGGAAACGGCTGGGAGTGGACGCGGACGGAGTTTGCGCCGTTTCCTGGATTCGCGACCATGCCCTTCTATGCGGGTTACTCTGCCAATTTCTTCGACGGCAAGCACTACGTGATGAAAGGCGGCTCGCCGCGCACGGCTGCGTGCATGCTGCGGCGATCGTTTCGAAACTGGTTCCAGCCCCATTATCCGTACGTCTACGCGACATTCCGTTGCGTCGAGGATTGACGAGACCAACCCGGGAGACTCCATGCTGACCTCTTCCCTTCCCATACGGCGGGTGTCTGAATTCGCAGCTGACGTGCGCGCGAGCCTGACGAAACGCGGCCAAAGAGAACTTCCTTCGAAATATTTGTATGACGAAGTGGGTTCGGCCCTGTTTGAAACCATCTGCGTCCTGCCGGAGTACGGATTGACGCGAGCGGACGCGCGGCTGCTGGAAAGATATGCGGGAGAAATTGTGGGAAGGCTTCCCTCGCCGATTCGAGTGGCGGAGCTTGGGAGCGGCTCGGGAAAAAAGACGCGGTGGATCCTGGAAGCGCTTTCGCAGCGGCAAAAAACGTATTACTACCCAATTGAGATTTCACCTTCGGCGCTGGCGGCTTGCGCGAAAGAGCTGGGGCAGATTGATCTGGTGAGCGTTGTCGGCCATGAACAGCCCTATCTGGAGGGGTTGCGCACTGTGGCCGAGGGGCGCGGGGAGCGGGATCATCTGCTGGTGCTGTTCCTCGGGAGCACGATTGGCAATTTCGATCGCGATGCGGGGGAAGACTTTTTGCAGGAGATGCGGGCGATCCTCCGGCCGGGCGATGCGCTGCTGCTCGGGACCGATTTGGAGAAGAGCGTCGCCCTGCAATTGCTGGCGTACGACGATCCGGCGGGAGTGACGGCTGCGTTCAACCTAAATCTGCTCGCGCGGATGAATCGCGAACTGGGCGCGGATTTTGACTTGAGTTGCTTCCGGCACGATGCGCGCTGGAATAGCGCGGAACGGCGCATCGAAATGCATCTGCGCTCGACCTGCCGGCAAACCGTGCAGATTCCGGCCGCCAGCCTGCGGCTCATGTTGGACGAAGACGAAACCATCTGGACGGAAAGCTCGCACAAATACAAAGCCGAGGAAATTCCGGGCATGGCCGCACGCACGGGATTCCACTGCGACGGACAGTGGATCGATGAAGAGTGGCCTTTCGCACAACACCTGCTGATTGCAGGATAGCGTGCGCGTTCGATGGCAGCCGGGGACAGACCCTTCGACAGAGGTCTGGTTTCCCCTTCCCGCCTGTTTTTCATAAGTGTTCATTCTAAATGGAGTTAAAGTTGCTTGTTTTAGCAGGTCAAGAGTATCTTTCGGATAACTAAACGGCAGACCAAGTGGAGCGAATTCTGCATCGGTGGATAGTTAGAAGGCTTCGATCCGCCAAACGAGGCGGGCGGACCAGGATTTTTGCGTGGTGAGGTCGGGGCGCCAGATGGCAAGAATCTGGGAGCCCTGGTAGACACGTTCGAAACCTTCCTCGGATTCGGAAACCGTCTCAATCGGCGCAACCCAAAACTCTTCCGCTAATGGCGCATGCAGGGAGACGCGCACCCGCTGCCAGCCATCTTCCATGCGCAGGATCGGACCAGGCAGCGCTCCGCTAAAGCGCAGATTTACCTTGCCGGTGGGTGTTTCGAAGAAGCGATCAGGCTCCGCCGGGGCAAGAAGATTGATGATCGACTCAATTCCTATTGCCACCGGCTTCTTGAGTGGCTCCTTGAGCTTCACGTTGATCTCGCAAGCCAGTTCACAACCATTGGGCGCCGGGCCGAAAGAGTATTGCTTGATGAGCAGCAGCTTTGGTGCCGATGCTTCCGCCTTGCCATGCAAAGTCACCGAGTCCGAACGGAAAAGCTCGGCATTGTAAGGATCGGAATTCTTCACAGTAAAAGGGCCACCGGCAAAACCAGCATCCTCCTGTAGTTCGAGGGCTTCGTAATCGGCGTGCGTGCGCGATAGATCGAAAAGCAAAACGCGAAATGCGTGCCGTGGCCAGCGGTCGTAGCGGAGGAAGCGTTCGAGGCCGGGCTCCTTGACACGGGTCTGCTCGTGAATGGAAGCGACCCCACCCGTGGCGGACTTTCCCGCAGCTTCGCGCAAGGTCGCGTGGTACGACTCGGGCCGGCGCAGAATGGAGTTTACGAGCGTCGCAGCAGCAGGCCGGAAATCGAACGCGGCGATGGTCCCGCCATCGCTGGGTTTCAGCAGGGCTTGATATTCAGGAGCGGTGAAGAGCAATTCGCCGGCGCCATCCGCATCATAATCGAGCAGCTCGACGCGGGCCATCAGTGCGCCGGGGGTGTGGAGGTCGGCAAGGGATTCGGCACGAATGAGATTGCGCCACGGATCGGTGCGGAGATGCGGGGCATATATCCCTCCGAATATGCCGTGCCAAAAGGCGTCGTTGCACTGTGCCCGCAGCAGCAGATCGTGCGCTTTGAGCAGGTCCTGGGCGGCCTTTGTTCCAACCGGCCGTGAGGGAACGGCAGCAATACGAGCGGAAACGCGCAACATCTTTTTGTGGAGCAGATTTGATTCCGGGTATTTGCGAAAAAAACCGCGCCAGGAACCGCCGCGAAGGAAGGCCAGCACCTCGGGGCGGGCGCTGAATTCCTTGAGGACGGCGTGATAGCGCTGGCGGACGCGCGTTGGCAAGACCCACTCCATCATTTCGGTATAAGAAGCGGTAGGGAGATCGGCCCGTCCGAGTGGCGCATGCGCAGCCAGATATTCGCCGGGGGTGGACACCTTCAGCCAGGCGGAATTCTTCTCAAGGGCGGCAAAAAAATCGGCGAGCCAGCCGTTCTTGTAGCAGTGCTCGTTTGTTCCGGGCCAGACTCCGAACTTTTCCATGTCATCGCCCATCGCTGCGACACCGCCGGGATGAAGGCTGGCCGCTTCGCGAAGATAGGTGATGACTTCCTCGACTTTGCCAAAGGGAATGAGGTAGCGGAGCTTTTTCTGGCCGGGATAGAGCCAGACGCACTGGCCGCGGTCTTCAGCAATGTAGGCGCCGAAAAGTTCTTCGGGCTCAAATCCCGCGGAGAGAAAGTGGATGTCATCCACAAGCGTGTAAGCAACGTTTGCAGCAGCAAGCGTGGATGGAAGCTGTGGCTCCCAAACGCGCTCGGCAAGCCACGCGCCGGTGGGAAGACGGCCGAAGTGCTCTTCGAGATAGGCGGCAAGGCGCTTGATTTGTTCGCGCTGATCTTCCGGCGGAATGGAGATGAGAATGGGTTCGTAAAATCCGCCACCCACGAGCTCCACCTGGCCGATCCTGACCAGCTTTTTCAGGCGGAGAAAATACTCGGGACGGTGTTCTTCGATCCAGTTGAGAAGCGGACCGGAATAGTGAAGGCCGAGATGAACGCCGGGGTGTTTTTCGAGCTCTTCGATGAACGGGAGATATGAAGTGTCGTAGGCTTTCTTGAGGACATGCTCGAAATTGCCGCAGGGCTGATGGGCATGAATGAGCAGAGCGAGATGGAAACTCTGGGGCATGGGGACAGTTTCTTTCTCCCTGACCATGATAACAAGCCACGTGAATTTATGAATTCAAGCCGTGGCACCCGTAAACCAAGTACGCACCTGGTAGGACGCGGCAGGCAGTCCGAAATGGATGAAAAAAGCGGCACGCCTTAGCGTGCCGCTCGAAATTCTAAACAGCCGTATGCCCCGGGCGGGACCGGCTACTTCCCCTGTTTTGCGTACCAATCGGCGTTGATCGGCGTGAAGTTATTCCATTTTTCGGGGAGATCTTCGAGCGCAAAAATAGCGGTCACCGGGCAAACGGGTACGCAGGCGCCACAATCGATGCATTCGGTAGGGTGGATGTAGAGCTGCGTTTCCGTCTCGAAAGCCGGCTCGTCCTTGCGGGGATGGATGCAGTCCACCGGGCAAACATCCACGCAAGCAGTGTCTTTTGTGCCGATGCAAGGCTCGGCAATCACGTAGGCCATTAACGATCTCCTTTGTTCGGACAACCGTCCGGAGGTGCGTCGGACACCACGGCACGGCCGGCGAAAAATCCTTATACCACGCGCTCGCTGGACGCGGCAAGCAGCACACTTGAATTGTACGCGGTGGGGAGGGGTTTCTCAACCGGCAAGGGTATGGATAGAATGAAGGCGAAAGGGATGGCATGAGAAATCAGACCGTACTTGTCGTATTTGCGCTCCTGGCCGCGATGACCGCGTCCGCCGGACCGCAGGCTACCAAGAGCGCAGCGCCGCGCGACCCGGAACTCATTGACGCGCAGGGCTACCAAAAACTTGTGGAGCAATACCGCGGGAAACCGCTGCTGGTGAATTTTTGGGCTACCTGGTGCGAGCCTTGCAGACACGAATACCCGATGCTGAATGAGCTTGCCAAGCAATACGCGCCACAAGGACTTAAAGTTGTGGGAGTGAGCCTGGACGACGATGGGGATTTGATCTTGATGCGGAGATTTCTTGCCCGCTACAAACCGGTCTTTCCCAACTACCGGAAACAAGCCGGTGGAGAAGAGGCGTTCCGGCAAGTGGCACTGGCCGGGTGGACCGGGGCACTCCCCGCTTCCGTGTTCTATGCAAAAGATGGGCGGCAGGCGGGTCATGTGCTTGGCGAAGGATCGCGGGAAACGTATGAAACGGCAATTCGCTCGCTGTTAGCTGCGGGGACAAATTAGACTGCACTGCCTGCTGGCGAGAAGGCTAAGTTTTGAAACAACAATTTGCCGAGGGAATTGCGGATGCTCAACACCACGGGTAATCGAATCACTTATTTCGGTCACAGCACGTTTTCATTGACGACACCTTCCGGGCAAGTCGCTTTGATTGATCCGTGGGTGATGACCAATCCGGTTTGCCCGGCGGCGCTGAAGAAGGTCGCTCGGCTGGATACGATTTTTCTCACGCATGCGCATACCGACCACATGGGCGACTTGCTGGCGCTGGCGAAACAGCACCGGCCGACCATCGTGGCGATCTTCGAGACCTGCCTGTGGATCGGGAGTAAGGGCTTCGAACAGGAGACGTCCCCGATGGGCAAAGGCGGCTCGCAGAAGGTGGGCGAGTTCGACGTCACGATGACACATGCGTTTCATTCGAATTCGATCAGCGACGAAGGCCTGCGGCTCTATGGCGGGGAGCCTGCAGGCTACGTGATTCGAATGCCTGGAGGATTCAGCGTGTATCACGCGGGAGACACCGCGCTCTTTGGCGATATGAAGCTAATCGGGGATCTGTACAAGCCGGATGTTGTCATCCTGCCGATCGGCGATCTGTTCACCATGGGCCCGCGCGAAGCGGCGTATGCTATCCGTCTGCTCGGAGTGAAACATGTCGTTCCCATGCATTACGCGACGTTTCCCTTCCTGACCGGCACCGTGCAAGCATTGCGGGAAGAAACCAAAAATATCGAAGGGCTCCAGATTCATGCACTGAAGCCCGGGGAGACACTGTGATTCGAACCGACAATTTGCGCAGTGCATTCATGCAGGATGATATTGACGAATACCTTTACAAGCTGCTGCCTGCGCGGGATGAAATCGTTACTGAGATGGAAAAGTATGCGGCAGAGAACGACATCCCCATCATCGGGCCGGCGGTGGCACGCATGCTGGTGCTTTTCGTACAGGTGTCGGGAGCGACGCGAATCTTTGAGATGGGCTCGGCCATCGGCTACTCCACAATCTGGCTGGCGCGGGCGGCCGGGCCGAAGGGTAGGGTTGTTTATACGGACGGCGATCCGGAAAAAGCCCGGCGAGCCAGGGATTATTTTCGGCGCGCGGGTGTGGCCAAGCGGATCGAGATTCGCGTAGGAAATGCGCTGGAGCTGGTCAAGAAAGCGCCTGGCACATTCGATTTGATTTTCAATGACGTGGACAAGCATCAGTACCCAGACGCTCTGCACGCGGCGCTGCCGAAGCTGCGGCGCGGGGGCCTGTTCATCACGGATAATACGCTTTGGTCCGGCAAAGCGGCGAGGCCAGCGCCGCCCGATGATGTGCATACGCAAGGCGTCCAGGAATTCAACCGGCTGGTGTATGCTTCGAAGAAGCTCTATCCCGTTTTGATCCCCTTGCGTGACGGCGTCACCGTCTGCCAAAAGCTGTAGACGGTGCGCGATCTTATCCGCGGAGGAAATTGCGCACGAGGAAGCCGACGTTGGCGGGACGCTCGGCGAGGCGGCGCATGAAGTAAGGGAACCAGTCCTGGCCGAAAGGGATGTAGATGCGGACGCGATAGCCGTCGCGGACCAGGCGGCGCTGCAGGTCGGTGCGTACGCCGTAGAGCATCTGAAACTCGAAATCATCTTTGGAAATCTGGATGGCGGCACCATGGCGAATGGTCGCCGCGATCATGCGCGGATCGTGCGTGGCAATGCCGTGATAGAAACCGCTGGAGAGCAGCATTTTCATTAGGCGGACGTAGTTCGCATCAACATCGGCTTTTCTAGCGTAGGCAACCTCGGGCAACTCCTTGTAAGCCCCTTTGCACAAGCGTATGCGGCAACCGTAGGAGAGTAAATCCGTGACATCCGTCTCGCTGCGATAAAGATAAGACTGAATCACGGTGCCGATAGCCGGGTTGCGGGCGCGCACGCGCTTGACTAGATCGATGGTGCGCTGGGTGTAGATCGAGCCTTCCATGTCCACGCGCAGGAAATTGTCGAAACGAGCCGCAAACTCCACAATGGAGAAGACCAAGCCCAGGCAAAAATCCACGTTGAGGTCGAGCCCGAGCTGGGTGAGTTTGCAGGAAACGTTGGCATTCAGTTTTTCCTGGGCGATGCGCTCGTAAATCTCCAAATAAGCGTCGCGCGAATGCTGGGCGTCTCCCGTGCTGGAAACGTTCTCACCAAGATAGTCGAGACTTGCAGCCATACCGGCGTCGTTGCATACACGGGCGCCTGCAATGGCTTCATCGAGCGTCTCGCCTGCAACGAAGCGGCGCGCCATGCGGCGCGTGGTGCCATTGGAAGTGACCCAGTTGGCGAAACCTTTACTTTCAGAGAGCTTGAGGAGTGTCGAACGGAGCATGCGGGAGTAATTATGGCAGTCTAGAATGCCTGAAACTAGTGCTTGTGCTCTTCCAGAAACTTTTCCGCGTCGATGGCGGCCATGCAACCGGAGCCCGCAGCGGTAACCGCCTGGCGATAGCGGTGATCCTGTACGTCGCCGGCAATAAATACTCCGGGAACAGCCGTCAGGCTGCCGTGCTTGGCGAGCAGATAGCCGTTGGAATCCATTTCGAGCTTTCCCTTGAAGATGATGGTGTTTGGATCGTGACCAATGGCGACGAATACTCCATCGAGAGGAATCGTCCCTAACTCTTTTGTTTGCGGATTGCGGATGCGCACACCTTCAACGTGCCCTTGAGGGGCGAGAATCTCGTCAACGATGGCAGGAGTAACGAATTCGACTTTCTCGTTGGCCCTGGCGCGGTCAATCATGATCTTGGAAGCGCGAAACTCGTTTCGGCGGTGAATCAGATGGACCTTGCTGGCATAGCGGGACAGAAAGTTGGCCTCTTCCATGGCGGAATCACCGCCACCGACTACGGCGATGGGCTTGCCGCGGAAAAAATAACCGTCGCAGGTCGCGCAGGTAGAAACGCCGTGGCCGATCAGTTCTTTTTCACCCTGCAGACCCAGCAGACGCGCTGAGGCCCCCGCGGCGACGATCAAAGCTTGCGCTTCGTAGGTATCTTTTCCGGCCATGATTTTGAACGGGCGCTTGCTGACGTCAACTTCCGTGACGGCTCCGGCTCTAAACTCCGCGCCAAATTTTTT